>Ga0307513_10002918_pt1 | contig 23379 bp, 29 predicted proteins | sample 15_EM_MG_FD_202174 | JGI IMG/M metagenome (GOLD analysis project Ga0307513, IMG submission 202174) | Populus trichocarpa ectomycorrhiza microbial communities from riparian zone in the Pacific Northwest, United States - 15_EM | ecosystem: Host-associated > Plants > Roots > Unclassified | place...
GGCGCTCGTACATTGGTGCATCAATTGCGCTCGCACGGGAGTACTTCTGGGACACTTGCCATATGTTCAGCATCAATTTTGCTGCGTTAGCTACGACCGAGGGTGCAAGGTTCAGGTGGGTAGCTGTGCCTTACTCCAAGCTGGGACTAGTTTCTGATGTCCCTGATAGGAAGGACGCGCAGGCTGCTGGAAAGGATATCCTGGTTTGGACAGTTAACAAACCTGAACAGATGATGGAGGTATGAACTGAACTTGATTTCGCCGATCGTCTCTCATTTACTGTTCAGTGTTGCCGCTGGGGCGTGCAAGCAATCCTCACAGACACCACTCAAGTATGGCTGGACTTGCGTAAAGCGCTCCAAGGTATGTGTGCTCTGTGGCCGGACCGCCTGTCTCCGCTCACCCTTTTCCAGAGGATTACAACAAGGAAACCGAATTCGGTCGACTCTTCCTATTCCTCTCGCCCGTGTATTACACCCCTCTTCAAATGGGCATCGGTATCCTCCAGAAGAGGCTTCTGGAGAAGATCGCCGGTCCATTCGAGAAGGTCTCAACGGACCAGACCGCCGCCATCCTACCCGCCCCTCCCGTTGTTGCATCTCCTCCTCGTGCTACCATTAGAGTTGCCGCAGCTTAATTGTTCTCGTACAACAATATTCACGCGTTTCATAGACGACACGACCTCATCATACTTCCCATTTTCTCATTGGTTCATGAGATGGACATTCTCCGGCATGCTTGTATTGGTGAAATATATACATTAATTACTCAAGCCTTACTGTCAAGCTCCTCGCACGTTCGAGAGTCTATTCCGGTGCACAGAGGTTTCGGGACAATATTAATAATACCAAGGAACAGGACATTAGTTCACTATGCGACGACCGTCAATACCACGGTTGAGTTTCTTCAGGAAGCAACTCACCAGCCACGCTGTCCATCCAACATACATCTTTGCCTGCGAAAGGTGATTCAATATGACTACCAAGAGCCAACAATGCTTGGGCTCACCAGCTTCTGCAAAGACGTCGCGTCTCGAATGAGTTTCTCGACCTGATTGTTCACTGTCATCTGCTTCTCGCCATCGAGCCCTTTGAGCTTTCTCTGGATTGGATCAAGCGCCTTGAGAGCCAATTCGCGTAGATCGACGGGTTTGTCATTATTCTTGCGTCTCTCCTAGTCGAGAGATCAGATCAGAGCGTGTTAAATTTGCATGGGGAACCGGGGCGGACCTTCTTTCGCTTCTCGTCTTCCCACTCGACCAGAGGGTCATGGACGAACGCCTCCAGGATGCTCATCAAGCAATCCCCATTTGAACGGAGAAGCTGCATTGTGACCTCACATGAAATGCGGAAGACGCCTGCGTTCGCCTTAGTCCGTGTCCGACTGTGACTCTGTTGGTAGTACTGACCTTCAACCCCAGTTACTCCGAGCCCGTCAACCATGTTTGGCGTTAGTCGGAACGGCACGGTCTCCGGAATGTCAAACGATTTTCCCTATTGCGATGCAAGAGGTGAATTTCACGACACGTCGACCGATGGAGTCACTGACCCGCTCGAAGAGACAGTTGAAGTCGCAATGAACCGTGTCACCCGTACTATCATCCATCATGATATTCTCGCAATGCCGGTCTCCAAGCCTGAGTGCCAAGTTAGAAGTATGTCCCGAGCATGAATTAGTTCCTTTCGCACCCCAAGATATAGCCGACCATCGACATTACGGCAGCTGTCCTCGAATACGCATTTCTACTTGCCAACCATTGCGTAGGTTCTGGGAATCTTTCGACAAACCATTCGTGGAACAGCGGTGGGTAATGGCTCAAGACCCGCTCTTTGTAAAGGTTTGCTGCATCGTCTCCGCTCATAGCCTTGACCTTCTCCGCCACTTCTATTGCCACCTTTGCCTAAATACCGGAGCAGATAAGTGAGGATAACTGAACGAGTCGAATACTTGTGACCTACGTGAAGGCTCAAATTGCGTCGCTCGTAAAGAGTCTTGAAAATGGTACGGATGGGAACGGTATTGCGAACCCATTCAATCAGACCACATTCCTCGTTCAAAGGAACGACGCTATAGGTGCGGATTCCTAGCTCACAAGCGTCAATGAAAGGTTTATGACAGCCGGAGAATGCATAACACACGGAGTTGTCGTCGTCGTGATTCCGAGCTTGCACGAAGGAGCTTGTTGATCACTGAATTAAAGTCACTCAGACGAGCGTCCTTGCGAAGATCGTCCTTGGGCTTGCAAAGGAAGTGGAAAGTCTGGCCGTCACTCGCGATGATCCCGATCTTGCGTGGCTTTTGCAAGGAAGGCATGATAATAATATCATCGAGAAAGCCGGCAATCGTCAGAAGGGGTATTTCGAAGGGCCGGTTTGTGTTGGTGGATGCTGATGCAGGTGGGACTTTTGTAGTGAATGATTCTTGGAGAGGAAGCAGGACTGGGGAGTTTTCCACTGAGAAGAGTTCGTGACATTTTACAGACATTTTGTGTCGCTCTTCCGACCCTGGGTCAAAGTTGCAAAGGTCAAGCAATGGACGCGTCATAGACCTGTACTTTTCTTTCAATTGCTGCAGCTTGCCTATATGCTGTGACCCCTAGGCAAAGAATTCAAATCCAATCGGACAGATGAAGAAACTCCTTACCGATGCGTTCGATGCGGCGTACTTTAGCACTCGCTCAGCAGCAATCCTACGGGCCGTTCTTGCAGACGAAATCACCCCAGTCATAAGCCACAGCGCTTGTTGAGGGTATTCCTGCAGGACTTTGGCCATGATCACCACAAGTGCCTTTGTGGCGTTGTCATTGGGGTGGCAGACGCGCGACACAATTTGTGGGAAAGCGGTAAGCCACTAGATATCAAGGGTTATGAAACACTTTTATATATAGATTAGGGAAGGACACCTACTTTAAATGGATCCATTTTTTGAGCAGTCTCTCGCATAAAACCGCATAACCCGTGGTAGCGGCGGATGAGATCCTGCTTGGTACTGGGAGGGATGAGATCCTGCTTGGTACTGGGAGGGATAAGCTCCCAGTTTGGAGAGTCTAGTAGTATTCTCACCCAGTTTTGGGATTTAGTTCTGCCCTCTCACCCAAGTCAAGCCACAATGTGAGCATACGGGGGAGTGTTTGGTAAAGATACTTGGATCCATTAAGGAGAGAATTGCCGTATTGCCTTACGACTACGTTAACATAGTTAACGTGTCTATGGGTCGTCAGATTTGGGGTGTAGCACAGGTTCCGCGTGTACGCACAACTCGAAATCTTTGGCCTCAATCTCCTGTACGTTCTTGCGCATAAGAGAACGATCCAGATACAAGCCCCAGTGAAAATATACGGCTTCCCAACTAGAGTGTGATGAGATAACGTGGATATGAACCACTTAAACCCGCACGCACTTTGGCCTGACCTTCGCAACCTGTGAGTATTCGCGTGTAATTTCGGTCTTGTTATACCGCTCCGATGCTTGCATCCAGCGTGTCCGCAGAAGGTATGCCTAGAGTCATCTAGCATCTTTGGCCCCCAGCGGCATAATAACCCACGAACCTTCGCTTGCTCTAAGTTCTCTTCGTCACTCAAGGTGAGGTCTATGGTGCCTTCAGTCAGCAGAGGGTATCTCGCCGCGAGGGCGTTGTCCAGTTCTTGCAGAGCACGAATGGAATCCCCTTCGCTTTTCAAGAGTTTGCATCCTTGAACAAAATAATGTGCTGCACCACGATGGCGGGCCTGCAACATAGCACCATATGCTGCCTGGAAGTGACCCGCTTTACGGGCGATTTTTGATGATGCGAGCCATGTACGACCAACTGCGACGTTCACAAGGTCATCGCCAGGTTGACTGCACAAAAGTCTCAGTCAGGTTGTGCTCGTGCGGAGAGGTGCTGCTTACATGAGATTGAACGCAGTCCGCCTCATGGAAAGAATGGGTTCAAGTGTCCGGAATGAGGGAAGAGCAGACTGCAGCCGATCGTCCAAAAGAGCGATAAGGCTTTGAAATCGCCGCTGAGATTCTTCACCCTTGCCTTTCTTGCCCATAGCTTTGACCGTCTCACATATCAATTCTACCTCCCGAACAATATGAAGGGAGATCGTCGACGAGTAGGACCTTCGGTATGAGCGAGAGCCTGCGGCACTAATTGGTTGCCCTAATTCCATACGGGTACGTGCTAGGGCCTGGGTAATGATACCCGGATCAGGGTTCCTCATAGCAAGAAGCAGTCGTGCTGTTGTCATCTCCGGGGATGGCGACGTAGACTCCTCTACGACCTTCTGTACCGTGGACCAATCGCCACTTGTCCAAGCACCCTCGACGTGAAAAGTCTCAATTGCACTGATCCAATCCGGGTTGAGACTCAAAATACCAGCGACGTGCGTCCTTAATGCGTCTAGATCGGTCAATTGAGTGAGGACCAAGAATGCTGAATTGAAGGGATATACCGTAATGTCCGAGATTCTTCAAGCACCTCAATAAGCCGATGTGAGACCCGATATTGTCAGGTTCTTGCTGGAGTCTAACCTCCCAGCAGCTTTGCGCCGCAGTCCACCGGCCAGTGCTCTCATGCTCCCTGATTTGGTGCTCTAACGATGGCGACAGAACCTTAGTCGAAATGCCTGCCATTCCGTCTGGCTCGTCCAGCTCCGCGTATATTTCGTGGATCTTCTCATAGTATTCCTGAAGGTTGCGGTCCGGGGTGGTTTGTAGCCGAAGGACGACCTGCTGTTCTAAGTTCATCAAAGCGCGGGCGTATTGCTTGCATTCAAAGGCTGCCCTGGCCATCAAACCTTGATCAATGCCACTAATTATCGAGCCGACCCGCGCGACGGCGCTTGTGAGACTTTCAGCCTTCGCGTTTCGTCGTCCTTTCTTCCCGTCAGTTAGAACTTGAGCATATTGGATGAATTTGTTGAGGTGATCCATGAGCTGAAACACAGTCTGGGACACAAAGACCATTATTTTAGGAAGTTCAGTTTGTCTGAATCGGACACAACATACCTGAGCACACAACAGGCGCTGGTCGTAGGCCTTATCCGACATACTATTGACTTGGTCTTGTAGGACCGCCTCCATCTCCCGCTGTACTGCACTAACGTCATCGTTTTTGCCGGTGATGAGAATGTTCAGAAGAAGATACGGGAGCAGTCTGCGGCAGACTTGGACGTCCGTTGCTCTCAAGACAGCACGGAAAGGAGCGAATATGGCCTTGGTGCGTGACCCGGAAGTTTGGTAGATGAGATGGCCAACCCATCTTTGAATCCAGTCCCTATAGCCAGGGGACGAACGATAAATTGGATGGCTGGAAATAGGGGGATAGTCACCCATGAAGCTAAATTTTGCGTCAAGCAACGGCGCTACTGTGGCGATAATGTCAGCTGGAAGTTTGCTCCATCGATTGCGGGCGTTAAGAGACACGGATGTCGTCCCAGGCATGACAAGTCCTGCGTTGAAGCCGCAAAAGCTGAGTAACTCTTGAATCGCATATGAGAGTTGAGCTTGGAACTGCGGGTCTGCCGTGGAACGGAAGATGCCGACCAAAACATCCACAATCAAGTATTCCGCAAAGTGCAGGCTCGTTGCATCATCTTCTAGTTCCAAATAAATAAAGGGTTCGTCGTCATGGGCCGGAAAATCGAATCGATCAGGGTCAACGGCGCCCAATAAACCTATCGACTCTAGAGCCGCTAGTCGAGGTTCTTCGTAGACTTCACCATCTCGAGAGGTTACAATGAAAAGTGTCCTAATGAGCTGGCCGACAACAGGGTCGAACGTATCTCCGCTGATGAGGTCTTTGATTTGGTCACGAGCGCCAAGTTCACTCTTCAACTCAACCAGAGCGAGATAGGACACGGAAGGGTTAGGATTTTCAGCACGACGGCACATATTCTTTAGGCGATCCTGCGGGCGGAGCTCGGGGCGAATGGCATCCAGTCGATCCTGAACAGTGCTCAACGCTGGTATATGCCGCAAGGAACAGATATCCGCGATATATGCAAAGAACTGTTCTGCTCTCTGGAGGATATGATCAAAAACGAGTTGAACTGTGGAGCGCGAGTCGGCGTTGAGCTTTGGCCAGGCCTTCACAAATGTGGCGGCGGTGACTCCTAGGTATGGGCCAAACTCGCTAGCCGGAAGTGTATCAACCACACGAAGCCAGGTCTCAAGGGTGCAGCTCTCCAGGCCATCACGGTGAATCATGCTTTGCATTGTTGTCATAATCTGGACTATGGGTGAGTCTTGTAGTAGAAGCGAGTAATTAAAGCCACTCACCTGCGGTGCTATGACATTGATGTGAGGTCCGATGATTGCGACAAGTTGCTTGATGCATCGGACGGCTTGTGTCTTCACCACAAGAGGCTTCTTCCCTTGATCATCTTGCAATATACCACTGATATGGGAGATAATGCCAAGTATGTGGAGTTTCAGAAAGTTAGCGGGCAGGACCGGGGGCGTAGTTTTGTGGCTGGCGACCTCTGCACAATATCTCTCGACTTTTCGAATAGCATTTAGCACCTGTATTTCTTTATTAACCTCTGGCAACAAAAGTACTGCGGGTATGGACTCACGACATTCTTACGGTCCATTTCGAGGTCTCCCAACTCGAAGACCAGTTTTCCGAGAAGTGCCACTATGCACGACTTCACCATGCTGGCAAGTGGACTCGGCTCTTTTTCCTTCTCGTCTCTTCTACGCTTCGGCGCGGCAACGCTCAGATACTCGTCAATCATGGTCAAGGAGGTTTCCGTCTGAGCAATGGTCTCCAATAAAAAGACTTTCGCCAGAACATCTGCGCTGTTGTGGATGATCAATGCAGCAACGGGTTGTTCCAAGGTCTTGGAAATGGCATCAAGTTGTGTACGAGAGCCAGTGGCAACTAAATCTGGTAGATAGTGGGGCAGGAGCGTCTCCAGGAAGTTTGATGGGGCTTGTGATATTAGACTGGAGCAATGAAATAGCACGGTCGGTGCGGTTGTGTACTGAGTAGCGATGAGGATAGCGACTTTTGGTAGAATGGGAGCAAGCATCGAGTATGGGGACTTCTTGTTCAAATTTGCGAGTTCGAGGAGCTGGTATCTTTCAAAGTCAATCAAGCGATGGGGACAACGCTTCTGAGATTACCTTAATGTTCGCAAGGGACCGAAGAATGTTGCTGGGTAACGTAAATTGTTGGACCAAAAGATAAATAGTACGGTTGAGCACGGGTTCTCCGGCTTCTCTATTTGTGGATCAAAAGGACATCCACGGGCAAATGGTCGAATCCTCGCACCTGCCGATGACTCCGGTTGTGACGATCGTAGTCTCTTTGATGTGGTCGGGTGCCTTTTTGAGTATATCTTCGAGAAAGGCAAATGCTGGTTCTACAACTTGAGCCTCCTGCGAATTTGCAGCCAAACCTAGGCGAATGACCTGCACTAGGACACGACTAGTCCTTGATCAGAAATGGACATCGCCAACAAATAAAGCGTTACCCTGCAGCTAATCTGACCGATCTTTGTGCGTGTGTGAAACCTTTCCTCAGACTCTTTGCGGTCTGCTCTAAGTCAAGCATGGTAGGAGTCGAATTCACCAAGCCTTTCTCCAAAGCGAGCGCAAACGCTTTGTAGGTCTCTCTCCAAACCTCCACGGTTAGGTCGTCGGGACGCCCGTCCAACAGTCTGGCAGTTGCGACAACCGCCAATCTTACTAGAGTGGCGGACGGATAGCCATCGGGTTGACTGTCACTGTCGAGATCCTTGATGAAGAGCTGGAGTCTCTGGGCAACAAACTTGCGGTTTTCTGCGGAAGTTTCAGGGAGGGGCCTAGACACTTGTCAGCCGGCCGCAACAAACGACCCAAGAACCTGCGTACCTCAAAAAGGAGTCCTTTAGTTCACATATTACGTGGATTTGCCATCCCTCGTCGATCTCCATGCTACCTTGCAAGCCACATCTCATTTGTTCTAGCAGTGTGCGGGCTGACTCCGGCATTGAACTATTCCCGCGCTTACGCTTTCCCAAGACAGTCGAAGGCTTAGCCGTGTTGGTAATATCATTTAAGCGCCGAGAAACGAGCTCTCTGACTCGGATTAGGGATGGGGAAGCACCGTCGTGGGCTAAGGACGCTTGAAGGGAGTGCAAATGCGAAGGGTGAAGATGTGCAATGCATTGCTCGAGGTATAAACAAATGGCTTGCTTAGGATCGGTGTTAGTGGCTAGTTCAAACTTGGGAGACAGGTAAACATACTCGCAACACTTCTCCCAGTGCATTCCATTGCTCACTCGACACTCCACCGACAGCACCAACAATATCACCACGTAGTACAGTTTGGACTGAAGTTGATTGAAGAAGTTTTACAAGACCTTCATCGCATCCATGCCAGACCTCACCATCCCCCATTTCTAGCCTGGCCAGCAGGAGGCGGAAGATGGAAGGTTGTGTGAGTTTGCAGGCATGTTCAGAGCATTCGACAAGGATTGCGAGTATTTTCGTAGCTCGTTCTAGCAGTGAAGCCCGTTTCTGAATAATAATTGGAACAGTCTTGTCGAGGAGGATCCCCACGATTCGGTTTGAAGTGAAGGCAAGACGAGAGATGAAGTCCGCGTAGAAGACTTTGACCTGCCGTTGGGCCAGAAGACCGGTTACTAAACCTTGCAGGATGCTAAGGGCAACTGCAACGGCATGCGTATGAGAGACGATCGAGATGCGGTGGTCGTTAGGATTCTGGAAAAACATGAATCCTCCATTAACTGTACCAGGTGACACGTACATGAGGTGGTGGCCCAGGTGACTCGCTCTCCCGGAACAGCAAGACATCGATGGGATATGTACCTGCCGACAATGTACACATATCTGAAGGCCTATTATTAAAAAAGCCCTTTACTGCTAGCAGTCCACTCACCATCGACTGCGGAGATACAATCTTGCAGGCAACTCCTGAAAGCTTGAAGAGATTGCCACCGCGCATAGTCTGAGACTCGTTCGTTCACAATGGCCTTGATGGCAATAGAGAGAACCCGGATTGCATCTTCTCGCATGGTGTGTGCTTCACTCAAGGCGCCTGGTTGGGTTTGATGCCATTCATCAATGATGGTGGAGTATTGGAAGAACTTGGAGAGCATGAGCCTTTCAAGAGGCTGCTCTTTGGTTATGAGAATCCCATCGACGTGTAAGATGAGCTTCTCAGTCGCTTCCAGGAGGGTCGCCGACAACTCGACGGAGAGTTTGAGCTCCGCTGGAGGAAGCGGCGGCTGGCGGTTGGGTCGAGGAAAGTTTCCTGCGATATCTACCAAACCACCAAGGACAGAGACGTAGGTAGGCTTTACAGGGTCGTCGTATGCGATACGGACTCTCGGGTTGCAAAGTTCTGGCTGTTGGGCGAGAGCGCGGATTTGCTGGAGGAGATCTGCATAGTTGGTAGTATCACCTTCGCTGAGACCAGCTGCTGAAAATGGGGAGGCCGGCCATTGAGTCATTGGGTATGGCAGGCTCGCGTATTTGGTGCGTCGCACGCGCCGCACGCGTCGATAGGCGTGTAAGTCACAGAAGGTATCACAGAGAGGTTCTTCAGTGGGCTCTAACGGGCACGGAGTCTAAGAGAAATAAGGGAGCGTCGCACGGGTGGATCAGAAACCTGGGAAAACGGGAGAAATTTCCTACACACAGAGAGCTGTGTTACTGAGACGATACGCAAGCCCGTGTACTGGCCCGTGGTCCTTAGCCCAAATTAAGGGGTGGTTGGAGAAGACGAAGAACAAAGACGCATGTTTTCGAACCCAACCATGTCCCGGGTGATAATCCAGTCCCTCTCCAGGGCGTCTGCACGTCCACTTCCGCGTCTGCACTCGTTCCGGTCTCTTGCTCCTCCCAGTACGGCGCGCTGGGTGCCTGCAACATCTTTTTGTTCGCCAGTGGCCCCCGCCCGCTCGGCCTCGTCGTCTTCAGGAAACAACTTTAACATCGACGAGGTTCTGCCTGAGCTGCCACCTTCATCTCCCAAGCCTGCTCAGCCACCCCCAAATCCCTACCCCGAATCAATTTTGGACGTTCCAGCTACGGGCACAGACTGGTCCAGAAGCTATGCGGGTCTCTCCACAGAACCTTTCCCCAAGGAGGTGTCCGAAATTCTCATGTCTCCAATTGATCCGATGGATGTCGAAATTAAACCAGGTCTGTACAAATCTCATAATGCTCATCCGAGGTTCTCTGTTGACCGTTATTTATATCATAGATGGACTTATTTACCTTCCGGAGATTAAATATCGTCGTATCCTGAACAAAGCATTTGGCCCGGGCGGATGGGGCCTTGCTCCGCGGAGCGAAACTAATGTCAGCAGTAAGGTTGTCAGTCGAGAGTATGCTCTTGTCTGTCTTGGACGGTGAGCATGTATCGTTTGCCCCACTTACAATAACCTGATGCTTTTCATAGATTAGTGGCCATTGCCCGTGGTGAGCAGGACTTTTACGACCCTAGCGGTATTGCGACTGCAACCGAGGCGTGCAAGAGTAATGCTCTCATGCGCTGTTGCAAAGACTTGGGTATTGCGAGCGAACTCTGGTGCGCAGCTATTTCAATACAGCGAACCCAGACTCTCAATTCAGGATTCTTAGGGACCCTCGATTCATCCGCGAGTTTAAAGCTCAAAACTCTGTCGAAGTGTTTGTCACCCACCAGTCGAGCAAGGTGAAGTGAGTCGTCCCACCTTCTCTCGTCTTCGATACCTGATGTGCTTTACAGGAAAAAGCTGTGGAGACGCAAAGACTCTCCCAAGTTCAGTTATCCGTGGCAGGAATAATAGACTGTCACCGCTTCCTGTCTCACGCAGCGCCTCCCTGTACCTTGTCTATCTTTTGCCCAGGAAACGTGTGTGCAAATCCGATATCCCCATTCATGTTTGAGCTGGGACGTGTGCCTCATAAAGGACTTCACTCACCATCCAACCCAAGGTCTTCTCCATAAGAGTTATGGTTTAGGCATAATTACGACAAAACTTCAACGCTTATCCTCTCCAACAAATATGCCAGTTAACAAGCCATGAGGAATCGTACAAAACTGCCACCGCGAGCAAGATTTATGAACCGTCTCAAAACGGAGAAACATGCTGGACATGTAACCCATCGCTGCAACCTCACCATTCCAAGCCTCTTGCTTTTCTAAGTGGTCGGCTAGCAATCTTCCCACCCTTCTTCGTATACCCGAACCCATCGAGCCAAGACCATTGCTCAGTCCGCCTCGTCTCAAACACCTCAATCTTCTGGGCCTTTTGCAGCGTGAGCCCGATATCGTCCAGCCCATTTAGCAAACAGTGCCGCTTGAACGGCTCCACCTCAAACTTGATGGCACCACGCCCATTGGGCCTTCGAACCTCCAGTCGCTCAAGGTCGACCTCGAGCTCAAGGCCTTCTTCACCATCGGCCGCGAGTAGCTTGCAGTCTTCCTGGGGAAGAACGACGGGCACCATGCCATTCTGCATCGCATTGGTCTTGAAGATTTCGGCAAAGCTTGGTGCTATTACGCAGCGGATACCAAAGTCTTTCCTGCGAAGCCATACTGGTTAGCGGGGCATATGACGAGACATAAGCAAATCGACTCACAAACTCCATGGTGCGTGCTCGCGACTGCTGCCGCATCCAAAGTTGGGTCCAGTGACGACCAGGATGCTGGCCCTATCATATGGTTGTCGGTTGAGCACGAAGTCGGTCGACTCGCCCGTCTGTGGGTCCTTGCGCAGCGTCCAGAACAGGGCATCGCCCAGCCCAGTCCGCTTGAGCGTCTTCAGGAACTGCTTGGGGATGATCATATCGGTGTCGACGTTGTCCATGTGCAAGGGCGCGGCGATACCCTTGACCACCGTGAATTTGGGCATATTAGCGTTGCCAGGTACGGGGCTGGCAGGTTCCTGCGACTCGACCTTGTCAACCTTGACGCACTCTGGAGGAGGAAGGACTTCGTCGGTCAGGAAGTCGTGCGGGCTGAGCTCCTTGAGTGGGACGCTTGTTTGCTCTTCACCCGGCGCTCCGGTAGTCTTCCCAGTATCCTTCTTCAAGAATTTCCGCACGTCGGTAAGCCTGCCGGTCAATGCAGCAGCGACAGCCATCGCAGGACTGACGAGGTGGGTACGGCCACCAGCACCCTGTCGCCCTTCGAAGTTGCGGTTCGAGGTACTAGCACACCGTTGGCCAGGGGCGAGCTGATCGGGATTCATACCCAAGCACATCGAGCAGCCTGCCTCTCGCCAATCGAACCCAGCCTTGATGAAAATGGCGTGCAGCCCCTCGGCTTCGGCCTGCTGCTTGACGAGACCGCTGCCGGGTACGATCATGGCGTGCACGTTGGGGGCGACATGCGCATCTGGGCCAGCGGCCAGGACAATCCGAGCGGCGGAACGCAGGTCCTCGATACGACCGTTGGTGCAGGAGCCAAGGAAGACTTTGTCGACGGTTATAGACTCCATGGGAGTGTTGGGGTCCAATCCCATATACTTAAGCGAGCGCTCGACGCTTGCCCGCTTGGTCGAATCAGTGAAGGTTGCGGGGTCGGGAACCTTGCCAGTGATGGGGACGACATCTTGCGGTGAAGTACCCCAGGTAGCGCAGGGCTCGATATCTTCAGCACGGATGACGACTTCGCGATCGAATTTTGCATCAGGATCCGACTTGAGCGTCCGCCAATATTCGACAGCGCGGTCCCACTCCTCTCCTTTGGGTGCCAGAGGACGGTCCTTGAGGTATGCAAAGGTGATTTCGTCGGGAGCCACCATACCCGCCCGCGCGCCCGCCTCGATGCTCATATTGCACACGCTCATACGCGCCTCCATACTGAAGCCACGGAATACCGAACCAGCGTATTCAATAACGCAGCCGGTACCACCAGCGGTGCCGATGGTACCGATAATATGCAAAATCACGTCTTTGGAGGTGACACCTTCGTGCAACTCGCCATCGACAGTAATTCGCAGGTTCTTGGATTTCTTTTGTAGGACCGTTTGGGTGGCGAGGACGTGTTCCACTTCGGACGTGCCGATTCCGAAAGCAATGGAGCCGAAGGCGCCGTGGGCTAAAGAAACAAGGAGGAAACGTCGGTCAGAATCGTGCTTGAGGCACGAGAAGGCCAGAATAGGCACGGTTTACTCACTTGAAGTATGGGAGTCACCACATACGCAAGTCGTGCCCGGGAGCTACAGGAAATTACGATGATCACCTCTAACCTAACATGGAATCGAACGTCATACATACAGTAAAGCCTTGTTCAGGTCCAATAATGTGGACAATACCTATGCAAATCAGGGACAATTGTTAGTTTCCTTCGTCAATCTGCTTAGTCCAAAAGGCGGGACCACAATGCGTACCTTGGCGTCTATCACTGAGCCCAAAGTATGTCAATCCAAACTCCTTGACATTGTCCTCGAGCGCGACACACTGATCGCGCGAATCGGGCTCTGCAATAAACGTCTTGACGGAAGAGTAGTTTTTACGCGAAACGGTACTGTAGAAAGCACGATAAGCACTTGCAGATATCCTCTAGAGACCCACTTGAACGGTACGCACGGCACGTTGTGATCTACAGTCGCAAGAGTACAATCCGGTCTTCGGACGGGCCTCCCAGCATTTCGGCTACGCGGAGACGGACGTTTCAGAGCTCACGATGCGATGAAGAACGGAACAACAGAAGGACTCACAGCCCTTCAAAAGCTTGAGGGGAGGTAACTTCGTGAACTAGATGTCTGTTCCACCCCCGCAATTTATCAGCCATCGGTTGGCAATAGACAGGCTCATAGGAGGATCGACAGACCGGTCGATGTAGATAAGAGTCGTTCCATCCTCCTGCGCGTCGCTGTACGGAGCGGGTCAGCCTGGGCGTCCAGGAATCGCGATCCCTCACGAGCGACCTACACCACGTGATCGTCCCAGATTTTGTCGTAGAGCGTACGTGGACGTGGCTGAGAGACGTGAGGGACTGCGTCACTCATAGTGTCGATCGGTAGTGGTTGGGTTTAGGTCGGGGGAGGACGAATTGCGGTGGCGGAGATAGATAATCGGACAAGTGGGGTTCAAAACCCGAAGCCCCGAGCAGCTAATCACGACAACCCAATTTCAAAAAGGCCGAATATCGCCGATGAAACCGAGTGAGCTCGTCCGAGAGAAATGAGCGAGAAATCAAGTCACCTCAGCTCAGCTCAGTAAGAAAATGCGAGTGTATTTCACAGTAAACAAACACAAATCGAACACACATGACCCAGCCCAAGCTATACGCAGACACATGCTTACAGTCCTTGGTCCAGAAAAATACTAATAACAGACACAGTGGTCAGTCGTCGTCGTGTAGATCGGGGTAATAATTATATGACAGTGGTCGAGGCGTGTCCGAGTCGATAGGTTAATCAGAGGAAATAGTAACCCTCATCACTTCTCGCAAATGGGGTTCGATTGGAGGTTGTGGGCACTCGGGAGGGTTTAGCCCAGCTGTCCTAGCCGTAACTGGACTTCAGGTCCAGCCGCCGAGGCTTTTCTCCTCCTGTATGGTGCATCAGCGCAGTTAACTCATCAAACCAAATAAAGGACACTTACCCTAGCAGTGTTGCCCCGCCCATATTCAACTCAAACTGCTTTTTCCCATCACCACGATCGCGAGGCCCAGCCCGACCGCCTTGATAAATCAGCTCCTTTGCTCCGTCGCGATCAAGTCGACCACCGTGAGCACGCTGATTTGCGGCATCGCGCTTCTTGGCAGCATCTACCATGCGTGCATCAGTGCCATCCTCGCCCTCATCTTCCTCGTTCAGGCCTTGCAGGAAGCCCCGACCCTTTCGCCGCGCTCCCTCTTCTTCCATACGATGTACCGCATAGGTGATATCGAAGGCTTCCTTGAGTGTCGCAAGACCGGGCGAGCGCATACCAGCGTAGCCGCGCACAGATTGCAAAAGGGGCGAATCGAGGGGCATGTGCGCATCGTTGCGTACATGTATGGGTATAGGCTGCGTCGCCGCGGGGGCGGGCTGCTCGTTGCACCAAGGGTGAGCGAGGAACTCGTCGATAGTGTAGCGTTGGGCGGGATCAACGCATAGCAGATGAGTAATCAGGTCCTTTGCTACAAAGAACATCAGCTTCGTTCGTAACGTAAGCAATTCAAGCGACTTACCAGAGAGACTGATGTCATCCCACCAAGGACTCAAGAATGTATAATATCCACGAGCGACCTTCTCCGTTAACACGTTGATACTTTCGTCGTAGAATGGTGGGAATCCGCATAGGAGTGTGTAGAGGACGCATCCAAGAGCCCACATATCGACACTCTTGCTGTAGCGCTCGTCCTTGACAATTTCGGGGGCGGTATAGCCGACCGTCCCGCACGGGGTCATGGTGTCCTCATTCCATATGACTTTGCTGAGGCCAAAGTCGGCAATCTTGATGCGGCCAATACCGCCCCCGCCGATGCCAGGAATGAATTCACCCTCGTCTTCTTTCTCCTCGTCATAGGGCCGACGTATGGGCTGCTTCGAAGGGATGATAGGGATCTGCTCGAAAAGAAGGTTCTCGGGCTTGATGTCACGATGAACGACGCCGCGCTCCTCGTGGAGGTACCGAATTCCATGGGCGACTTGGAGGATGACGTGACGGGAGAGCGCTTCGGAAAAGTACGTCAGCTTGACGCTTGAGGGGGGTCAGTATGGACTCCTATGACGCAACTCAATATACCCACATTTGGTGGAAGAGCTCGCCGCCTTCTAGGACTGTGACATCCGTTAGGGCGCAGCAACCAAAGAGAATATGCGATACATACGCTCGAGGATAAGGAAGTAGTGATCATCAGACTCGGAGAACGAGATAAGTTTTACAATGCTCGGATGTTCGGTCCCCCGCATGATTTGGACTTCCTTGAGGATATTGGCGCGCTGCCACGAGAAAGGGAGACACGAGTGTCAGCATTCTAAGATGTTCCGAGGTGAGCTATTGTCGAACTCACCTCGGTTGCGCGCGGCTTTTTCTTCTTCAACACGGAGTTGAGATGCTTATGCCCTTCCTACATCGGGGGTCCAATGCAGGTGGGGATGAGGAACGAAGGAGTGCATCGAATCCACCGCGCGCAACCGAAGGAGAGGAGAAATGGGAAAAAAGAGAAAGCAGTGAGAACAGTATCCTACGGGTATAGGAGGGTAGGGGAGCAGACAATGGTGAAGTGAACCTACCTGAGATGCACTGAGCTCGTGCTTGCGAACTACCTTGACTATGGGAGGGCGGGTTAGGCAGGCAGGGATAGAGCTGCTCGACTCACTGGCGACTTTCTGGCCTGTTTGAGTATCGAGGGCTTTGTATACATGTGAGAATGCACCGCTGTTGATGCATGAGATCCGTGACTACGGCGGCACCGGGGGACAAGACGCACTCTCCCATCTTTGAAAGGACCTTGAATCGCTCAAGTCCCTTGATATGAGGCATCCTCTCTTTTGCTGCGTTTTCTTCTTTGACGATTGCTTCTGCTACTTCTTTCGTCTGTGCCTTGTCCTTGACATGATCGTGACGCTCGCGTTCGCGTTCAACCGCACGGTCTTGTTCACGACGTTCAGGTTGCTGTTGTTCGTGTAGGCGTTGATCTCGTGCATTTGGGTGACCATCGGCCTGCGATGGATCCGCTGATTGAGCCGCACGGGCGTGCTTGCCGTGGCGGAGAAGGTCTGCAAAGGGTTGTAGGGTGAGCTCGGTGGACATGAGGGAGGAGAAGAAGTCTAGTATGACGCTCGATTTGGGCGACTGGGGGCGATGGGGCGATGGAACGAGACGACGTGCGACTGACTCTTGAAAGCATCCATAACTTGTACCGGCATTCCTGCAAGCGACGACGGTCACGGCGCTGACGAGTGAGTTAGGTGAGAATGGTACCCACGGAGGAGTCGTGCTGGTTGGTGTTGGGAGATTGGAAAGGGAAGCAGTTTTGGGGGAGTACTTCTACCGAAGACGCTCTTTTGTGACGTCTGGTCTCTCACGCATCCGACCGGATGATGTCAACATTTCATTCCGAATTCGAAGTCAGACCAAACACAGCAAAACTTGGATAACTAAACGTCTTTATAGGTAAGCAAGTATGGTATCACCCACCCCGTTGCTGGATGATGATGGCCTTCTCCAGTCGTTTCGCAGCGCTCTCCTCATCAATCGTTGCTCCCTTGTGTCGCGCTCGTCTCCGCGCAACACTCCTACCAGAGTGCTTTCCCCAGTTCCCATGGGCCGTCATCCTTGCAAACACATCGTCCGGCACGAGCAGATCCTCGCAGTCTTGATCCGTACACGGCACGCCCTTTTCAATTAGTCCCATCAGCTTGCGTTTGACCAGATGCCTAATACGCTCCATCGTGACGTGGTCGAACCAGCCGTTCCGCTCCTGTGACGCACTTTATTAGGATTGCCAGTGTTTGTGGGGCTTTCGAGGTACAGGTACGTACGTGCACGTCTTCTGTGCGATGAGCAGGATCATCAATGTAAGCCCGAATCAATGGATCCGTAATGTCGCAGAGTTGGAACGTGCTTGTCCCAGCTGGCAGTGTCTGGCCGTCAAAGATGTGCATTTGGCTGGGTGGGGCGTGAATCGGTAACAATAATGCAGAGATATACGCCAGCTCACGAGTTTTTGTGCACTATCGCACCGCCGGCATCCTTGCTCGACGACATAACTGAAGGTCGGTTTCCACTGCCCACATTGAGTCGCAGCGAAAGGACCTGATAACTAGAGGCACGTCAGTAGGCACTGTATCAGTATGTATTTTCGTACATTGCTGCCTCGGCATTCGCCTGGGGGTCATATCCGAATCGAATGTAGGTGTCCTTCCAGGGCCCAGTATCGAAGGTATAGCTACATAGTGGGATTATGTTCTTCGTGCTTGGCTTGGGTTAAGATGTCTGACTATAACGCAATCGAGGGCACATACTTGTTGACTTCTCTCGTTTCTTCAACGGTAAGTTGGCTCAATAGCGCCACCCTGGTCCAGACCGGTCGTTGTTCAAAAAGCTAGAATCGCGCTACGATCGCAAGTACGTCATGATATTGTCGAGAGGCCTACCTCCAGGACCCGCGCCACGACCTCAGGCTTGACAGCTGGAAGGCGTTCAGCCCGGCCTTCGGGAGGACCCGTAGGTACCTGTGACACCTCATAAGCCCCGGCAGTATTAATGTAATACTCGTACAGGGTCTCCAAATTTCGCACTCGCAGGTGCAATGCTGGGCATCCGTCCCTTGTTGATCATCCTAGTCACCTCCTGTCCGGTATGTTTATCGATGACAGTTTGTGGTGTCGATTGGGGATTTTGCTTGAATCTATGGGGTCGTCAATGCTGGCTACGATCAGTGTTCGGGTCAACGGACCGGTATTGTAAAGGATAATTGTATTGTGTCCACAAGGGTGGTGGCATGATTCTCAGGTTACTGCTGGACGCCAAACCTCGTTCCATTTGCTCCTGTTCGGTAAAAGGTTCACTGTCGTCCCCAGTGGGCGTTCGATAATCGAGAATAGCCCTGTCTGGCCCTTGTCGATTAACGCTCAGACAGAAATACCAATTTACTTACAATCCAACCGCCCCATGGCTGCCCTCAGCTCCACCACTGGATCATCCGCAGGGGGTTCGTACTGGAAATCGGCAGGTGCTGAAGGCCTTCTCAGGACGCTCGTCTTCATAAAGCAACCTCCTTACCTCGGAAACGCATAGTCTTTTGCAGCCGTCCGAGCACTTCAATTTTGAATTCGCCCTTCGAAGTTGTTGCTTCCCTCAGGGCATTGGCGAATGGCAACCTCTCCCACCCGAGAGGCTGTGGGTGCTGCTCTCCGACTGTTTCATCACCTTGCATCTCCGCATCATCCCCGGAGTATTCTGCACCCCCTTTTGGCACGGTAGTCTTTCTCTTTCTCCGCGTAACCTTGAGCACCAAATTCTGTACTTCGACCGTCTTTCCACTCGGTGGGTGTGCGAATGGTCGTTTTCCTGGATCATGGAGCTTCAGATCCATGTTGAGATTCTTGCGAAAGGCCTCGGCGACAATCTTCTGCCCCCCTAAACGCGCGATAGCTCGTGGAACGGAGGTAGGGCGGACATAGCCAGGGTACTCGATTGAATAAAAGGGTTTTTGAGGAATCTCATAGCTCGTAGCAACTTTGTAAGAAGGACCCGCCTCGTCAGTTGACATCGGATCGGCGTGGCTGAAACCAAGAGTCGCACACTGTAACGATGAAAGGAGCGGGCTTGCGTAATGGTTGGTATACGTGCTATAAGACAAACATAAACGCACGGCATAGCACCTGAACAAAAGAGCGTCATTTGAACTTCGCCACCTCCGTCGTTGGCAACTCAAAGATGAGTAAACGGAAGCTCGCAGCACTAGACGGGACAGAACCACGATATGTATACTCGGCAGAGATATCTAGCATGGTTTGCTCCATCTGCTTTCGTCGCTGTCCGTCCTGACCGGTGTTACGTAGCTTTACGTCTTTGGAGAAGTGTCAGAGCCGCATCAAGAGACCGTCAACTTGGTCGAAGAGATTGTCCGCGATCAAATCGTTGAGATAGTATGTCGGACTCTGTTACCACCCATCGCCACCACTCATTTGTTGTAGATAAGTCAAGCAAGGGCACATGCCACACGAAGAGGTCAAAAGCACTTCAAGGCAGAGGACTTGGTGTTCATTCTACGCCATGACCGTGACAAAGTCAACCGTCTCCGGACGTATTTGAGTTGGAAGGACGTTCGTAAGACTGCCAAAGAGTCGGGAGAAGGAGGTGGAGATGACGTAGACATAGGTGATGACGTAGAAAAGCCAGGTGTGGAACTTAATTTGTGTTACTCACAGGGTTGTCTGTATCCTCACCACAGCCTGCAGATGAGGCCATCAAGGGGCAAATGATGACGGTCAAGTTACCCTGGGAACTCAAGACAGTATACTTGGGAATACTATGGGACAACGGCCTAGCTGAGGAAGAAGAGGAAGACGAGGAAATGACCGAGGCACGCGAGGAGCGTCTCCGGGTAAGCCTGCCGATACTCGTGGTTACATCGTAACCTCACCCCCATTACAGCACCTTGATGAAGCCACGCGAGAAATGACCAAGGATGAGTATCTCAAGTACACAGAACAGCGCCAAGCTTCCTTCACCCATCGCAAAGCAGCGCGGTTCAAGGAGTTTCTTAACCTACCTCCACATATGCAACTGCGAGCTAACGATGACACCATCGATATTCTCGGTTTCCTTGCCTTTGAGGTTGTGCGTTCGCTCTGTGTGGACGCCCTTGCCATCAAGTCCCGGCTTGAGCTCATCAACGGGGAGGCTCCGTCTGCGTCTAATCTCGGCACCGGTGTAGATGGAGAGCCCCCTGCTAAGCGGCCGAAGCACGAATTTGCAGCGCCGGTTTGCTCTTTGTTCCTGCCTCCTGCAGAGCCCCGCTCGGCCCTGAAGCCGGAGCATATCCGTGCTGCATTCTCCGAGATGCAACGGAAAGGTCGAAAGGCTTCTACCATGATGCGAAACTTTAGAGGAGGACTGGTGAAGAATGAAGCTATCATTATTTAATTCTTGTCCCCTTCCGCGTCTTACTTATTTCACATTTCTGGTATCTAGTATGTCCTCTTCTGTATACTGCTATCTGTAGCCCGTGTCTCAACGAATGCCAAGAAACTCTTCATTTGATCCTTTACCAATGCCACCGGCGAACAAGCCGGGTCCTGGGAAGCGGCGCACACGCAAAAGAAAGCGAAGACAGGCCTCATCTTCGTCGTCTTCGTCTTCTTCGTCTTCTTCGAGCGATGAGGAGTCCGGTCCGCAAAGCGCTCAAAAAATAACCGCCTCACCCACTGCCATCCCAGCGGCCCCAACGGGGGGAGATATCTCCGAACAGTCGTCATTATCTGATTCGAGTTCGGCATCCTCCGCCTCAGACGCGGAATCTGTACGCGAGGGCGGGGGCGCCCACAGCCAACGAACACGCCGGCCACAAAGCAGATCACCTTCGCCTCCCGACCCAACCATTCCTCCTTTGGTAACTCTCAATCCTACCACAGAAGAGGAGAAGCACCGCGATGCCCAACTTCGTGAGAAGTTTCGCAAATTCTGGATGGCATCGGTTGCCGACGCCTTTAAGGATGACTTGGAGAAGATTCAGAAGGTGAAGGGGTGTCCGTTTCCTGATATACTGTGATACTGAGACTTTGATGTATCCAGGAACCGAATCTGTCACAGTCAAGGCTGGGTCTGCTTATTGACTCGCTGGCCACTGGTGCCGAGTTGTACATAGATGGCAAGTCGACCGAAGAGGTTCGAATGGTCCTCGGTGAATGAATGACCCTGTCTCCATGCTCTGTGGTCGTTCTAGTGCCGCCTCCCCGCGGTGAAACCCAACTCTATTCCAATACGCCCTAAATGGAGACAACGAATACATTCAAGCCTTCCTTCCCAACGCTGCGATCGGACTAGCACCGGTTGGGGGGCTGTGGCGGTGAAGTAAGTCTGCAGCCGACGGGGGCAGCTCTTCGTGGTTTGCACCCCACCCACGCCCACGCTACGGGTGAAATCTACTTGGCCCACTCGTTTATCTTTCTTTCTTCTTTGGGAGCTGGTCTCGCAAGAGGCAGGCCCTTTTCACCCACCACAACTTTGTTGGCTTAACGGCCAGAGCTCATTTTGCTTCGCCATCATATCGAGGCGGGTCGTCATTCGTGCAGCGACAAACCGCAAACTTCACCCATATTAATGTCAATACGTATTTCTGGTTTGGAAGTTCCCTCTGTGGACGAATTTCTTGCAAACCCCTCCCTGTTAGTCTCTAAACGGCCATATAATTTCTGATGATTCCCACTAAATAACAAGACCACAGGCGCACAGTCTCCTCATTTTTCGTTGGATGGGTTTTTATCGTATCCCTAGTGTACCTTGCCAAATCGCCCGCTGTTCGATTTTTGCGCCGTCGAGTGTCCGCTGCCGTCACTTTGGCGTTCCCCAAGCCGAGCAAGTCTCTCGAGCAAGTCGAAGGCAATGATGATGAAGAGAATAAGCTACGAAGTTGGCTCATAGAAACCCTCATGGGAGACGAGGACGTTGATGCCGACCCTCTGAATCTTGTGTTCGTTCTGACAATCTTTGCGGCCGTCGGGAGTCTCAGTATGCTTGGCTCTCTTCTCACATTCCGTCCTCCTGGGAGAGGCGATGATGCACTGTGTGGTGAGTACTTCGCGATGCCGACGAGTCGGCAACTTCTGACAGAAACCCTAGCCTTTGTAATCGCATGGGGGGACATGTCAGCACAGTCCTTGCGCATTGCTGGTCTCACAAGACTCAGCTTAGACCTCAGGGCGCTGTCCGTCCGTCGGTGGGAACTCTACCTAATGTGGGCGGTCCTGCTCGGGTCACTAAGTGAGCACGGCAAAATTCATTCAAAGCGTATACTGAACTATTCCCAGTCCTTATGTTTGTGTCAAACGCATTGAGTGGTGGGGTCCTTCTTCCCGTGCAAGAGCTGCGGAACACTGCAATCTGCTATCGCAAGCAGTGAGTACCTCCGCAAACCTCTCGCTCATAGCTCGAAACTGAATCTTGCAAAAGCCATGTCGCTACTTCTGTTATCGCTACAGTCCTTAATCTCGTTCTCGAAATCTACGTTACCGCACGACTCATTACTCAACTAGTCCCGACCTTTCTTCAAACCAAAGACAAAATCCATGCGCTGCTTGACATCCGGATCGCTAGGTCGCTTAGCTTTCTTCTGATGGACTTGCTCACTATAGTGCCCCACGCCAAGTTTGTCTCGATACCTGCAGACTTTATACCCTTCAGCATTTCTGCACTCATCGTTCTCGGTATTGTGCTGTTCATTCTTAGTCAGTTGTCTTCTGGACTAAAACCCCCTTAAGCTGCTTTCAACTACAATAAAGCTCGAGCAATATCCGAGCTCTCACCTACCGACTCCATCCCTAGTACAACCTTGCTCAATCTTGGACGGTCTTCCACCATCCGTGTACCCTTTTCGTCGTCTCGTCGCACAACCATGCGCTCGATCCCACCCCAAGTCCCACGCAAAACGCTCTCAAACGGGTACATCAGGTACAACTCGCGGCTGCGCCAAAGCCTCGGCATGCACCCCTTCTCATCAGCGGCCCTCCAACGGGGATCCACCGACATGCCCGATACGGCCTTTTACCCGCCTGAGAGTGCGCTGACATGGGGGAGCGCAGACGCAATGAGTGTCCAAGAGGCTAGGATCGAGCTGGCATTCCGTAATACGAGATTTAACTCCGGCAGTACGGCAAGGACGCCGGAGTTGATCCTGAGTCCGGGAAGCAGTCTAAGGGCGACAGAAGGAGCAATCCCGCGACCGAACCCGACGACTAGAGAGGACCTCCCGGCTCTTTCCATGTACGTGGATGAGAACGGCGAA
>Ga0307513_10002919_pt1 | contig 23376 bp, 24 predicted proteins | sample 15_EM_MG_FD_202174 | JGI IMG/M metagenome (GOLD analysis project Ga0307513, IMG submission 202174) | Populus trichocarpa ectomycorrhiza microbial communities from riparian zone in the Pacific Northwest, United States - 15_EM | ecosystem: Host-associated > Plants > Roots > Unclassified | place...
GACCCCGGCTGGACCGAGCACCGCTGGTTGCCCCGGAGCGCAGCGCAGGGGACGCAGCAAGTAGGGTCGCCTTTCTTTTGCTTACTTTTCTTTGGCGAAGCAAAGAAAAGTGAGTTGCATGCCGGGCAACCCCCGGCCAGCAACCCTCAGCAAAAAGCACAACAACAGAACAAGAACAGGCCCTTCCCGGCAAGGGAGAAGGACCTACCCCTTACTAACCTTCACCGGCCGAGTCCAGTTAGTCAAACTAACCTGCTTACCCCGCGCAACACTAAGCGCACCAGGAGGCGTACTCTTGGTAATCGTCGACCCGCCCCCCACAGTCCCACCCGCACCGATGGTGACAGGCGCCACCAGCACGCAGTTGCTGCCGATGTGCACATCGGCTTCAATCACCGTGCGGTGCTTGTTGGCGCCGTCGTAGTTGGCGGTGATGCTGCCCGCGCCGTAGTTCACCCGCTCGCCCACGGTGGCGTCGCCCAGGTAAGCCAGGTGGTTGGCTTTGGCGCCTTTGGCGAGGGTGGCGTTTTTGACTTCGACAAAATTACCGATGTGTACTTCGGCGCCCAGCTTCGCGCCGGGGCGCAGGCGGGCGAAGGGGCCGATCAGTGCGCCTTCGCCAATCTCTACGCCGAGCTTTTCGCCGTCGATGTGGGTGAAGGGATGAATCACCGCGCCGGCGGCGATGGTGCAGTTGGCGATCACGCAGTTGGCGCCTATGCGCACGCCATTGCCCAGCTTCACGGTGCCTTCAAACACGCAGTTCACATCGATCTCGACATCCTGGCCGCAACTCAGCGTGCCGCGCACGTCCAGCCGCGCCGGGTCGGCCAGGCGCACGCCCTGCTCCATCAAGGCCACGGCGCCGCGGCTTTGGTGCACACGCTCGAGCTCGGCCAGCTGCACGGGGCTGTTCACGCCGGCCACCTGGGCGGCGTCGGTGATCTGGTGGGCCACCACGGCCACGCCGTCGGCCACGGCGAACTTCACGATGTCGGTGAGGTAGTACTCGCCTTGCGCGTTCTTGTTGTCCAGCCGGGCCAGCCAGGCACGCAGGAGGCGCGTGGGCACGGCCATGATGCCGCTGTAGATTTCGCGGATCTCGCGCTGGGCGGCGCTGGCGTCTTTGTGTTCGACGATGGCGCGCACCTGGGCCGAGGCTTCGGTGCCGGCGCGCACGATGCGGCCGTAGCCGGTGGGGTCGGCCATGGTGAGGGTGAGCAGCGCCAGGCGCTGGCCGTCGCACTGGGCGATCAGCGCCTGCAACGTGGCGGCCTGGGTCAGCGGCACATCGCCCGACAGCACCAGCGTGACGCCGTCATCCGCCAGTAGGGGCAGCGCCTGCTGCACGGCGTGGCCGGTGCCCAGCTGGGGCTCCTGCCGTGCGAACTTCAGGTCCAGCTTTGAATCCGACGATGCTGCGGCTTGCGTAAAGCCGGTGCAGGCGGCCTCAACGACGTCCGCGCCGTGGCCGGTGATGACGACCGCCTTGCGCGCCGACACGGAGGCGGCGCATTCGATGACATGCGCCAGCAAAGCCTTCCCGCCCAGCCGGTGCAGGACTTTCGGTAAGCTGCTCTTCATCCGCGTGCCTTTGCCTGCGGCCATGATGACGACATCAATTGGGGTTGCCATGAAATTTCCTCTGAATCTTGGAGTGTTGACGCGTTCCCTCACTGCCGGGGCAGCAGCGGGACGCTGCACCCGGATTATCGGCGTGCTGGGCGTCCTGGCGCTGGCCGGGGTGCTGCAAGGCTGCAGCGTGATGAAAATCGCCTACAACCAGGCGACCGAGCTGGCTTATTGGCACCTGGACGGCCACTTCGACTTCACCGATGCGCAAACCCTGCAGGTCAAGGCCGACCTGGCCAAATTGCAGGCGTGGCACCGTCAGACCCAGCTGCCCTCCTACATCGAAACATTGCAAAAGCTGCGGCAGCAAATGCCCTCGGACATGGATGCGGCAAGCGCCTGCGCGCTGTACACCGACGTACGCGGCAAGCTGATCGCGGTGTCCAACCAGGCCGAACCGGCCGTGGTGGCCTTGGTCAGCACACTCAACGCCGACCAGTTGGTGAAGCTGGAGCGCCGCTTCGCCAAAGGCAATGCCGAATACCGCGAGGACTTTCTGGACGGCTCTCCCAAGGCGCGGCGCGACAAACGCTACAAGCAGGCGGTCTCGCGCGCCGAAATGCTTTACGGCAGTCTGGACCACAAGCAACTGGCCGTGATCGGGCACCGGATAGACAACTCGCACTTCAGCGCTCCGGTGTCTTACGAGGAGAAACTGCGCCGCCAGCAGGATGCCCTGCAAACCTTGCGCCCTTTGGTGGCGGGCCAGAGTACGCCGGAAAAAACGCAGGTGGCCATGAAGGCACTGTTTGAGCGCTCGCTCAACTCACCCGACCCAGCCTACCGCGACTACATGGACAAGCTGACGCAGGACGCCTGCGCCAGCTTTGCCGAATTGCACAACAGCACCACGCCGGCCCAGCGCAGCAAGGCGCAAGAGACTCTTTTGCGTTACGAACAGGACTTCAAGACCCTGCATCTGCAAAAGTCCTGATGCCGAATACCAGGGTGCTTATTTTCCGGGCGCCTTGGAATGCGACTTGCCTTCCTCTTCAGCCTTCTTCAGCTCCGCCGCCTGCGCCGGTGAATCCGGTTTCGCGGCCTTGGCATCCGACTCGACGTCGGCTTTTTTCAGATACTCCTTGATGTTGTCCTGGTAGTCGCGGGTGGCCTCGTAGCTACCCTCACCCATCTGGCCAGCGGGGCGGTCTGAGGGCTGCGAGGGCTGTGATTTGCGCGGCTGGAATTCCCGCGACCCGCTGCTTTGCTGTTGCTGGCGGTCGATGAAATGGCGGGGCTGCTGCTGCAGCCGCGAGCGGTTGGCGGTGTCCATTCGGGTCTCCTTGAGGTGTTCTCCGGGCCCGGACTTTCGTTCCAGCATTGAAAGAATGCAGAAAAAATCCGGAGCAGAGGAGCACCTTAGAAGCCGGCCTGAAGCGGCGGTGTCATCCGCGCGTGGGGCTTGGTGTCAGCGCCTGCCTACACGCCTGTTACAAGCCTAGAGCAAGGGCACTTGCGGCGGCGGCGTGTCGTAAAAGTCGGCAATACGCTCCAGCGCGCGGGTATTGAGCAGGCGCAGTTTGCCATTCTCGATCTCGTGCAGGCCCAGCTGGCGCAGGCGCCGCAGGGTCTTGTTGGTATGTACCAGCGACAGCCCCAGCGCGTCGGCAATGTGCTGCTGGTTGATGGGAAATCCGACCATGCCGCCCTCGGTCATGCCCACCCGCTCCAGCCGGCGAAAGAGGTGCATCAGCAGCATGGCCACGCGCTCGGTGGCGTTGCGCCGCCCGGCCGTGAGCAGGTGGTCGTCCACCATGCCTTCTTCGCGCGCCGCCAGCCAGGTGATGTCATAGCCCAGACCGGGATGCTGGCGAAACAACTCCCACAAGCCCTCGCGCGGGAACACGCACAGGCTCACATCCGTCACGGCCTCAATGCCATGCATGGCGCCGTCGGCGAACTTTTGCTGCAGGCCGATGAAGTCGCCCGGCAGCAAAAAATTGAGGATTTGCCGGCGGCCGTCGCTCAGCGTTTTGTAGCGAAAGGCCCAGCCCGAATACAGCGTGAAGAGTTTGCCGTTAGGCTTTTGCTCATGCAGGATGGTGGCGCCGGCGGTCACCTGCGAGGTGCCGGTGCGAAAGTCCTCAATGAAAGCCAGCTCCTCCGCTTTCACCGGCATGAAAGCGCCGGTCTTGCGCAAACCGCAGGTATCGCAGCCCGGCGGGCAGATGGCTGATGTTGGCGCAGGAATGCTCATGGAAAGCTCATCTTAGGCTCATTTAGCTGTGTCTTTTGACATTGTGGCGCCAGCGCCTCCCCGCTACATTGGGCTGCAATGACAAAAATAAGCACCACCCTGTATGAAATCCTTTACGTCAGCACGCTGGCGCCTGAAGCGCCGCTGAGTGTGGTCGGCGACATCGCCGTCAAAGCCCGCGTGGCCAATGCGGAGCGAGACATCACCGGGCTGCTGATCTTTGACGGCATGCGCTTTTGCCAGCAGCTGGAGGGCGGGCAGAAGCAGGTGCTGGCGCTGCTGGAGCGCATACGCCAGGACAGCCGCCACATCAACCTGCAGGTCGTGCACCACGGCGAACTGACCGCGCGGCGCTTCCGGCGTTTCAGCCTGGGTTACTGCATGGTGGAGGACGACGATGTGCTGGGCCGCATGGAGCAACTGGATGGGCAGGCCGCGCTGGATGCTTTTACGGGCCTGCTTGCCACCATCGACCTGGACGCCTGAGCTTCAGCCCTGCAGCGCAGCCCACATCTCTTTGTCGCGCTCCGCCGTCCAGATGCGCGGGTTCTTGATGCCGCTGGCTTCGTCGAACGCGCGGCTCACATCAAAGGGCAGGCAGTGCTCATAAATAAACACATGGCCGAAGACCGGGTCCATGCTTTTGCGGGTGTGGTCCATCGCGGCCTTGAGGTCCATGCCGCCGGCGGCGGCTTCCTTGCCGGCTTTGTAGAGTGTCTCGACCCAGCGCTTTGTATAGTCCAGCGCCTTGTTGACGTTGGCCGCGCCCTTCATGGCCTCGCCGCGGCCGGGCACGATGGCCTCGGCCTTGAGTGCGCGCAGGGCTTCCAGTGTGGCGGGCCATTCCTCCAGCTGGGCGTCGCCGGTGTAGACGCCGGCTTCGTACTCGACCAGGTCGCCTGAGAACAGTACTTTTTCTTCTTCAATCCACGCAATCGTGTCGCCGCGCGTGTGGCCGGGGCCCGGGTGCCAGACCTGCACCTTCACGCCGCCCAGGTCCAGCACCAGTTTGCCCGGCACTTCGCCTTTGACGGGGTTGCCGCCGTCAATCACCAAGGTCGGCCAGGTCAGGCCCGGCACGCTTTCGGCGTTGCGGAAAAGGCGCGGGAAGCGCTCCATCTCGCTTTGCATGTCCTGCGCGCCGCGCTCCACGATCAGCTCATAGGTGCCCCGGCTGGCGATGACCTCGGTCGCGCCCTCGGCTGCATAGGCGCTGGCGCCCAGCACGCGTACAGCGTGGTAGTGCGTCAGCAGCACGTACTTGATGGGTTTGTCGCTCACGGTGCGGATGCGGGCAATCAGGTCCTGCGCCATGGCGGGAGTGGCGGTGGCGTCGCTCACCATGATGAATTTGTTGCCGATGATCACGCCGGAATTGGGGTCGCCTTCGGCCGTGTAGGCCCAGCAGTGCGCGCTGAGCTGCTCAAAGGTGATGGTCTTGTCCGTGAGGTCGGACTGCGAAGCGAAGGCTTTGGACATGGGGCTTCCGGTTGTTTCAGGGCCACCGGCAGGTCGCCGGCAGCGTCAGCCCCATTTTACTTAAACGTAATTCGTTACGGATTGTTGAACCGCAAACCCCGACAGCCCGCTTGCGCGTCACACATTACTATGAATTTGATAGCGCACTGTTCAGGTGGTTATTGGGCCAGAGGCCAATTTCATTCATAACCCCAGGCAAAGGGCGCGGCCTGGCCCTTTGGCCGTTTATTCAGGCTCTATGCCGGCTGCCTTGATGATCTTTCCCCACTTGAGGGTTTCGTCCGCCTGGAACTTGCGAAGCTCTTCGGGGTTGCTGGTGAAAACTTCGGTGCCGCTGGTCTGGTAGAACGGCGCAGCGGAAGAACTGCGCGCGGCGCGCGCCAGCATGTCGGCAAGTTTGGCCACCACATCGGCCGGGGTGCCGGCAGGCGCATAGGCGGCAAACCAGTAGGTCATTTCATAACCCTTCACGCCGGCCTCGGCAATGGTCGGCACATCAGGCGCCAGCAGCGAGCGCTGGCGGGTCGACACGCCCAGCGCCTTGAGCTTGCCGGCCTTGACCTGCGGCAGGCCGGTGGTCATGTCGGTGATCATCATGTCGATCTGGCCGCCCAGCAGGTCGGTCACGGCGGGCGGGTTGCTCTTGTACGGGATGTTCAGGATGTAGGTGCCCGTCATCTGCTTGAACTGCTCGCCCGCCACGCGGCTGGAGGAGCTGCCGCTGCCAAAGGACAGCTTGCCTGGCTTTGATTTGGCCAGCTTGATGAAATCGCTGACGCTGTTCACCCCCAGCGCGGGGTTGACGACCATGATCTGGCCGCCGCGCCCCAGCGCCGTGAGCGGCGCGAAATCCTTGACCGGGTCGTAGGGCAGCTTTTTGAAAAGGTGCTCGTTGGCGGACTGTGTGGTGTTGGTGGTGATGAAAACCGTATAGCCGTCAGGTTTGGCCTTGGCCGCCACCTGGGCGCCGATAAAGCTGTTGGCGCCGGGCTTGTTGTCTACCACCACGCTGACCTTGCTGTCGTTGGTCACGGCCTGGCCGATGGCGCGCGCCAGCTGGTCGGTGGCGCTGCCGGCGGCAAAGGGCACGACAAAGGTAATCGGCTTATCCGGAAAGCCCTGGGCTTGCGCCAGCCCGCACAGCGCGGCGGCGGCGAACAGCAGGGGGCGGATACGGGGGCTTGTGAAACGCAGGGTTGAGGGGGTCATGTTGTCTCCTTTTGTAGTTTGAAAAATCAGTCGCCGCCCGTCAATGCCGGGCCCGCCAGCAGAGAGGCCAGCGTGGCGGGAATTTCGATCGGCAAATCCAGCAGCCAGAACGACAGCGCCTTGCCATGGGTGTCCAGGTTCAGCGCGTCGTTGACGCCGCCGTCCAGCACCTCGTCCAGCACAAAATTCAGCGCAGCCAATCCCGGCAATTCAAAGCGCTGCACACGCGCGGGCCGGCGGTTCGCGAAGCGCTGTGCCACAACCGCCTCTGTGACTTGCGCCAGCAGCAGCGGGTAAAGATCGGCATGCCAGGCGATCACGCTGATGTTGGAGCGGTTGCCTTTGTCGCCGGTGCGGCCGTGGGCGGCGCGGTACAGCGGCACCGCAATAAGTGATTCACTCATGCGGCCTCCGGCAAATGATCCAGCATGTCGAAGCGCAGCGGCACCGCCCCTCGCGGCACCAGGCAAGACAGCGTGCCCAGCCGCGGCGTCAGCGTGGTGCGCACGCCGCCGCCGCCGGCCGGGCCGCAGCAGTACAGCGCTGTTACTTCACGCGGCAGGCGCTCGGCCTGCGCACGGTCGGTGTGGGTCGCGGCGACGCGCAGGCGCACGTCGGTCGCGTCGCCTGCGGGCGTTGCTTCCAGTAACCGGCCCGCATCGTCGCCCATGACGCTCTGCACACCGATCAGGTCCACACGCAATGCCAGGTCCGGCAGGCGCCGGCGCAATACGTCGGCGGCCAGGCGGGCGCGTGCTTCAGCGCGCGGTCCGGCATAAGAGATTTCGCCTTCGGCCAGCCATCCGCTTTCATGACAAACATTGACTTTGAGGCTGGCCGGCCGCGCATGGCCGCGCACGCCGGTCAAGGCCACCTGGTCGGGGCCCAGCACAGTGAGCCGCGCGGCGCTGATGTCAGCCACCACGTCGGGCGTGAGGTAGGCGGCCGGGTCGTGGACTTCATACAGCAGTTGCTCTTTCACGCCAGCCAGGCTGACCACACCGCCGGTGTGCGCCGCCTTGCCGATGATGCAGTGGCCGTCGCTGCTGATTTCGGCGATGGGGTAGCCCACGGCGTGCAGGTCAGGCACGTCTTTGTAGCCCGGGTCGGCGAAATAGCCGCCGCAGACCTGGGCGCCGCACTCCAGCAGGTGGCCGGCCATGGTCGCGCGCGCCAGCCGGTCCCAGTCGTCGGCGCGCCAGCCGAAATGCGACATCGCCGGCCCCACTGTGAGTGAAGGATCGGCCACTCGCCCGGCCACCACGATCTGCGCGCCGGCGTCGAGCGCGGCGGCAATGGCTTCAGCGCCTATGTAAGCGTTGGCGCTCACCTTACGGATGCTGTCCATCGCATCACCTAATTGTTCGCGCAGCAGCGCCTCGTGTTGCGGGCCTGAGAGGTCGTCGCCCGCCACCACGGCAATGCGCGGCGCAGGCAGGCCCATGCCGGCGGCCATGGCCTGGATGTGCCGCGCGGCCGCCAGCGGGTTGGCGGCGCCGAAGTTGCTGACGATGCGGATGTTGTGCGCCAGGCAACGCGCCAGCACCGGCCGCAGCAGGTCGTCCAGCAGCGGCTCGAAGCCGGCCTGCGGGTCCACCCGGCGGCGCAGCTGCGCCAGCGCCAGCGTGCGTTCGGCCAGGGTTTCAAAAATCAGGAAAGCCGGCCCGCCGCGCGCGATCAGCGTGTCCACCACCGGCCCGGCGGCATCGACCCGGTCGCCGGAGAAGCCGGCGGCGCAGCCGATCAAAAGGGGGGAAGAAGTGGATTCAGTCATGGCGGGCAGTAAGAGCCCTTAATTTAGGCTTCGCTCATTTATTTGTAAAATTGAAAATTCTTATTCATTGATCCAAATAGCAAATCAATGGCCAATCCCAACCTCTCCTTGCGCCAGCTGCGCGCCTTTCTGGCCCTGGCCGACCAGCGCAGCTTCACACAGGCGGCAGCCACCTGCCACCTTTCGCAGCCTGCTTTCAGCGCACTGATCCGCACCCTGGAGGGCGAGCTCAACACCCGCCTCTTTGACCGCGACACGCGCAGCGTGGAGCTGACGGCAGAGGGACGCATCTTCGCCTCTTCGGCGCGCCGCCTGGTCGGCGATTTCGGCGCCGCCCTCAGCGACCTGAGCGACCATGTCGAGCGCCGCAAGGGCCGTGTGCACATCGCCGCGCTGCCTTCGCTGGCGGCGGGCTGGCTGCCCGCGGTGTTTGCCGAATTCAGGAAGGCCTGGCCGGGCATCGAGTTGAACCTCAGCGACCTGTTGTCGGACGCCTGCGTCGACCTGGTGAGGAGCGGCAAGGCCGACTTTGCCCTGGCCTCCACCGGCACCAGCCATGCGGGCCTGAGCACCCGGCTGGTCTGCACCGACCGGTTTTACCTGGTGTGCCCCAAAGACCACCCGCTGGCGGCGGAGGCTTCGCTGACGCTCAAAAAACTGGCGCCCTACCCCTTCATCCACATGTCGCGCAACAGCAGCGTGCGCCAGGCGCTGGAGGCGGCGCTGCATCCGCTGCAGGCCAATACCGTGCTGGAGGTCGACCAGCTGGCCACCGCCGCGGGCATGGTCGAGGCCGGGCTGGGCATCAGCGTGGTGCCCGCGCTGACCCTGTTTCATTTTGAGCGCAAGACCCTGGTCACCCGGCCTTTGGCCACCACCGGCCTGACGCGCAAGATTTACCTGGTGCGCAGGCAGGAAGGCAGCCTGTCGGCGGCCGCGCAGGCCCTGCATGACCTGGTGATTGAAAAGATGAAGACTGCAAGCGCCTAGAAAGGGCTCTGAGTTCAGGGCGACGAAAGAGGCAAGCCGCTATTAATTTAGTAGCTACTTGCCCATGCCGTTATTGGGCTAGAGGCCGATTTCATTCACAATCCAAGGTGCCGGTCAGCCAGACGGCCGCGCGCTGCGCCAGGACTTCGAGCGGCGCGTCGCCCGCCAAAGTCAACACACCCGGCTCGCCGGCGGGATCCTGCAGGGCCTCAAACTGGCTGGCCACCAGGCTGGGCGGGTAGAAGTGGCCGGGGCGCATGGAGACGCGCCGCAGGGATTCGGCCTGGCTGATGGCCAGGTGCACAAACTGCAGGCCTGCGGCGGCGCTGCGCAGGCTGTCGCGGTAACCGGCCTTGAGGGCCGAGCAAGTCAGCACCACACCGGCCGGGTGCCGCGCCAGTTCAGCGCCCAGCTGCCGCAGCCAGCCTTCACGGTCTTCATCGGTCAGCGCGATGCCCTGCTGCATCTTGCGGATGTTGCCGGGCGGGTGAAAGTCATCACCCTCGATCAGCGGCAGCGCCAGCTGGTCAGCCACCAGACGCCCGACCGCCGACTTGCCGCAGCCGGCGACGCCCATGACGACCACCCGCACGGGAGATGGCGCGGAGGCAGCAGGCGCTGGGTTTGGCGAAACAGGAGGCATCCGCAAATTATCGCGGGCAAAGGCCTGCGGACCGCCGGGTTTGATGCGTATTTGCTATCGTGGCGGCATGGCCCAATCCAACGCACCCCGCAACGATTTTGCGATGTACTGCTGCGAGCTTTTGTCGGGCGTGGGGCCATGCACGGCCAAACGCATGTTTGGCGGCTATGGCGTCAGCACCTCGGGCCTGACTCTGGCCCTGGTGGCTGACCTGGGCGGCGGCGACAAGCTGTGGCTCAAGGCCGACGCGGACACGCAGGGCCTGTATGAAGCCCAGGGCTGCGAGCGCTTTACCTATGAGATGACCCGCAACGGCGTGACTGCGCCGCACAGCCTCAACTACTACGCCGCACCCGAAGAGGCGATGGAATCGCCCGCCGTGATGCTGCAGTGGGCGCGCGTGGCGCTGGAGTGTGCGCTGAAGGCGCGCGCGGCCAAGGCGGCGAAAGCACCCAAAAAAGTGAAGAAACCGCAAAAGGCGCCGGCGGCCAAACCCGCCAAAGCGGCAAAAGCTGCCAAACCAGCCAAAACCTCAAAGCCCCGCACCAAGCGCCCATAAAAAAAGACCCGCGGCCTTTGCAAGCTGCGGGTCAAACGGCTTTCCGGAGTCAAAAACTGTCGGCTGGCGGCCTCTGCGGGCTAGACCAGGTTGGACATGGCCAGCACGTTGTAGTTGTGCGGGTGCCGGCGCTGGTCGTCCCTGTAGGCGTCAAAGTCGTGGCCGGTGACGTGAGGTTGGGCGCGGGCCGTGACGAACACCACGGCGACGGGGGTCAGCACCGCTTCAACCGCGGCGGCAGCACCCACCACCAGCCCGCGTGCCAGGCGGCCCAAGGCGCCGGCGGCCAGGCCGAAGGCGGCGCGCAGGTCTACCAGGGGCTGCATGACGCCTGCGCGCCAGCCGGAAGGCTCTTTCATCTCGGTCACTTCGGCGCAGGCCGCTGCGCTTGCAGGCTCCCAGCTGAAATAGACGGAAGCAGCGTGACCAGCGCTGAAAGACTCCATCACCAGCGACTCACCCGCCCGCAGCGAAAGGCTTTCGCCCCGGCCGAGGAAGTGGTCGCCGGCGCGGACCTGGATGTCCTGGCTGGCAGAGTCGAAGGTGGCCCAGACCCGGCCATGCGCAATTCGCAACACGCCGGCCTGTGAGGCACGCAGCGTCAGCGCTCGGCCCGCGCCCAGTTTCCAGAAGCCCGCCAGGCCGGCCACATGGCCGTTGGTGGCATCGGAAGCCTGTTGCAAGAAACGATCTCCTGAGAGGTGAGCTGCGTGGTCCATGGTGTTCTCCAAAAAGGGCACAAAGTGAGTGATGAGGGTTGAATCATCTCGCTACGGGCTTGCACAGTCCAATGAAATCGCGGTAAGCTATTGATTCCATAATCGCATCAATCAAATAGGCCCGAATTGCCCTAATTGGCCTTTTTCACCCCCACACTGTCATGCTCCATTCACAAACCCATCTGCGCTCCAGGCCGATCTCCGCCGGTCAATTAAGGGCTTTTGAGGCCGTCGCCCGCCATCTCAATTTCCGAGCCGCCTCGGAAGAACTGGCCCTCACCCAGTCGGCGGTAAGCCGCCAGATCCAGGGCCTGGAAGAAGACGTGGGCGTCAGCCTCTTCCACCGCCACACCCGCGCCGTGGAGCTCACCACCGCCGGCGGCATCCTGCTGCGGGCCGTCACGCCCTCGCTGGAGCGCATTGACAACGCCGTGCGCCAGATACGCCAGACGGCAGGGCGCAAGAGCGTCTCGCTCACCACCTTTGCCTCGTTTGCCTCGATGTGGCTGATCCCGCGGCTGGAAGGCTTTCAGCGCGACAACCCCGACATCGACATCCGGATTGATGCGTCAGACGTGGCGGTGGATCTGGATATTTCGGACCTGGACATGGCCTTGCGCTACGCCCCGGCCAGCGTCATGCCGCCAGGCGCCATTCGCCTTTTCGGCGAGCAGATCACGCCGGTGATCAGCCCCTGGCTGCTCAAAAGCGGGCCGAAGCTGAAAAAGCCCGACGACCTGGCGCAGTTCACCCTGATTGAGGCAGGCGACGCCCACCACACCCACCTGGAATGGCTGACCTGGCGCCGCTGGCTGGAAGTGCACGCCAGCCCCAAGCTGGAGGCCAAGCGCTGGCTGTACTTCAATTACGCCTACCAGATGGTGCAGGCCACGCTGACGGGTCAGGGCGTGGTGCTGGCGCGGCTGCCGCTGATCGCTGAAAGCCTGGCCTCTGGCGACCTGGTAGAGCCCCTGCCGAATATGCGCATGGAGTCGCCGATGAGTTATTGGCTGATCATCGGCCCGCGCAACGTGGCGCGGCCCGAAGTGGTGGCCTTTTGCGACTGGCTCAAGAGCCAGGCTGCGCAGACGCGTGAGGCGATTGGGGATGGGCCGGATCCGGATACAGTGGATTCTCTCGATTGACCCCCTCCCCCTTCGCCCTGAGCCTATCGAAGGGCCCGGGCTTCGACTGACTCAGCCCGAACGGTGTGGATGCAGGCCGAACAAGGTGGGCAAAAAAGCACTCAGCAAAACAACTACTTGCGATGCAAAAATAAGGACGGCACCATGAAGATTCAACCATGTTATTGCGCAGGTTTGCGGCCTATATCAAGTTAAAGCAGCAATCAATGAAGCCCATCTTTTCTACCGAGAGCGAGCTTGAATTCCATGCCGCCTGGAATCGACTGACCGAAGCCGGCATTCCTGTTACGCTGTCCACGTTTAACGAGCGCGCCCTCAACTGGCTCATTGGTGGAGGTGCGTTTGGGTTGGTCATATTCGCGGCATATCATGTGTTCAAGTAATCAGCGCCTGACCCACTGGTCGAACCGACCGCGTACGGTGCCGTCTCACTTCCACCGTTAGACATCATGGCTCATCAATACGCACGTAGAACTCATGACGAGGCTTCAGAGCTGGCCCGTGTGGCATTTCGGTCAGTCGCGTCTGAGCATCTTTCACTCGCCGAAATAGAAGAAATCGGCAAGAGCGCTCTTTTGACGGGTGGCACAGTGGGCTCTGGATGGGATCAGCTTCTGGGATTTTCGCCCGACGATAACGATTACTACGAACTACAGCTTTATAAGCCCGCCGATGCAAAGCCTTACATCGAGAAATCCTATGTACGAATGCTTGTTCCCAGGGAGCGATCGTCGGATGCCGTGCATTTCATGTGGCGGTCCGCGCATGCCTAACCCTTCGGCAAGAGGGACCGTCTTCCGGCATTAGGCCTCAGTTCCGAGGCTCAAGCCGCGCCGCGTTTCAACAGCCGGCCGGCACGCGCCTGCACTTTGGCGTTCGCCGCATCGGCAGTGCCGGCCACATACGCCAGCTCGCCATTCACAAACACCTTCTCGATGCCTTCCGACAGCGCGATCGGGTCTTCGTATGTCGCCACGTCGCGCACGCGGGCCGGGTCCAGTACGACCACGTCGGCGTGCCAACCGGGCTGCAGCTGGCCGCGCTGGTGGAGGCGGAAGTTGCGGGCCGACATACCGGTCATTTTGTAGATAGCGGTTTCGAGTGAGAAGAGTTTTTGTTCGCGCCAGTAGCGCGCCAGCACGCGCGGGAAGGCGCCCCACAGCCGCGGATGCGGATGCTGGTCGTGCGGCAGGCCGTCGGAGCCGATCATGGTCAGCGGGTGCGCAATGACGCGTTTGACGTCGTCTTCGTGCATCTGGAAGTAGCAGGCGCCGCCGGGTTGCAGGCGGCGGCAGGCTTCTTTTTGCTCTACGCCCCACTCGGCTGCGATGGAGGCCAGCGTGCGGCCTGTCATCTCGGGGTGCGGGGTGGACCAGCTCACGAGGATGTCGATCACGCCATCGACCAGGTCTTCACGCAGCACGGTGGAGCCGGCCACATAGGGATAGACGTCCATGGCCACCGGCTGGCGCGCGGCCAGTGATTCGATCAGGGGCAGTGTTTGTTGGGTGCGGCCCCAGTTGGCGGGCCCGGCGCATTTGTGGTGCGACACGATGAGCGGCACACCGGCGCTGAAAGCGGAGTCGCCAGCTTCGTGCAGCGCTTCGATGATGTTGGCCATCTCGTCGCGCAGGTGCGTGCTGTAGACACCGCCGAAGCGCGACACCACGCGGGCCAGGCGCACCACTTCGTCGGCGGGCGCCGCAAAGGCGGGCTCATAAAAAAGGCCTGAAGACATGCCGGCCGCGCCGCCTTCCATGCACTTCTCCAGCAACGCGCACATGGCGTCGACTTCCGCCGGGGTGGCTGCGCGGGTCAGGTCATCCATGCAGGCAAAGCGCAAGGTGGTGTGGCCGATCAGCACCGCGACATTGACGGCCGGCTGCGCGGCAATCACCGCGCGCTCGTAAGCATCGACAGAATCAAAACGGAAGGAGTCGGCGCCCAGCAAATTCAGCGGCGGCTCGGGTTGTTTGACCACAAAGGGTGCCAGCGAAATACCGCAGTTGCCGGTGACCACGGTGGTGATGCCTTGCGACACCTTGGGCAGCATCTCGGGGTGGTTGAGCACGATGGCGTCGTCGTGCGTGTGCACATCGACAAAGCCTGGCGTGATGGCCAGGCCCGTGCAGTCCACGCGCATCACATCGCTTTGCGCCACATCATCGGGCAACTTGCCCCACAGGCCCGGCCCCACGGCGGCAATGCGGTCACCTACCAGCAGCACATCGCCAGTCTGTCCGGCATTGCCCGTTCCATCAATTACCAGCCCGTTTTCCAGCAGGGTCGCACGCGTCATTTGATCTTGCTTTCGTTCACGGCCGTCACGGTGTCCCAATCAAGTTTCGGATAGTGGCGCATGTCCACGCCGCGCGTGCTGAGCACGTCGCGCACGCCGCCCAGGCGCTTCACGGCCCGGTCACCCAGGCGCTGGGCCACCAGCACCGTGAGGATTTCAATCACCGTCAGGTGCACCAGGTAGGCCTCGGTGCCCACGTGCATCACAGGATCGTCGGGCACATGGATGCCCAGCACGATGTCGGCCCGCTTGGCGAGTTCGGTACCCTGCTGGGTCAGTGCGATCACGGTAGCGCCTTGCGACTGTGCGACCTCGACGGCTTCCAGCAGCGAGGGCATGCCGCCCACGTGCGAAATGGCAAACACCACGCCCTGCGGGCTGATGGTGGCGGCCGACACCAGTTGCAAGTGAATGTCCAGGTAGGCATTCGATACCAGGCCCAGCCTGAAGAGCCGCGCCTGCATGTCCGACGCCATGAAGCTGGAGGTAACACCTACGCTGTAGCAGTCGATACGGCTGGCGCGTGCAATGGCATTGGCGGCCGTTTCCACGGCCTTGATGTTGAGCTGGGCCTGCACGCCGCTCACCGCTGTGGCGGCGCCCTTGATGACTTTGGAGATGACCTCTTCGGTGTTGTCATGCAGTTGCACGCGGCGGTGCAGCGGCGAGCCGCTGACGGCCATTTCCTGCGCCAGCGCCAGCTTGAATTCGCGCAGGCCCGGGTAGCCCAGGTCGCGGCAGGTGCGCATGATGGTGGGCACCGAGCTGCCCGCGCGCTGCGCCAGTTGTTCAAAACTTTCGTCCAGCACGCGCTGGGGGTCCTGCAGGATCAACTCCAGCACGCTGCGCCGCGAGGTCGGCGCGGTGGCGATGGTGTCGGCAATTTTGGCAAGAACTTGAGAGGTCATGAGCGCTTCGGTTCTGGCGCGCAAAAAGTTGCGCGGCCTATTACAAACAAATCAAAAACACGTGACAAGGGCATCGCACACCTGGTAGTTGTCATCGACCACCGGCATCCAGCGCCATTTGTCGAAAGTGGTGCAAGGATGGGAAATGCCCAGCGCCACCAGGTCGCCGACCTTGAGCGCCGCATGCGCGGGGCCTTCGCCGCGCAGGTAGGCGTGCTGGTCGTTCAGGGCCGTGATCTTCCAGTCCGCCGGTACGGCCACGGGCGCGGCGCCAGGGGCGTTGACGGATGACAACGGAATCGGCAGCTCCAGGTCATAAGACAGGTCGCGCCGGCCCACCGCCAGGATGGCCAGGCCGGGCTCGGGGCAGGACTGCACCGTGGCCCAGACCTCGATGGCGGGCTTCAAGCCATCGCTGTCATGCAGGCGGGCATTGACGGAGCCGACCAGGCGCTTGTAGTTGCCGTGGTCATGCGTGACGTAGCAACCCGAACGCAGCAGGCCGCGCACCGGCTTGGAAAGTTTGGGTGTGAGCCAGCCGCTCACCAGGTCAAAGATTGCCGAGCCGCCGGCCGTCATCAGCACTTCGTCGCTGTCGAACAGGCCTTGCTGGTCGCAGGCCAGGGCGATACCGCAGACGCGCTGCATCAGCGTGTCGGCATAGGCTTTGTCGGCCTCAGAATTACCGGTGGCGCCCTGCCCTTCGTAGGTTTCGATGCCCACCAGGCGGCAGGCCGGGCTGGCATGGATTGCGGTGGCCAGCGCCATCGCATCGGCATCGGTGCGCACGCCGGTGCGCGCGCCCATGACGCCGATTTCCATCAGCACTTCGAAAGGCGAGACCACTTGTGCGGCATTCGCTTTTGTCCAGGCTTCGATCAACGCGAGCTGCGCCTTTGAATCCACCAGGAAAACAATGCGCAGACCCGGGTATTCGCGCAGCATGCCTTGTATGCCGGCCAGGTCGACGGCGTTGACCACCTGGTTGGCGATGATGAGGTGCTTGGCCCCGGCGGTGATGCCCGCGCGCATCTGCGAGACGGTGGCGAAGGTCAAGCCCCAGGCGCCTTCATCCAGCTGGCGCTGCAGCAGTTGCGGCGACATGGTGGTCTTGCCGTGCGGCGCCATGTCCACGCCCTGGCCTTTGGCAAAGCGCTGCATCCAGCCGAGGTTGTGCTTCATGGCCGACTGCTTGACGATGGCCAGCGGCAGCGGCAAGTCGCCCTTGAGCACGTTCCAGCCCTGCTTGCCCATGTCGGAGCGGCGCACCGGCGCGCTGTTATGCGGAAAGCCCTTGAAGCTGCGGTCAATCTGCGGGTCGAGAAGGTCTTGTAAGGTGGTCATGAGGTGAGTCTTGGATTATCAGGCGGCCATCAGCACAGGCACCGCGAGATCATCGCGGATGCAGGCTTTGAAGCGGCCCTGGCCCATGTCGCGCAATTCGGGGCGGGTGGTGGAGCAGGCCTCAATGGCATGCGGGCAACGGGTGCGGAACACGCAGCCCGAAGGCGGGTTGACGGGGCTGGGGATGTCGCCCTTGAGTGCGATGCGTTCGCTCTTGTGTTCAGGGTCAGGCTTGGGCGATGCGGCCAGCAAGGCTTGCGTGTAGGGATGAAGAGGGCGGGCAAAGAGCTCTGCGGTGGGAGCCACTTCCATCACGCGGCCCAAGTACAACACCACTACGCGGTCGCACAAATACTCCACCACATCAAGATCGTGCGAGATGAACAGCATGGTCAGCGACAGGCGGTCGCGCAGGTCGCACAGCAGGTTGACCACCTGCGCCTGGATGGACACGTCGAGCGCCGACAGTGGCTCGTCGGCCACAATGAACTCGGGCTCGACCGCCAGGGCGCGCGCCACGCCGATGCGCTGGCGCTGGCCGCCGGAGAACTCATGCGGGTAGCGGCTGGCATGCTCGGCGCGCAAGCCGACCAGTTCGAGCAACTCGGCGATGCGTTTGTCGCGTGCCTCTTTGCCTTTGGCGAGACCATGCACTTGCAGGGCTTCACCCAAAATGTCCTTCACTCGCATCTTGGGGTTCAGGCTGGCATACGGGTCCTGGAAGATCATCTGCAGCTTGCTGCGCAGCGCGCGCATGCGGCTGCTTGATGCCGTGCCCAGGTCTTCACCGCGGTACAGCACCTGGCCCGAGGTCGCTTCAATCAGGCGCAGCAAGGTGCGGCCAATCGTGCTTTTGCCCGAACCGGACTCGCCGACCAGGCCCAGGGTTTCGCCGGGCTGAATGCTGAAAGAGACGTCGTCAACCGCACGGACTGGTTTGGCAGTCGCGCCGAAATAACGCTGGAGATTTTTAACTTCAATCAAAGGCGCGCTCATGCTGACTCCACCGTAGCGGTTGCTGTTTCTTCCACGCGGATGCAGCGCGCGGCGCGGGTGGGGCCTGCCGCCAGCAGCGCAGGCATGGCGTCACGGCAAGGCGGGATCGCCAGGTCGCAGCGCGGCTCAAAAGCGCAGCCCGGCGGCGGCGCCAGCGGGCTGGAGACCTGGCCGCGAATCGCATACAAACGGCGCTTGGCACCGGTCTGGCCGCTGGCGAGTTCGCGCTTGCGCTGCTGCGCCGGCAGGCAGGCCAGGAGGCCTTGCGTGTACGGGTGGCGCGGCTGGGCGAAGAGTTCGCGCACAGGCGCGGCTTCCACAATGCGGCCGGCGTACATCACGGCCACGTCGTCGGCGTGGTGGGCCACCACGCCGAGGTTGTGTGTGATGAAAAGAATGCTCATGCCGGTCTCGGCCTGCAGCCGACGCATGAGCTCCAGGATCTGCGCCTGGATGGTCACGTCGAGTGCGGTGGTCGGCTCGTCGGCGATCAGCAGCGTCGGGTTGCAGGCCATGGCGAGCGCGATCATCACGCGCTGGCGCATGCCGCCCGAGAGTTGGTGCGGGTATTCGTGCAGGCGCTGCGCGGCGGCCGGAATTTCGACCAGCTCCAGCATGCGCAGGGCGTGGGCCAGCGCGGCCTTGCGATCCAGCCCCATGTGCAGGCGCACCGATTCGGCGATCTGCTCGCCCACGGTGAAGACCGGGTTCAGGCTGGTCATGGGCTCCTGGAAGATCATGGCGATTTCATTGCCGCGTATGCGCCGCATCTCGGGCTCGGGCAGCGACAGCAAATCAACCGTCTGGCCGGCGCGGTTGGTGAACATCGCCTCGCCGCTGACCTGGGTGGAGGCAGTGCGTGACAAGAGGCGCATCAACGTGAGGCTGGTGACTGATTTGCCGGAGCCGGACTCGCCGACCAGTGCGGTGGTCTTGCCGGGGCGGATGCTGAAGCTCACGTCGGCAACCGAGCGGATCAGGCCTTCGTCGGTGTCGAAGAAGGTGCTCAGGTGGCGCACGTCGAGGCGCAGTGGCTCGGCGGCAGGCGTTGAAGTGGTAGTCATGGGGTGTCTTTTTTTATCAAAGCGCACGTGATTCAAACGTGCCGAGAAGGCGTGAAGAAATCGTAGCGAGCGCCTCAAGCCCGGCATGAGTACCGGAGCCGTACACAAGTACGGTGAGGACCGGAGTGCCGGGATTGTGGCGCGCAGTAGATTTATTCATGCCTTCTCACATCGATTTTTTGAGCCGTGGGTCCAGCAGGTCGCGCACGCCGTCGCCCAGCAACTGCAGCGACAAGGCTGTCAGGATGATGGCCAGGCCGGGGAACAGCACGATCCACAGCGCCTCATGTGCGTACTGCTGGCTGCCGGCAACCATGGTGCCCCAGGTCGGAATTTCGGGCGGCACGCCCACACCGAGGAAGGACAGCGCGGCCTCGGCCAGGATGGCATAGGCAAAGATGAAAGACGCCTGCACCAGGATGGGCGACATCAAATTGGGCAGGATGTGGCGCAGCAGGATGCGCCCGGTGGAGACGCCCACGGCGCGCGCAGCCTCGACAAACAGCAGCTCGCGCACCACCAGCGTGGAAGCGCGCACCACACGGGCCACGCGCGGCGTGTAAACCAGCACCAGCGCAAACACCACGTTGAGCATGGACGGCCCGAGAATCGCCACCAGCGCAATCGCCAGCAGGATGTCGGGGAAAGACATCATCGCGTCGACCACGCGCATGATGGGCGCGTCCAGCCGGCGGAAGAAGCCCGCCACCAAGCCGAACAACGTGCCCAGCACGATGGAGCCGATAGCCGTGAGCGCCGCAATCGTCAGCGAATAGCGCGCGCCGAAAGCGATGCGCGCAAACAGGTCGCGGCCCAGCTCGTCGGTGCCGAGCAGATGTTTGGCGGTCGGTGCGGAGAGGCGCTCGCGCACCGCCGTGTCGTTGGGGTCATAGCCGCTGACCACATTGGCCAGCAAGGCAACGGCCACCACAATCAGCAGGCAGATGCCGGCCGCCAGCACGATGCGGCGGCGGAAGAGTTTTTTCAGCGTGAGAGGGATCTTCATGGCTCAGTACTTCACGCGAGGGTCAACCAACATATACAAGAGGTCGGTCAGGAAATTGATCACCACATAAATCATGGCGATCACCAGCAACGCGCCCTGAATGACCGGGTAGTCGCGGCGCAGCACGGCGCTGACCACCAGGTTGCCGACACCAGGCAGGCCGAATACGGTTTCAGTCACGACGGCGCCGCCGATCATGAGCGCGACCGTCAGGCCCAGCACGGTGACGATGGGCACCAGCGCATTGCGCAGCGCGTGCTTGAGCACCACCACGTTTTCAGACAAGCCCTTGGCACGCGCGGTGCGCACATAGTCTTCGCCCAGCACGTCGAGCATGGAAGCGCGCGTGAAGCGGATGATGAGTGCCGAATTCAGCACGCCCAACACGACGGAAGGCAGCACCAGGTAATGCAGGCGCTCGATCAGCGTGGCGCCCGGGTCGCCATAACCGGAGACCGGGAACCAGCCCATGGAGACGGCAAAGATCTGCATCAATACCAGGCCGAACCAGAAGCTCGGGATGCTGGCCCCCAGCATGGCAAAACCGGTGAAGAGCTGGTCGATGAATTTGCCGCGAAAGACCGCCGAGATGATGCCGCAAGGCACGCCGATGAAGGCCGCGATGAAAACCGACAGCAACGCCAGCAGCGTGGTGGGCTCGGCCCGCTCCCACAGTGCCTGGGTCACAGGGCGTTGCAGGAAGATGGACTGGCCCAAATTGCCCTGCGAGAGCTCCTTGAGCCAGTAGCCGAACTGCACAGGCAGCGGCTTGTCCAGTCCGTAGAGTTTCTGCGCGCTGGCAATGTCTTCGGCCGTGGCCTGGTCGCCCAGCAACACCGCGATCGGGTCGCCCGACGCGGCGCGTGTGAGGACAAAGACGATGACAGCGACCAGCGCCATCACCACTAGCATGCCCATGACGCGTGACAAGAGATACCGTGTCATGACGATCCTTCTTCGCTCAAATCAACAACTCAACGAATCAGCAACGGGCTTCAGTTCTTGAGGCCAGCGTTCCAGAAGAACGGCCAGGTGGAGGGAACGTAGCCCTGCAATGCAGGCGACTTGGCCGACAGGCTGTTGAACTTGCCGACGTTGATGTAAGGCACTTCGTCATACACCACCTGCTGCACCGCACCCCAGAGGGCGCCGCGCTTGGCGGGGTTGGTTTCCTGGTTCAACGCAGCCAGCGTGGACTGCTTGGCAGGAGACGACCACCAGCCCGGCGCACCGTCGCCCAGTTGCGGCGGCGACAGCATGGGCTCGGGGAACTGGCCCGAATGGGTGATGTAGATGTCCCACAGCTTGGAGTCGCCGCGGCGCTGCACCAGCGTGGCCCAGTCGACCACATTGAGCTCGGCCTTGAAGCCGGCGCGCTTGAGCTGCTCGGCCATTATCAGGGCCATGTTGTAGTGGAAGTCGTACTGGCGGCTGGTCAGGATGCGGATGGTCTCGCCCTTGTAGCCGGCGGCGGCCGACTGGCCCTTGGCCTTGGCGGCGTCGCGCTCGTTGTACAGCGCCGAGCCGGCGGTGGAATAAAACGGTGTGCCCTTGGGGAAGTGGTTGGCCTCGGCGATGAAGAAGCGCGTGTCGCCGAAACCGGCGGCCATCATTTCACCTTCGCCAAAGCTGGTCTGCACCGCCTTGCGCAGCGGCTGCGAGGCCATCACGCCTTCCTTGGTGTTGAACACGAAGTACGGAAAACCGAACGACGGCGTCAGGATGGGCACGGTCTTGCCGCCGGATTTTTCGAGGCGTCCGAGTGCTTCAGTCGGCAGCAGGTCGGCAAAGTGGTACTGGCCGGCCAGCGAACCTTCAACGCGCGTGTTGGCGTTGGGCACGGGGATAAAGCGCAGCTCTTCGGCAATCGCGACCTTCTTGCCGCCGTAACCGCTGGCCGCTTCCTTGCGGGCCGAATACTGGTCGAACTTGGTCAGCAACACGTACTGGTCGGGGCGGCGCTCTTTGAACTTGTAGGGGCCGGTGCCGATGAAGTCTTTCAGCGGCGTGGCAATCGCTTCCTTGGCCATGATGGCGGCCATGCCGGAAGGCAGCGCCAGCTGGGGCAGCAGCGGGGCGTAAGGCGCCTTGAGGACGAGTTCAACGCCGTTGGCGCCGCTGGCCGTCAGGCTTTCGATTTCCTTGGACAGCGCCTTGCCGCGCGGCGAGACTTCCATCCAGCGCTTGAGGCTGAGCACTACGTCTTCGGAGTTGAGTTCGCGCCCGTTGTGCAGCATGACGCCCTTGCGCAAGGTGATGCTGTAGCGCTTGCCGTCGGCCGACACCTTGGGCAGGCTTTCGGCCAGCATGGGGATCATTTTCCAGTTGGCGTCGAATGTATAGAGGGGCTCATACACGTGCTGCATGATGGTGGCCGTCAGGTCAGCGGTGGTGGCCATCGGGTCCAGCGTGGCGGGCTCGGCGATCATCGCCAGGTTAAGCGCCGCTTTGGAAGCAGCCTGGGCTTGCGCGGTCATCGGCAGCAGCGCCGAACCACTTGCCACCAGGGCCAACGCAACCGCCGTGCGACGGCTGATCAAGAATTTTTGCAGCATGCCGATCTCCTTAAAAGTGAAAGTAATTTTCAACTTGCAAAGAATATGCCACCCAAAAAACCCTATAAATTGGTATAAACCCTAGAAATCAGGCTTTGAAACTGAAAATATATTTCAATTTCGGGTTTATGCTGCATGGCTTTGGGGCGTTGCACCCCGCCTGCTGCGGCCATTTGCACCACTTGAGGGTGTGTGGGTGCCGCGCCCCTGTTTATCTGCCTGCCAGCGCCCTCAACAGCGCATCGGCAGTTGTCCATTGTTTACCTAATAAGGAGTCTTCGCAATGTCCGCACTTGAATACCTCGGCAACCCACCCATCGCCTCTGACCACCAGCCCCGGCCTTTCTCTCCTGCCGTGCGCGCCGGCGACTTTGTCTACGTGTCGGGCCAGGTGCCAGGCGACGAAAAAGGCGAAATCGTGCAAGGCGGCATTGAAGTGCAAACCCGCCAGGTGATGAAGAACATCCAGGCGGCGCTGGCGCTGGCCGGTTGCACGCTGGACGATGTTTGCAAAACGACGGTGTGGTTGCAGGATGCGCGTGACTTCGGCAGCTTTAACCGGGTTTATATGAGCTACTTCGCCGGGGGGAAGCCGGCTCGCTCGACCACTGAGGCACGGTTGATGGTGGATGCGCGGGTGGAGATTGATGTGGTTGCCTATAAGCCTAAGGGCTGAGTTCTTGTTTTGTTGTTGCGCTTTTTGCTGAGGACGGCTGGCCGGGGGTTGCCCGGCGACAACTCACTTTTCTTTTGCTTCGCCAAAATAAAAGTAAGCAAAAGAAAAGGCGACCCTACTTGCTGCGTCCCCTGCGCTTCGCTCCGGGGCAACCTGCGGTGCTCGGTTCAGGCGGGGTCTC
>Ga0307513_10002920_pt1 | contig 23372 bp, 24 predicted proteins | sample 15_EM_MG_FD_202174 | JGI IMG/M metagenome (GOLD analysis project Ga0307513, IMG submission 202174) | Populus trichocarpa ectomycorrhiza microbial communities from riparian zone in the Pacific Northwest, United States - 15_EM | ecosystem: Host-associated > Plants > Roots > Unclassified | place...
GGGCGTAGAGCGTGTGGCCCTTGTGGAAGAGCCCGGTCTCGGGCCCGTTCAGGTACTTGGCGCGGGCCTGGGGATCCATCGCCCGGCCGCCGAAGGAGACGATCCGCCCGCGGGCGTCGCCGATGGGGAAGATGATCCGGTCGCGAAACCGGTCATAGGGCTGGCCGCCGTCCTCCGGCGCGATCAGCATGCCCGACTCCACCAGTTCGTGCGGCCGCGCGCCCTTGGCGATCAGATAGTCCTTCAGCGCCGTGCGGCCCGAGGGCGCATAGCCCAGGCGGAACCGCGCCCATTCGCTTTCCGGCAGGCCGCGCTTTTCCAGATAGGCGCGGGCCTCGCGTCCGACGGGGCGGCGCAGCTCGGCCTCGAACCACTGGGCGGCGGTCTCCAGCCACTCCGACAGCCCCTGGCGGACCTTCTCCTGCTCGGCCGCGCGCGGGTCGACGGCGGGCAGCGGCACCCCGGCCTCGGCCGCCAGCCGTTCGACCGCCTCGACGAAGGACAGCCGCTCGGTCTCCTGCAGGAAGCTGATCAGGTCGCCGGTCTTGCCCGACGAGAAGTCGAAGAACTGGCCCTTGTCGTCGTTCACGTAGAACGAGGGGGTCTTCTCCTTGGTGAAGGGCGACAGGCCGACATACTCGCGCCCCTGCCGCCGCAGCTTCACCGTCTTGCCGATCACGTCGGACGGGCGAAGGCGGGACTTGATCTCGTCGAGGAAGCGTTCGTCGAAGCGCACGAAGCGATACTAGGCGAAAATCGCGCGACTCGTGAGCCTCACCGCCAGAACTGGAACGCCGCCCAGCCGGCGGCGACGCCCTGGGGATCGACGCCCAGCGTGCGGCTCAGGGCGAAGGCGGCGCCGAACAGCAGGCCGCCCACCGCCGGGACCATGAACATCACCGCCACCAGGGCGAGGAAGGCCAGGCCCTCGACGGGGCGCAGCAGGCGGTCGAGCGCCGGCGGCAGGAAGGGCCGCACCACGCCGTAGCCGTCCAGGCCCGGGACCGGCAGCAGGTTGAGGATCAGGGCGGTGGCCTGCAGGAAGGCCAGGAACGAGACCGCGGCGGCGAACGGGCCGGGCGCGGGCGTGGCCCACAGCACGGCGGCCAGCGCCAGCAGCACCGCCAGGGTTCCGACCGGCCCCGCCAGCGACGAGGCCGAGCGCCAGAGCCGGCCGCGCATCAGGTCGGGCCGCAGATAGACCGCGCCCCCCGGCAGGCCGATGCCGCCGATGGCCAGCACGACGACCGGCAGGATCAGGCTGGTCATGGAGTCCATGTAACGGAGCGGGTCGAGGGTCAGGTAGCCCTTGGCCTCCACCGTGTGGTCGCCGCCCCACCAGGCGACCACGGCGTGGCCGAATTCGTGGGCCATGACCGACAGCAGCCAGCCGGTGATGACGAAGGCGAAGGTGACCGGTCCCGCCGGCCCAGCCTCGGCCGCCAGCGCCGCGCCGCTGGCCAGCCAGGCCAACAGCAGCAGCAGGGCCGTGGGGCTGATGGGCCGGCGCGCCCGTTCGGCGGGCGAAGCGGCGGCCAGGCTGTCTTGGGGCAGGCTGTCTTGGGGAACGTCTGCCGGCGAGGTCATCGGGGCGTGGAGGCGCAAATCATCTCCACAAGGTAATGCGCCGCCGAGCCTCCGGCGAGCCTGATCGCCATGGTCGCAGTCCACCCGGATAGCGGGAAATGGTGACGTTCCGCTTCGCCTTGATTGCACAGAAGATATACAAAACGGCGCAAGAAATAGGCGTCAGAACCTTTCCTCTGTCTGGTATCTATCGTGACGGGGTCCATCGGGGCATTGCCTCCAGATTGAGACGGTTCGGCGAGTCGGGGGATTGGGCTGCATGTCAGGCCGAGGTTTGCGCGACATCTTTGCGTCGCTCGCGCGCAGTCTCGGTCGCGCGCTGGGCGGCCAGGCGATCGTCCAGGCCGAGGCCGAGGCGCGTGTCGCCCGCGACCGGTTGCGCGAGGCCATCGACGTCTTTCCCGAAGGCGTCGTGTTCCTCGACGGCGAGGGCCGCTACATCCTCTGGAACCGTCGCTACGCCGAGATCTACCACCGCTCGGCCGACCTGTTCGCCGCCGGCCGCAAGCTGTCCGACACCCTGCGCGTCGGCGTGGCGCGCGGCGACTATCCCGACGCCGTCGGCCGCGAGGAAGAATGGCTGGCCGAGCGCCTGGCCAAGCTCGAGCACGCCACCGGCGAGCGGCTGGAGCAGCAGCTCTCCGACGGCCGCTGGCTGCTGATCGAGGAGCGCCGGCTGAGCGACGGCGGCGTCATCGGCGTGCGCGTCGACATCACCGAGATGAAGCGCCAGGCCCAGGCGCTGGAGGAGGCCCTGCACCGGGCCGAAGGCGCCAACCGCGCCCGCAGCGAATTCCTCGCCAATGTCAGCCATGAGCTGCTGACCCCGCTCAACGGGGTGCTCGGCATGGCCCAGGTGCTGGGCCGCACCCGGCTGGACGCCCACCAGCAGGAAATGCTGCGCACGATCACCGGCTGCGCCGCCGCGCTCGAGACGCTGATCGGCGACCTGCTCGACTATAACAGCCTGGAGGCGGGCAAGATCGAACTCTCGCCCGCATGGTTCGATATCGCGGGACTGGCCGCCGCCGCCGCCGCCGCCTTCCGCAGCCAGGCCGCGATCAAGGGCCTGACGCTGGTGGTGGAGGTTTCGCCGCAGGCGCAGGGCGAGGCGTTCGGCGACGCAGGACCCATCCGCCAACTCCTCGACCAGCTGCTGTCCAACGCCGTCAAGTTCACCGCCCGGGGCCAGGTGACGCTGACGGTGGACGCCGCGGCCGGGCCGCAGGGCCAGGTTTACCGCTTCGGCGTGCGCGACACCGGGCCGGGCTTCGACGATACCGACGCCGAGCGGCTGTTTGGCCATTTCCAACAGGCCGACGGGTCGGTCACCCGCGAACATGGGGGCGTGGGCCTGGGGCTGGCCATCTGCCGGCGACTGGCCGACCTGTTGGGCGGCACGGTGGAGGTGCGCAGCGCGCCGGGACAAGGCGCCTCTTTCACCCTCACGCTCACCCTGCCGTCGCGCGCCGCCGCCGACCCCCTGGCGGGCGAGGCGCCGCCGCTGCGCGTGCTGATCGCCGACGACAATCCCACCAATCGGCGGGTGATCGAGATGATCCTGGCCGCCGCGGAGGCCGAGGCGGTCAGCGTCGAGAACGGGCTCGAGGCCGTCCGCGCCCTCCAGGTCTCGCCCTTCGACGTGATCCTGATGGACCTGCAGATGCCGGTGATGGACGGCTACGCCGCGATCCGCGCGATCCGCGAGGCCGAGGCGGCGGCAGGCGGGGCCGCGCACACGCCGATCATCGTCATCAGCGCCAACGCCACCGCGCAGGACCGCGACGCCAGCGCCCAAGCCGGCGCCGACCGCCACATCGCCAAGCCGGTGCGCGCCGAGGCCCTGTTCGGGGCGATCACCGAGGTGCTGGAAGCCTAGGCGCTGTGCGGCCTGACGACCCGCTCCGTCGAGGCCGGGAACTTCGCCAGCAAGGCGGCGGGACGGATCGGCCGGACGGTGAAATTCCCGCCGCAATTGGGGCAGGCGCCGCCCAGCCGGATCTCCACGCATTCGGCGCAGAAGGTGCATTCGAAGGTGCAGATGCGCGCATCGGCGCTGTCGGGCGGCAGGTCGCGGTCGCAGCATTCGCAGTTGGGGCGCAAGGCCAGCATGGTCGGCTCCTCGGTGGAGGTCCCGTCTGCCCGATCGCCGCGCCGGCCGAAATGACGATTTTCCCTCGTTTTCCGCCCGCTCGCCGCAGCCCTCGCCTAGCCTGACGGGCCCTCGCTCCCGATGCCGCATTGACCGCGCTGGCCCAACTCATTACCTACGCGGCCGTTTGTCCAGCAGAATGAGAGCGACCGCGGGCGGGGTTCACCCCGGCCGGCTTTCCTGCGACCCTGACCCCTACGACGGAGACGCCAAGCCATGAGCACGCTTCTGCCTGGAGTGACCGGCGTCCTGGTTCTCGCCGATGGGACGGTCCTGCAGGGGATCGGCGCCGGCGCGCAGGGCGTGGCCGTGGGCGAGGTCTGCTTCAACACCGCCATGACCGGCTACCAGGAGATCCTCACCGACCCCTCCTACATGGCCCAGATCGTCGCCTTCACCTTCCCGCACGTGGGCAATGTCGGCGTGAACCTGGAGGACATCGAGCAGATGTCCGGCTCGGCCCAGACGGCCGCGCGCGGCGCGATCTTCCGCGACGTCCCGACCCCGCCGGCCAACTGGCGGGCCGACGCCGACCTTGACGGCTGGATGACGCGCCGCGGCGTCGTGGGCCTGGCCGGCGTCGACACCCGCGCCCTGACCCGCAGGATCCGCGAGAAGGGCATGCCGCACGCGGTCATCGCCCACAACGCCGAGGGCCGCTTCGACCTCGACGCGCTGGCCGCCCAGGCCGCCGCATGGTCGGGCCTGGTGGGCCTGGACCTGGCCAAGGACGCCTCGTGCCTGCAGCCGTTTGTCTATGACGAGGGCCTGTGGGACTGGCCGCAGGGCTACGCCAAGCCCGCGCCGGAGGCCAAGTATGAGGTCGTCGTCGTCGACTATGGCGTGAAGCGCAACATCCTGCGGGCCCTGACCTCGGTGGGCGCGCGCGCCACCGTCGTGCCGGCCAGCACCACGGCCGAGGAGATCCTGGCCCGCAAGCCCGACGGGGTGCTGCTGTCCAACGGCCCCGGCGACCCGGCGGCCACCGGCCTGTACGCCGTGCCGGAGATCCGCAAGTTGGTGGAGAGCGGGACGCCGGTGTTCGGCATCTGCCTGGGCCACCAGATGCTGTCCCTGGCGCTGGGCGCCAAGACCGTGAAGATGGACCAGGGCCACCACGGGGCCAACCACCCGGTAAAGGACCTGACCACCGGCAAGGTGGAGATCGTCTCGATGAACCACGGCTTCACCGTGGACCGCGACAGCCTGCCGGCGCCGGTGGTGGAGACCCACGTCTCGCTGTTCGACGGCACCAATGCGGGCCTGGCCCTGACCGGTCGCCCGGTGTTCAGCGTCCAGCACCACCCGGAGGCCTCGCCCGGGCCGACCGACAGCCTCTACCTGTTCGAGCGCTTCGCCGGCTTCATGGACGCGGCGAAGTAGGCGTCACGGGTTCAGGTCTTCGCGAGCGCGCCGGCCGCCGCCACGCGCCCCGAGGGGCCGGCCTGGGTCGAGCCGCCGGGGGGTTCGACGGACACCGCCAGCGCCGCGCCCTCGCCGAGCATCGGGGCCGTGTCGCCGCCCATGGCCATGCGCCTGGTCTCGCCGGGCGCGACCAGGCCGAGCGACCGGGGCTTGCCGTTCGCGGGGATCAGCCAAAGCTGGTGGACGTGCGTCGCGCCGGTCCCGCGCGGCGCCAGCGAAGTAACGATCAGCGCCTGGCGGTCCGGGTCATAGACGGCCACGAACAGCGGCCGGCCGCCAGGGGCGGCCAGGCTGGCGCTGAGCATCGCCGAGGCGGGCGGCGGCGGGGTGCGGATGATCACCGGCGGCCGGCTGGCCAGCATCACCGAGACGGCCAGACTGGCGGCGGCCAGGCCCAAGGCGCCGACGGTGGCGCTGCGCCAGATGGCGAGGCTGCGGCGCAGGCGCGCGGGGTCGTCGTTGGCCGGTCCTGCGTCGGAAGTCGGCGGGCGATTGGTTGTGGCGGTCAAGGGCTCGCCGGCGACCTACTTGCCGGCGCCTTCGATCAGCAGGACGCTGGCCGGTTCGCCGTCGAGGGCGCGGGCCACGTGGCGCTGGCCCTCGGGTTCCATGGCCATCTCGCCGGGGCTGATGTCCTGCTCGTGGCCGGTGTCGAGGTTGCTCACCCGCACGCGGCCGGACACCACGAGGATGTAGCGGGCGGTGGCCTGCACGTGCTCGGGCATCGCGCCGTTGGCGGGAATGACCGTCTGGGAGGCAGCGACCCGCACCTTGCCGTCGGCGGGAGCGTCATCGCCAGCCGCGGAGGCCGCGAAGGCCGGCTTCTGGCCGACCGGGCCGGCGGGACCCGTGGCGCTGGCCAGGGCCAGGCCGGGCAGCAGGGCCGCAGCCAAGGCGATGATGGTCAGGTTTCTCATTGTGGGCCTCCCTGCAGGCCCACTAGCACGACGCTTGCCAACCCGACGCAACACTTTCTTAACCCTTTTGGCGCGGGTCAAGACTTCAGCATGGGGCGCGATGAGCGGGGTGGCCGGGAGTCGTCAGGCGGCGACTTTGCGCGGCTTCTTGGTGGCCGCGCGCTTGGCGGCGGCGGCGTCCAGGCGGTTCTGCTTGCGCTGGGCGCAGGCCTCTTCCAGGGCGGGCAGGATCTCGGCGGCGTCGGCCTGCTGCTTGGCCGTGCCGGACTCGTGCAGACGACGCGCATTGGCGAGCAGATTGACGACGCCCTCGTCGGTCATTTCGGGAATCTTGTCGATCAGGCTCATGGGGGTCTCCGCTACAACTCGGTCGCGGCGGCCGCCGCGGTCCCAAGCTTAAATATGGATGAAACGCGAAGAGGTTTCGCGCGCCGGTGTATTTTTCCGCCCGGTCTTGCGTGGGTCGCAAAACTCAACGATGATGAGGCCCATCGAACTCGTTATGGTTCGGCTGACATTCCTTGCCCGATTGACTCGGGCGCCGGACCTGCCCTCCGATCTATCTCGATCTTTGATCGGCCTTGCGATCAGTCGTGGGGCGCGGAATTACACATCAAAGAAAGTACTATCTCGATGTCTACCGGCACCGTCAAGTGGTTCAACGGCACCAAGGGTTATGGCTTCATCCAGCCGGATGAAGGTGGACCCGACGTCTTCGTGCACATCTCGGCCGTGGAACGCGCTGGGCTTCGCACGCTCAACGAAGGCCAGAAAGTCACCTATGAAGTCGAGCGCGACAAGCGTAGCGGCAAGACCTCGGCGGGCAACCTGCAGGTCTAAACCAAGGCATTGGCGGCCCATGCGGCCCTGATCGAACTGTGATGGGCCGGCGGCGACGCCGGCCCATTTTCGTTGCGGGTCGATGTGTGGCGCCTGCGGCCTTGCGCCGGCCCGCCTGCGTCTCTAAACGGGCGACTTAACCTGCAATCAGAACGGCGGCGGCCACGCGGCGATGCGCGAGGCCGGCCTTCGCGCGCGAGAAGTATCTCTCTATGCCCAAACGCACCGACCTGAAGTCGATCCTGATCATCGGGGCAGGCCCCATCGTCATCGGCCAGGCGTGCGAGTTCGACTATTCGGGCGTCCAGGCCTGCAAGGCCCTGCGGGCCGAGGGCTATCGGATCGTGCTGGTCAATTCGAACCCGGCCACGATCATGACCGATCCGGACGTGGCCGACGCCACCTATATCGAGCCGATCACGCCCGAGATGGTCGAGAAGATCATCGCCAAGGAGCGCCCCGACGCCCTGCTGCCGACCATGGGCGGCCAGACCGCGCTGAACACCGCGCTGGCGCTGGAGGCCTCCGGGGTGCTGGCCAAATACGGCGTCGAGATGATCGGGGCCAAGGCCGAGGTGATCGACAGGGCCGAGGACCGCCAGAAGTTCCGCGACGCCATGGACAAGCTGGGCCTGGAAAGCCCCAAGTCCAAGGCCGCCCACAACATGGACGAGGCCCTGGAGGGCCTGGAGTTCGTCGGCCTGCCGGCCATCGTGCGCCCGTCGTTCACCCTGGCGGGCACCGGCGGCGGCATCGCCTACAACCTCGAGGAATTCCGCGAGATCGTCGAACGCGGCCTGGACCTTTCCCCTACCACCGAGGTGCTGATCGAGGAGAGCGTGCTCGGCTGGAAAGAATTCGAGATGGAGGTGGTCCGCGACAAGGCCGACAACTGCATCATCGTCTGCTCCATCGAGAACATCGACCCGATGGGCGTGCACACCGGCGACAGCATCACCGTCGCCCCCGCCCTGACCCTGACCGACAAGGAATACCAGCGCATGCGGGCGGCCTCGATCGCCGTGCTGCGCGAGATCGGCGTCGAGACCGGCGGCTCCAACGTGCAGTTCGCGGTCAATCCCGCCGACGGGCGCATGGTGGTGATCGAGATGAACCCGCGGGTGTCGCGGTCCTCGGCCCTGGCCTCCAAGGCCACCGGCTTCCCCATCGCCAAGGTCGCCGCCCGCCTGGCCGTGGGCTACACCCTCGACGAGCTGATGAACGACATCACCGGCGCCACGCCCGCCTCGTTCGAGCCCAGCATCGATTATGTCGTCACCAAGATCCCCCGCTTCGCCTTCGAGAAATATCCGGGCTCGGAGCCCTACCTGACCACCTCGATGAAGTCGGTGGGCGAGGTCATGGCCATCGGCCGCACCTTCGCCGAGAGCCTGCAGAAGGCCCTGCGCGGCCTCGAGACCGGCCTGACCGGCCTGGACGAGATCGACATCGAGAATGCCGAGGACCCGGAAATGGGCCATGCGGCGATCCTGCGGGCCCTGGGCCAGCCGACCCCCGACCGCCTGCGGGTGATCGCCCAGGCCTTCCGCCACGGGCTGAGTGTCGAGGACGTCCACGCCGCCTGTTCCTACGAGCCCTGGTTCCTGCGCCAGCTGCAGACCCTGGTGGCGGTCGAGGCCCAGGTCCGACGCGACGGCCTGCCCGGCAGCGCCGCCGAGTTCCGGGCGCTGAAGGCCCAGGGCTTCTCCGACGCCCGCCTGGCCACGCTGACCCACACCACCGAGGCCGAGGTGCGCGAGCAGCGCCGCGCCCACGGCGTGCGCCCGGTGTTCAAGCGCATCGACACCTGCGCGGGGGAGTTCCGCGCCGACACGCCCTACATGTATTCGACCTATGAGACCGGGTCGCTCGGCCAGACGCCCGACTGCGAGTCCGAGCCCACCGACCGCAAGAAGGCGATCATCCTCGGCGGCGGCCCCAACCGGATCGGCCAGGGGATCGAGTTCGACTACTGCTGCTGCCACGCCGCCTTCGCGCTGGCCGACATCGGCGTGGAGTCGATCATGGTCAACTGCAACCCGGAGACCGTCTCGACCGACTACGACACCTCCGACCGGCTCTATTTCGAACCCCTGACCGCCGAGGACGTGCTGGAGCTGATCGCGGTCGAGCAGACCCGCGGGACCCTGCTGGGCGTCATCGTCCAGTTCGGCGGCCAGACGCCGCTGAAGCTCGCCAAGCCGCTTGAGGACGCCGGCATCCCGATCCTGGGCACCAGCCCCGACGCCATCGACCTGGCCGAGGACCGCGAGCGCTTCCAGCAACTGCTGCACCGCCTGAAGATCGCCCAGCCGATCAACGCCATCGCCCGGTCGCGCGAGGAAGCCTTCGCCGGCGCCCACGCGGTCGGCTACCCGGTGGTGATCCGCCCCTCCTACGTGCTGGGCGGCCGGGCCATGGAGATCGTCCGCGACGACGAGCAGCTCGACCGCTACATCCGCACCGCCGTGCAGGTCTCCGGCGACAGCCCGGTGCTGATCGACCAGTACCTGTCGCGCGCCACCGAGGTGGACGTCGACGCCCTGTGCGACGCCGACGGCCAGGTGTTCGTCGCCGGCGTCATGGAGCACATCGAGGAGGCCGGAGTGCACTCGGGCGACAGCGCCTGCTCCCTGCCCCCCTTCTCGCTGAAGCCCGAGACCATCGCCGAGCTGAAGATCCAGACCGAGGCCATGGCGCGCGCCCTGCAGGTCCGCGGCCTGATGAACGTGCAGTTCGCCATCGAGGAGCCCCACTCCGACGCGCCGCGGATCTTCGTGCTGGAGGTCAATCCCCGCGCCAGCCGCACCGTGCCGTTCGTCGCCAAGACCATCGGCCGGCCCCTGGCCGCCATGGCCGCCAAGGTGATGGCCGGGATGAAGCTTTCCAGCTTCGACACCAGCCAGCCGCCCTATGACCACATCGCGGTCAAGGAGGCGGTCTTCCCCTTCGCCCGGTTCGCCGGGGTCGACACGGTGCTGGGCCCGGAGATGCGCTCCACCGGCGAGGTCATGGGCCTGGACTGGATCCGGCCGGGCGAGAGCCGCGCGCCGGCCTTCGCGCGGGCCTTCGCCAAGAGCCAGCTCGGCGGCGGGGTGATCCTGCCCAAGTCCGGCTGCGTCTTCGTGTCGGTGAAGGACGCCGACAAGGCCTGGATCCTGGAACCGGTGCGCACCCTGCTCGGCCTGGGCTTCCGGGTCCTGGCCACCTCGGGCACCGCCGGCTACCTGACCGAACAGGGCCTGGCCGTGGAATCGGTGAAGAAGGTGCTGGAGGGCCGACCGCACATCGTCGACGCGATGAAGAACGGCGAGGTCCAGCTGGTGTTCAACACCACCGAGGGCCGCCAGTCCCTGGCCGACAGCTTCGAGATCCGCCGCACGGCGCTGATGATGAAGACGCCGTACTTCACCACCGCCGCCGGCGCCCTGGCCGCCGCCCAGGCCATCGCCGCGACGGTCGAGGACACCCTCGAGGTCCGCCCGCTGCAGAGCTACGGCTAGGTCCAGGCCGGCGGGGGCCCGCCGCGCAAGCGCCACTTATTGACCGATACGCAAATGCGGCGCACGCTTGCGCTATCGCCTGAAGGCTGCAGGCGCACGGGAGCCCCTGACGGCCCCGGTAAGACCGTCGGGACGGCGTACCATCGCGGCGCCTGTCGCACTCTGGCGGAGGACTAGTCCTCTGGTACGGAATGCGAGGAGGTCGCTATGCGGCTCAATCTTAAACACCCCGACGGACAGGTTCATCACAACCACCACAGGATCGAGCGCTTCGAAGGCGCCGCCGACCTGCTGGTGGTTGCGCTGATCATTATCCTCGGGCTCGCCATGCTCATTGGCCTGGTCACGGCCAGCGGCAAGGTCACCTGGTAGCCGCCCGATCCTCTTAGGCCCGGCCCCTAAAGTCTGACATCGCCCCGCGCGCCGGAGCCGCGCGGGTGATCGACGGCGGCCTCGCCGTCCGCTAAAGGCGGGCCGATGAGCGCCACCCTGCACGTGATCTTCGGCCCCTCGGGCGCCGGCAAGTCCACCTACGCCCGCGAGTTCGCCCGCCGGGAGCCCGCCGTCCACTTCGCCATCGACGACTGGATGGCCAAGCTGTTCGCGGCCGACATGCCCGAACCGCTGGAGTTCGCCTGGATGATGGAGCGGGTCGAGCGCTGCGAGGCGCAGATCTGGTCCACGGCCGCCGCGGTGATCGCAGCGGGGACCGCGGTGGTGCTGGACCTGGGCCTGATGCGGCGCGCCGACCGGGAGCGGGTGGCGCAGATCGCGCAGGCCTGCGAGCTGCCGTGCCAGTTCCACTTCGTCACCGCGCCCGCCGAAGTGCGCCGCGCCCGGGTGCTGGCCCGCAACGAGGTGCGCGGCGAGACCTTCGCCATCGAGGTGACGCCCGACATGTTCGACTTCATCGAGGGCGTCTACGAGGCCCCCGCCCCCGAAGAGCTCAGGGGCTGCATCATCTCCGAGAGCGCCTAGTTCGCCGCCCGGCCTCCGCGAACCTCCGGCGACTCCTGGACCGGGATGTCGATCTCGCGCAGGCCCGCCGCCTTCAGCGCGTCCTTGAGGGCGCGGACCGGCTCGCCCGCGGTGGTGGTGAAGGCCAGGTTCGCCGGCTGCGCCCGGGTCTCGCCCGAATTGGCGAAACCGCCCGTCGCCCCGCGGTTGAACGCCAGGGCGTAGGCCTTGCCCGGCCGCGTCCGGCAAAGCAGCGCGAAGCTCTTGCCGTCGTCGAGCAGGCGCGGCGCCTCCAGGCATTCCGGCGCCTCCGCGCCCGGCGCCGGGGCGATGTCGAACCGCGACCTCAGCATCGCCTGGTCGAAGGTGAACTTCAGCACCAGCAGGCCCGGCGCGACCGCCTCGCCCGCCGCCGGATAGCTGGCGACCAGTTTCGGCGGCTCGGTCCTGGGCGTCACCGTGACCGGCGAGACGTCGGTGGGGGGATCGCCAGGCGGAGGGGCCGCGAGTGCGGCCCCGGCGGCGCCGAGGCAGGCGAACAGGACGAGGGCGGCGCGCATCGACGCAAGGTTGGACGCCAGGCGCGGCCGCAGCAAGGCGGACGCCGCCGCCTGAACCTTACAAATTTGAGAGGCCGGCGCCGCAGCCGCGCAAGGCCCGCCCGGCTAGGTTTTCCTCACCGCCGCACCCCACGACGGCCGACTTCAGGGAGATCGTTTATGCGCAAGTTCCTCGTTCCCACCGTCCTCATCCTGTCGATGGCCGTGGGCTCCTCGGCCTTCGCCGCGCCCAAGGCGGCCAAGCCCGCCCCCGCCGCCATGGCCCCCAGCTCCAAGGCTTCCGACTGCGCCAAGCAATGGCAGGCGCAGAAGAAGCACACCGAAACCCGAAAGGCCTTCTTGACCGCCTGCGAGAAGGCCTGACGCCGGGTGGGCGGCGGACGGCCCAGCCCCCCGGAACCGCCCGCCGCCTTTTCGTCCTCTTTCGGTGAGACCTCCGTTGGCATAGAGACGGTCAAAAGGACCAGACCGTGGGCGCAAGGATACTTGTCGTCGAGGACGACGCCGACACGGCCGAATACCTGCTGAACGGCCTGCGGCAGGAAGGCTATGTGGTCGAACACGTGGCCGACGGGCGCGACGCGCTCTACATCGCCACCTCCGCCGACTTCGACGCCATCGTGATGGACCGGATGATCCCCGGGCTCGACGGCCTGTCGGTGCTCAAGGCGTTGCGGGCGGCGGCGGTGGATACGCCGCTGCTGATCCTCTCGGCCCTGGGCCAACTGGACGAGCGGGTGAAGGGCCTGCGCGCGGGCAGCGACGACTATCTGGCCAAGCCCTTCGCCTTCTCCGAACTCTCCGCGCGCCTGGCCGGCATCCTGCGCCGCCCCGTCCGGCGAGAGGTGGTGACGGTGCTGAGCTGCGGCGACCTGGAGATGGACCTGCTGCAGCGCCGCGTCACCCGGTCCGGCCGACGCCTGGAACTTTTACCCCGTGAATTCAAACTGTTGGAGTATCTTCTTGAGCACCGCGACCGGGTCGTCACGCGCACCATGCTGCTGGAGCAGCTGTGGGACTACCGCTTCGACCCCCACACCAGCCTGATCGACACCCACGTCAGCCGCCTGCGCAAGAAGATCGACGATGGATTCGACAGCCCCCTGCTGCACACCATCCGCGGCTCCGGCTACCGGCTTTCAGCGCAGGCGTGAGGCGATGCGGCTGAAGCCCTGGATCTGGCCGGCGGCGGTGTTCGCCGTGGCGCTGGCGGCGCTGCTGGCCGGCCTGGTGGTCGTCGACCGCTGGGGCGAGGCGGCCATCGCGCGGCAACAGGCCGCCATCGCCCGCTCGGCCAGCGACTATTTCGAGAGCTTCGCCCGCGAGGAAGGTGTCGACCGGCTGGCGTCGGCCCTCAACCGCCGCGCCCGCATGGAGCCGGCCGACGGCTTCAGCACCGCCATGATCGACAGCCAGGGCCATCTGCTGGCGGGCTCCGACGTCGTGAGTTCGCTGGACATCCCCGACGCGGGCTGGCGCACGGTGGTGGAGCCCGACAGCCAGCCCCGGCGCATGTGGCGGGTGCTGGCCCAACCGCTGGGCGGCGGCCGCACCCTGATCGTCGCCGAGAACCTGGCCGCCCGCGACGCCCTGCGCAACGCCATCCTGCGCGGCTCGGTCGTCGCCCTGGCCCTGACCGCCCTGGGCGCGGCGGTGGGCGGCGTCGCCCTGCAGGCCGCCCTGCTGGCGCGCACCCGGGACATCGCCCACACCGCCGAGCGGATCGCCGAGGGCGACCTGTCGGCCCGCGCCCCCAGCCAGCCGAACGGCGACGTCTTCGACGACCTGGCCGCGGCGGTGAACGCCATGCTGACCCGCATCGAGGAGCTGATGACCGGGATGCGGACCGTCACCGACAGCCTGGCCCACGACCTGCGCTCTCCGCTGACCCGCCTGAAGGGCGCCCTGGCCCGCGCCGAGGCGCCCCGGGCCGACGACGCCGTCCGCGCCGCGGCCATCGACCAGGCCCATGCGGAGGTGGACAGCGCGCTGGCCATGCTGTCGGCCCTGCTCGACATCGCCCGCGCCGAGACCGGACTGTCGCGCGACATGCTGCGCCGCGTCGACGTCGGGGCGCTGGCGCTGGAAATGGCGGAGCTGTTCGGGCCGGCCTGCGAGGACGCCGGTCAGGTCCTGGAGGTCGACGCCCCGCCCGACCCGGTGCTGGCCTGGGCGCACGAAACCCTGCTGCGCCAGGCGCTGGGCAACCTGCTGCACAACGCCGTGGTCCATGCCGGGACCGGCGCGCCCGTCAGGCTGTCGGTGGCGGAGGCCGCGCCCCACCTCGTTCGCCTGACGCTCGCCGATGGCGGACGCGGCGTGCCGCACGACCAGCTGGGCCGGGTGCGCGAGCGCTTTGTCCGCCTGGAGGAAGCCCGCACCACGCCGGGCTCGGGTTTGGGGCTTGCCTTGGTCGCGGCTTGCGCCAAACTACATGGTGGCCGGCTCGACTTGGCCGACAACGCGCCAGGCCTGCGGGCGGTGCTGGAATTGCCCGCCGGCCCCCACGGCGGCGGGGCCTCTTGAGTTTTGCAACGCACAACCCTATCCTCTCACCCCCCGGACGCCTGCGCCCGCGGCCGGAGAAGGAACTTTAAAGGGCGACTACCCCGAGTCATCACCCACTATGGAAAAAGTCCCGATGACCGCCGAGGGCTATCAAACCCTCGACGACGAACTGAGGCGTTTGAAGACCGTGGAGCGGCCCGCCGTGATCGCCGCGATCGCGGAGGCGCGCGCGCACGGCGACCTCTCGGAGAACGCCGAGTACCATGCCGCTAAGGAGCGGCAGGGCTGGATTGAAGGCCAACTGGCCGATATCGAAGACAAGATGGCCCGCGCGCAGGTCATCGACGTGTCGAAGCTGTCGGGGAGCCAGGTCAAGTTCGGCGCCACCGTGACCGTTGTCGACGAGGACACCGAGGACGAGGCTCGCTACCAGATCGTGGGCGAGCATGAAGCCGACGTGCGCTCGGGCAAGATCTCCATCGCCTCGCCCATCGCGCGCGCGATGATCGGCAAGGAGAAGGGCGACGTGGTCGAGGTGAGCACGCCTGGCGGCGTCAAGGCCTACGAGATCCTCAAGGTCGACTGGCTCTAGGGCCGCCTGTCCTGCGCGATACGGCCCCGGCCCCTCAACAGACCGCACCCCTCGTCATCTGGGCGGTGTCGGACGGCCGCGCCGGCATCGAGGCGCAGGCCGTGGGGCTGGCCGACGCCATCGCCCGACGGCGGCCGGCGCAGGTCGTGGTCAAGCGAATCGGCTGGCGAGGGCCGCTGGGGCGCCTGCCCTGGCGGCTGATCGCCTGGCCGCGCCTGGCCCTGCGGGCGGGGTCGGGCCTCGCCCCCCCTTGGCCGGACATCTGGATCGCCGCCGGCCGCGCCACCCTGCCGCTGTCGGTGCGGTTGCGCCGCTGGTCGCGCGGGCGGACCTTCGTCGTCCAGACCCAGGACCCGAAGACCGACGCCGGCCGGTTCGACCTGGTGATCCCCCCCCGCCATGACGGGCTGGAGGGCGACAATGTGCTGCCGATCGTGGGGTCGCCCCATCGGCTGACCGCCGAGAGGCTGGCCGCCGACCGCGAGCGGTTCCGCGAGGAGATCGATCCCCTGCCCCATCCGCGGGTGGCGGTGCTGATCGGCGGCAGGTCCAGGGCCTTCAACCTGACGCCGGAACGGGCCATGGCCATGGCGCGCGAGATCGAGGCCCTGATCCTGCAGACCGGCGGGGCGTTGCTGATGACCTTCTCGCGCCGCACCCCCAGGATCGCCCGCGACATCCTGCTGGAGCGCCTGCGGCCCCTGCCCGGCGCCATCTGGACGGGCGAGGGCGACAATCCCTATTTCGCCTATCTGGCCGCCGCCGACGCCATCCTGGTCACCGAGGACTCCACCAACCTGGCCACCGACGCCGCGGCGACGGGCAAGCCGTTGTTCGTGCTGAAGATGGTCGGCGCCAGCCCCAAGTTCCGCCGCTTCCACGAGGAGTTGGAGGCCCTGGGCGTCACCCGCCCCTTCGCCGGGACGCTGGAAACCTGGACCTATCCGCCCCTCGCCGAGACCGACCGCGCCGCCGCCGAGGTGCTCCGCCGCTACGAGGCGCGGGGTTAGGCTGCGGCGCGAGACGTCCACCGATGTGCGGGGCCCACGATTTCCGGTGTACAGACCTTCGTAGCGTCGACGTGGGGTGGATTGCGGCCACTCCGAACACCGTGCATTTAGCTCCCGCGGCATCCGCCGATACCGTCGCATATTGGAGTTCGAGTGCCTTCGCCGGAACTTCCACTCCTGTCCTTCCGAAACGCCGGCGCCTTCGAGGCTTGGCTAGCAGATCAACCGGCGACAGCTACTGGCGCTTGGCTGATGTTCGGCAAACCGGGCGCGCCGGAGGCGACGCTGAGCAAGTCGGACGCGATCGACAGCGCACTCGCCTATGGCTGGATCGACGGGCAACTCGGGCGCGTGGACGAACACTATTACAAGGTCCGGTTCACGCCACGTACGGTCCGGAGCGCCTGGTCCCAGGTGAACCGGGAGCGCGTGGAGCGCCTGATCGCCGATGGTCGAATGAAGCCTGGAGGCTTGGCTGAGGTGACGCGCGCGAAAGCTGACGGGCGTTGGGACGCAGCGTATGCGCCCCAGGGCCGCGCGACACCCGACCCGGACCTCTTGGCCGCCCTCGAGGCCCAGCCTATTGCGCACCGGTTCTTCGACAGTCTCGACGCCGCGAACCGCTACGCGGTGCTCTACCGCGTCCATCAGGCGAAGGGGCCGGACCGTCGCGCCGCGAAGATCGCTGAAATTGTGGCGCGGCTTGCGTCAGGCGAGGCCTTCCATCCCCTCCGAAAGCGCCGCGGCTAGCCGGCGCCAGCGTCCCCCCATGTCCCCTCTCACGTCCGCTCAGGGTCGGACTACGACATTGACGCGGTGAAGGCAGAAGCGGCGCAAGGTCAGGGCTTCGATTCCCGAGCGACACTCCTGCTCCGCCCATTGCATTTCCCCCCGATCGGCCTTCCATCGCCTCGATGAGTCTCGCTGTCCTCCAGGCCCCCATGGTCTCCACCCGGCCGCCGGGCAAGGCGCCGCCGCCGCCGGCCGGGGACCGGCGGGCATGAGCCGTCCCCGCATCCTCTTCGCCTGCGATGCGGGGCCGCAGGTGGGCGGGGGCCACGTGATGCGGTCCCTGACCCTGGCCCGCGCGCTCGCCGAGCGCGGGGCGGCCTGCGCCTTCCTGGCCCCGCCGCCGGTCGCCGCGGTGCTGGACGCCTTCGCGCCTGAGACGGCGCGCGCGCCGGCCGCCTCCACCGCGCCCGGCGCCCTGGCGCAAGCGGCCGCCGGGATCGAGGCCGACGCCCTGGTGTTCGACCACTATGGCCTGGCCGCGGCCGAGCACCGGGCCATGGCGCGGGGCCGCCCCGCCCTGGCGATCGACGACCTGGCCGACCGGCCGCTGCACGCCGACCTGATCCTCGACTCCGGGCCGGAACGGCGGGCCCAGGACTACGCCGGCCTGGTCCCGTCCACGGCGCGCCTGCTGCTGGGGCCGGGCTTCGCGCCGGTGCGGCCGGATTTCGCCGCCCTGCGCGAGGCCGCGCTCGCCCGCCGCTCGGGGCCCGTGCGCCGCGTCCTGGTGTCGCTGGGCCTCACCGATCTCGACGCCGTCACCGCCCGCGTGGTCGCGCGCCTGTCGCCGCTGGTGGGCGAGGCGGCGCTGGACATCGTCCTGGGCTCGGCCGCGCCCAGCCTCGCGCCCCTGACCCGGCTGGCGGCGACCGACGCCCGCCTGGTCCTGCACGTCGACACCCGCGACATGGCCGCGCTCACCGCCCGGGCCGATGTCGGCGTCGGCGCGGCCGGCTCGACCACCTGGGAGCGCTGCACGCTGGGCCTGCCCTCGGTGCTGCTGGTGCTGGCGGCCAACCAGCGGCCGGCGGCCACGGCCCTGGCCGACCTGGGCGCGGCCCTGGCGGTGGACGCCGACGCGCCCGATTTCGCAGCCCGGTTCGACGCCGCCGCCCGCCGCCTGCTGGCGGAGGAGGCCCTGCGCACGGCGCTCTCCGCCCGCAGCGCCCAGGTCTGCGACGGCGCCGGGGCCGCCCGCACGGCCGAGGCCTTCCTCGCCGTCATCGCCGCCCGCGACAGCACGCCTCAGCCTGGCGACTCACGTCCTTAACCGAACCTTCGCAACCTGGGACCGACTATTCTCAGGGCGGGAAAAGGGCGCGCAGGGGAATGACCAGGGTTCGCATCATCGGCGGCGGCCTCACCGGCGTGCTCGCCGCCTTCGAGGCCCATCGCCTGGGCTTCCGCGACATCATCCTGCACGAACGCTTCGACCGCCTGGGCGGCGTCGCCCTGCCCAAGGTCGAGAACGGCCTGGAGCTGCGCACCAGCCGCATCTATTTCGGCCCGGCCAAGGACCCGGTCCGCCGGCTGCTGGAATGGCACGGCGTGGAGTTCGAGGAGTTCGAGAACCGCTTCGGTTCGGTGAGCCCGGGCCAGGACGGCCAGCCGCTCTGCATCCGCGATTTTGGCGGCCCCGCCCTGCCCGCCCGCCAGGTGGGCCTGGCCGACCCCATGGGCGAGAGCCTGGCCGACCGCCTGCGCGCCTATCCCGCCGACATCCAGCAGGCGCTCACCCGCTACTGCCAATGGCGCCTGGGCGCCTGGCTGGACGAGGTGCACGGGAGCGCCGCCACCCCGCTGGCCATCAACCGCGTCTATCCCATCGGCGGGGACGTCTCGACCCTGGCCGAGCTGAAGCGCACCGACGCCCTCTATGACGAACTCTACGCCATTCCGCGGGAGTTCTGGGGCCGCACCAACAACCTGACCGCCGCCCTGCCGCGCGGCGGGTTCGCCGTCATGTTCGAAACCTGCCGCCGCCGGCTGGAATCCCTGGGCGTGACGATCCACGACAACTCGCTGGTCTCGCCGCGCCAGGCGCTGGCGGCCCGGGACGAGGTCGTGGTCTGGGCCGCCGATCCCATGCCGCTGTTCAACGCGGCGGGGCTGACCGCGCCCAAGCTGATCGAAAAGTCCTTCGCCACCTATGTCTTCAAGGCGAAATTCGCAGGCCCGACGCCCTTTTACGTCCAGAACTTCACGGCCACGGGCGCGGCCTTCCAGGTCTATCTCTACGAGAGCCGGGGCGAGACCCTGGTCACCGCCGAGTGCGTGGCCGAGGCGCCCGACGGCGAGCTGCGCCGCGAGATCCACCGCCTGATGGCCGGTTTCGGCGGCGAGGGGCTGACGCTCGGCGAGCAGATCGGCGTCAGCGTCGAACCGCGCTGGATCTACAATTCGATGGAGGCCGTGAAGGGCCTGGGCGTCCTGCGCGGGCAGCTCGCCCGCACCCACGGCGCCGCCTTCGTGCCCGGCGCCTGGGAGACCTACGCCCGGTCCGAGACGTTCGCTCAGGTGAACGCCGGCCTCGCCGCGGCCCTCGCCGCCAGCCAGGGCGAGGCGGCGACCTCCGTCGCGGCCTGACGCCCTACCCCACCATCTCCCAGGCCAGCGGCTCGCCGCGCCGCAGGTCGCGGGTGGCGGCCTTGCCCAGCACCTTGTCCATGTCGGCCGGCGGCAGGCCGGCGCCCGGCCGGATCGAGCGGACATTGTCGCGGGTGAACGGCTCGCCCGCCTTCACGTCGGCGGCGACATAGAGCGAGCGGCGGAACTGCAGCGAACCGCGCTCCGACCCCAGCACGTCGTAATGGACCCCGCCCAGCGCCTTCCAGGCGGACTTGCAGTCGGCGGTCAGGGCGGTGAATTCGGCCGGCTCGAGGCTGAAGGCCGCGTCCGGCCCGCCGTCGGCGCGCGCCAGGGTGAAGTGCTTTTCCACCACGCAGGCGCCGAGCGCGATCGCCGCCACCGAAGCGGCCGAGCCGGGCGTGTGGTCGGAGAGGCCGATCGGCGTCTGAAACCGGCGGGCCATGTCGGCCACCGTGCGGACATTGGCGTCCTCGAACGTCGCCGGATAGCTGGACACGCAGTGCAGCAGGATGACGCCCGGCGCCCCGGCGGCGAGCGCCGTGGCCTTGGCGGCCTCCATCTCGGCCAGGTTGGCCATGCCGGTGGAGATGATCAGCGGTTTGCCCCTGGCCGCCGCATAGGCGATCAGCGGCAGGTCGACGGCCTCGAACGAGGCGATCTTGAAGGCCGGCGCGCCGAGGTTGTCGAGCAGGTCGACCGCTGTCTCGTCGAAGGGGCTGGAGAACAGGGTCACCCCCCGCTGGCGGGCGCGCTCGAACAGGGCCGCGTGCCATTCGAAGGGGGTCTGGGCCTCCTGGTAGAGCTCGTAGAGGCTGCGGCCGTCCCACAGCCCGCCGTGGATGCGGAACTCCGGCCGGTCCACGTCCATGGTGATGGTGTCGGCGGTGTAGGTCTGGATCTTGATGGCGTCGCAACCGGTCGCGGCGGCGGCGTCGATCATCGCCAGGGCCCGGTCCAGGCTGCCGTTGTGGTTGCCCGACAGCTCGCAGATCACATAGGGCTCGTGGTCGGCCCCGATCTTGCGGCCGGCGATTTCGACGTGGGGATGGGTCGGCATGGCGGCGTCCTGGCGTAGCGCTCGGCCAGTCTAGGACCCGCCGCTGAAACGGGTGTTAACTATCGCGCCGCGACCGTGGCCCAAACGCCAGCATCTTCAGTCGCTGATCCATCGCACTGCTCCAGAATCCGCACTACATAGGGCCGATGTCGCAAGAACGTTCCTCCCCCCGCTCCACCCGCTGCCTGATCCTGGGTTCCGGCCCGGCCGGCTACACCGCCGCCATCTACGCCGCGCGCGCCCTGCTCGAACCCGTGCTGATCCAGGGGATCCAGCCGGGCGGCCAGCTGACCATCACCACCGATGTCGAGAACTATCCCGGCTTCGCCGACGTCATCCAGGGGCCCTGGCTGATGGAGCAGATGGAAGCCCAGGCCCGGCACGTGGGAACACAGATCGTCAACGACATGGTGGTCGAGGCCGACCTGTCCAAACGCCCCTTCCGGCTGGTCTGCGACAGCGGCGAGGTCTGGCTGGCCGAGACCCTGGTGATCGCCACCGGCGCCCAGGCCAAGTGGCTGGGCCTGCCCTCCGAGCAGAAGTTCCAGGGCTTCGGCGTGTCGGCCTGCGCCACCTGCGACGGCTTCTTCTACCGCGGCAAGCAGGTGGTGGTGGTCGGCGGCGGCAACACCGCCGTCGAGGAGGCGCTGTTCCTCACCAATTTCGCCGCCAAGGTCACGGTCGTCCACCGGCGCGACGAGTTCCGCGCCGAACGCATCCTGCAGGAGCGCCTGTTCGCCCACCCCAAGATCGAGGTGATCTGGGACCATGGCGTCGACGAGGTCCTCGGCTCGGAGAACCCCTCCGGCGTCACCGCCGTGCGGCTCAAGAACGTCAAGAGCGGCCAGACCCGGGAGGTCGCCGCCGACGGGGTGTTCATCGCCATCGGCCACGCGCCGGCCTCGCAGCTGTTCAAGGGGCAGCTGGAGATGGACGCCGCCGGCTATCTGAAGGTCCAGCCCGGCGCGGCGGCCACCGCCATCCCCGGCGTCTACGCGGCCGGCGACGTCACCGATGACGTCTATCGCCAGGCGGTCACCGCCGCCGGCATGGGCTGCATGGCCGCCCTGGAGGCCGTCCGCTTCCTGGCCGAGGAAGACCACAGCAAGGCCCACCACCCCATCAGCCACCACGAGGCCGAGAAGATCGGCCAGTGGTGAGGCGGGTCGCGGCGCTTCATTAGAAACCGTCGTCCTCCGGGCGCGCGAAGACGCGATCCGGGGGACCCAAGCGGCCTATCCCCTTCTGCACTTCAGTTTGGGTCCCCCGGATCAGCCCTCGGCTGACCGGACGATGACGGGGGCTGGGTTCCGGGAAGCCCTTGCCAAGCGACGCGACTACTGGAACGTCGGGGCTCCCGTCACCCAGCCCCAAGAGGCGCCGCCATGACCAACCTCATCGTGCAGGGCGGCCGCGCCCTGCGGGGCTCGATCATCCCCTCGGCCAACAAGAACGCGGTGCTGCCGGTGCTGTGCGCGACGCTGCTGGCGCGCGATCCCGTGGTGCTGCACCGGGTCCCCGACATCACCGACGTGCGCAAGATCCTGGCCTTCTTCGAGACCCTGGGCAGCGATGTCGACTGGGACGTGGAGACCGGGACGCTCACGGTGCATCACGGCGCGGGGCTGGACCCGGCCGCGGCCCACCTGCCGCTGGGCATGCGCTCGACCATCATGCTGATCCCACCGCTGCTGCACCGCTTCGGTCGCGCCAGCCTGGAGGACGACGTCAAGGGCTGCACGCTCGGCGTCCGCGAGATCGACCCGCATATCGAGGTGTTCCAGGCCTTCGGCGCCGAGGTCGCGACGTCAGGCGACTCCATCGTGCTCTCCACCCCTCGCGGCTTCTCCGCCAACCGCCACTGGCTGGACTACGCCTCGGTCACCACCACCGAGAATTTCGTGCTGTGCGCCGCCGTGGCCAAGGGCGGTTCGGAGCTGGTCAACGCCGCCTGCGAGCCGCACGTGCAGGAGTTCTGCGCCTTCCTGAACGTGATCGGGGCCAAGGTCGCCGGCGCCGGCTCCCAGGTCCGCGTCGAGGGCGTGGACGCGCTGTCGGGGGGCGAGTTCACCTTCGCCGACGACTTCCACGAGGTGACCACTTTCCTGGCCATGGGGGCGATGACCGGCGGCGACATCGCAGTGCGCAACGCCGGCCCCGAGCAGTTCCCGCTGATCGACCGCACCTTCGGCAAGTTCGGGGTCGAGGTGACCCACAAGGACGGCTGGTCGCGGGCGCGGGTGGACGGCCCCATGCGGGTGCGCCAGCCCTTCACCAGCCACATCCTGCCCAAGGTCGAGGCCGCGCCCTGGCCCTACCTGCCGGCCGACCTGCTGCCGATCTTCATCGCGCTGGGCGTGCGGGCGGAGGGGCCGATGATGTACTGGAACAAGGTCTATGAGGGCGCGCTCGGCTGGACCTCGGAACTGGCCAAGTTCGGCGCCCACGCCGTGCTCTGCGATCCGCACCGGGTGATCACCTTCGGCGGCAAGCCGCTGGCCCCGGCGCAGGTGGAGAGCCCCTACATCATCCGGGTCGCCATCGCGCTGTTCATGCTGGCCGCCAGCATCGAGGGCCGCTCGACCATCCTCAACGCCCAGCCGATCCAGCGCGCCCACCCCCGGTTCGTCGAGAACCTCAACGCCCTGGGCGCGGAGGTGGAGTGGGTCGTCGGCGAATAGGCGCTATTTCACCAGCCGGATGATGCTCGAGCCGCCGGTGGGGCCGACGCCCTTGGGTACCGGCGGCACGTTCGCCGCCCCGTAGTGGGCGTTGATCACCAGGTTGGGACTGCCGCTCATCTTCAGCGACCGGGCCACGACGACGGTCCACAGCGACTCGTCGTTGACCTTGTTGTTGGCGCCCTTCACCTCCAGCGTGGCC
>Ga0307513_10002921_pt1 | contig 23365 bp, 25 predicted proteins | sample 15_EM_MG_FD_202174 | JGI IMG/M metagenome (GOLD analysis project Ga0307513, IMG submission 202174) | Populus trichocarpa ectomycorrhiza microbial communities from riparian zone in the Pacific Northwest, United States - 15_EM | ecosystem: Host-associated > Plants > Roots > Unclassified | place...
GGATCTCCCATCGCGCCTTGGTCGTTACCACATCATCCGGTAACATTCCCACGCTCCGACCCCTCATCGATCATCCTCGAGGCGGGGCGTCGCCGGAAGGTCTCACGCGGCAAGTCCAAGGAGACCCGGATCCACTAGAGAAGGCACTCTAAATCATCAATGGGGCTGGCGGTCGCCCCCTCCCCCCGCAGATCATCTTTGATCTGCTTGGATCATCCGCGATCCTACCCCAAACATCCAACCTCTCCAGGTATAGTTGGTGCCCGCATTTGACAGGGGCATATTCTGCCAACCCCGACACTGGGTCCTTTCCAGGGAGGAGCGATTTCGGCGAATCCAATGCTCCCTCCTGGTTTGGATATTGCATCCAGTGCCTCTCGACTCATCTCTTTCTTTTTTCTCGTAGTTCTACCCGCCCGTTTTGGTGGGGCCAAGGTTTCGCCCATTATCAGTCTCGATCGTAGGTAGAAAAACCCCTTCCCAGTAAACAGCCCGTGTAGGGCGTGTACCTGATGTAGTAGACCTCTTAACAATGTCAACCCTTCAAAAAAAAAAAAAGTGATCGGATCTCCTCCGAGCGTTGAGCCTAAGTGGCTATTTCATGTGTGACGGCCATAAAATCAATCACATGGAAGATTGCGGATCATAACATGTGACGTCGTCCATCTCCTGTCACAAAACCAGGGGAGAGGATGGGACTCTCGTTAGCATTCTCCCGTCTCCTCTCCAGCTATGTCCAACGAGAGAGCAGCTTTCAAGGCCCAAGTCACACAGGTTGAACAGTGGTGGAAGGTCTGGCCGATCATGCCTGTCCTAGCCTGTCCCATCTCACATATTTCCACCGCAGAGTCCACGGTTCGCTCGAGTCAAGCGACCGTACACCGCCGAGCAGGTCGTCTCAAAGCGAGGCTCGATCCCCATCATTTACCCTTCCGATACCTTGGCCAAGAAGTTGTGGGATATCTTTTCCCAGCATACGAAGAATAAGTCCCCTTCACACACCTACGGAGCGTAAGCAACCCTGCTCAGTGACACCACTTCAGGACACTCATAAGTTTCCAGTCTCGATCCGGTTCAAGTGACTCAGATGGCCAAGTACCTCGAGACCGTCTACGTCTCAGGATGGCAATCGTCCAGCACCGCTTCGACCACCCATGAGCCCGGCCCCGATCTTGCAGGTTCGTTCTCATCCCACCCACTCTGCCCCCAAACCATCTATCTCACTACACAACTCTAGATTACCCTTACAACACCGTGCCGAACAAGGTCGAACACTTGTTCACCGCACAGCTTTTCCACGACAGGAAACAGAGGGAGGCCCGCACCCGTCTCTCCGACGCAGAACTCGCCTCGACTCCCGTCATTGATTACATGCGACCCATCGTTGCTGATGCTGACACTGGCCATGGTGGTCTCACTGCCACGATGAAGCTCGCAAAACTCTTCGTTGAGAAGGGTGCTGCGGGTATCCACATCGAGGATCAGGCTCCAGGAACCAAGAAGTGTGGACACATGGCTGGCAAGGTTCTTGTCCCCATCCAGGAACACGTCAACCGCCTCGTCGCAATCCGTCTTCAATTCGATATTATGGGTGTTGAGAACCTCGTTATCGCCCGGACTGACTCAGAGGCTGCGACTCTAATCACAACCAACGTTGACGAACGTGATCACGCATTCATCCTCGGTTCGACGAATCCTGCCTTGAGGCCCCTCGTCACCGTCATGTTGGAAGCCGAGGCGGTAGGCAAGACCGGAGATGCCCTCCAACTCGTCGAAGATGAATGGATCCAATCCGCCGCTCTCGTCACCTTCCCCACTGTCCTCGCCAAAGCCGTTCGGTTGCAAAATAGCTCCATCGATCAATCGCAGTTCCTCAAGCGTATTGCTCACCTCTCCTATTCCGATGCCCTTGATGTTGCCAAGACCGAGTTTGGTCTTAGGACTTCCCCGTACTGGGATTGGGACTCTCCCAGGACCAGAGAGGGTTACTATCGCTACCAGGGTGGGACTCTCTGCGCGATAAATAGGGCGGTTGCGTTCGCGCCGTATGCTGACCTACTGTGGATGGAGACGAAGAAGCCCATCTATTCCCAAGCCAGGGAGTTTGCCGAGGGTGTCCACGCTGCCTACCCAGGCCACTGGCTCGCGTACAACCTAAGCCCATCGTTCAACTGGGATGCCGCTGGCCTCGGAACCGACTCGATGAAAAGCTATGTTTGGGATCTCGGAAAGCTCGGATTCGTCTGGCAGTTTATTACTGTAAGTTACCACAACAATCGTCCGTGAATCCACGGTTTACGTCGCTTTCATAGCTCGGAGGATTACACTCAAGTGCTTACATCAGTGATCTCTTTGCAAGGTCATTCGCTACAGAGGGTATGAAAGCGTACGTCGAACTTGTCCAGCGCAATGAGCGCGAGATCGGGTGTGATGTCCTCACCCACCAGAAGTGGAGTGGGGCTGATTACATGGACAACTTGCTCAAGACCATCACCGGTGGTGTTTCATCTACCGCCGCCATGGGAGCTGGTGTCACGGAGTCTCAGTTTGGAGCCAAGTTATGAACTATGCACCTTATATAGAGGTCGGCGGTACAGGGATGCGGCAACGGTATTTCATTGTATCAAGTATTTTATTCTATATCAATTCACAAAAGCTCGGAACGTACGCCTTCAGACGGCATGGTCGGTATTTACTGTGCTCCCCATCCCAACGTGGTACCCCAGCTCTTCCACATCCGGTCAATGACCCGGAGTTTCTCGCTCCTACCCAGCCTCGGGTCTTCCAAGTCTTTAACGTCTTCCAAAAATCCCTCCCGGATTCTACTAGAGGGCGGGAGGCACGTCTCCCCGTAATACCTCATTTGAGTCACGGATAATAAAAGCAGGCCGGAAGTAAGTGGCGGGAGAGAATCTCCGGAGCTGAGTGAAGGAATTACAGTTCCATCCACACGGCGGTGAGAGTGAGGCTGGAAGATCAACAGTCGTTCAATTCGTCTAATGCAGGGTCAAAGTGTGCGATGATTTTATAGACCAGTTCACTCACCTCATCACAAGCCAAGCAATCGTTCGACGGTGACGACCACCGTATTTTCCGATCCCCCTGCCCCCCTTCCAAATCCGCATGAGGAGACCACCTGCAGCGTAGGTAATGGCAATAGCTGGCGCGACGCCGACGAATGCGAACGTCAGTTCTTGAGATTTTAGAAGCTTGTCGATCCCCGAGAGCGTCTGATCAATATCCACCTGTACGAGTCCTGAGTGATCCGCCTTGGTAGATCCATGAAATACCCACCTTGGCCTTTTGGACTTGAATGAACAGGGACCGCAGTAATGTCCCTGTAACCGCGGATTTAACTGGAGTTCTAATGTCTTCCTCGTATACTCTCAGGATTGGCGTGAGATCTCCCTGACTGACAGCATTTGAGAGGTTTTTCAATTGGGATGGTGAGTAGTAAAGTTTGTCCCTGGCAAGAGACAAAGCCATTCGCTCCAGTGACTGAACAGGGAAAGGAACCACGTCAGAAAGTCTCAACTACATAATGCACCTCAGCAACTACTCACAGCTAGATCAGCTGCAACGGCTTCCTTCTGCACGATAACGCTACCCTCACCACCGGTCCTCACGGTCCTCAGCGCATCTTTAAGTGGGTCGATTAACCACCCTTCCCAAAGGCTCAGGAGTGTGTTCCACGCATCCTTCGCGACCCCCTGGAGGGAAGTCCTGGACGTATACAAAAATTTGAACCCATACAAGAGGAGTGGAGGTCCCAAGACCAGCTTTGGCCAAGCCAGCAACAAGTAAGATGGCCGTTTCAACTGGTCTTCAGTGAAAATGGACAAGTTCTTCTGTCTGTGACCGGGAAGAGTTTTGATCGATAGGTCAAGGAGACGCTCGACTGATCCCGGTCTAATGCCGAGTTGGACGGGGTTCCCATTGAGTTTGCGTTGTAACGTGTCGATGAAGGGAGAGTACCGCTCAATACCCAAGTCGGCAGTATCATACGAGCGTCTCGTGTCAGTGTCAAAGCTGTCCTGGAGAGAAGGGCGCATTTCTGACAGGGAACCGAGGGTCTCTGCGCGTTCGTCTCGGATCCTCTCGAGCTCCTTGCGCTTCAACCGACACTCCTGTCTCGCCAGTTCGATCGGGAGGGTCACTGTCGAGAGGATAGCGTGACGCCATTTGAGGAGCTCGTCCCACAAGCGTATCGAGGTGCGCATTACCCGGGATCGAGGCTGAGTCCTCCTGACGGGTGAGACCGAGAAGGAGGTGAGGGGGTATCGATGTAGGTGGGGAAACATGGCCTTGGTGAGGGCATTGTAATGAAGGCCATCGACCGATGTGGGGAACACCTGACGTATCGATGCTGGTTTGAACGAAGAGAGCGTGACTGGGATGTTGTGTCGTTGAAGGGTGTTCGCGACGGTCCGGAATAGGTCCAATAACCTGACCGGGAGCGCTACGAGGGGGACTCAGCGTCATTGGAAGGAGAGATGTTTGAAATCCTTACTTTGCAGGAGATACCACGCCAACTCGTAGCGGGACCTCTCGACATTGTCCCACCACTCAGCCTCCCTCTCAGCCTCGGTAGCCTGGTCCAGATACACGTTCAGCACATTAGCATACACCCCGAGGACAACCCGTCCGAGGACAGCTTGCTTCAAGCCATCTTCTTCAGGATCACCTAAGGGCTCGGCCACGTCACGCAAGAGGACCAGAGCAGCCAGGATCGATTGTTCCGTAGCTGGCGGGTTGAGTTCTAGTAACGCATTCTGGAGTTTTTGCTTCCTGTCAGAATCAGGACTGGATGCGAAATTCTGCTGTTGCTGTTGATCTGCTACAGGCAGTTGGGACCGCCCCGCAATATCCCGCACGAAAACCGAGACGAAGGTGGACATCGGGGGAAGAGAGACGAACATTCATGACGTCAAAACGAGGGGGGTATTAGCGCTTCAACCTGTTCCCCGCCTATCGCTACAGGTACATCGTGTGACGTCTGGTATAAGTTATAGTCCGAGGGTCAAAAAGACAGGGGTGGGTCTCAGTCGTCTCGCCAGCCAACATCTCCCTTGGCCCACCTGTCGCCGAAGATTGCTCTTTTGTGATACACCCTCCGCATCTCCCGGAAGTCTTTGACGAAATCATCAACTTCCTTCCCACTTGCGAGTCCATCAGGAGACGACCCTTTAACAAACTCGCTGGCAACCCTCTCGGATGCCTCATCCTGGGCTGTAGTCGCATGGCGTAGTCTGAGCATTAGGAATTGTTGGGTGAACCTCTGCGGAACGTCAGTTATAGAAGTAAGAGTAACAGAAATCTGGAGTGTCAGACCTGGTAAACCTCCTTCTGCTCCCGTTCGAGACTCTTCCATCTCGCTTCAAGGCTCTTGGCCTCGTCGAATGCGGCCTGGGTGTCGGTTCTCAATTTGTACAGTTCGTCCTGTAGCGCAAGATTGTTCTCTGAACAGGTTTAGCACTTGTGTGGTTTGATGATGATTAGGAAGCTCACTAGCAATAACTTCGTTGGCCATAACGATCTCATCTTGACCACGGTAAATGGCCTTCACGTGTTCTAAGGAATGGAAAACAGCCTGGAAGTACTGCTGATCGTGCAGTAAATCCTGTAAATCATCTCGTCTGCAGAGAATTAGAGTTCTGATAGTAAACGCAGGGGTGTCCGCCTACGACAGGTGGGATAACTCTGGGTAGTCTTCGAACAAGGTAGAGCCGGTCGTGCTCATGGTCGATTCGGATCAACGAATCCCCCTTTGACTGCGTTGATCATGTCCGAGGTCGTCCTCCCCGGCGAAGCGGTCGACGCCAAACATCCAAATCTAAAACTTGGCCCAGGGCTTCTGCAGCTTTCAGATGGGCCAATAATTTCCACCAAGGCCGGCGTGCTCTGTCATAACCAAAACCGAAGCAAGTGGTGGGTAGAATCGAATTCAAGGCGGGTGGGCACTAAAAATCCAATCTCATCTTCATGGATTTATTCTAATTTACCCCAGTACACCCCTGCCGCTCAGGAAGCTGTCCTTGGTGTCGTCATCGGTAAAAGCGGCGCGGAGGGTTTTAGGGTCGATATTGGCGGTCCACACAACGCGAACCTCGACGCGCTCGCTTTTGAGGGTGCTACAAAACGGAACAGGCCAAATCTCAAGGTGGTTACAACCTCATCTCTTGTCCTATCTTTTGCCGACTTTCCTAGGTCGGATCTCTGTTATATGCGCGCGTTTCTTTATCCCACAAGGATATGGAGCCGGAGATTGAATGTTTCGACGCACAAACCCGCAAATCAGCAGGCTTCGGTGAACTCAAAGGCGGGTTTGTTATTGTGTGCAGTTTGAAAATGTGCCGACAGTGAGTAGCATCGAAAAATGATACTTGAAATAAACGAATTCCGACAAGACAATCAGACTCCTCGACTCGAACCACTTCCTCCTCCCTCTTCTGGGCTCGAAATTCCCACTAGACGCTGCCATCGGAATGAATGGGAGGGTGTGGGTTAAATCGAAAGAACCGAGGCACGTCATTGCTGCGGTCAGATGCATAGAACGGGTCGACCCTGAGGGAGGGAACCTGGACGAGAAGACGGTCAGCGCATTCCTCGACACACTTGACATATGAGCATCATACCTAGTCGTCGTCGTTCATGGCTGATGTTCTTGCACGCTTGACGGGTTTTCTGCCCGCAGCAGAAGTGACCGATTCGTCGTCGCTTGCAACCGTGCTGCGCTTCTTCTGAGCTCTCTTCATCCTCTGGTATTCCCTGTCCCGAAGCTTCTTTGCATTCGCCGCGGATTCGTCTCGCTGTTTGACGGGTGGAACCACAACAGTGGTGGGCTTGTAATCGTCCTGTGTTGTGGTGGATTCCTCCCCTTCCCCCATGAGTTCGAGAGACTGGTCGCATAGGTTTCAAATTCGGAATAGAAAATACATCCTGAGTAACACGCACCCTTTGATATGTCGTGCTGCTTGCGGAGAACATCCTGTCACTGTCCGTGACCTCGAACTTTCTGCGACCAATGCCCTGATTTTTGAGATAATTCTCGAAACCGGTGATAATATTTCCACCACTGTTCATCGTGGTCTCTGTTAGATACGAGGCTTCGAGATGATACAGTTGGACCTCTACTTGGGCCTGAATCAGGTTATAAGCTACTACGACTGGGAAGAACGTTGGAACTGACGAGTTGTTTGTCTGCATTTCGCTTCCTTGTGAGTGCCTGGACAAGATCTTTCTTTGCGGCCTCAAAAGCTGTCTTGTCCTCTGTTGTCGGAAGCGTCGCCGTCGGTGTCGCGGGGTTGGCTGTGTTCGCCGCCATCCAAGTGGAAAGTCGCGGTGAAGTGGCTGACAACCATATCGGGCATCGACGCGTGTACACTTCTGATCCATTCCCCGACAATGTCCTCCGCCCAGCCCCCAAACCAGCCACCGAATAACCCACCAACTGGTGAAAAGCCCGACGAGCAGCAACCGTTGCTCGGCCAGACGCCACCAGAGGCGAGGCCTACGGAAGATGCGGCGATGGACACGGCGCCGGACCAGCCACCGGAGGAGACCTGGGACGATATCCCAGAGGAAATCATGGCCCTCACGACAGAGGACATCCAGACCCGGACAAGGCTCATTGACAATGATATTAAGGTAACGTTTCTTTGCCTGGCCGAGCTGGTGGTGGTCTGATCTGTACACTTCGCAGGTTATGAAATCCGAAACGATGAGATTACAGCACGAACAGAACGTCATGAAGGAAAAGATCAGAGATAATAGCGAGAAGATAAAGCAGAACAAAGTTCTGCCATATCTCGTTGGAAACGTCGTCGAGGTCCGTGTATGCGCGCGCTTTTCTAATTCATCTTGAGCTTACGGCCCCCCCTTAGATTCTAGACGTAGATCCGGACGGCGAAGAAGAAGGCGCGGCTCAAGACCTTGATTCAATGCGCAAGGGGAAATGTGCAGTTATAAAGACTTCAACCCGTCAAACTGTCTTCCTCCCCCTCATCGGTCTCGTCCCGGCAGAGAAACTCAAACCCGGAGATCTTATCGGAGTCAATAAAGACTCGTACCTCATCCTTGATACCCTTCCTGCTGAATTCGATTCCCGTGTGAAGGCTATGGAGGTTGACGAGCGACCGACAGAAACGTACACCGACATCGGTGGATTGGAGAAGCAGATCGAAGAGTTGGTGGAAGCTATCGTGTTACCTATGGAACAGGCGGATAAGTTCAAGACCCTGGGTATTAAACCTCCGAAGGGTTGCTTGATGTACGGTCCACCTGGTATGTCATCCGCTATCCCGCCGGGGAATCCATATCCCTGACTAACGAACCTGCAGGAACGGGAAAGACTCTGCTTGCCCGAGCGTGCGCTGCTCAAACAAATGCCTGCTATCTTAAACTTGCCGGTCCCTCACTTGTCCAAATGTTCATCGGTGACGGTGCGAAGCTCGTTCGGGACGCTTTCGAACTCGCGAAGGAGAAAGCTCCCGCAATAATCTTTATCGATGAGTTGGACGCCATTGGTACAAAACGTTTTGACTCTGAGAAGAGCGGCGACCGTGAAGTACAACGGACGATGCTGGAATTACTGAACCAATTGGACGGTTTCAGTAGTGACGACAGGATCAAGGCATGTTTGCATCCCGGGATACAGACCATTTTGGCTCACGTTAGTACACTACCTCAGGTCATTGCTGCAACAAATCGGATCGATATCCTTGACCCCGCCCTTCTCCGATCCGGCCGTTTGGATAGGAAGATCGAATTCCCACTTCCAAACGAGACCTCACGTGCTCGAATTCTTCAGATCCACTCCCGGAAGATGACTGTGAGCAAGGATGTGAACTTTGAGGAGCTCGCGAGGAGTACGGACGAGTTTAATGGTGCCCAGTTGAAGGCTGTTTGTGTTGAGGCGGGTATGATTGCTTTGAGAGAAGGTGCCACGAAGCTGGGACACGAACACTTCCTCAGCGGCATCGCAGAAGGTAAGAAAATGCACTGCTATCATCGTTGGGTATACTGTTAACCTTTTCGCTACAGTCCAAAGCAAGAAAAAGAACGTTCTCATGTACTTTGCCTAGACAGGGTTCGTTGGGTCCCCTACATGTTGGAGGAGACCGTGAGTTGGCGGTCGTCGTTTCTACTTGGCATGTCTGGCCTGGGCAAACTGAGCTCCGAGTGACGATACATTGTTGTACAATACAGAGCGGTGGAGACATGATCCACTTTAGTATGCACCGGCTGCTGTTCCTGCGCCAGTGACGATTGAAACCCCAGACGAGGTCCCAAGCCTGTCAGCTCCAGCACGCAACATGGAGATGGCGACACTGAGGAGTCGTGAGGTCGAAGAAAGGGGGAGTTGGAATTGGTCGTACTCAAATGACCTGATGCCCCCCGAGGCCTTGACCTTTACAGCACCCTTCTTAAAGGCCACGGCTTGGTACATCAACTCAACGTCCTCGACAGTGGCGCCTCCACCGTTGAACCCTGTACTTGTTTTGACGTAGGCAGCGCCTGCAAGAGCAGCAATCACTGAGGCAGAGATTTTTTGTTCTTTTGTTAAAAGTGAAGTTTCAACGATGGCCTTGACCGGAATATCCATGGCGGCGGAAACAACGGAGGAGACATCGTTGTACAACCCCTCAAGGTCGCTGGATTTAAGCAGACCGACGTTGATGACCATGTCGATCTCCTTTGCACCTGCTTTTATGGCTTCGGTTGTTTCGAACACTTTGGTAGAAGTAGTGCATGCACCGAGTGGAAAGCCTACCACGGCACATGGGATCGAGGAGGACCCTGACAAGAGGGATGTGACTAGCGGGATGTGATATGAGTTCACACAGCAACTCTAGATGGATATGAATGATTGACTCGGGAGGTCACGGAGCGCATTTACCTTGAAGCCGTGCTTTTTTGCTTCTTCACAGAGTACGGTGATCTGTGCAGGCGTAGCGTCTGGCTTGAGCAGGGTGTGGTCAATGTGCTCTACGACCAGCTTCTGATCAAGAGGAACAGAGACAACATCTGTCGGGAGCGGGTGAGCCGTGATGTACTCTGACGCCTTCTCGATGGCGAGCTCGATGGTTTTCGAATCCATGGTTCTCTAGCGATTAGATTAGCGGAGAGTGATCGACAGGGACAAGAGAAGACGAGGTACTCGTGGGAAAGTTGGCGGGCAGTACGCAGTCTGGTGCAGCGATGGAGGCTCTCTTCTTCAACGTCAGTCGACCTGGAATTCGTCTGTAATCCTTCTCTGATAATCTCCTTTCGTCTCTTGCCAGGTTTCCACCGGTTTTCTCGAAGGTATTGTCAGAGGCTACAAGGCGGGTCTCCTCACCCAAGGTCACTACTCTAACCTCACGCAATGCGAGACACTGGAAGGTCTGGGTGCCGACTCCCAGAAATCGATGTTCGGTTCTCACTTATCACCTACAGACTTTAGGACCCAGCTGTCAACGACCGATTACGGCAACTTTCTCGCCAACGAACCCTCCCCCGTTTCCACCTCGACAATTGCTGAAAAGGCGACCCAGGTCCTCGTCGATCAGTTCAACTTCCTGAGGACCAATGCCGTCGAACCGCTCAGCAAGTTCTTTGACTACATCACGTACGCTCTCGCCAATCCCCTAGTTGTCAATCTGTGCTGATGTTGGCCTGTATGCTCCAGGTATGCGTACATGATCGACAATGTGGTGCTGCTCATTACCGGAACACTACACGAACGCGATACCCACGAACTTTTGGAACGATGCCACCCCCTTGGAGTCTTTGATACTCTCCCTGCGCTGTGCGTGGCCACCAATGTCGAGGAATTGTACCACACAGCACTCGTGGAGACACCACTGGGTGGGTTTCCACACAATCCATCCGAGTTCCAGGTCTTACCCAGGTCAATGTAGCTCCATATTTCCGAGAGTGCCTCTCTGCTGCGGATCTCGATGCTCTCAATATTGAAATCATCAGGAACACGCTCTACAAGGCATACTTGGAAGATTTTCACAACTTCTGTACCTCCCTTGGCTCTCCCACGTCAGACATCATGCACCAGACTCTCTCCTTCGAGGCTGATCGCCGGGCAATAAACATCACCATCAACTCTTTCGGAACGGACCTCTCGAAGGAGCGTCGCGCCAAGTTGTTCCCGATGATTGGACGGTTGTTCCCTGAAGGGAACAACAACCTTGCCCGAGCTGACGATGTGGACCAAGTCCGGGCCGCGGTGGACTACATTCAAGAGTACCGTTCGTTCTTCGAGACCTCCACCCAGTCTTCAACCCAAGCCAGCAACGATCCCGACGACTACGGATCAGCTTCCCACCTCGAGGACAGGTTCTTTGCGCAAGAGGTTCACCTAAACAAGCTCGCGTTCCTCCAGCAGTTCTCGTACGCTGTCTTCTACAGCTATATCAAGTTGAAGGAGCAGGAGATCAGGAGTCTTACGTGGATTGCCGAGTGTATCGCTCAGAATAACAGGGAGAGGATTGGAGAGTATATTGGCACTTTCTAGGTCTTCATAATGGACCTGCCACCTATGTAGTTTGATATACTCTGGCTCCGTTGAATCGTTAGACGGTCGTGCTTTCACAGTGATCTCGATCGCTTCTTGCCGGTGTTCCACTCACCCTCTCCCATGGTTTCTGATCTTCGGCGGTATGTCAGCGACAACTGTCTCCAGGCAAGTCTTACTTCGACCGTACCGCACCAGAGTCGCGGTTAACCCAAATCTGCATCCAGCTTCTTGGCTTGTCCGACAAGAGCACCGTCGACTTTGTCATAGCGTCAGGTCGGTGTCCCCCCATTCCTCCAGTGCGCGCCATTTTCAACCTCTTTCTTCCACAGCAAGTTCTTCCAAGTCACCAGACGCTCTTTTCACCTCCCTCACAGCTGCAGGTCTCCCAAACACTCCCGCTGCGCACACCTTCATCCAACAACTTTACCAACGCGCTCCCCAAAAATCAAAACACAAACAGTCCGCCGAATCTTCACGAAAAGCCGTCGAAGTCGAATCCAAAGCCCTCCAATCAAAACGCTATCAACTCCTACTCGATGACAAGGCCGACAACAGCATAACCGAACTCTCTTCGGCGTCCGCATCCAGAGACAGACCCTCCAAGGGGAAACGGGATCGGCACATGCGCAAGAAAGAGTCTGACGACAACTGGGCAAGCGATGAAGACGAGGACGACACTTCCCGGAAACGACTCCGCGCCGAGGATCACGAACGGACGTACCGGTCTGACGAGGAGATGCCGACGATCGAAGACGAGGAGGAGAGGGCCCGAAGAGACCGGGAAGAGGACATCCGAGAACGAGACGCCTTTGCGGAACGTATGCGCGAACGTGATCGCGACAAAACCAAGCGTCTCGTTGAAGATCGTTCGTCCAAGGTCAGCGCAGGTGCGGCTGTGGAGGCCGCCGAACGACGACGTCTTGCGGATGATTCAGAAGCTCGTGTTCTCGCCATGCCTTCTCTCCGGGAGCATTCACGTCAACAGTATCTCACAAAACGAGAGATCCAACAGATTGAACTTCTACGGAGAGAAATCACCGACGAGGAGGCTCTCTTCCGGGGCATGAAGGTCACCAGGAGGGAGCAGGAAGCTTTGGACCGGAAGAAACAACTGTTGGAACTCGTTGAGGCTCGTCTGAAGATAGACGACAAGCTAGAGGGCTACCAACTTCCCGAGGATTACTTCACCGAACAAGGCAAGATTGACAAGAAGAAGAAGGAAAGCGTCTTGTACCAACGTTACGAGGAAGCAAAGCCCAAGGATGATCAGTTTGTCACGGACGTCGACCAGTGGGAACAGAGTCAGACGGTGCACTCCACTTTCCGTACCGGTGCCATGGACAAACAAGAGATCGTCGAAGACTACGAGTATGTCTTCGACGAAAGCCAGACGATCCAGTTTGTCATGGAGAACACCATGAGCGGCGAACAATTAAGTGCAAGGGATAAGCTCATTATGCAGCAAGTCGAAGAAGCACAGAAACGAGGTATTTCATTCGCTCTTCCCTGTATTTCGATTTATTCACCTCGTTCCACAGCTAAAACGATCGAGGAGACAAGGAAGTCGCTCCCAATTTATCAGTTCAGGGATGATATTTTGGCCGCGGTCAAGGAACACCAAGTCCTCATCATCGTCGCGGAAACTGGCTCGGGAAAGACCACCCAATTACCCCAGTATCTGCACGAGGCGGGTTACACTGAAAACGGTATGAAGATTGGATGCACACAACCCCGCCGCGTCGCTGCCATGTCCGTCGCTGCTCGGGTTGCCGAAGAAATGGGTACAAAAGTTGGTTATGAAGTTGGTTATTCAATCCGTTTTGAAGACTGTACCAGCGACAAGACTGTACTCAAGTACATGACGGATGGTATGCTTTTGCGAGAGTTTCTAACGGAGCCGGATCTTGCTGGGTACTCCGCGTTGATTATCGATGAGGCTCACGAGAGGACACTGAGTACGGATATTCTCTTCGCTCTTGTCAAGGTGCGTACATTTACTGGCGGTACTTGCCCAGATATATGCTCATATCGCCAAGGACATTGTACGGTTTAGACCAGATTTGAGATTGCTGATCTCGAGTGCGACCATGGATGCCGAAAAGTTCAGCGAATACTTCGATGATGCCCCAGTGTATTACGGTGGGTACCAGTTCTATGAGGCCGTATAAATTGAATCCTCATCCATCACAGTTCCTGGCCGTCGGTATCCGGTCGACATCCACTACACGCCTCAGCCAGAAGCCAACTACCTGCATGCCGCCATCACGACAGTATTCCAGATACACACAACACAACCCAAGGGTGACGTTTTAGTTTTCTTCACTGTAAGTATGCACCCACCACCCCATTCCTTTCATATTCAGCACTGCTTTCCAGGGTCAAGAAGAGATCGAAGCCGCTCATGAAAACCTACAAGAAACAGCCCGCGCGCTAGGCAACAAGATTGCGGAACTGATCATTTGTCCGATCTACGCAAACCTTCCCAGTGATATGCAAGCCAAAATTTTCGAACCGACGCCAGAAGGCGCGCGGAAGGTCGTGTTGGCCACGAACATTGCGGAAACCTCGATCACAATCGATGGAGTTGTCTTTGTGATTGACCCCGGCTTCGTCAAGCAGAACTCTTACAACCCAAGGACGGGAATGTCTTCCTTGGTTGTCGTTCCGGTGTGTATTCTAGACCCCTTGGACAAAAAACCGTGTCTGATATCGACGTAGTGCTCAAGAGCTTCTGCGAATCAAAGGGCCGGTCGAGCTGGCCGAGTCGGCCCAGGGAAAGCGTTTAGACTTTACACCAAGTGGGCCTTCGCCAATGAGCTAGAAGAGAACACTGTTCCGGAAATCCAGAGAACGAATCTTGGGATGGTCGTCCTGGTTCTCAAGTCACTCGGAATCAACGACTTAATAGGTTTCGAGTTTATGGATCCACCTCCCGGCGAAACCCTGATGCGTGCTCTGGAGCTTCTATACGCTCTTGGCGCCCTGACGCACACCGGAGAGTTGACAAAGCTGGGAAGGAGAATGGCGGAGTTCCCCGTGGATCCTATGCTGTCGAAAGTTATTATCGCGAGTGAAAAGTACCAATGTACCGACGAGGTAAGGTTCATTACCTATTTTAGTGAGTTTGAGCTCACCACTCACTTCTGGTCGGTTAGGTTCTCACAATCATCTCGATGTTATCTGAATCGTCTTCCCTGTTCTATCGCCCGAAGGACAAAAAGCTTCACGCGGACCAAGCCCGGCAAAACTTCGTCCGAAGTGGTGGAGATCATTTCACTCTCCTAAATGTCTGGGAGCGGTGGGCCGAGACAAATTATTCCCAACAGTTTTGTTATGAACAGTTCTTGCAATTCAAGAGTTTAAGCAGGGCACGGGACATTCGTGATCAGCTAGCTGGGCTATGCGAACGAGTTGAGATCGTGGTTGAAAGCAATCCGAACGCGACGGACATCACTCCCATACAAAAGGCGATTACTTCTGGGTATTTCTACAATACCGTACGTTCGTTTTTCTCCCTTCCAGCATCTCATACTTACCTGCCATGTTTGCCTAGGCCTCGCTTCAGAAGAGCGGTGATTCGTACCGAACGCTGAAGACAAACCAGACAGTATATATCCACCCTTCGTCCTCGCTATTCAATCACCAGCCTCCCGCAAAGACTGTGCTCTATTATGAGTTGGTCATGACCTCCAAGTCCTACATGAGGCAGATCATGGAGATTAAACCCGCTTGGTTGCTTGAAGGTCTGTTCATAATTTTCGCCGGTGATCATGACAGACCCGTGTACTGACTCCAAATCCAAACAACAGTCGCTCCACATTACTACAAGCCCACGGACCTTGAACAACTAGCAAAAGGCGAAAGGAAAATGCCCAAGGCGATCGGAAGCTCTGGCTACCAGGGGTCGTGACGCTGCTTCCCAGATGCTCAGGAACACCTGTTCTATGTGATTATACGCTATGGGCTGTCCCAATTTCTTTTTGGCGTTCCACCTTCGGGTTTGCTTTGTTTATAGATATTTCAACATGATATTAATCAACTGGAGTGCGGGATGGGTAGCCCGGCTTGCTTTGCCCACTGTATGATTTGTTGCGCCTACACAACGGAGGTGCTTACTATAACCGACCAATTCCGGGAGATGGAATGCAGAACTCTCACCTGTCTCAGCATCGGTGCATCGATCATTTCCTCCCGCCCGTTCACTGAGAGACCAACCGCACCTTTGTGGCTACTATGAGCTGCTTCCATAGCCTGAAGGATCTTCGCAGCCCTTGCGATTTCTGGGTGAGTGTGGTGAGCGTGGCACAACGACTGAAGTCATCAGGATATGATTACCAGCTGGTGATGGGACGAATGTGGTATTAATGGTATCCACTTGAGTTGGATGTATCGCTTGCTATATCCCGGAACATAGTCAGTGATACCGATACGATGCGAACCGCGGAGGGTGCACCTTTCCATCGAACCCAAGTCTGCGCCCGTCATTGCACTCATCTGCCAGTATATCCGGGTTCTTGTAATCAACACAGACCTAGACCAACCGGGCCTGGTTCAACGCGTACCCTGAGGGTCGGATAGCGACCTACCATATCTATCGCGTTGAGACCGAAGGCCCTCGCTGCTGCTACGATCTTGGAACGCGTATAGTGCAATTCCTGGCGAGATGGTGTCCGAATAATCCGTGTGTCCGCGCAATCTATAATGAAGGGTTTGACCGAACCACCTAGTGAGAGTGGTGTAATCCTACGTACAATCCTCGGCGGCAAACTGAAGTAAGTGAGTCTTCGTAAATGACGGTAGACAGCCATTTAGGACGTACAAGTAGCGCGCTCAGGTGGCAGTTTTTCGAGCTCCATTGGGCTATTTCACCGATCCTCCAGAGAGCCTGAGCACTTTCTATGCTGGCAACGATGGAAAGGGGTTGCGGGCGCTGGTGAAGAAGTTCAGGGTTAGACTGGATAACACGAGATATTTCCTGCTCCAAATGGTCCAGATGATCTTCATGGTCAACCTTCGGCATGACGAGGGACCGTACAGCTGGTATATTTGCCTAGGGACTCATTCCGTCAGTTTAGGTGTTTGTGGAGGCGCTGTCGGGCGGGGCCCTCAGGAATACCCACAATACACCGGATGTCATTAACGAAATGTTCAGTATTGACAGAGTTCAACCTCACAGCGACACTGTCTGGCACAGGCAGATTCTCTGTTGTCTGGTAATTCACACCGTCAGCTCTCTCGCCGGGGCACTTATAATTGACATGGACTGACAGAGAGGAAATTCAGCAGCCGATCCCTGGCAGCATCCTTGTCGGCTCGTGCAGGGGGTACACTGTCCTCAAGATCGTATATGATGACGTCGGATCGTGTCTCCAGGGATTTCCAAAGCATCTTATCCGAGGACGCGGGGACTAACAGTCCAGCACACAGTTTTCATGAGCAAAGAGCGGAGGAGAAACGAAGGGCAAGGTACCATAGAGGTAGGACCTCTTCAAGGTTTTTTTCGAGATTGCGCTCAGCCATCTCCTGACCCCACCGCTGTGAGGCCGTTGGCAAAATGAGATGCTCGTGGAGGTTGCGTTAATGACGGGACGGAGCAACATTGCCCGTCAGTAGGGTGGAAACTGCCGAGCGTCGGATCTTGGCGGAATGGATCAGGCCTCAGGACTTGGTTCTGCAGTGCGACAAGTTCATAGATGCTACTTATAATACCAACACACCCAACACCAACCATACGACGAGAGACGTTGTGAACCCCACCATGAATGGCACTAGTCATAAGGCCGCCCCGTCCTCGGGACCCGGGACTCCTCTCCTCCACTGGTCCACCCTCCCTCTATCCATTGGGTCCATTCTCACACCCCCTGCTCTGTTGCCTTGTAGTCGTGGGAGGGAGCACATAGGATCATCCGGTAAACCCGCTGGACGCGGGTTCCCCAAGTTATTCTCAGCAAATTTCCCCGTAAGAACCCGTTGCTGCTGCGCCAAACGTCGCCGTCGGATCCAATTCTCTTCCTGATGTGATTGTGGGTCTTCATGTTGTTGGCGTACTTCCTGTCGATGTTGGCCAGCTCTGACGGGATGTAGACTTGGGATGTTTGGCTGTGGTTGGGGTAAACGAACCTCTGGGATCTCGGGGGCCCGATGAGCCATTTGAAACACATTTGCGAATTGGAACGCAGGTTCGATACCGGCACCTAGATCTCGCATATGGTGTTGGCGGACGGCTTCAAGCAGCCGACGATGATGAAGCCCTGGATCCTGTGCCGGGCGCAGGGGTTCAATACGATCGTAGAGTGGCACCGGACGTGCCCGTCGCCGTGGAACCATTGAGCCACTGGCCTCGCCCGTCGCCTTGGGCAACTCGACATGAAGTGCATCTTCGCCCATCTCTGGATGTTCCTTCCGATATTTTGCGATAGCATTTTTCTGGGCCTCTTCAACCTGGTAGCAAGGTTGGGTACAGGAGCGAGGAGAGTAGGTGTGAAGGTGTATACCTCTTTCAGGTGTCTTTCCTCAACTTTATCCCAAAGCAAGCATTTACCCGCACGACCTGCCTGTTGAGGCTGACCAGGTCGTGACTGTGTTCGACCCACGTTAATAAAGGAGATTACCGGAAGAAAACAGGGCGAACTTCATTGAAATGTTCATAACCAGTGATGATCTTTCGACAAACGTAACACGAAAGCGTCCGGCAGTTGGGACAAGTCATCTTGTTGCACTGTAATCTTCGTGTTAGTAAATGATGTGATAGCGCGAGGTGGTCGAGAAGACGAACGCCCGACTCTTTGATGAATGCTGTGCGCGAAGGGGATCAAAAAAGGTTGTTATTGAATAGGGTAGCCAGGACACACCTTTGTTGCATTGGGGACAGTTCCGCAAGAGTGCATTTGCTGTAAATGGTATGTCACATAAGGTAATGGCATCCGTGATCGAATTACTCACTCATCGCTTCCTCAACAACATGGCGAGCGTCAACCTTCTTGTCCTCGTCCACCTCTTGGAACGGGGTGAGAACGTGGCCCTCTCAATTGATCTGTCACCAGAGGAGGCTACTCACCAGCGCACGACTTAGGTAGGTGATCCTATGAATGTCCTTTCATCAGCCACGACCAAAGTCTGTGAAGAAACAGTCTCACAGGCCTCTTGCACTCGCGACAGGTAACGGCTCCACACTCCTCATTCTGACACCTGAAGAGCCTTTCGCTTGGATTATCTATCACGACCTTGAACTCGCAATGGGGGCATTCTTCTAATCCGTTCAATCCAGCCATCTCGATCTCCTTCGCTTGCTTGACCTTTTCGTATAAGGATAGAAGCTTTGGAGTGAGGAAGCGTCTCAATTCCGATTCGGGAAATAGAAGCTTGCACCCGGATTGGTCGATACAGATGATCTTGAAATTGTGCTCTCCGAGGAGGTTGGAAGCGTAGGAAACCATGCATTCCGTACAGAATAAGTGGGCGTCAGGACACTGAATCAAATTGTGCTGTGATGTGTTTAGGTGACGGGTTCAGGGCGTTGCGAATGCGGGAAACATACGAAGGGAGCGGGCGAGAAACAGCATCCGCACTCAAGACCACCCTCCTCAGGTAGGACATGAGGGTCTGTTACGGCGGTCCCCATGCCTCCTGGTACTTGGTTCTGTAGAGGTTCGCCGGTGACAGGGACGTCTTTGAGTAATAGCCATGCTCTCTCCTCTTCGAAGGCCTCGTCTTGTATCTCTCTCTCCTTCCCCTTCCCCGTGGGAATCTTGGTCTTGACGGCTTTCATCGCGAAAGGTGGCGTGTCGGATTCCATTTCTGTAGTGAGCTTGATGTGAGTCGGGGCGTATAATCCATTGTTTGAAGCTAGGACGTGTCGGATGTGAGATACTGGGATATATGAGAAATCAGCATAAAGTTGGTTCTAAATGACGTGGCTGGTCGTTAGCCTGGTGCGGAGGGATTGGGATCCATCGAGAAAAGGTCAACTCACAAGGGCCAACGTTCTATAGTTCCTCCCAGTCGGGCGGGGTCGGTCCACATTCGCAAAGTCAATTTTGACTCTTGACGGGGGCTTCTCTAACACATCTTCCATCTCCGAAGCTTTCCTCTTGGCTTTATCTTTCCCCGCCGGACCCTTCTCGACTTTTGGGTAAGAAGGATCATCAAATAGGTCTTGCAGAACTCTCTCCACAACTTGGCCGTTGTGGGTGGGATGTAGCTTTTCAATTAGTCCCATAGCGTATTTCGGTAGAACGTCGGGGATGACCTCCAGAATGAGGGCAAGACACTTCGAATGGGGGTCCGCATCCGGTTCTTGGACCATCTGTGGCACCGCCTCTGGTTCGATGTGGATAACCGGGACCTGGGGGAAGGGATCGGGAGCGAGTAAGGGGGTGGAGGGGCCAGCCTGAGCAGTGGGGACGTCGACGTCGACGTCCATGGGAGAGTCCTGCTTCACGTTGTCCCTATTTCGGTTTGATGTAGGGTTCTTCTCCGGTCCTGTCCAGAGCAGGTCGTCGTTGTCCAAATCCTCCGGCTCGGAATCAGTTATCTCTATCACCCCGAGATCGACACGGGGAGAGGGGTTGCGAGTGGCAGCGGGAGAGGAGAAGACGTTGATCACGTCGTCCATCGCCACGACGCAGAGTTGGATATAAGACAACGACGCGGGCGGCGGCGGGGGCGTTCCACCGGGGTGTGGGTAGGAGGCTGCAGGTCAAGGCGAATGCACCGAAAGTCGTGATCCGCCGCGTTTCATTGAACTCCTTCCTATTTGGGAACTGTGACAGGGACGCCGTGACGCGACGCGCCTGGCTCGAGCTCGCTCATCCGACGCGTGATAAGGCTATGATTGACTCTCCAATCCTCCAGTTGAAAGCTCTCCTTCACGCAGACCAAAGAAAGCGGGAATCTATTCGAAATATGCCCTGACAATGGTCAAAAGGCCAAGCACTCTCGAGTCGTTGAAAGAAACCCTGCTGCCCCTAATACTGCGTGCACAGAGCTGGTGGTAGTGGGCAATTCTTGAAACAAAAAGATGTCACCCAAAGTTGACATCACCCGCCCACCCTCCCACCGCCACCAGTCTGAGAAGTACAGGGCGAAATAAAAAAACAAACAAACAAAGAAGAAGCTACGCTACAGTGTCTTTGTCCGAGAAAAAGATATCTGGAAATGAGGCGGAAGCAGGAACACAACGAAGAAGAGTCCGGTCCAGAAGCAGCCAAGGAAAGTAGAATGTCCAGCAGACGCATGACCGAAGAGAATCCAAAGTCCGAAACAGAAAAATAAAACGGAAATAGTCCAAACACCACCCAACCCATACGCCAACACCACCTCCTCCCCGCCATTCTCGCCCCCAACCTTCTACGACATTAAACCACCAAAACCGCGCCTCCAGATCCTACGCACCCACCCCAACAGATTCCTCTCCACACGATACCGCTCCTTCTTGTCTTTGCTAGAAGTTCTCCCCAATGCACGTAATCCTGCCAAAGGGGTTGCAGAGCTGCTTGCGGGGATAATATCCAACGAGTCCGTAGATGAGAAGTAGCCGTCGGAGGAATGGATACTTGTCGCTTCTGATGAAGGTAAACGAGAAGATACCACAGAAAGCGATGGCGGACCGACAAGAGGGACGGCTTCGTACAGCACCGGAGATGGGAGTGGACGGACGCTTTCGTCCAAGTAGAGGTTCGCGAGAGAAGGAAAGAGATTCGCGAGGGGATCATCATCCATCTTCGGAGATCCTTCCTGACCTGCGGGTAGCATTTGAGGGAGGTCCTCGACCTCTGGGATATCAATGCTTCCGCAGGAGGTTGCTGATGAAATACGGGGAACGGATTCAGCTTGGGGGATTGCAGGAGGAACATCCGAAGTGTTGATGCGAGTGAGAAGTGGCCGGATCCGGGAGCCAACTTGGCCTTTGGTCCTCCGCAAGACCCCAGTAGGCTTAGAGGCAGATGATGCGACCCATTGTTCCTCGATCTCTTCAAAAATCCCGGGGCCGGTGAAGGTGAACGAAGGATCGGTGCCGGTAATCTGATCACATTCGTATTCGTGTCCCGGCCAGAATTCCTTCAACTTCTTGCCTCTCGAGAATTGGTCAGGCCTGATGGGACCTAGACACGAAGTATATCAGAAAAAGCTCATATGATAGAGGCGGTTAGATATGTACCAGGCTTAGTGTAGTCCCGAACTGATCCCCAACCACCACTTGGAAGATAGTGAGCCACAAGTCTAAAGCACAAGACCAGAAAGTAACTTACAACTCCTCGAACACGCGGGAAAAAAGAAGCTCATTGATGGAAGGACGTCTAGACGGATCCTTACGGAGAAGTCCGTGGACGATCAAACACAGACCCGCATCGTCCAACCACTCAGATGGCACAAAGTCCGGATCGGTCGAGATGATCCGCTTATAGAGCGAAGCGACATCTTCGTATTCACCGGACCATGGGAGTCGACCCGTAATCATCTCGTAGATTATGACACCAAGGGACCACATGTCCGATGGGAAACCGTAGGCTTGCCCAAGGACGACCTCGGGAGCCGCCGACTGTGGGGTACCGAAGCAGTGCGTCTCACACTCGACGTAAAAATCGGGAAGGCGTTGATAAGGATCTTCTTCGAAGGAGCGCCGGGCACGGCCGTCGGGTAGAACGATGGTTGAAAGACCAAAGTCACAGATCACAGCATGGCCGTCTTGTGTGAGGAGAACATTCTCTGACTTTAAGTCCCGGTGAAGGATATAATGGGAGTGAAGATAATCGACGGCCCCCAATATTTGCTTGGTGTAGAAATGGGCGACATCGGTGGCAAAGCCACCGGTTTTGTCGATCTCATCCCGGAGGTTTCCAGGGTATATCGGCTGCCAGATCAGCAAGAAATGCCGAGAAACGATCAAAACGCGGGCGGGATGACGATGAGAGGAGACGCGTACCGTGACAAGATAATAATTCAAGCTTGATTGCCATGAAGCCTCAAGCTGGGTGAAGAAAGGACAGCCGATAAGCCTCCGCAGGAGGTCTTGCTCTCTTGAAACTTGGCCTTCGTTCTCTTCCGTCTTGGGGAGAACCTTCACAGCGTGGACTTTATCGCTGCCCTTGAGGCTCGCCGCATACACTTGCCCGAACCCCCCTTCTCCGAGCTGACGATACAGCGTCAGCGATTTAACGGACAATAACGGCGTACCTTGGGCTGGTGGAAAAGCCCATTCCTCTTCATCGTCCTCATCGCCTTCATTCTCGGACTCTCCGCCCTCCTCGTCGAACCCCATATCTGGTCCTTGGGTGGTGCCCCCCTCCCCCTGAGCCTCCATGGCAATCTCCTCGACCGCTGCATCCTCCTTACCTTGTTCCGCAGTTTCCACTCCGAGGAAGCTATCATAATCATCGAGGTCAGCGACCAACTCCGGTATACTCACCTGGGAATCTCCCTCAAACCACTCGTCAACAGCCCCTATATCCTCCTGACCCCTTGTATCCATAGTCCTCGTCGGACCCATGAACAGGAAGCGCATCAAATCGATACGATCCTCCTGATTCATTCTGTGGGTGACCACGACGGAGACCGTAGGATAGGAGGTAGAAGAGGTGATGGGAGAGAACATGTTAGAACAGCAGGCGCAGCGTAAAGATGTGATACTAGGCGATAACAAGCACGGATGGCGACTGAATAGAGGGGGTAGTAGGGGCAAACACACTCGCAGAGTGGCAGGGAGGAGTGCAAAGGGTGTGGTCTCGAGAAGAGTTGGGGAGGGCCTTAGGGCCGCAGCCTTCGTCCTATTTGTATGCTGCTGGAGTGCGCGGAGGTACGAGGGTACTTATCCTCACAAGCACCGGAAGTAAACAAAACCGGGGTCTACTCTCC
>Ga0307513_10002922_pt1 | contig 23363 bp, 22 predicted proteins | sample 15_EM_MG_FD_202174 | JGI IMG/M metagenome (GOLD analysis project Ga0307513, IMG submission 202174) | Populus trichocarpa ectomycorrhiza microbial communities from riparian zone in the Pacific Northwest, United States - 15_EM | ecosystem: Host-associated > Plants > Roots > Unclassified | place...
CGACCGGCCACGTGGTGGAGCGGCCGGTGTCGCGCGCGTCGTAGCGGATCACGTACCGGCCACCGGCCGCGAGCCGCGCGCAGAACTCGTCCTCCCAGTAGTCCATGGACGACGCCGCGCCGCCGACGAGCAACACCGCCTGATCCGCCGGCTCGCCGAACGTCTCCACGCACAGCCGGGCCCCGTCCCGCGCGGTCACGAAGTGCTCCATCACGTCCTCCCCCATCGACTATGAAAAACGTAGCAATTACTATCTAGCTCATACAAGGAGATAGGATGAACCGGACCTACGGCCAGGCCTGCCCGGTCGCGCACGCCCTGGACGTGCTCGGCGACCGGTGGGCCATGCTCGTGCTGCGCGACCTGCGACTGGGCCCGAAGCGGTTCTCCGATCTCGCGGCCGGCCTGCCCGGCATCGCTCCGACGGTCCTCACGCAGCGGCTGCGCGATCTCGTCGCGCACGGCGTGGTGGAGCGGCGCGAGCTGGCGCCACCCGCCGCCTCCACGGTCTATGCGCTCACGCCGCGGGGGCGCGATCTCGAGCCCGTGTTCCAGGCACTCGCCACCTGGGGAATGGGGGAACAGCTCGACGGCGCGTTGCTGCCCGATCCCGCGGTGCTCGGCCTCCGCCGCTCGTTCCGCCCGTCCGGCCCGCCGTGGACGGCCACCGTGCAGCTCCGTATCGGCCGTGACAGCTACACGACGCGCATCGTCGACGGCGAACTGGAGACGCTGGAGCGTGGCGAGGCGGCGGCCGACGCGGTGCTGACGGGTCCGCCCGAGGCCCTGCAGGCGGCAGCCCGCGGGACGGACCTCGAGACGGCCGGACTCGCCGTCGACGGGAATCGGGACGCCGCGGAACGGTTCCTCGCACAGATCGAGTTCCGCCGGCCGGATTGACACTGATGATGTCGGATTGACATCATCAGTGTCATGACTGCGGACTCGCGGCACCTCTACGCGGTCCTCCGCCGGGTACGGCCGCTGCACCTGCTCTCCGCCCGCGCCGTCACCGCGGCACTGGAATCGGAGCAGCTCACCCTGGGCGTGCGGGCCCTGTTGGAGACCCTGACCGACGGCGGACCGGCCCCGGTGCCGGCCATCGGCCGCATGCTCTCGATGCCGCGGCAGGTCATCCAGCGCCTCGTCGACCAGGCGATCGAGCAGGGGCTCGTGGCCACCCGGCCCAATCCCGCCCATCGCCGCTCGCCACTCGTCGAGCTCACCGCCCACGGACGCACGACCTTCGGCCGGGTCCACGAGGCGGAGCTGCACAACCTCTCCACGATCGCCGCCGCCCTCGATCCCGACGATGTCGCGGCCGCCGTCCGCGTGCTCGACGCCCTCGTCGCCGGCGTCGCGCGCATCACCGGAGACCAGCCCGAGGAGGCCACATGACCCGCACGATCGCGAACGGCGCCGTCCCCGTCGACGGGGGCCACATCGCCTACGACCGGACCGGGGACGGCCCACCGGTGGTGTTCCTGCACGGCGGCGCCATGGACCGGCGCATGTGGGATCCGCAGCTGACCCTCACCGATACCCACACCGTCGTCCGGCTCGACGCCCGCGGCCACGGCGCCTCGTCCACCCCGAGCGCCCCGTTCCGGCACTACGACGACGTGGCGGACGTGCTGCGCGCACTCCGGCTCGGGCCCGTCGCGCTCGTGGGGCTGTCGATGGGCGGCGCGGCAGCCCTCGACACCGCCATCGCCTACCCGGACCTGGTCAGCGCCGTCGTGGCGTGCGGCACGGGCGCGAGCAGTGCGGCCGCAGTGGACGAGCACCTGTTCCGCGATCCGTGGACGCAGGGGCGGCTCGCCGCGCTCGCCGCCGCGGCGACCGCGTTCGATCCGCATGCCTGGACCGAGGCCTTCCTCGAGATCGGGCTCTCCGGCCCGTACCGCCCGCTGAGCGACGTCGATCCCGACGTCGTCGCGCGCTGCCGGGAGATGATCGCCCACACGCTGACCACGCACGTGGTGCACGGTGGACCGCCGCCGAGCGCACTGCCCGACGCTGCGGCCCGGGCCGCCGGGATCGCCGTGCCGGTGCTCGGCGTGACGGGCGCCATCGACTCCCCCGACCACGTCCGCATGGTCCGCGAGCTGGTCGAGACCGTGCCGCACGGGCAGCTCGCCGTCGTCGAGAACGCCGCGCACATGCCCAACCTGGAACAGCCCGACGTCTTCAACGCGCTGCTGCGCCGCCTCCTCGACAGGATCTAAGGCAGGCGCCTGCCCAGTGCGAGACCGGTGCCCACGCCCGCCACCAGCAACAGGACCGCGCCCACCAGCCACGGTCTGCTCACGTCGACCCGTCTGGTCTCGTAGCCGATCTGCTCCCCCAGCTCGGCGTACACCTGCCGCAGCTCCTGCTCCGACGCCGCGGTGAAGAACTGGCCGCCGGAGATCTCGGCGATCCGCCGCATCGCGGCGTCGTCGACGCTCACCGGGGTGCGCTCCCCCGGGTTGATCTCGATGGATCCGTAGGCGGTGCCGAACGAGATCGTCGAGACCGGGACCTTGGCCTCCGACGCGGCACGGGCAGCGGTGAACGAGCCACGCGGCTGGTCCTCCGGCCGGTCGCCGCCGGGCAGGGTCTGCGCGCCGTCGCTCATCAGCACGATGCGCGCGGGCGGCGGGCCTTCGTCGGACGCGGCCGCGACCGACTGGGAGAACGCGTCGATCGACTGCAGCGCGGCGAAGATCGCCTCGCCGGTGGCGGTGGCTTCCGACAGCTCCAGCCCGTCGATGGCGCGCTTCACCGGATCGCGGTCCGCGGTCGGCGACACCAGCACCGCCGCCGTGCCCGCGAACGACACGAGCCCGAGGTTCACCCCGGGCGTCAGTTGGTCGGCGAACGACTTCGCGGCGGCCTGCGCTGCCGCCAGGCGGCTCGGCTGCACGTCGGTGGCCTGCATGGACAGCGACACGTCGATCACGAGCACGACGGTCGCGCGGTTGCGCGGCACCTTCGCCTCGGCCTGCGGCCCGGCCAGTGCGATGCCCAGCACCGCCAGCGCGAGGATCAGCGCGGCGGCGGGGATGTGCCGCCACCAGCCGGGACGGTTCGGCGCGATCTTGTCGAGCAGCTCGAGGTTGGTGAACGCCATGGTGTCGCGGCGCCGGCGGCGCAGCAGCAGCAGGTAGAAGGCAGCGAGCCCGGCCACGACGACCAGCAGCAACAACCACCACGGGTAGGCGAACAGACCGTCCATCAGCGCCCGCCCCCCGACCACATGCGCTTGCGGGCGAGCGCGAACCGGACGATGTCGGCGACCCAGTCCGAGTCGGTGCGCAGGGTGAGCTGGGCGGCACCGCAGCGGCGCAGGGTGCACGCCACGATCTCGCGGTGCTCGGCCGCCGCCGCGGCGAACTCGCGGCGCAGCAGCGGCGTGGTGACGACCTCGCGCTGCTTGCCGGACTCCGGATCGGCCAGCACGACCGTGCCGACATCGGGCAGGTCGAGCTCGCGCGGGTCCAGCACCTCCACGGCCAGCAGCTCGTGTCGCGCCGAGAGTGCCTTGAGCGGCCGCTCCCACGCCGGGTCGCCGAGGAAGTCGGAGATCACCACGGCGAGTCCACGGCGCCGCGGTGGCCGGCGCAGCTGCTCCACGGCCGCCGCGAGATCACCGCGGGAGCCGCTCTGTGCCCGTGGAGTCTCCGCGATCCGGCGGATCAACGTGTGTGCGTGGGCGATGCCGCCCCGCGCCGGTAGCCGCAGCGTCTGCTCGCCGGTGGCGACGATCGCGCCGATCCGGTTGCCGCCGCCACGGGTGAGGTGGGTGATCGCGGCCATGGCGGCGATCGCCAGGTCACGCTTCTCGCACGACGCGGTGCCGAAGTCGAGGCTGGCCGACAGGTCTAGCACGACCCACGTCTCCAGCTCCCGGTCGGCCACGGTCTGGCGCACGTGCGGCTCGGTGGTGCGGGCGGTGACCGCCCAGTCCATGCGGCGCACGTCGTCGCCCGGCTGGTAGGCGCGGGCGTCGCCGGGCTCGCTGCCCGGCCCGGGCACCAGGCCCAGGTGGTTGCCCTGCAGGAGGCCGTCGAGCCGGCCGCGCACGGTCAGCTCCAGCGCGCGCAGCGACGCCTCCATGCGTCCGTCACGGAACGACGGAGGGCTCGTCGGCGGCCGCCGCTTCCCCGGCGGCGCACCGGCGGGCGTGGCCGGCGCCGTCACGACGTCGCGCCCGCCCCGCTGTACTGCGGACCACCCGGCGAACCCTGGGGCCGCGCGCTGACCTGCGGCAACGGCACTGCGGCGACGACCCGGCCGATGATGTGGTCCATCGGCACTCCGTCGGCGATCGCGTCGTAGGACAGCACCAGCCGGTGCCGCAGCACGTCGGGGGCGACGTCGAGCACGTCCTGCGGGAGCACGTAGTCGCGGCCGCGCACCAGCGCGAGCGCCCGCGCCGAGGCCACGATGCCCAGCGTGGCGCGCGGCGACGCCCCGTAGGAGACCCAGCCGGCGACGTCGGCGAGCCCGTGGTCGGCCGGGGTACGGGTGGCGACGACGAGCCGCACCACGTAGTCGACGAGCGCGTGGTGGACGAACACCTGCGAGGCCACACCCTGCAGCCGCACCAGCTCGTCCGGGTCGATCACCTGCTGCGCGGAGGGCGGGGTGGCGCCCATGCGGTAGACGATCTCCCGCTCCTCCTCGACGTTCGGGTACTCGACCACGATCTTGAACAGGAACCGGTCGCGCTGCGCCTCCGGCAGGGGGTACACGCCCTCGTTCTCGATCGGGTTCTGCGTGGCCAGCACGAGGAACGGGTTGGGCATCGGGAAGGTCTGGCCGCCGATCGACAGGTGCCGCTCCGCCATCACCTCCAGCAGCGCCGACTGCACCTTCGCCGGCGCACGGTTGATCTCGTCGGCGAGCACGAAGTTGGCCACGACCGGGCCCAGCTCGACGTCGAACTCCTCGCGGCCCTGCCGGTAGATGCGCGTGCCGAGGATGTCGGCAGGCACCAGGTCGGGGGTGAACTGGAGGCGCGCGAACGAACCGCCGACGACCTTCGCGACCGTCTCCACCGCGAGGGTCTTCGCGACCCCGGGCACGCCCTCCAGCAGCAGGTGGCCCTTGGCCAGCAGCCCGACGAGCATGCGCTCGACGAGCCGGTCCTGACCGACGATGACCCGCTTGATCTCGAAGACGATCCGTTCGAGCTTCTCGCCCTCACGGGCGGGGGCGGGCACGGAATCCTGCGCGCTGCTCACCGATCCATTCCATCGTGCCGGGGGTGTGACGCCCGTGAGGCACAGGAGGCGCACAGGTCAGATCATCGGGTCAGATCATCGGGTCAGATCATCCGGGTGGCTTCCGGGAGCAGCCCCTTGGTGCGCACCTTCGTCACGCGCACGCTGGCGCCGGTGTAGGGCGCCTCGATCATCTTCCCGTTGCCGATGAACATCGCGACGTGGTGGATCGGCTCGCCCGGATCGGCCCAGAAGAGCATGTCGCCGGGCCGGATGTCGGAGATCGGCACCTTCTTGCCGGCGTTGAACTGGTTGCGGCTCACCCGCGGCAGGGACAGACCGGCGCCCTTGAACGCGAACAGCATCAGCCCCGAGCAGTCGAAGCCGATCCGGTTCAGCGGCGAGCCCAGCCCGTCGGGGATGCCCGTGGTGGGACCACCACCGCTCCCGCCGCCCCACACGTACTGGGTGCCGAGCGCCGACATCGCCCGGTCGATCACCCGCTGGATGGCGCCGGGGCCGCCGCGGCCGGGCGCCGACCCGGCCGCGGCCACCCGCTGCACGGCGGCATTGCGCTCGGCCTGCTCGGCCTTCGCCTGCGCCGCGGCCTGGTCGGCCTGCCACTTCTGGAACCGCGCCCGCTGCTCACGCAGCCCGGAGTCGGACGAGACGGCGGCGTCCAGCTTCGCCTGGAGCTGCGCGCGCTGTGCGGCGATGGCGGCGAGCTGCTGGGCCTGCTCGCGGGCCGCGGAATCGGCGACGGCGAGCGCGCCGTCGGCGGTGGTCTTCGCCGTGACCGCCGCGGTCTGCCGCTCACGGGCGTCGTCGAGCGCGGCTCGCGCGGTCGCGTCGGCGTTGGCCTTGCCGACCCGGGCCTTCTCCAGCGACTCCTGCACCGAGCGCTGCTGCTCGGCGATCATGTTGCCGTACGCGGCCCGATCGACGAGATCGTCGGGCCCGGTCGCCGTGGAGAGCAGCCCGAGCGGCCCCAGGTCGGGCCCCTGCTCGTAGGTCTGGGCGAGCAGCTCGTCGAGCCGGGCCCGGGCGGCGTCGATCGCCACCGTGGCCGCGTCCGTCTCGGCCCTGGTCAGGTCGACCTTGTGGCTCGCCGCCGCGGCAGCGTCCTGCGCGGCCGCGAGATCGACCAACGCCGCCTCGGCGTCCTCGCGCCGGGTGGCCAGCGCAGCCTGCAGGTCGTCGGTCTTCTCGTCGAGGGCGGCCAGCTGGGTACTGATGCTGCCGACCTCGGCCGCGCGGGCGCCGATCGCGTCCCGGCTGGCGGACAGCTGCCCGTCGGTGGGGTTGGGCGGTGGGGTCGGCGGCACCGGATCGGCGGCCGCGACGGGTGCTCCGACGAGCAGCATTGCCGCCACGAGGACGGCCGCCAACGGCGCGACGACAGCCCTGCCGAGCGCCCGCACCCGTCCTCCTGTCGCACGTCATGAGAATTCGGGCGCAGCGTGCCATCGGGGAGGACCTGCACCGGGTGCGCCACGCGGACGCCCCGCAGAGATCGTTCGGTCGGGCGACGCAGTGCACGCGGACGAGCGCACACCGTGGTGAGTTCGCCGCTGCCGGAGCGCGGGCACTCCCGTCGCACTGACCGAACGGCAAGAAGTCCCTCACCTCGCCACGGCAAAGGCTTACCGCGGCGAGATGACCGGCCGGGCCGTCCGATGGCCACCATGACCTGCGAGGTCGGGTGCCACGGGGCGCGCACACGAACGACCGGGACCGGATCGAGGACGTCATGAGTTACCTACCGCCGCGAGGCCCTGGTGGCCCGCAGTGGAATTCCGGTCCGGTCGGCGGCCGTCCGGGCATGCCGCCCCCCGGCCACGGTCCGGTCATGCCGCGCACAGCGACGATGCAGGGTCCGCCCCCGCCCGGCTACGGGTCGTGGCCGCCGCCCCAGCCCGGCTACGGGGCCTGGCCGCCGCCACAGCAGCCACCGGCTCAGCCGCCGGCCCCGATCCGCCGACCGCGGCGGAAGTGGCCGATCATCACCGCGCTCGTCGCGGTCCTCGCGCTGGGCGCCGGCGCTGTGTTCGCATTCAACCTGTTCGGCAGGGCCGGCGGCGGTTCGACCTCGAACGAGGTCGTCACGCTGCTCGCCGCCGACCTCCAGTCCGGCTCGTCGCTCAGCGCGCTGAGCAAGCTGCACCCGGGCGAGCGCGCCCTCGTGGTCGACATGCAGACCACCCTGACCGACGAGCTGAAGCGCCTGGAGATCATCCGTCCGGACGCCGATCCCATGTCCGCCTCGGCCACCGTCGCCGACCTGAAGTTCGACGACACCGCCGCGGAGCCCGTCCGCGACGACGTCGTGATCACGAAGCTGGTCGCCGGGAAGATCTCGCTCGCCGACGACAAGAGCCAGGAGATCTTCACCGACAAGTTCAAGGCTGTCGCGTTCCGCGACGGCGTGGTCCCGGGTGGTACGCCGACCACGATCGACATCGCCAAGGACGTGCCGGAGGGTATCCGCGTCGCGACCGTCCGCGTGGACGGACGCTGGTACGTCAGCGCGTTCTACACCGCCGCCGACTACTACCTGCAGACGACGGGCACGCCGTGGCCGAAGACGTCCGTGCCGGCACGCGGTGCGTCCACGGCCCCGGACGCCCTCAAGCAGACCGTGCAGGCGGCGCTCGACGGCGACGTGCGACGTCTGGTCGAGCTGGCCCCGCCGAGCGAGCTGCAGGTGCTGCACGACATCGGCGAGGCGTTGGCCCAGTCGGCAGGCGGCGCGCCGTCCGGCATGCGCCTGGTCGACCTGCAGACCACCGAGAGCAGGGCCCCCGGCGGCACCGCACTCCAGGTGCAGAAGGTGGTCGTGCAGAACGCGGGCGGAGACACCGCCACCGTCCGCCGCGACGGCAGCTGCATCGTGGCGCAGGTCGAGGACGGTGTGGACCAGCGGCTCTGCAGCTTCGCCGACTTCACGCCCGGTAGCGGGACGACCGGGTCCCCGGCACTCGACCGGGTGCTGCCGAAGCTGTTCGCCGTGCTGACGAACCCGCGGATCGTGGTGGTGCAGGACTCGGGGGCGTACTACGTGAGCCCGTTCCGCACGCTGACCACGTTCTACGGCGACGCGCTGCGGGCACTCGACCCGCAGGACGTGCGCGATCTGCTCGAGCTGGGGATGGCACAGAGCTGATCCCGCGCTGATCCCGAGCACGGACCGTGGACCCCTCCCGACGACCGGGAGGGGTCCACAGCCGTCAGTACCGAACAGAACTCTGCAGCAGCGGCGGGTACACCGTCGAGCTCTCCCCGTCGACGGTGGCGCCGGCGAACTGCAGCATCGCCCGTGCCGTGCCGTGCAGGGGTGCCGGGTAGTCCAGGGTCGGCGCCGAGACCTCGTCCAGCCGCCGGAGCTGGTCCGGGCTCAACGTCACGTCCAGCGCAGCGAGGTTGTCCTCCAGATGCTGGACGCGGCGCGCACCGAGGATCGGCACGACGGTGCCCTGCCTGGCACGCAACCAGGCCAGCGCCACCGCGGCCGGGCTCGCCCCGAGCTCGTCCGCGACAGCGGTGACCACGTCGATGACCGCGAACTGGCCCTCGTCAGGGGCACCGACGTACTCCGCGCGTGCGGAGTCGGTGACCGCGCTGCCGCGCCGGTACTTGCCGGAGAGGAAGCCGTGGTGCAGCGGGCTGTACGGCACGAGCGCCATGCCCTGGTCACGGGCGAGCGGCGCGACCTCACCCTCGACCGTGCGGGCCAGCAGCGAGTACTCGACCTGCAGCGCGATCAACGGCGTCCAGTCCTTGAGCAGCGCCATCGTCTGGGCCTGGGCCGTGACCCACGCCGGGGTGTTGGAGAAGCCGATGTAGCGGATCTTGCCGGCGCGCACGAGGTCGTCGAGCGCGCGCATCGTCTCCTCGATCGGGGTGTTCCGGTCCCAGTTGTGCATCCAGTAGAGATCGATGTGGTCGGTCCGCAGGCGGCGCAGACTCTCCTCGAGCTGGGCGATGATCGACCGGCGGCCGGCGCCGCCGCCGTTCGGGTCGCCGGGGAACAGGTTGAAGAGGAACTTGGTGGCCAGCACGACGCGGTCGCGCCGCGCGGGGTTCGCGGTGAACCAGTCGCCGAGGATCGCCTCGGAGTGGGTGTTGGTGTAGAAGTTCGCGGTGTCGACGAAGTTCCCGCCCTGGTCGAGGTAGGTGGCGAGGATCTTCTCCGACTCCTCGACGGTCGTGCCGGCGCCGCCGGGATCGGTGCCGAAGGTCATGGCGCCGAGTGCGAACGGACTGACGCGCAGACCGGAGCGGCCGAGGGTGACGTAGTGGTCGAGTGGCATGCCTCCATGCAACTACGGGGCCGGCGACGGTGGTAGATCGTTCCGCGCCGACTCTTGCACGATCCTATCTATCCTGATCCGATCGGGCTTGCCAGCCGGCGCCGCGCGTGGTTCCGTCGGAGTGTGCGCACCAGCTCCGACCTCCTCATGGAGATCCGCGACGTCGTCGCCACCCGTGCCCGTACGGACATGCAGACGTCCATCGAGGGCCTGCAGCTGGCCCGGATGGAATCGAGCGCGCCGCATCACTCGCTGACCCATCCCCTGCTCGTCGTCATGGCGCAGGGCGGCAAGCGCCTGCTGCTCGGCGACCACGTGCTGGAGTACCGGGCCGGCCAGATCCTGGTGGTCACCACCGAGCTCGCCATCTCCGGCCACTTCCCCCACGCCTCGCCCCAGAACCCGGCGCTGGGCGTGGGGATCGTGCTGCGGCCCGAGGTGATCGCGCCGCTGCTGCTGGAGGCACCGGCCGATCGGCGGTCCGTAGGGCCCGCAGGCCTGCCCGCGATCTCGACCGGCGATGCCGACGTCGAACTGCTCGACGCCGTGGCCCGCCTGCTGCGACTGCTCGACCGACCTGCCGACGCGCGCGTGCTCGCGCCGATGATCGAGCGAGAGATCCTCTGGCGCCTGCTCACCGGCCCGCACGGTGGCGTGGTCCGCCAGATCGGGCTCGCCGACAGCAGCGTCTCCCAGATCGATCGCACGATCCGGTGGATCCGCACCAACTACGCCGAGCCGATGCGGGTCGACGACCTGGCACGGATGGCGGGGATGAGCCCCGCGGCGTTCCACCGCCACTTCCGGGCCGTCACGGCCACGAGCCCGGTGCAGTTCCAGAAGCGCATCCGCCTGCAGGAGGCGCGCTCGCTGTTGCTGGCGAAACCCGACGACATCGCCGGCGTCGGCCATCTCGTCGGGTACGACAGCCCGTCCCAGTTCAACCGGGAGTACCGGCGGCTGTTCGGGGAGCCGCCGGGCCGGGACGCGACGCGGCTGCGGGCCGCGGCGAGCGCCGCGCCCGTCGCACAGCTGCCGTGACCGACCCCGCACTCGACTGTCAAACAGGACAAGCGTACTGTTTAGAGCGAGGGGTCCGCGGCGACCACGGCGAGTAGGTGCGCCAGACTCCGGGAAACCCGAGCAGAGCACCGCATGACGCGCCACCACCGCGCAGGAGGACCAGCCCAGTGAGCAACGCAGGGACCAGACCGGACAGCTTCGGAGCCAGGGGCACCATCCAGGCCGGCGGAGCCGAGCACGAGATCTTCCGACTCTCCGCGGTCGAGGGCGCCGAGCGCCTCCCGTTCAGCCTCAAGGTGCTGCTGGAGAACCTCCTGCGCACCGAGGACGGCGCCAACGTCACGGCCGACCACATCCGCGCACTGGCCAACTGGGATCCGTCGGCCGAGCCCGACACGGAGATCCAGTTCACCCCGGCCCGCGTGATCATGCAGGACTTCACCGGCGTGCCCTGCGTCGTCGACCTCGCCACCATGCGCGAGGCCGTCACCGACCTGGGCGGCGACCCCAGCAAGGTCAACCCGCTGGCGCCCGCCGAGCTGGTCATCGACCACTCGGTGATCATCGACGTGTTCGGCACCGCCGACGCCTTCGAGCGCAACGTCGACTTCGAGTACGGCCGCAACAAGGAGCGCTACCAGTTCCTGCGCTGGGGTCAGGGCGCGTTCGACGAGTTCAAGGTCGTCCCGCCGGGCACCGGCATCGTCCACCAGGTCAACATCGAGCACCTCGCGCGCGTGGTCATGACCCGCAACGGGCAGGCCTACCCCGACACGCTGGTCGGCACCGACTCGCACACCACCATGGTCAACGGCCTGGGCGTGCTGGGCTGGGGCGTCGGCGGTATCGAGGCCGAGGCGGCCATGCTGGGCCAGCCCGTCTCGATGCTGATCCCGAAGGTCGTCGGCTTCAAGCTGACCGGTGAGATCCCGGCCGGCGCCACCGCCACCGACGTCGTACTGACGATCACGCAGATGCTGCGCCAGCAGGGTGTGGTCGGCAAGTTCGTGGAGTTCTACGGCGAGGGCGTCAGCGCCGTGCCGCTGGCCAACCGCGCCACCATCGGCAACATGAGCCCGGAGTTCGGCTCCACCGCCGCGATCTTCCCGATCGACGACGAGACGATCCGCTACATGAAGCTCACCGGCCGCTCGGCCGAGCAGCTGGAGCTCACCGAGGCCTACGCCAAGGAGCAGGGCCTCTGGCACGACCCGAAGCGCGAGCCGGTCTTCTCCGAGACCCTCGAGCTCGACCTCGGCACGGTCGTCCCGTCGATCGCCGGGCCGAAGCGCCCGCAGGACCGCATCGAGCTCACCGACGCCAAGTCGGCGTTCCGCAAGTCGGTGCACGACTACACCGACGATCCCGAGGGCGCCCCCGTCGGCATCGACGAGTCGAACGAGGAGTCCTTCCCGGCCAGCGACTCGCCCGCCCCGGGCAGCGGCGCCGACGAGAAGCCGGTGCTGTTCTCCGCGGCCGACGGCTGCGAGGGCCGCCCGTCCAAGGGGACGACGGTCCGCAGCGAGAGCCGCGGCGAGTTCGTGCTCGACCACGGCGCAGTCGTCATCGCCTCGATCACCAGCTGCACCAACACGTCCAACCCGTCGGTCATGCTCGGCGCGGCCCTGCTGGCCAAGAACGCCGTCGAGCGCGGCCTCACGGTGAAGCCGTGGGTCAAGACGTCGATGGCGCCGGGCTCCAAGGTCGTCACCGACTACTACGAGAAGGCCGGCCTCTGGCCGTACCTGGAGAAGCTGGGCTACCACCTGGTCGGCTACGGCTGCACCACGTGCATCGGCAACTCCGGGCCGCTCTCGGACGAGATCTCGGCCGCGATCAACGAGGCCGACCTGTCCGTCGTCTCGGTGCTCTCGGGCAACCGCAACTTCGAGGGCCGGATCAACCCGGACATCAAGATGAACTACCTGGCCTCGCCGCCGCTGGTCATCGCCTACGCCCTCGCCGGCACGATGGACTTCGACTTCGCGCACCAGCCGCTCGGGCAGGACACCGAGGGCAAGGACGTGTTCCTGAAGGACCTGTGGCCCTCGGCCAAGGACGTCCAGGACACGATCGACAACTCGATCAGCCAGGAGATGTTCACCAAGGACTACGCCGACGTCTTCGCGGGCGACGAGCGCTGGAAGGGCCTGCCCACACCGGAGGGCAACACCTTCGCGTGGGACGAGCAGTCGACCTACGTGCGCAAGCCCCCGTACTTCGACGGCATGTCGCCCGAGCCCTCCCCGGTCTCCGACATCTCCGGCGCGCGCGTGCTGGCCCTGCTGGGCGACTCGGTCACCACCGACCACATCTCCCCCGCCGGCGCCATCAAGCCGGGCACCCCGGCCGCCGAGTACCTCACCGGCCACGGCGTGGAGAAGAAGGACTTCAACTCCTTCGGCTCCCGCCGCGGCAACCACGAGGTGATGATCCGCGGCACGTTCGCGAACATCCGGTTGAAGAACCAGCTGCTCGACGACGTGAGCGGCGGCTACACCCGCGACTTCACCCAGGACGACGCCCCGCAGGCGTTCATCTACGACGCCGCGCAGAACTACGCCGCCCAGGACATCCCGTTGGTGGTGCTCGGCGGCAAGGAGTACGGCTCCGGCAGCTCGCGCGACTGGGCGGCCAAGGGCACCGCGCTCCTGGGCGTCAAGGCCGTGATCGTGGAGTCGTTCGAGCGCATCCACCGGTCGAACCTGATCGGCATGGGCGTCATCCCGCTGCAGTTCCCCGCGGGCGAGTCGGCGAAGACCCTGCACCTCGACGGCACGGAGACCTTCGACATCGCGGGCATCACCGCGCTGAACGACGGCTCCACCCCGCGCACCGTCGCCGTCACCGCCACGAAGACCGACGGCTCGGTGGTCGAGTTCGACGCCGTTGTCCGGATCGACACTCCCGGCGAGGCGGACTACTACCGCAACGGCGGGATCCTGCAGTACGTGCTCCGGGGCATGCTCCGCAGCTGATATCTCAGAGAACGCGCAGGTGGCGGCCGGGATCGAACGTTGATCCCGGCCGTCAGCCGTTCCGGGGCTGGCGATGTTACCGGCGGTAGGTAACACTGTTTGGTATGACCGTCCCGACCGCGGCGCTGCGTGTTGGCCCCGAGCACGGCAGCGGCGAGCCGCTGCTCCTGCTGCACCCGTTCACGTTCTCCCACCACGTGTGGCGGGTCGTCGCACCCACGCTGGCGGACGAGTTCGACGTGTTCGCGCCGACGCTGCCGGCACACTGGGGCGGTCCGCACCTGCCCGCCAAGGACGTCGATGTCGCGCACATCGCCGACGGCGTCGAGCGCATGCTCGACGAGCTGGGCTGGGACACCTGCCACATCGCCGGCAACTCGCTCGGTGGCTGGACGGCGTTCGAGCTGGCCCGCCGCGGCCGCGCCCGCAGCGTCACCGCGATCGCCCCGGCCGGCGGCTGGGTCGGTCGCACGGTGGCGTCGATGGCCCTCGGCCTCGGCTTCTTCGCCTCCTGGCCGGTGATCCGGCTCGCTGCGCCGTGGGCCAACAACACGGCGTTGCTGCGCACGCAGTACCTGCGAGTCGTCAGTGGGAACGTGCGGGCCGTGACGCTCGAGGACTCCGCTGCTGCCATGGCCGCCGCCTACGGCTGCACCGGCTACATCCCGCTGCTGTGGAACGTGCTGCGCACCGGGCAAGGCGTGCAGGGCCTCGACGAGATCGACTGCCCGGTGCAGATGGTGCTGTGCGGGCGCGACCGCGTGGTGCCGGCGCGGTGGTTCGCGGGGTACTACCTCGACGGGCTGCCGGACGCCACCGTCACGCGGCTCGACGGCGTCGGGCACGTGCCGATGCTGGAGGCGCCCGACGTCGTGGCCGAGACGATCCGCGGGTTCGTGCGCGCCGCCGCGGAGCCGGCTCAGCGCGACGTCGGCTGAGCCAGCGACATCTCGCTCCTACGGTCCACCAGGACGGTGCCGGTGAGTCGACCGGCGATGCCGCGGCGTCCGGTGCTGCGCACGATCCCGATCAGGCTCACCAACCCCCACAGGAACGCGAGCCCGCCGGTGGTGTCCGCGGCCTGCAGGAGCACGTAGCCGCCGACGCCCAGGATGCTGCGGGCCACCAACCGGCCACGACCGGGCACCTCACCGTCGGGCATCGCGGGGCGCAGGAGCACCGCACGCTGCCCCACGGTGCCGCCGCGGCCGATCATCGGCACCACGACGAACAACGCCAGCCACGGCAGCCAGCCACCCAGCGCCGCTTCCACCGGCGCCAGCCACACGGGCGCGGGCACTAGATCGTCGCCGGTCAGCAACAGCACCATCCGCAGCGCCACGGTCAGCACCGCGCCGGTCAGCCACACCCCGAGGAGATCGCACAGCACGCCGAGCAGTCGCCGCGGGATCGTGATGGGTCGCGGCTCCCCCGGCGCCGCCGTGTGCAGCCGCTGTCCGGGCACGAACCGCAGCAGCGGCCCCGCCAGCGCACCCAAGAGGGCGCCCGTGGTGTTGGCGATCAGGTCGTCGACGTCGAACAGCCGGTACGGGCACGGGTAGAGGAACCAGTCGCCGGTCAGCTGCGTGACCTCGATCAGCAGCGACACCCCGAACCCGGCCGCCGTCGCGACCAGCACCGAACGCCGGCCCAGGTAGCGCAGGAACGCCCCGAGTGGCACGAACAGCGCCACATTGAACAGCACCTGCTGGATCGCGGGGTTCCGCAACGGGTTCGCGACCTGGTACTTCGCCACGTCCAGCACGAACTCGAACGGCCGCAGCTGCGGCCCGACCGCTGCCACCCCGCCCGGGCACACCTCATCGGGCGCCGGTAGCGGCAGCACCACGTACGCGACCAGCGCCAGCGCGTACACCAGCGCACCGGCCGCGAGCATCGCCCGTCCCCAACCCAGCTCCCCGCGCCGGCGGTAGCTCGCCGCCACGAACGGCACCAGCAGGACGATCGCGAGCGCCGCACCCACCAACACGGCGATCACGGCCGGCAGGATCCGCGTACTCATGTGATCACTCTCGCAGCATCACCGGTGACGGCGCGTCACACGGCGGGATGGTTCGGCTCTCCGCAGCGAGATCCGCCCCCGGCCGTCCAGGGTCGTAGCTTGACGATCATGTCCGACTTGACCATCCTGCACGGAGCCTGGCATCAGCCGGCGCACTACGACGACCTGGCCGGGTTGCTGCGCTCCCAGGGCCTCAGCGTGGAGGTGCCCGATCTCTACGAGCTCTCGCTGGACGAGGGCACCACCCTGGTCGAGGACATCGTCGCCGCCGCCGAACAACCGCCACTGGTGGTCGGGCACTCCTTCGGCGGAGTCACCGCCGGCACGATCCGCGGCGCGGCCGGCTTGATCTTCCTCGCCGGCTGGATCCTCGACGTCGGCGAGTCACCCGCGCAGCTGATCGCAGAGGTCGCGCAGAGCACCGGCGCTCCGCCCGACGGGCTCGTCCTCGTGCCCGACGATGCCGGCCGGCTCGGACTCGATCCCGCCGATGCCCGCAAGAAGCTCTACGGCGACGTCGACGATGCCGCAGCGGCACGCCCGATCGAGCTGCTGCGCCCGGAGCCGCCGTCGATCTTCGGCGCGGAGCCGAGCCGGGTGAGCTGGCGCGACACCCCTTCGGTCTACGTCGCCGGTCGCAACGATCAGGCTGTACCCGCTCCGCTGGTCAGCCGCTTCGCTGCCCGCTGCTCCGCGTCGGGGACCTGGGAGACCGGCCACTCGCCACACCTGAGCCACCCCGCCGCCGTTGCTGATCTGATTCACCGACAGCGCCGGTCGTGATCAGGTCGGCGGCTGTTCCTTCGTCCGGCGCATCAGCCAGTCCGGGCCCGTGTGCACCAGCACGTACCGGACGGGCTCGTCATGCCCGTGCAGGGTGAACACGATCCGCCGCTCGGTGCGGCTGTGCTCCTCCCACCACCCGATGTCGGCGATCGACTTGTGCTCGTCGGTGTAGGTGAGGTGCTCCAGCTCGTGGTCGGGGACGGGCACGGCGAGGCGGCTCTCCCCCGGCCCCGGCAGCCCGCGCGGCACCGCCCACGACCGCAGCACCCCGCCCTCCTCCAGCCGCAGGTCGAAGTGCGGCCGGGGCTTGCGATGGTCGTGGAGGACGAATGCCGGGCCCGTCATGACAAGTACCGGCGGCGCGCGGCCGGCTCGAGCTTCGCGGTGGCCTCGCGCAGCGCGATGCGCGACAGGCGCGCAGCGTGTTCGTCGAGGAAGGTGAGCAGCGCCGCCTCGTCACGGACGCCGGCGTGCTTGAGCGCGATCCCGACGGCCCGCGCGACCGGTTCCTCCTCGTCCGCCGCCAGCACGGCAGCCAGCGCGAACGCTGCCGCCAGGTCGTCGGCGCTCCCGTAGCGGACGAACCACAACGGCGCGGTGATGGCGGAGCGTCGCCGCAGCGGATCCGCCGACGCGGCCAGTTCGTGCAGCACGTCATAGGTACCGCCGGCCAGGTAGCGGCCCAGCACGTGCGGAGCCGCCCGGTCGACCATGTCCCAGCTGGTGATGCGGTCGTGGCGGCGCAGGTAGAGGTCGGCCAACGCGACCCGATCCGCGTCGGTGCGCCGTGCCTTCGCATCCAGGATGCTCACCGCGCCGAGCCTGCCCTCGTGGAACGGGCTCTCGAGCAGCTCCTCGACCTCGTCCAACGGCATCGCGACCGCGGCCTTGGCCAGGTCGAACAGCGTGCGCATGCGCACGCCGATCACCTGGTTGTCCACGTCGTCGCGGGTGATGTACCGGCGGATCTTGACCCGCTCGGTGTCGTCGGCCGCGGCGTGCAGCGTGGCGAGGAACGCGGTGGCCGTCAGTGGGGGTGCGTCGGGTCGATCCACGGCACGTGCTCGGGATCCGGGAGGTCGTCGACGTCGAGATCGAGGTTGATCACGATCGGTTCCTGGCCGCTGCGGGTGAGCACGCACTCCAGCGGCTCGTCGTCGAGCGCGTTGATCTCCTGGTGCGGCACGAACGGCGGCACGTAGATGAACCCGCCGGGCCCGGCCTCCGCGGTGAACTCCAGCCGCTCGCCCCACCGCATCCGCGCGCGACCGCGCACCACGTAGATGACACTCTCCAGCTCGCCGTGGTGGTGCGCGCCGGTGCGGGCGCCGGGATGGATCGTCACGGTGCCGGCCCACAGCTTCTCCGCGCCGACCCGCGGACCCGTGACGGCCGCAGCGCGGTGCATGCCGGGTGTCTGCGCGGTGTTGGTGTCCAGCGCGTCGCCGGGGATGACGCGCACGCCGTCGTTCCGCCAGCTGCCGCTCTCTCCAGGAGTCACCGCCCCGACCCTAAACGCTCCGCCCGCCGTAGGCGCACCGTGAACCCGTCGAGCAGGAGCTCCAGACCGTCGCGCACCATCGCGTCGAGATCGAGGTCGTAGCCGATCGCGAACATGCGCTGCAGGGTGGGGAACTCCCCGGATGCCACCAGCGCGTGGAAGGCCGGCATGTTGCTGTCGATCCACTCCTCGATGTCCACACCGGTGGCCGCCATGGCAGCGACCTCGTCCTCGATCGACATGGCCACGCCGCGGACGAAGTTGAAGAGGATCATCTGCACGTCGAACGCCTCGGGCAGCGTCAACGGCGTCTCCTCCAGCGCCGAGAGACACCACTCGGTGAACCTGATGCCGCCGTGGATCGGCTTCGGCCGGCTCAACGACAGCACCGACGGGAGCCACGGGTGCGTGCGGAAGGCGACCCACAGCGCGGTGGCGGCGATCTCCAGGCGGGGCCGCCAACCCTGCGGTGGCGGCATCGGCGGCGACCACTCCGCCAGCACGGCGTCCTGCATGCGCAGGACCAGGTCGTCCTTGTCGCCGACGTGCCGGTAGAGCGACATCGCCGCCGTTCCCAGCTCGGAGGCCACCCGACGCATCGAGACGGCGTCGATCCCCTCCACGTCGGCCACGCGCACGGCCGCAGCGACGACCGCCTCCGTGGTCAGGGCGTCGGGCTGCTCCGCCGCGGCCCGGGACCTGGCCGTCGCCGAGGTCTCCGCCACCACCGTGCCGACACCGGCGATCGGTTGCACCAGCCCCTCGTGCCGCAACATCGACAGCGCCTTCGTCGCCGTCGCCATCGCCACCCCCCACTCACGGGTCAGCTCCCGCGTGGACGGCACCCGATCCCCGGGAGCCAGCTCCCCCGACACGATCCGCGATCGCAACGCGGCGACGATCCGCGCCGCGCCGGCAGGCTCTGCCATCGCCACCCCCGTACTAGTGCACCGACCCGCGGACCGGGCGGCGATCTGCACACTAGTGCACCTGGTGCACTAGCTCCATGAAAGCACTGGTAGATGCCCGTCCGTACACCATACGCTCGCTGCCATGACCACACGAACCGCACTCATCAGCGGCGCCGGGATCGCCGGCGCGACCGCCGCGTACTGGCTGCAGCGGGCCGGCTACGACGTCACGATCGTCGAGCGTGCCCGGTCGGCGCGGAAGGGTGGCCAGACCGTCGACCTGCGCGGCGCGGGCCGCGACATCGCCCGCCGCATGGGCATCTACGACGAGATCGTGGCCCGCAGCGTCCACCAGCGCGGCATCGCCAACGTCGACGACGCCGGCGCGATCCGCGCGACCATGGGCGTGGAGGCGTTCGGGGGCAACGGCATCATCTCCGAGGTCGAGATCCTGCGCGGCGACCTGGCCGACATCCTGCTCGAGACGGTCCAGGACCGCACCGAGATCATCTGGAACGACTCGGTCACCGCCATCGCCGACGGGCCCACGGGGGTCACCGTCGAGTTCGAGCACGCTCCTCCGGCCCGGTTCGACCTGGTCATCGGCGCCGACGGGAGCCACTCCACCGTGCGCAGGCTGGCGTTCGGCCCGGAGTCGGAGTTCGTCCGGCCGCTCGGGGCGTACCAGGCCTGGTTCACCACGCAGGACAGCACGGACCTCGACAACTGGTACAAGATGTACCGCGCGCCCGGCGGGCTCGTGGCGTCGCTGCGGCCCGGCCGGCTCCCCGGCGAGGCCAAGGCGTCGCTGTGTTTCCGCGCTGAGTCCGACCCCGGGATCGACCGCCGCGACACCGACGCCGTGCGCCGGCTGATCCGGGAACGCTTCGCCGGCGTCACCGGCTGGAAGGTGCCGTGGCTGCTCGACGCCCTCGACGCCGCCACCGACGTCACCTTCGACTCCATGGACCAGGTGCGCATGGACTCCTGGACCCATGGCCGCGTGGCACTGGTCGGCGACGCCGCCTGCGCCCCCGGCGCGATCACCGGGATGGGCACCAGCCTCGCCCTCGTCGGCGCATACGTGCTGGCCGGGGACCTGCAGCGCGCCGGGGACGACCACACCGCGGCGTTCCGCGGCTACGACGAGATCGTGCGACCCTACGTCGACCAGGCCCAGGAGTTGCCGCCCGGCGGGATCAGCGGCTACGCGCCGCAGAGCCGGCTGATGATCGGGCTGGGCAACCTGTCCCTGCGCTCGATGACGCGCTGGCCGATGCGACCGCTCCTGGAGAAGCAGTTCAGCAAGGCCGACGCGATCGACCTGCCCCACTACTCGACCGTGGCGTGACGGCTCGTCGAGCGGTCGTCGCACCGCTCCCGTCGGCCGCGGGGTGCCGACGGGAGCAGGGCACGCGCGTCACGTTCACTCGAGGATCTGCTCGTCGCCCTCCACGGCCGACGCGAGGGTGAGCGCGAAGCGCTCCTCGGGATCCGTCCAGGTCTGCACGGGGGCGAAGGCGCTGGCCTGCAACATCTGCCGCACCCCGGCCACGTGGAACTTGGCCGAGATCTCCGTGCGCATCTCCTCCCCCTCCGCGAACTCGGCGACGAGGTCGAGGTCACGGACGTGCACGGTCATCGCACGGGTGGCGCGCAGCCGCATCTCGATCCACTCGTCCACCGGGTCCCACACGGCGACGTGGTCGAAGGCGTCGACGTCGAAGTCGGCGTCGAGCTCCCGGTTGAGCACGTGCAGCACGTTGCGGTTGAACTCCGCGGTGACGCCGGCGCTGTCGTCGTAGGCGGCGACCAGGGTGGGCTCGTCGATCACCAGCCCGGTGCCGAGCAGCAGCTGCTCCCCCGGTTCCAGCACGCCCCGGAGCTGGTCGAGGAACACCCGCCGCTCGTGCGGGCGCAGGTTGCCGATCGTGCCGCCGAGGAACGCGACCATCCGCCGCTCGCCACGGGGCAACCGATGGAGGTGCGTGGTGAAGTCGCCGACCACGCCGTGCAGCTCGAGCCGGGGAAAGTCGACCGCGAGCGCGTCCATAGCCTGCCGCAGCGCCGGCGCGCTCACGTCCTGCGGCACGTACCGGCGCAGGGTGCCGGCCCTGGTGAACGCGTCGAGCAGCAGGCGGGTCTTCTCCGACGAGCCCGATCCCAGCTCGACCAGCGTGTCGGCGCCGGACGCCTCGGCGATCGCGTCGACGCTCTCCGCGAGCAGCGCCCGTTCGGTGCGGGTCGGGTAGTACTCCGGCAGCTCCGTGATCTCCTCGAAGAGCGCGCTGCCGCGGGCGTCGTAGAACCACTTGGGCGGCAGGTGCTTGGGCAGTGCCGTGAGACCGGTGGTGACGTCCTCCCGCAGTGCCTTCGCGGCGTCTTCGTCGGTGAGATGGATGTCGAGTGCGGCCGTTCCCGGTCCTGAAGTCATGCGGTTCCCGTCGAACGCAGCGGCTGGAGATCGAGTTTGCCGGGCTGTGCGACGACGAGGTGCCACTCGGGCACCGCCGTCCATCCCGGGTGGTGGTCGAGTGGTTCGGACGCGACGAGGACCGAGCCGTCGTCGGCACGGACGGACAGCGAGTGCCGCCACGTGGTGGCCCAGACGGTCGAGCCGTCGGTGAGCAGCAGGTTGAGTCGCGAGCCCGGCGCCGCGGCGTCGACGGCGAGGACGACGTCGGCCAGCACGTCGGCCGGATCGGCGCCACCACGCAGGCCGTGCCGTACCAGCGCCCACACGAGCGCGGCATCGGTGGGGGCGTCGAGGGTGAGCAGGTCGGTGACGGGCAGGGCAGCGGCGAGCCCGGCCACCGACTCCGGCCAGTCGCGCACCACACCGTTGTGGCTGAAGAGCCAGCGGCCGTCCTGGAACGGGGCCGCCGCCGTGTCGGTGACCGGCATGCCGACGGTGGCCGAGCGGACGGCAGCCAGCAGCGCCGGGGCGCAGGCCGCACGCGCGACGGCCGGGAACGACTGGTCGGACCAGAGCGGCGCTGCGCTGCGGTAGCGCACGGGTTCGGCACCGGACGCGGGATACCAGCCGACGCCGAACCCATCGGCGTTGACGGTGCCCCCGCCGCGCATGTCCATGGGTGCGTAGGACTGGCGTGGCAACCCGTGAGGCGGCTCCAGCACCAGGGAGGAGACGGTGGTGGGCGGCCCGACGTAGGCGAGGTGTCGGCACATGGCTCAGCCCCCCAGATCCGACGGCCGGGCGTCCCGAGCGGTGCGGAACCCGCTGAAGATCTGCCGACGGATCGGGTGGTCCCAGTTGCGGAACGTCGCGCGCGCCACGGAGGCGTCCGTGGCGAACGAGCCGCCGCGCAGCACCCGGTAGTCGCCGCCGAAGAACACCTCCGAGTACTCGGGGTAGGGGAACATCTCGAACCCCGGGTACGGGTGCCAGCCCGACGCGCACCACTCCCACACGTCGCCCATCAGCTGGTGGACACCCAGCGGGGATGCGCCTGCGGGATAGGCCCCGACCGGCGCGGGCTGCAGGTGCCGCTGGCCGAGGTTGGCGTGCTCGGCAGTGGGCTCCGCGTCGCCCCACGGGAAGCGTCGGGTGCGCCCGCTCTCCGGGTCGTGCCGCGCGGCCTTCTCCCACTCGGCCTCGGTGGGCAGCCGCCGGCCCGCCCACGCGGCGTACGCGTCGGCCTCGTGGCAGCTCACGTGCACCACGGGCTCGTCGGCCGGCACGGGCTCGACGCGGCCGAACCGGCGCCGGAACCAGGTGCCGGAACCGTCCTGCTGCCAGAACCGCGGCCCGACCAGGCCCTCCTCGGTGCGGTGGCGCCACCCGACGGCGCTCCACCAGCGCGGATCGTCGTAGCCACCGCCGGCGATGAACTCGATGAACTGCCCGTTGGTGACGGGATGGGTGTCGATCACGAACGCGGGAACGTCGACGACGTGGGCGGGGCGTTCGTTGTCGAGAGCCCACGGCTCGCTGGAGGTGCCCATGGTGAATGGGCCGGCCGGCACCAGCACCTCACTCACCCACCCCGGCCCTCCTCCGTCGGGCCTTCCATCCCCCGCGCTGCGCGGCAGCCGGCGACCCGACGGCGGGGCCGGTGCCTCCAGCACGGCGGCGCCGGTGCGCAGCTGGTGGGTGGCCAGCATCGTCTCGTCGTGCTGCTGCTCGTGCTGAACGATCATGCCGAAGGCGAACGCGTTCTCCACGAGCCGGCTGCCCGTCAACGTCGAGCGGCCGAGCACGTCGAGGGCCTTGTCGCGCACCTCGTCCACGTACGCCCTGGCCTCGGCCGGGGTGAGCAGCGGGAGCTCCACCCGGCTCGCCCGGCTGTGCTGGAACGCGTCGTAGAGCCCGTCGATCTCGGGGCGCAGCGGCGCACGACCGCCGACGTCGCGCACCAGCCACAGCTCCTCCTGGCTGCCGATGTGGGCGAGGTCCCACACCAGGGGCGACATGAGCGGCGAGTGCTGGGCGATCAGCTCGGTGTCGTCGATCGCGGTGAGCCGGGTACTGCGTGCCCGGGCCTCGACGAGCAGCTCTGCCACGCGGGTCCGGAGAGTCTCGGAATCGGTGGTGAGGGTGGTCACTGCAACTCCTCCGGGACGTCCGGTAGGTCGGCTGGGCAGAGTCCGCGGCGGACCT
>Ga0307513_10002923_pt1 | contig 23359 bp, 17 predicted proteins | sample 15_EM_MG_FD_202174 | JGI IMG/M metagenome (GOLD analysis project Ga0307513, IMG submission 202174) | Populus trichocarpa ectomycorrhiza microbial communities from riparian zone in the Pacific Northwest, United States - 15_EM | ecosystem: Host-associated > Plants > Roots > Unclassified | place...
ACACCCAGCTTCCCCACGTACTCTCCTTATGATTTCTCGAGTGATGTGGCCATATTAGGAGGGAGTTTGCGAGGGGCTGGAGCCGGAGTCCGGACTAACTAAACCGGGGTCACGTGCGGCATTCTGTCTGATGTGACATCATCAACCTGTGCTCTCCGACTTTTCGGTGCTTGGCCAAGGTCCTGGAGCCAAGATCGGGTGGCCTTTAATCTTCTTCCATGTTGAATGCGACTTTTTATGAGAATGGGCCTTGTTTTCCCCACCTGGAGTGTTATCTTCCCTTATCGCCAATGCATCACGTGATGATTATATAAGCGGCAAAATTGTCAGCTCAAAAAATCCACCACTTTTCTGTTGCCTTTTCTGGACTCAAAATGAAGACTGGGGTGTTTAATTTCTCAATAAAAGTTTCACTCAATAATTTTGTCACCATGACATTTTAAAAAAATTTGAGCTCACAGAACTCTTCACAGGATGTATACCTTTCAGTTGTTGGGCTTAAATTAGTCATTTATATTCACCACAGAATGTTATTGAGCTCGTCGTTTTGCGATCAATTTGCTTACATAAAGGTGCTGGTTCCTGGTGTCACCTACCTTAAGTATGAAGTTGGTGCGTGATTGGAAGGTGGCGTGATGTCACACGGTGCCGTATATCCTGGGTATGTCCGAAATGCAGCAGTTTCCACCGTTCTCTAAGTTGTAGCGCCCGTGCCATTTGACGCCTCGCACCGAGGACCACATGCGCCGACTCCAGTGTTGGAACGGGAGATTTTTTCATTCTTTAAGTTCAGGAAATGTGAAGATCGTCCCTGGAGAGTCTCACCCAGTAGCGTATGTCCCTCAAGTTCCAACGTGGAACGTTTGATAAGACTGACAATTATATACATTGCGCAGTAATAAATTCGTCTTCCAAGAAAAAACGTCACACCGGTACCTTGGGTTTGAACCAACCAAACTATCCAGAAAGTCGGATCGACTGGGTCACAGGTACGTTCGCAACGAGGTCTTTGTACTATGGACCTTGTACCGGGCCTTGACCCGTGCACTTCCGCAAGTTGTCGAGGTCTCTTGCGCATACCTGCTTCATACCTCATACTTGTCACTCTGGTAATTAGGACCTCAATCCTACCTGTCACTCATGTCTCGCACCTTCAGTGTACCTCCGCCTCACACCTACCTGATACTCACACCCTCCTGATACCTTGCAAGTTGGTATGAATTTTGTAGCGCCTGAAGCCTGCCTTACAGTAAGTTAATCAAATCAATAAAATTGGATAGCCTTGTAGTCGAAGACTGAGCAGAGCTCCGGGTTATTACAAAGAACCTTGGAGAGCGTGAGGATATCCATCAGGATTCAGAGAGGGGTTATTGTTGCCTTGTTGGAATTTTGAGCCAGTTGGTCAATAGATCTTTAAAATGCATTTTACATTCAAAATTTCTACTTATTGTTGAGCCAAAGTCTACCCGTTACATAGTAACTCACAAAAGGATAATAATTCTTCGAAGAAAAGGGGCCAGAAAGAGATGGATTTTAGGATTGTCAACGAGATTGCCACTCATTCAATTGTGCTCGGATAGTGACTACTTATTCCTCCAAAACAGTGTTGCGTAACCGCACTTTCCAATGTAGTGACTGTTTCTAAGTATGCTTCCTAGCGCCGGCGGAATATGACGGTATGCAGGACGTACGACGAGATGGTGGGCCAAGGTGCACAGGTCTCCTGTAGAGGGGCCCGTGGTAAATTTTCTAAATTAGGTGCGAGGTCTGGTCCACGCACCGGGTCTGCGCACCTCATTCCTAGTCGATCCGACGTTCTCAAACTATCGGTATTATCTAGAAAGCGTCTCAAGTCCAACAGCATAGTTCATTTGAATTGCACAGACTCGGAGAAACAATTAATATCAATCCATTATAATCAGTGTCCGTATGCAATCGAGTCTCAGTTAGATGTCCGAATTGAAATTGACGCATAGTATTTTTCTCGTCTTTCTATTCTTATATTCGACATGATCTCATGCTAATGTGTTACATCCATCACCCACACAGCCATCGTACTTCTGAATCGGAACTCAAAGTACTGATACCGTGGTCCAGGCATAAGACTGTCAAATATCGAGTTCGGACTCCCTATTAGTATTGATATCGAGGGGAAGTCCATGATCCGAGAAGCCCAGTTAACACTGGAGAGGTAAGTACGGTCTTGCATCGCCATGAAGCAAGTCCATTTACTCGACCAACTGGCGCAACATTGATATTGCCTCTTTCTCGATCCCCCGGCGGGCCAAGTGCCTAATTGACTTTGTCAAGGAGATTCGTGGAGCAAGATATTACTATGCGTTATGGCTATTTCAGACCCGTCGAAATTCAATCTCTACTGGCACATGGTTCTCCTCAGAGACTTTGGCAGTGGCAGCGAACTGGTAGGCTCTTTGTGCCCAATCTTGGGGTATCCCGTCCGGCCTGTAGATTTTTCACAATTTCTAATACTTAGTCCTAGTGTGGACAACCACTTCGAAGCGAATTTTTTGCAAAACAGTATATAAGAATAAGACATTCACGTATTTTAGACCCGATTCTTCGAGAGGCGAGGTAGAAAACCAATAATCATTTATTAAAACTGAACATCCCACGTCGCAGGGGACTACCTCTTGTTCCAGTGGAGTCGGTGGTGGTGGTAGGCTCTTCAGTGGTAGGTCAGGCGGTGGTGGTGGGTGCCTCGGTGGTAGTCGGAGTGGGGGTTACTGTAGGCTCCGCGGTGGTGGTTGTATCTATTGCATCAACAACATAGACAGACAGGCGACTGGAGGCTCCGCACAGCTCGCTGTGGTCGGCGTCACATGCGTGAGAGCATTCGCTCAACGGTGCTTCGGTGCCTTCAACAAGGAAGGATGAACCACACCCTATAAATAAAGTCAATTGAACACTTTACATAAGGGGTAGGAATGATCGAGCGTAAACTCACAGCACTCTTGGCCGAACTCCAAACCAGAGATACTGAACCCATTATCAGCGCACAACCCAGTGCAACTTTCGGCGGTGACTCCATCAGGAATATCGAAGCGCTCAAGTAGCGTACGGGGATTATCTCCGACTGCATCACTGAAGAATACCAGTTGGTCTGAGAAGGAGGCGAAAACGTATTAGCTTACGTATGGCAGCCGTCGAATGTCCACCCTGGGACGTCTTTGTTAGAAGGGATTGGTCCCACTCCGTCGTTGGTATTCTGGTAGACGCTGATGTAACCAGCGCCACCACAGGTCAGCGTAGCATCGCCGCCACAAGGGAAATTGCATAGCGTGTCATCAACCTGTGTCGCGGTACCCTGGATGTTAAAGTCGCAGTCTGTGACAACATACGTTATTATTAGCCAGAAAGAGGAACGTCTGCACATACAACACTCGGAGGTGAATTCCGTCCCCGCAAAATTGAATGGGGTTGGAAAGTCCGTTCCAGAGCAGAATGACGTACAAAGATTTGGGGTCATATTAGGATTTACGACGGTAGCTTCGAGGAGGGTGCGACTAGCAGGGGCAGCATCACTGTGATGGATGTAAAAGGAGTAGTAACCTGTTTGAAGAATGGGAGCCTCACCTGAAGCACCCAACGAAATTCCACCCAGGACCGGGTGCATTCGGGTTGGGATCGTCCTGGCGCCGCAAAATATCGCCATGAACAGGGTAAGATGGAAGGGCGAGGGAAAACTAGGGTCAAGATAGTGAGGATTAAATAACGCTATGAGAATACGTTTAACGAACAGGCGGTAGGGAAGCGAGGATTGCAATATAGGCCGCGGTGAAAGCCATAGTAAAGGAACGTCCTTGGTTTGAGTCCTAGGAAAGAGACAGAGAACGACAAAATCCTCTTCGAGTTAATATACCCTGCTACCTTCGCCACCTTTCTAAGACGAGCGAGGTTTCGATCAGGAGAGCCCGAGGCTCTCATGGATGTTACAGGAAGGCACGTCAGGAACAGAAGCATGTTGGACAAGGTCGTAAAAAGTTACTGCTCAGTAACAGTAACTGGAGCCCGCATGGCAAGGTCTCGTGGTGCGCGAAAACAGATGTGAATAATGGACACTCAGTTCAGAAGAATGTCGGGGTGCCTAACGAGACGAGATAAGACAGAAGTCAGCATATGAAGCCGATCGGGCGCGGCTGTCAGAGCATAAGCCTGTATCAGTATAGACCAAGCGGCGTCGAACTATGAAAATGATGTAGCCTTTGGCAGGACGTGAGATGGGGTGACCAAAAGGCGTGAAAATGCGTTCCTTCAGAGCGCACATGGCCTTTGAACCGGCACCCCCTACTTCAAAGCAGTGAAAATACAATTGTACTTGCGTGGCACTTTATGTGTTTGTAGGGAAATTTCTCTCAGAAATTTGAGGTGATGCCAGCTAGGAATTATTGAATGCACAAATCTCGGGTTAGTAGAACCTTACAAACGCACCCAGAGGAAAGGAAATAAAGCATCACGAATCGTACAAGGCGCCATGAAGGTTGAATGTTGAACGTTGAAACATCGATGTTGCGGTCCGGCGGAAGCATAAGTACATTGATTGGCGGTCAAGAACATAAGAAGCGAGACGTGTCGATAAGAGATAAAGTGATGGAACCAGACAGCTATAGCCATGGGGTGGGTACTAGAGCGGCTTGATGTGCGATAGGTGGGCGCTGCGGATACAAAGAATCTTGAACGCAATGGCACCATAGTTTTTCGTCCATTCCTATGATCCTATGAGACCAAAGCTTCTGAATGTGGACATTAAAGTTTTTACGTACCACGGCCGTACACTGGAACGCGATATGATCCCAATATTGCTGTGCGGGGGCGCGTATTCTGTCAATGCTTGGTCGATGCGGAGAGAAAAAGGGAGACGACATGTGACTTGAGCAGATGACCATGACATGTCACACATGTCACGTTTGATGTAAATTTGATGTTACGTGCGAATATTATTCTCTGTTGATTCTCTGTATACTTGTTATGTAGAACGTTTTATTTTTTTCCTGCAAAATCCGTAAGTGAATGAAACCGGGGGAATGATGAAGGGATTTTAGGCCGATTTATCCTCCCAGGTTTTCAACATCCCCACTGTACACGGATTCCACCGTGACTATCTTGAATCACAGTGAGTGGAACAACTTCAACCTCAGGCCGTTGAATACTAATCACGAGCTCAAAACGCAGTACTCAAGTACTCAAGCCTGACAGTGACTGTGTGAGTGGCGCTGTTTGTTCGAACTTTGGAATTACTCCATCGTAACGTCTCCTTAAATATTAACCTTTCCATCAACCAGGATGTCGCTCAAGTCAACGACACGCTGTCCATTATCGTGAGAGAAAGTACTCGTTAACTGACAAGGGCTGTGAAATCAAACAACGTAAGCCGTTGTAATATCGCTCCTCATTCATTCTGGACATTCCTTGCCCTTCTCGTTGACAAACTTTTAATACATCTGTATGACACCTCTTCATCATTTATGTCTGTCTTGTAATCACATATTTCTCCCCACGACATGTATTTGATGAGAACTTTGTTCTGTGATATTTGTCGCCGTCCTGACGAATTGTACCCAAAAATATTATAGCTACTTCATTTTAAATGCACCAAACAGAATGGACCCAACATAAGTAGTTTTAATCCACCGAGTGTTTTGTGTATGAAGAGCATGCGCCCCAGCATCACCGTGTGCATGGACGCCCGACCTGAAAATCCGACACGCCCGTGAGTGCAAGATGGTGCCCAGGGGATCACTGTAGCTGTAGTACGGTCGTAACACAACTCCGTGATTCAATAATTCGGACAACTTGAGAGGCGGAGTAACTCCGTCAATACAACTTGGATCTGCGCCCTGAGCCTGCATCAAAGTCCAGCTTTCAAATACAAAGTTAGAAGCTGAATCTGGCCTGCCAAACCGAGTGGTGCCTCGATTCTTTGAACATTTGTTGCTGTAAAGAGCCGGAGAAAGCAATGGAAGGAAGATCGCAATTGTGTCACCGTGAGGTTCGTTTCTGCAAGTGTTCTGGTCTCAAGTATTACCCAAATTTCAACGGCAGGGATATTGAATCTGGCATATTGCCTTCCCATCCAGTGCACCAATTTCACTCATCCTCTTCCTCCATGCGTTAGCTGTTCGTATTACTGGTCAGTGTTCACTATTTCCATTCCTATCTCATATCGTGGTGTTGAGGATTTGTAATGTTGTGGGCTTCTCTGCCTCGTATTACTGAGTTTGTTCAGTTGCGTGCCGCCGTTCAGAATCCCAAGGCCTGTACCCTCAGGCGTGCGATCGTTGAGGCTTTTCCCTCCAAGTTTCCTCGACCTTCCTGTATATTGTTATCCAACCTCACTGAGCTCGATGGTAGGACTGATTATTTCAAGTTGTACATGGAACCAAACATCAACCTTTTGACATACGAGTCATGTACGGTATAAATAATTTACGATCGGTAGTTACTGAGTTATTACACCTCCCCGAAGGAGACTTTCGTTCCATCTGCATCCGGGATCACTTCCAGTTTGTCTACGGCAGCCCAACGAACCTTCCCCTTTCCAGTGACTTGATACTACATTTATTCCGGGACAAATACAACTATGAGAATAGTCACTATTCCACCCACAGTCCGATCTCAGTCGCTCGCTTTGAAATGTATAAACTTGACACCCAAGCACAGCGGCGTCGCGCCGAAAGTGGATTACATCCTGCCTTAATACGTCCTTACTCAGGAGGATCGAAAATAGTATCACGAACGCGGTCGCCGCTCGTCCTCATTCAATCGTCTTTCCCCTACTCTCATCCACCACAGATCATCCTTGCGCTTCCGTGCGAAATATATTCACTCCGTCCAGCTACGCACGCGGGGTGTAATTCCCTTCCTTTATTTCACCTCGGCGTTTTATCTTATCTTTCTCCGTTATTGTCTCACTTCTCACTCACACCTCTTTTTTGTATCGAGATTATTGCACTAACGACCGTTCTAGAACCTTCCAAGTTCCCGCTCATACTATTTCATGCATCCCCCTTTCTATTCCTTGAGTTTACGCATCTCCTCGACTTCCGTGCATCAAGAGGTAACACCTCCAACAAACTAACGCATCTATATTCTCAAAAAAAAAAGCTACCTCAGCCCACCAACGCTGGGACAAAATGGTTCCGTTGTATATAAAGCTTTGACGATTCAAATTTCAACCCGAAGGTGGTGTATTTTCACGTCCATTTCAGATAGAGAGTTTTTCGAAACTAATCCCCTCTTCATCTCGGGGATATAATTGTCAACCTAATGACCTATCATCAGGCCCAGTATGTCTGCGAGGAAGCTAGGATATGGTGTTATTGAGGTTTCCGCAAAGGCGGGTACATCATGGTGGGCACACGACGGTAACATGATTTTTTTCTTTCTCTCTGCTACCCCACGGTCTCTCTAATATGCTTGTGTACATATATATTTGGGTGTGGGCTCTGTTTTGAAGCTCCCTGGACTCTACTAACTTCGTTATTTCATAATCAACTACTTACTTGACACATTTGATGTCAACCACATGTAATTGCTTGAAGCAGTTCGCAAGGCGTAACCACGCCATGTAAGGCAAGCCTCTCAAAAATCGCCACGGCGTTTATTCTCGCTCAATATTTTGATATAAAATACTTATTTTGCGAGATGCGTCGAATTGAAGTCATGGGACTTGGTTGCCTGGCGGGTTTTGCCGCCGCACACGATCGGCGCACACTTTGAAGTTTGCCTGGTGCCGCACTTTCCAATTTATTGACGCTGCCGCATTCAATCAGATATGCCAGATGGCCCCAGTGAGACAGAGAATGACAAGATAATAAAGACGCAGTTTTTGGAGGCGACGAATGGAGGTTTACCATTTAAATGAGAAAGAGATGGTTTACTTGACGAAACCGTGACCAAAACCAATTCGCGTTGTTGCGCGCAGGTAGAAACGATATCTTGGGATATCATGAATGTGAATACCTGCGGAAAGTGACTTGAACTATACTGTACCATTTCGACCGATCATTCACACCTTGTGATGCGTGACGCACATAGTTCACTGACACTGATGTTCACGACCAGTGGTGATGTGACTGAATGAGTTTTTTGACCAAATTGTTCATAAAATTGGTGCAAAGCGCCTAAATTTTTTTTTATACCTGCAATCCCAATTTTGAGGATGTTCACAGGTCCTTGTGATGTGTGATGAAAGCCAAATTGGTTCAGTTCATGAGGCCTTGTGATGCGTGATGTGAACGATCGGTCGAAATGGTACAGTATATCATATACCACTTGCTGTATAAATTTCAACCTCCAAAATGTGGACCGTGTATGTAGTGTTCAATGGTTAAATCATTAGTTTGGCATTGACACATTGTCAACCAAGTCCAATGCCACTTCTCAAGGCACTTCTCTCCCAAGATAAGTGGACCAGACCCATTGGCTAGAAGCCGATCAATGCCATCCAAAGCAAGGAGGATGGGTAGAGAGAATTCGAAACCAGGACCCTTTAATCCCTCACCGCCTTCACGCCAGACCCACCTCTCCCTGACTCCCTGCTCAGCCACTCCTCGTCTGGCCGGCCACCTGCAGCAGAGACCAAATCACTTTCGTATACCTTACCATTTGAAATTTTGACCCATCATTCACATCATGCATCACAAGGCCTCATGAACTGAGCCCATTTGGCTTTCGATCACAAGGACCTGTGAACATCCTCATAATTGGGATTGCAGGTATAAATAAAAATTTAGGCGCTTCACGCCAATTTTATGAACAATTTAGTCAAAAAATTTGTTCAGTCATGCATGTGGCATCACCACTGGTTGTGAACATCAGTGTCAGTGAACTATATGCGTCATGCATCACAAGGTGTGAACAATCAGTCAAAATGGTACAGTAAATCCATTCATATCCCACACCTAAAGCATGTTGTCATTGACTTGTCAAGTTCACTGATACCACAACTTGAAGAAATTGCATTTGGTCCTTCAGGATGGGGCTTCTTTCGGGATTGATTATCTCTTTCAGCTGCGTAATCTGCCTGATATAACCAAGGTACCCACAGTTATTACATGCAGGATGTAGAACATTAGGAGGTTCTGGTTTTTTACCATGAATTCTATCAGTACATCAACCCTATAGTCTTGCACCAGCTACTGTTATACTCTTAAAATTTGAAAGGAAATTCTTGGCCTTGCACTTTTTCAATAAAGACTATGTGATAATTTTTTATAATTCAATTACTTACTTCAGTCAAAATGTCAGGTGATTTTGTCCACTTCTTGTGAAGTAATTCCCAATTACTGGTGTAACACTGGGTGGTGAGCCAATTTCAGCTGAATCCAGTGATTTTGAGTTTACCATTCCTCAGCCAAATCTTACCCAAGCCCTTGAAATTTTACTAGGTGATTGGGAATTTGTACAGCTTATAGAAGACCTTTGTTTCATCAGAAAATGTGCATTTTTGGTTGAGTCATGGAAGTTTAACACTAGGTGGTGCCACTGGTGGTGTAACATTAGCCAGTGGATGACTGTACCAGTCTCAAAATGCCCAAATTAAAACAATTCCAGAAGTTGTTTAGCTTGATCTAAAGTTATTTACTGGTGCATTGTTTGGGAGAGACGTCGCTTTTCTCGGTATTCTTCAAGCACATCAACTTTACCATCTCTTAAAATATTTAAATTAAACCCTGCATCGACCAATTCCAAGAGTTTCTCCACATCTTCATCAGGAATATGTTCATCGGCTTGTTGGTCGACCTTCACCCTCAGGGACCGGCGAATGGATGAGGAGAACAATCGGGGTAGAGAGCCCCATGGGAACGTGAATTGGGGACGAAACTCCAAAGTTCGGAGGTGGGGAAGGAATGGTGAAGACTCATCGGAGGCACATAGCTGGTTAAGGAGCTCGTCGGTTGGAGATCGATTGCGGAGCCGGAACTGCAGTCTCAAGGAATCGAGAGACGGTAAGCGACAAATAATTCCATGAACTTGATCATAGATACTCTGGAATCCCCCTATATTGAAAGTTTTCAGGGAGAAAGAAGAATGCTCGATGAATAAGATTATGTTGACCACAGGTGCAGGGTGTTTCGATAGATCGTGGTTCCAATGTTTCAAGGAAGGAGCACAGATCGAGTCGAGAGCTTCTGCCACCACACTTTCATCTGGAATATTTAATATCGATAGCCGGCGAAGTCGAGGGAGAATGATCCTTGCGGGAGGAGCAGGGAACGTTCCTGAAGAACGAATAATTCCGACTAGCGAAAGGGTTTTTAAAAGGGGAGCACGTCGCATGAGCTCGATGCATTCATCAACAGCGATGTGTTCCAGTGAAGCGCGAGTGAGACAATTCCATACTATGCGAACATTTCGTAGGCGATACTTTGCGAGGATGAGCCGCGTCGGGCTGGGCTTGCATTTCATGCTAAATGTTGCAATATCGTAGGCATCACGATGTTCGGTAGATTCTTCCATTGGTCGGAGGATGAGTTCGGAGAGCATATTTCCTCCTTGGGAACCACAAAGATGATGTACATGATGCGCTGGGAGGGCATTGCGGAGGACACGCCACCGTGACGAATGCCTGTTTAAAATATTGATTGCCTCCAGGTATATTTCGTCGTCAATCATTTTCTTGGAAGGAAACAATGATATGGACAAAGGAAGGCTGGCCGAGCGTTCCAAATATTCGGCCAAGAGCTGAGGTGAATAAAATCTAACAAAGAGCGCGGTCCAAAGTTGGGGTGTCCTCCAGGCCAACTCTCGCCATTTATGGCATACAGCTCCGAGATATAAGGGGTTGCTTGTATTATTTTCGTCGCGCGGGGCACAATGAATGAATATCTGAGAGGCGATTTCAGGCGGGAATTTGGCGATGAGCTGGTCATGATTTTCGTTCATGATAGTACGAAGAGCGCGACGTTTGGTATGTATCCTCTCAATCTGATCTTCCAATTCTTTGATTGATAATTCCAGCTCGATGTCCTCGGCACATGCGGGGCAGGGCTTGCTATCCGATGCCACACATCGTTCAGATCCGAGAATTTTCGTATCACGAGTGCACCGCATGCATAGAACTGTCATGGTTATGATATATCAAGTGCAGTGGGGGAAGCAGCACTGCAGATAAAGGGTCAGTCTATCGATGTGGAATGTTGTTCTGAAACTCACGATTATGCACGAGCAAAGAGCTGAGTGACAGCAAAAATGAGGGCCGTGATGAATCGATGTCGGAAACACCCGAGTGATGCAATACTGTGAATTCCAAGTTGTGCCGCGTGCCGGTTTCTCACATTCGGATTCCCTTGATGCGACCTTCCGCATCCTCATTCCATGCTTTTTCCACCTCATGAATAGCTGGATGATGATTTGATTCCTTTTTGTCCAACGAATGAGTTTCCATCGACGGGAGTTTGTTACAATCTCATGTTTTTGTGAACTCGATACCCTCTAGTGAAGGTGGACGATCCTTGTGTAGCGCACAAATTTATTGAATCATCTCACTTGAGCTTCAATGGAAGATATTAACAGCTGAGGCCATGCACTACATGCACTACAATATGTCGCAGGTAAAAGCGGGTCGTATTGGTCTTGCACTCATGCTAACTGTTGAAAAAACAGCCCTTTGGTTATAAAGAAGACCTAGATGATTGATAAATAGCGCCTTTGGATACCCGAGTCTTCTATCGCTAACGTCAATAACATCAATTTCGTACAAACGATAGACGCCTGATCTCGCCTCGGTCACGAAAAATGCGCAATCCCAGATTCTACCCGTGAAAGATCGAGTCGCGCAGTCCTGCTCACTCATTAATCAAAAACCAGGTGCTTCTGGCTCGCCTCCTATGCCCATGTGCAGGAGGGACCAATTCAACTTAGTATGTATCCATTGATTCTACCACACTCATGGAGTATCTTTGAGTTGGCTGACTACTTGTAAGATGAATAGGACAACTCCTCGAAGAAGTCTCTTTCGTATGCACAATCTACTTGATATAAAAAAGATACTCATATTTATTACATGTACGCTGTAGGGAGTTGGGAAGTGTTGGTTTTTACCCCGTATTCGATAAGTACATCAACTCCACCATGTCTCAAAAAGGCTCAAATTCAGAAGTTATCTAGCAAGATAGTAGCATAAAGTTATTTACTGGTGGGTCGTTTGGGAGAGACGTCGCCTTTCTCGGTATTCTTCAAGTAAATCAACTTTACCATCTCTCAAAACGCTCAAATTAAACCCTGTGTCCACCAATTCCAAGAGTTGTTGCGCAGCTTCATCGGGAATATCCACATTTGTTCTTTCGTCGACCCTCACCTTCAGGAACTGCCGAGTGGGAGAGGAGAATATTCGCGGTAGAGATTCCCATGGAAACGTGAGTTGGGGAATGAATTCCAGAGTTCGGAGGCGAGGAAGGAATGGTGAAGACTCATCGGAGGCACATAGCCGGTTAAGGAGCTCGTCGGTTGGAGATTGAGTGCGGAGCCAGAACTTGAGTTCCAAGGAATCGATAGACGATAAGTGACAAAGAATTCTGTGAACTTGATCATAGACATGGTGGCATCCCATTACGTTAAATGTTTTCAAGGAGAAAGAAGGATGCTCGATGAATGAGATTATGTTGTCCACAGACGCAGAGTCCTTCGATAGCTCGTAGTCCCAATGTATCAAGGAAGAAGCGCAGATCGAATCAAGAACTCCCGCTACCACAGTTGCATCTCGAGTATTAAATATTGATAGTCGGCGAAGTCGAGGGAGAATGATCCTTGCAGAAGGAGCAGGGAACGTTCCAGAAGAACGAATGACTCCGAATAGCCGAAGGATTTCCAAAAGGGGAGCCCGTCGCATGAGCTCAATGCATTCATCAACCGCGGTGTATTTCAGTGAAATGCGAGTGAGACGATGAAATCCTATGTCAATATTTGCTAGGCGATATCTTGAGAGGAGGAGGCAAACCGGGGTGGGCTTGCATTGCATGCTGAATGTAGCAACATTGTAGGCATCACGATGTTCGGTGGATTCTTCCATTGGTCGAAGAATGAGCTCGAAGAGTATATTTCCTCCTTGAGAACCACAAAGACGATGTAAATGATGCGCTGGGAGGGCACTGCGTAGGACACGCCACCGTGACGAATGCCTGTTTAAAATATTGATCGCCTCCAGGTATATCTCGTCGTCAATCTTCTTGGAAGGAAACAATGATATGGACAAAGGGAGGCTGGACGAACGTTCCAAATATTCGGCCAAGAGCTGAGGTGAACAAAATCTAACAAAGAGCGCGGTCCAAAGTTGGGGTGTCTTCCAGGCCAACTCTCGCCATTTCTGGCATACAGCTCCAAGATATAAGGGGTTGCATGTCTTTTTTTCGTAGGGTGGGGTATAATGAATGAATATCTGAGAGGCGATTATTTGGCGACGAGCTGGTCATGGTTTTCGTTCATGATAGTACGAAGAGCGCGACGTTTGGTGTGTATCATCTCGATCTGGTTTTCCAATTTTTTGATCGCTAATTCGAGCTCGATGTCCTCGGCACATGCAGAGCAGGGCTTGCCATTCGATACCACACATCGTTCAGGTCGGAGAATTTTCGTATCACGAGTACACTGCATGCATGGAACTGTCATGGTTATGATATATCAAGTGGACTGGGGGAAGCAACACTGCGGATAAAGGGTCAGTCTATCGATGTGGTATGCTGTTCTGAAACTCACGATTAAGTACGAGTACAGAGTTGGAGTCGCGGCGAAAATGAGGGACCTCGAGGATTCGCTGTCGGAAACACCCGGACGACGCATCACTACTGCGAGTGACGCATAGTTCTGCCCTTCTGAAATAATTATAAATGGCACCCCTAGCTAGTTACCTGTACTAGGCTGTAGGGACAGTTTCGTACAAACGATAGATACAAGCCTTTCCAATTCGTGTTGCGGGCGCTCATTTAAATAAGTACTGAAACCCTTGCTTGACTCTTGCTTAAATGCTTGACTTTTGTAGTCTGTAAATTTACTTTCAAGCTAAAATTGTTTGCTCGTATCCCATGAAAATATTTCGAGGTTCAATTGCGAAACGAAGACAACCGTCAAGTCCGTACAGCTTCTGTCACGCCACCCCCAAATTACCCTCCCGGTCACGTCTATACAGAATCTCAGCCACACGCGTAACACATTCCCACGGTAGTTGCCCTTCGAGAACTCCAAGATTTGATCGAGGCGTTACACCACCGTCCACCTCCTCCTCCTCAACAAAAAGCATGAGGCCAGTTCACTTTCACATATAAATTCTGACCGATAATCTGACTTGACATACTTTCACAGTTCAAAACTCTCAGTGTCCAGTGTGCGGGGCTCCATCAAGGAACTCCTGGCCGAGGCCAACGGCGAAAAGAAGCGCAACTTCGTCGAGACTATCGAGCTCCAGATTGGCCTCAAGAACTACGATCCGCAGAGGGATAAACGTTTCAGTGGAACCGTCAAGTGCGTATGGTCTTTTTGTGGTCTTCATTTTTGTATTCATTCGTTCTCATTTAGGCTCCCTAATGTCCCCCGTCCGCGGATGTCGATCTGCATTCTCGCCGATGCTGCTGACATCGATCGCGCAAAGCAGATTGAGCTCGAGTACATGTCTGTGGACGATTTGAAGAAGTCCGTTTTGTGTTTTATTCGCCCAAACGGAAGATAAGATGCTCATTATCACTTCGATTAGGCTGAACAAGAACAAGAAATTGGTCAAGAAACTCGCCAAGAAATACGATGCTTTCCTCGCCTCCGAGACGTTGATCAAGCAGATTCCACGTTTGTTGGGTCCCGGTTTGTCGAAGGGTGCGTTTTGGCTTCGCATTCCCTATTTTCCTTCTCTTATATGTTCCTACAGCCGGCAAGTTCCCCACTCCCGTCGCCCACGCCGAAGATCTCAACAACAAGATCACGGAGGTCCGCTCCACTATCAAGTTCCAGCTCAAGAAGGTCCTGTGCCTCGGTGTTGCTGTTGGCCATGTCCAGATGAACGACGACCAGGTCTTGGGTAACGTCATGTTGAGTGAGTACCTTTTTTTTTTTTTTGGGAGAACTCATGCCGCCCTCCAATGTGGGCCTAACTCGTTTGTTCTTTCGTTACTAACAACCTATCCCCCCCTTCTAGGCATCAACTTCCTCGTTTCCCTCCTCAAGAAGAACTGGCAAAACGTCAAGTCGCTACACATCAAAACCACCATGGGCAAGCCCGTCCGTCTGTATTAGACGACATTTGGTTTCCCTACTTTGCAAGACGACACTCATCTCCACAAAAACGGGAAATATTCAAGATGCGGTCGGAGTCGGAAGGAAAGACGGCAAACGCAGACGTGGCACATCGGACGTTCGCTTGGAAGGGATGGATGGATGGGGAGGGGAAACACAATGCATAACATGAAGCCCCGCACGCTTAGACCAACAGGTTTTCCTTTGGACGGGAATCTATCTGATTGGGAGCTGATGTGTTTTTTCTTTCCTTTTTTTTTCTTCCCTCCTTTCGACGTTGTACACTGTGGTTGTAGGATTTTCAAATGATGATGATACGCATTTCTGATAAGCTGCCTCCGCCGGCACCGCTACTACCAAATGTGTACAAACAGTTGGATAGTTGAGTCGTGGACTTGGACGTTCTTTTGACCTCGCACCTGCCATGGGACTGATATTCTCAAGACGATCTGCGACATCTGAGGCTTTGGTAAAGCCCTCCTCTCTCGAGTGTGGTATATGTGGAGACGAAGTGCGACTGGAATCCAACCATTTCATACTCTCTATCTTCGCTCTGCCCAAAGGCTTCAACATACCAGCCTGCAATCACCTATTCTGCCGAACGTGCCTTCGAACATACACCCGAGTGAAGGTAGGCGAACGGCGTTTCCCTATCCCATGTCCCGGCTGCCTCGCAGATCCGCAGAGTGGTTCGAGCAGTGCGTATATCTGACCTCGGATGCAGCGCGATTTATGATTTTGACCTTCTTCTGCTGACAAAACAGTCTTGGAACTAGATATCATCGATCAACTAAAACTCTCATCGGAAGACTCGAGGAAGCTGTCGCAGCTCCAGATCGAAATTCACGCCGTTATTCTAACATGCCCCAGGTAAAACCAAACTGTCGAACGAGGCGAGATAATAATATTATTTGCTTTTCAGCTGTAAAAAATCAATGTATTTCGACCGCAAGGACTACGTCGAAAACAAGACGCTGATATGCCCACTACCCGGATGCTGTCATAGATTCTGCAGGGACTGCGACGAGCCAATTGGCTGGAGTTTTTGGATGATCTGGAGTCTTTTTAGGAGTTGCTTCACAAGCTTTCACATCTGTCCCGATTCCGCTGCCCAGCTTGACCGGGTTATGGTTCAGAACGGATGGAAATACTGCCCAGGTATTGTTTCTGTTATATTTCAGACTTATTTTATTACATCTGAATGGACACATCGAACAGGGTGTCGGACACCAATTGAGAAGCGTTCCGGGTGTAATTATATGAATGTGAGCTGCCTACCAAGTGATTGTTCTCTTTTGGTGAACTCAATGGTCAATTATAGTGTCAGGGTTGCAACGCGTGAGTCCATTACCCGTCTATCTGTTATCTTTGAAGGTATTTTCTGACGTTTCTTGCTCGAAGAACATTTTGCTATGGGTGTGGCAAACGAACAACAATACATGGCTGCTGTTGATAATAAGTCTATAAATCTGTAACTTGTTCAACTTTGATATAGAGACAAATACGCCCTCTCTTCAGATCGCGAATACGGGAGATACTCTCGCTCAAGGACCTTCTCACCTTGATCATTTTCGATTTGACTCGTTCTGTCTTTGAGAACATGTATGTCAGATATATAAACTGAGGTGGATCCTTCGAAATCGGTATAGGAAACCGGATGACCAGGCGCAAGTGGAAACAACAAAGCCCTCTTCGTCCCTCATTGGCGCGCGGAGATCATGGATGGGTCACAACTCAGGATGTCAGCCGTTAAATCGCGAGTAACTCGTATCTAAAGTTTCAGAACTCTCGAACCGCATTTCAGGATTGCCGTGTGATCCAAACAGTGGGAAATCAGGTGAGCGATTCGGAGGCAGTGCGTGTGATGAAGGCTAGAAAAAAATACGAGAGGATTGATACTACGAGTACTTAATTATGCGAGATTGGCCTAATATGCGGCATCGCCAGGAAACTCGGATAAGAAACACTTTTTGCCTCCCATTCCAAGTGCACGGCCACGCTCGCTCGTTCCACGGCAAAAGTCCTGTGCCCGAGATTACATTACCAACGAAGCTGAAGGACTCCTGGAATTTATTTGAGCATTACATGACATGGTTGAGTTATGTACATTACTTGAGGAATACGGAGTAAAGGTAAAGAGACGATACTCCCTTACGCCGATGCAGCTGATCACGGGGCAAACACGGGGTTGATTTCAAGTTGATTTTCAATTTTTCACTGGGAATATTACATAATTACTTGCTAACCCTGCCATCTTTTTTCAATGCACGCGTGCTGTTAGAACTTAGCACATGTGATGCCTAACATTCAATATCAACGTCTTCAAATCCTCGGCAGGTTGGGAACATATAAATAACTTCCAAGTAACTGAATAGCCTGGTGACCATGCGGCATAAGAGGATGAGGGGGGACCAAGGGGGCACCGGGATTGGAGAAAAAGACCCTATGTCCATTTTAGATGTAAATTAGGCTGGGAAATCGATTTCTGAAGTTTTCAAGAGAATAGGATAAAAATTGAGTGAGATATGCAAGGTTTTGTGTTTCAGGGACGAATTACTATATATGTATCAAATTCGTCTATATAAGGAAATATCACGTGAAGGTTAGGTCCAAAAGTCGTCCGAATTTTTTTTTCGAAAAAGACGCGCATTGGGTCAATCAGTCGAAAACAAAAAAGAAAAAAAAAGTTCCCACGAATTATAAATGAGCCGGTATCTCGCCCAATTTTTATCCTACAGCCTCGGAACCTTTGGAAATCAATTTTCCAGCCCAATTTACATCTAAAATGGACATAGGGTCTTTTTCTCCAATCCTGGTGCCCCCTTGGGGGGGACCGATCCTCGTTATGATGCCTGGAATATCTGAGTTTAAATCCCTGTTGTAATCCTTATGATCGTAAATGATGGAATGGAACATCGAAAAAGAACCTGTCAGATGGTATTTAGTAAGACCCAAAATGGCAATTCGGGTATTTTTAGATTCTCACGTCGCATCATTGTGTCAGCTCATCTCTCTTTGACTATCCTCATGGATTCTGCACCAATGTTGACTGAAAGGCTGGCTTACTTCCGTGCCTGCTCTCCTCTCCAAGTCACAGATATCTCAGACCAGATCTTTCCACCGGAAGTCCTGCCAATCGCCTATCTCGATGGACTGGACAATCAAACTGACAGAATCCACTGCCTGTGCACCTGTCTTGTATCTTGGGCTATCAGCTCAGGGAAGCAAATACCAAGAGAAATGCAGCTACAGACCATGCTTGGCTGCTGGAAGAAATGCGATACTCTGGTCTCAGCTCGCACTGGGAGTGGGAAGACATTACCGATGGCCCTCACCATCCTTCTTGACGATCCTGCAATGAATTACAAGACTATCACTATTTCTCCCCTCAAGAGACTGCAGGCAACCCAATAGAATGACTTTAACACTCGCTATGGAATAGAAACCGTGGTAATTAATGAAGATACCCCTCGGGATGAAAAATGGTGGAATGTAGGTTTTCATCTGTTATTTGCATTGATATCTTCACAATTTTTCGAACTACCATAATTTTTTACAGGAGAACGTTTATAACTTAAAGACTAACACCCCAGGATGTGCCTGGCACCTCATTGTTACGGTTGAACAGTTGTTCAAGGCTAAGGAAGGGCACTACTCGCGGATGGGCCAACTAATACGCAAGGCCCCATTCCAAAAGCTCCTTGCTCAGATTAATGTGGACAAAGCTCACTTCATACACACAGCTGGTATTAAACAGCATGGTGTCGACCCTTTTCGGCCTGCATGGGGAAGACTTGACGAACTGCGGGCCCTGCTTCCGAGTACGATTCCTTGGCACTTTTTTTCGGCAACCTGGCCACCTCATGTTTGAACTACAGTGCTTTGCATGAATAATTGCCGCATCATTTTGTGATCTTCGTGTTTCAACTGTTTGGCCTTGTGTGGGCCATCAATGGCGGAGACCTGCCAGCTACCCAACTTACTCTCTCCTCCATCCCATCTCTCGTCTGGGGTGGCCCATGTTTTTTAAGTATGCGCTCGAGACTTAAACAGAGAATTTTGGAACTCAAAGAGTGCTCAAAACGCCTAACAGAAGGCTCTTGGTGTGGGAAGCCGAGGTCTGCCGCAAGGTACCATCAACTGTCAGAGCTTTCACAGAAAAAAGGTGCGGCAATTACTATGGGTGACCAGGAGTTTGAAAAATTTTCACTCATGTTAGATTTCCTGTGGCACCTGTCCTCCCCCCCTGTACAAAATTAAACTGCCTGTAAAAAAGTGAGTCAGCTAACGGAATATATTTTTTTCACATTTTTAAGTGAGGTACCGAAGGCGCCAGAGCGTTCACAATGGCGGGGTGTCCAAAATTCCAGGAGATTGAAATAAACGTCACTAAGAGTCACATCAGAATTTGCAGGGTTTTTTGATCAGGGTTCGCAGGGTTTCACATCACAATTGTCACGTTTGAAGCCGCGAAAATCAATGTCCATGGATTTATATGTTGAGGAATGCACTTCCAAGCCCCAAATTTTGCATAGAGACTTGAAAGTGATATATGAATGCCTCTGAAAATTTTTGTGAGAATAGGAATACTCGATCGGACTAGATCTGGTCCAACGTTTGCATACAATGGGCCATCAAAAGTAGTGCCGACTACTAAATAAATTCCTGCTCTTGCTCAAGCAGCTCTCCCTCCCAAAAAACTTGATATTTATATTTAAATGGGACCTAAAAGTGGTCTGAAAAAATTTGAAGGATGGGGGTTTTGAGGGAGGAGAGAAAATCGAGTATTACAAACTCCCGAAACATTTCAAACTCCTGGTCACTCATAGTATACATGCAAGGCACTGTACATCTCAATCAAGATCAGCTCCAATCGCCCAAACACCATGTATGCAACGCATGAAGTGGTAGACAATCTGGCAAATGTCAAGAACTATGAGTGCTTCTTGGCGACACCCTTCGACTTGAAGAAACAACCTCACGTCCTCATATTTACTGACAAGAAGGAGCTTGCCACCACCATTTCCAATCATCTCGACTCATGTCTCCCTCTTGAATATCAAGGAAAAGACATCATCATGCACTATCATAGCGACATGTCAACGGAGTATTTGCAGCGAGCTCATGCATCATTCACGGACCCAAACGGCGTGTGTCATATCTTGGTTACGACCTCCGGCCAATCTGTCGGCATCGATTTTCCAAACGTGAAGATTGTCTGTACTGCTGGGCTTCCAGAAACAATTGTTGATGCCCTTCAACGAGGAGGACGAGGCATTCGGGTTCTCTCTGGTGACCAGGATGCTGACACAGCCTTATTTGTGATTTTTTACGAACCTTGGGTGCACGATATCCGCTTAGAGGATTACGCAAATGGCGATATCTTAGATCCTGATCGCCCACGAAAGGACCTGACATCGAAGACACCCTCTGCCCGTGAACGAGCACCATATTATTCACTCGATACACCTGGTCAGTGTTGGTGTTGCAAGTTCGGCAGGACGCATCACTGTGTTGACATCCCATTTGGACAGAAACTCTGGAGTGATCTCACCGACACTCATTTTGAGAAGAGGTTTTGCAGCATCCATCTCACGGTGAATATTCTTGCAGACCAAGTCAAGCGCATGAGGTGCCATCCAATCTTCCATAGTAACTGCACCTTTCTCATTATTGAGGATGGCGTTCAGCAAGGCTTGAAGCATAGGTTTGTTTTGATTGGACAAGAGTTTCTGGTGGTAAAAATAAAGGTCTGGGTGGTCGCCAATTGTGATCTGCATGAGGAATTCGGTTGGTGTTACTGACGCTGCCTGGAGGATCTTGAGTGCCTTGACTATCGCTGAGTGTCTTGAAGTTTTTGAAGCTCGTTGGCGACCAATCGTCGGTGGCCCCATGTTCTCGATATCCGTTGCATCAGTCAGAACTCCAGGTATTGGACTTTGTAGAAACGGAGTGATGTTTTCATCAACTTCATGCGCTACTGAGTTTCGAGTGTTGGGGTCGGTTCCGAACAAGCGTAAAGAGCTGGCAGACGGGGCATTCTGACCTAGGGCTGTTGAACACATATTCATTGCGCCGGAGGCCATTGAACTCAAAGTTGGAGGATATAATTCATAACTCGTGGCCGGCCAAGATCCAGGAGAGAGGTGACAGCGTCGAGCGTACGTTCTCTGACTAAAGCAGTTGGCAAGTGTTGGGAAAAGAGATTTATTGGAGCGGGGATATTATCCTGCCATCCCGAGGGTCTTAAGTGATAAAAATTAATGATAGATAATGGAATATGTTGCGTTTTGAATACTCGTTCATGAAAACATCAAATTCTTCCACCATTTCCGAGCCCTCCCATTGCCTACTTCCGCTGCCCAACACCATCGGTTCCATGTTCGCATCCGTGTCCAAATTCAACGGGGTTTGGGGGGTTGGAGGTGCCAGAAATACACCTTCTTCGGCATAGACACAGGGGAACTTTGTTGGAGGCTGCTGCCAGGGTTCGTTGCGGGGAGGGTTCTTGCTGGGTCGTTTCTTTCGTCCCAGGGTAGGCGATGTGGATGATTCACCAATGGAAAACGTGCTGAAAGATGCGTTTTGGGTGCTTTCGGATGGTGTTTGAGGAGTGTTGACAGAGAAAGAGCGCTTTCCGTACGATGTACGGTGCATTATGAAGAGCGGTGAGGAGAGAAAGAGGTTTGCGTCGATGGGATTATGCAGTTGCACATAATTTCCTTTTTAAATCTTACTTCATTTGGTAGGCACCCTTCCATTAGAATTTCTTTCGCTCCACTTTTCGATCATAAGGATTACAACAGGGATTTAAACTCAGATAGACCGGTCGGTATATCGAGGTCCCGTCCCTCCCTTGACCTCATATTCCGAACGGTTACCGGTCTAGTAACTGAACGTTTACAGCAGCCAAGTAGCGGTTACGGCAAGGCTTGACACCTCGCCGATCCAGTTGCGGATGTCCCATGACGCCACATGGACGAGAGGAAGATTGATAACAAACGTATCCGTCACGCAGCACCACCCCACGGATTCACCGCTGCATCAATCTCACACGGAACAGCACGGAACACGTCCAGCATTTTTCATACGCAGCGCACCGAATCTACTAGTAACTATGCTTAAACCAGACTACCTTGCCATTCTCGCCACGCTTCTTCTCACTGCGTTCATTCACATCAGGATCAGAAAACGTTCGCGCCTCCCACTCCCACCTGGACCCAAAAAATTACCGTTTCTCGGGAACTTGTTCGACCTCCCTACCAGACACGCCTGGTTGACGTACGCCAAGCTCTGCAAGGAATATAGTATGTACCGGGGGGCTTGAATTATTCATACATTTGCTAATCCGATGATCCCAAAGATTCCAACATAATTCATCTCAGTGCTCTCGGACTTGACTTTGTTATCTTAGATTCTTTTGAGGATGCGATTGAGCTTTTTGAGAAAAGATCATCCAATTATTCCGACCGGTCAGTCGCTTTGCGATTTTCTGCACATTTGACATATTAATGGTCGATCTAGACCCCAGTTTACAATGCTCAGTGAACTGTACGTGCCATATCACACACTTCCTCAAGGTTATGTCTTTCTGACGTCGCTTCATGGTCAGGGTGGGTTGGAAATGGGACATTTCCAGAATACCATATGGAGAGGCATGGAGAGAACGTCGACGAATGTTCACAAAGTATTTCCATCCCGGAAACACTGACTTGTACGAGCCTACCCAAATGGAGTTTGTCCGAAAGATGTTGCCTCAATTGCTGAAGGACCCAGATAACTTTTTGTCTATCACACAACAGTAGGTCCCTCAGCTTCCTATCGACTTCAACCTGAACGAATATTATTCCAAGTGCGGTTGGTGGGATAGCCATATCCCTTACATATGGTCTCGACATCAAGGAGACCGATGACCCACATATCAAGTGATTGGAAACAGCTCTCGAGGGCATTTCAGATGTCGCAGGTTCAGGGGTATATCTTGTCGATATACTCCCCATCTTGCGACATGTGCCGAGTTGGGTCCCTGGAGCAGCGTTCCAGAAAAAAGCGAAGGAATTGCGAAAGATTCAGGAGGATTTTCGCCACTTGCCCTATAACGAGACACTTAGAAATATTGTTC
>Ga0307513_10002924_pt1 | contig 23356 bp, 24 predicted proteins | sample 15_EM_MG_FD_202174 | JGI IMG/M metagenome (GOLD analysis project Ga0307513, IMG submission 202174) | Populus trichocarpa ectomycorrhiza microbial communities from riparian zone in the Pacific Northwest, United States - 15_EM | ecosystem: Host-associated > Plants > Roots > Unclassified | place...
GGGAAGGTCTGCAAGTAGGGTTCTTTGGCGAGGTTGCGCTGCGCATCGGTGTTGGCCGATTGGCTGCTCGCGTCGACATAGTCCACGTCGGAGATGACGTCGTGATTGCCCGCCAGGATGGAGTAAGGCATCTTGGCCGACTCGAGGACTTTCATCGCTGAATCTGCAACCTGCCATTGCAAGGGCTTGCTCTGTTGATCGACCACGTCGCCGAGGTGGATCGTGAACGGGATGCGCAGCGCTGCAGCGTTGTCGGCGATCCACTTCGTCTGCGCGACGTACGGCGTCGAGCCGTATTTGCGTTGGAACTGCAGGTTCTCGTCGGTGGTGGCGTAGCGCGAGTAGAACTGCGTGTCGGGCAACACGGCCAGCGCGAAGCTCGAAACCTTGCTGGCTGTCGGGTTCTGAGTGCCATCGGTGTTGGTGCTGTCGGAGTCGCCGCCGCCACAGGCAGCGAGCAGCGCGGAGCCGCCCATCGACAGGCCCAAGCCCGCGCGCAGCAGGAATCTGCGCTGACGATCAGGCAGACCTTCCAGTTCACGCACAGATGAAATGGGGGACGGCGTGGCGCTCAGGTTCTTTGATGACATGTACGTTTCTTCGGGAAATGAAAAACGTACTAGGTTGCCGACGCAAGATGTCATCCGTGTGGCAGCTGCATGACCCTTGGTGGCCGGGCACTGACAGGAACATGAACGTGATCGCGTGCCTGCATTGCGCACGCGCCATCCGGCCCACTGTCCTCATGCTGGTTTTGGGACGAGACCCGTTCCTGCCGGAGATCTTCCGTAGCGATAGATGCCTTGCGGCTTGAGCGGTGAACCCTCCGCTTGCTACTCGACAGACCCACGCCAGTTGCCGTGGAATCCGGAGGGAACTCGGTGCGACAGGTGCGCCAGGGCCACCGGCCCGTCCGGTACCTGGCTCGCGTCGAAGATGGCCAGGTCACTGCTGTTGGTCTCGGCACGCCAGATCACCGACAGCAAGAAGCCGTCCCCTTCGTCGGCCGTGGCGCCGCGCGGCACGAACACCGGTTCGCCGCACTGGTCAGCATTACCGGGCCGCCACGTGTTCACGCTGCCGGTCTGGTGATCGATGTGCGCCAGGCCGTTCCGCGCATCGCGACTGCGGGTGTGGTCTGTGCTCGCTTGAAAATATCCATGGCGATAGGGCAGGCCGACAAACCGCTCATCCAGCCGCGGGAACTCGCCGGGATGGTCGTCGAGAACCGTTTCGCTGAAGGTGTCGCTGCGGCCCGTGGGGTCGAATGTCCAGCGCACGAGCTGGGCCATCGGATAGGTGTCGGCGATCGGCCTTCCATCGGGAAGCGGGAAGAGCGGCGCAACCTGGCACTTCATCATGTCGCAGACGACCTTGCCGTCGGGGGTGTCGAACGCATTCATCGCATGGAACACGTAGCAAGGGTCGGCGCTGAACCAGCGCGCATCGGCCACAGAACCGCGGCGTGGCACCAGCGCAATGTGCGTGCCCTTGTCGGGCTCCCACGCATAGGCGGGGGCGCCCTTCATGGCGCGGTCCATCGAGCCGGTGAGCGGGAAGACGGGCACGATGATCCAGTCACGCGTCATCACGAAGTCATGCAGCATGCTCGGATACGGCGCCTGCAGCATCTGAGAGCTCACCAGGCGGCCGTCGGCATCGGCAACGTGCAGTGCCACGTCGGGCGTGAAGCGGCCTTTGGCTGCATTGCCGATGAACACCATCTCGCCGGTGGCGGCATCGAGTTTCGGATGCGCCGTCATCGGCCCGGCCAGCTTGCCGGCGAAGTCGCAGTAGCCACGCGACGCCAGCGTGACAGGGTCCACTTCAAAGGGGGCATGCGCCTCTTCCAGCGCCAACAGCTTGCCGCCGTGCCACACGACGTTGGTATTGGCCACCGTCGAATTCAGTTCCACGATGCGCGGGTCTGAGAAGCGCGGCGTGCCGAAAGCGCCCGACAGTCCCTCGCCTTCCGCGTGTTCGAGCTTCCACTTCGGCGTCTGTACCCAGCGGTTGCGGTAAGCCACGCGCCCGTTCTCCACATGGAAGGCATGCAGCATCCCGTCGCCCGCGAAGAAGTGATACGGCCCGCGCGGCGCAAACTGCGGGTTGGGCCCGTTCCGATAGAGCCAGCCGTTCAACTCTTTGGGAATCTCGCCCGTCACGGGTAAATTGGGCGCGTCGCATTCCATGTGCAGCGGCGCGTAATAACCGTGCAGAAATGGGTCGTCTGCGGGAAACGGCTTGGACATGCGATACCCCTGCGAGTGGTTGGCCCGCAGATCATGTCATCTGCAGTCGAAACGTCAATCGATCGGTGGAGCCCACGATCCAGGCATGCGGGTTGCCATACTGATACTTCTCGACGACTTCGGCCTGACGGCCGTCAACCACTGGGACGATGGGTTCGGTGTGTGGCCGAGCATCCTCCCAGCTCTTACAGGAGAACGAACATGCCCAGCAAGAACACCATTTGCCTTTGGTACGACGGCACGGCCGAGGAAGCGGCTCGCTTCTACGCCGAAGTCTTTCCCGACAGCGCGGTGGGTGCAGTGATGCGCGCACCAGGCGACTTTCCGGACGGCAAGCAGGGCAACGTTCTGACGGTCGAGTTCACCGTGATGGGCATCCCCTGCCTGGGACTCAACGGCGGGCCGATGTTCAAGCACAGCGAGGCCTTCTCATTCCAGGTCGCGACGGATGACCAGGCCGAAACCGACCGTCTGTGGAACGCGATTGTCGGCAACGGTGGCGAGGAAAGCGCCTGCGGCTGGTGCAAGGACAAGTGGGGCCTGTCATGGCAGATCACCCCGCGCGCGCTCACGGCGGCCGTCTGCGACCCCGATCGCGCAGTGGCCAAGCGCGCGTTCGACGCGATGATGACGATGAAGAAGATCGACATCGCCACGATCGAGGCAGCGCGCCGGGGCTGAGCGACCCTCCGCCGTGGCGAGCCGTTCAAGGGCAGCCGGCTCCTGCAGCGATGCCGGCTTGTTCGTTTCAGGCACCTTTCGCGCCCTGCTCGGGCACGCCGAAAACTCTGACGCTCCGCCTGCGCATGACGCACTACGCCTGCGACGAAGCGTGCATCCCGGTGGCCGGCCACGATCATTTGGTCGGCGGCGTCCTCACGCACCTTCAAGAGTTCGTAGGCGTGTGCGGCGGCAGCACTGCATCGCCGATGCGCATCTGCTCACCCTTCGGCCAGCCGAGCCTCGGTCGCAGCCAGGCTGTTCTTCACTCGGTCGAGTGGCAGATCCTTGCCGATCAGCAGGACCACGACGACGGATCGGCCACGCAGCTGCATGCTGCGCACGACCAGCCGGCCGTCGTTCGACTCGATCAGCATGCAGCTTGGCGCACCGATGCCGGTTTCGCGGCTGGTGGTGTCGCCGAGCGCCGCCATCGAGCTGGCCATTGCGGCGAGCCGCGCCGGGTCGCTGCCCAGCCGGCCGCCGTGCGCTAACTTGAAGCCGTCGACGCTCGCGACCAGGATGGCGCCCGCGCTGTCGAGGTCGACGAGCAGGGCCTGGACGATCCGCAACGCGTGGTCGGCCAGTGCGGAGTCGGGAAGCGAGGCCACGGAAAACGGGGCCAGCACGAGGCGTTCTTTCACAAGCGCGACCGGGCCTTGGTGAGCAGCATGTCGACCATCACCTGCACGTCGTCGCGGCGGCGCACGTCCACTTCGAGCACCGGGAACGCGAGCCCGCGTGCGGCGAGCTGCTCGGCGTAGTCGTCCAGCGTTGGCTGGCGGCAGACTTCGGTGCGGACGATGCCGGCGACGAAGGTCATCTGCGGCAGCAGGTCACGGTATGCCTCGAGGTAGGCGACGAATTCGCCTAGCGGGTCGGCGCGCGAGTTGTCGATCAGGATCACCACCCCTGCCGCGTCGGCGGCGACGATGCGCCACATGAACTCGAAGCGTGCCTGTCCGGGCGTGCCGAACAGGCGAGCACACTCGCCGCGGCCGAGGTCGACCTGGCCGAAGTCCATCGCCACGGTGGTGTGCGTCGGGCCGAGCGTGGCGTCGGTGTTGCGCACCTCGGTGCGCGCCGGCGGCAGGTCGCTAAGCGCGGCGATCGCCGTGGTCTTGCCGACGCCGGGCGGGCCGGTGAAGACGATCTTGAAGTTCTTCATCGGCCCAACCCCAGGCCGCGGCGGATGCGCTTGATCAGCCCGAGGCCGATCGATGCGTCGAGCGTCGACGCAGCCGTCGTGGTGCGGGCGGCGCCGGCCGCGGCAGCGGGTGCCGGCTGCACGTCGAGCAGGCCGGCGGCCAGCAGCGTCTCGGCGAACTCCTCGCATTGGCGGCGGTCGACGTCGGTCAGATGGGCCAGCTCGTCGAGGTGGATGTAGCGCGTCGCCATGAAGCCCGCGAGCCGCCGGTTGTGGCGGTGCGCCTGCAGCATCGCGACCGGCGGCCAACGGCGCAGGCGGCAGAGTGCGCCGGGCAGCAGCGCCGGCAACAGCACCGGCGTGACCTCACCGAGCGGCTGCGCGGTCAGCCAGGTGAGCCCGCCGGGCGGTGCGGGCTCCAGCCCGAGCAGTCGAACCTCCAGCGCGCACAAGGCTTCGACGAAGGCCTCGTACTGCAGCGGCCGCATCAGCACCAGGCGATCTTCGTGTTGGCCGGCCTCCGGGTCCATGATGGTCAGCACCGGCGCCAGGCCGTCGGCCGGGTCGCTCGGCAGCTCGCAGCCCGAGAGCAGCAGGTGGGCCTCGCTCTCGGACACCAGCTCCCAGCGGCAATAGAAGCGGGCACTGCCGACGCGCAGGAAGGCCGCGATGCGTGCCTGGTCGACGTCCGTCAGGTTCTGCCCCAGCAACTTGAGCTGGCGTCTTTCGATGGTTGCCATGGCATCGATGCCTGCGCTCAGTGCACGAAGCGGCCGTCGGCGCCGATCATGGTCATCTCAACCAGATGGCCGCCGTTGTGGTTGTCCGGGTCGAAGGTCAGGTGGAAGCCGCCGGCGTCCCAGTCGTGCATCGATTCCAGCGCGGTGATCAGCTTGGCGCGTGTGAGCGCGTGGCCGGCGCGGCGCAGGCCCTCGGTGATCGCCTTCGCAGCGATGAAGCCCTCCATCGAACCGAAGCTGCGTGTCGGCACGCCGGCCTTGCGCATCGCCTGCGCGTATTCGCGCTGGACCCCGTTCGCCTCGCCCCACGGGAACGGCACCACCTCGGAGATCTGCACGCCCGAGCCGGCGCCGCCCAGTTCGTCGGCCAGCGACTTGCCGCCGACCGAAGACAGGCTGACGAACTGGCCCTTGTAGCCGTCCTTGCGCATCTCTTTGACGAGCGCCGCGCTGGTCGTGTAGGAGCTGACCAGCACGACGGCATCGGGGTGTGCGGCCAGCAGCGCCTTGGCGGCCGCTGCGACCTCGGTGCTGTTCCGCTCGATCGATGCGACGGCGCCCAGCTGCAGGTTGCGCTTGGCGCGGGCGCGGGTCACCGCCTCCAGGCCGGCCGCACCGAAGGCGTCGTTCTGGTGGAACACCGCGATGTGCGTCAGGTTGGTGACGCTCAGCTGGTCGACGATGTGCTGGGCCTCCTGGTCGTAGCCCGCACGGATGTTGAAGATGTAGCGGTTGAACGGCTGGCGTAGGGCGGCCGCGCCGGTCGACGGTGCGAACAGCGGCACATGTGCGGCGCTGACCACCGGCAGCGCCGCGAGCGTGGTCGAGGTGCCGATGTAGCCGAACAGCGCGAGCACGCCGTCCTGCTCGATCAGGTCGTGGGTGTTCTGCGCGGTGCGTGCGGGGTCGTAGGCGTCGTCGCGGGTGCGCAGTTCGATCTTGCGCCCGGCCACGCCGCCGGCTTCGTTGACGCCCTGGAAGTAGGTGCGGGCGCCGAGGTTGAACTCGGTGGCCAGCTGCGACGACGGCCCGCTGAAGGGCGCCGACTGGCCGAGCAGGATGGTGCCGCCCACCAGATCGGGTTCCGCCGCATGGCTGCCCAGGGACAACGAGCAGCAGGCGATGGCGCACAAGGCGCGGAGGAGACGCATGGTTTGGCCTTTCACGATCATGATCAAGGGGCTGGCGACGGTCACTGAACGATGCGCCCATCGACACCGAAGATGCCGAAGTTCACGTAGTGCGAGCCGTTGCGCTTGGGGGTGCTGAAGTCCAGCGTGTAGCCGCCGACGTCCACCGGCGTGGCCGTGCGCAACGCGGCGCCGACCGCCTCAGCCGTGAAGCGCGGGGCTTTTTCGAGCGACATGACGAGCGCCTTGGCGGCGATGAACCCTTCCATCGAACGGGCCGAGAGGTCGGGGTTGTGGGCTGCTGCCTGCAGAGCGAGGTACTCGCGTACCACCGGGCGGCTCTGCTGCGACGCCTGCGGCAGCACGATGCTGAACGCATAGCCATGTGCACGCGCTGCGCCCAATCCTTTCATCAGCGCATCGGTGTCGATGATCGACATGCCGTACAGCAGCGCACGGCCACCGGCCTTCTGGTACTGGCTGATGAACTCGATGGCCGCTGCGGTGGTCGCACCCATCACGACCACCTCCGGGGCGGCCTTCACCATCTGCTCGACCGGACCCTTCACGTCGACGGTGTTGCGTGCATAGCCGGCGCGTACCACCAGCGTCACGCCGAAACGGGCCGCGGACTCTTCCATGCCGGCCAGCACGTCCTTGCCCAGGCCGTCGTCCTGGTAGACGAGCCCGATGCGCCGCAGACCCAGGTGCGACAGCTGGCTGAGCAGTCGAGCAACCTCGTCGTGGTAGCTCGCCCTGACGACCAGCATGCCGTCGGCGCGGGCCACCGAGGCGGCGCCCGAGATCGCGCCGATCAGCGTGACGTGGGTGCGCGGCAGCACGCCGTCCGCGGCCAGCGCCTCCATGTTGGTGGTGCCGATGGTGCCCAGCAAGGCCACCGGGGCCTCCTTCTCGATCAGCTCCTTGACCAGTCGTACCGTCTGCTCGGGCTTTTGCGCGTCGTCGCGGGTGACGAAGCGGATCTGCTGGCCCTTGACGCCGCCGCGCGCGTTGACCGCGTCGAAGTAGAGCTGGGCGCCGGCCCGCACGGCCTTGCCGGTAACGGCCTGCGGCCCACTGAACGGCGCGACCTGGCCGACGACGATCTCGGCCCGCACCGGCGGTGCGGCCAACAGCGACAGCGCTGCCAGGCCGATTGCGCCTCGGGTGTCGCGCAGCCAGCGGACCGGCGCCAGACGATAGAAGAACTGCATCGGATTACCTCGTTGTCTTGTTGAAACTGTCGGCGCGGCGTGAGCCGCTAACGTAGGGACCGCGCGCGCAGCCCGCATGGCGGCGCGTCGGTCGTTGTGTGATGGCGATCTGCCGGTTCGCGTCTGCGCGACACGGGTCGCAGCCCACGCCTGCGCCGCCATGGCCTGTGTGGTTCAGCACGAGTCGTCCCTGCGGGTGATCCAGCAGGCATACGGCGCGGCGTCGCCCCAGCCGTCGGCGACGCGGATGGTGTTGCGGTTGCCTTGCGAATCGGTGGTGTAGACGAAGCCCGCGGTCGGGCCGGAGCCGGTGGCGGCGAGCTGGTACGAGGCCTGTGACAGCGTCGGACAGGCCAGCGTGAAGGTCCCCGCCGTACCCGGGGCGTCGCACGGGCTGGCGATGCGGCTGTCGGCCGTGAGGTAGGTGCTGTGGTCCGCGCGGTACTGCTCCATGCGCGTGCGCAACTCGGCGAGCGCCTGGGTGCCGCCGACCAGATGCCCGTGCACGACGTGATCGCGGTAGACCGACCACTCGACGGCGGCGAAGATCGCGACGACCGCAGCGGCAATGGCCACCTTCCTGGTCAATGTGAGACCGCGGGGCACGAACGTGACGTGCCGCGCAGCCGTGCGGTTCGTACGGCGGCTCATGGTCTGTCGAATGCAGTCAGTTTTTCGGCTGCACCGATGAATGGTGGCTGGTGATCAGCCACTGGTTGCCGAAGCGCTTGTACGTGTAGGTGTAGCGCGCCTTGACCTCGCTGCCGTCGCTAAAGCGGAAGGTGTAGAGGCCGGTGTCGATCGCCGTGTTGCAGTCGATCTCGATGCTGCGGCTGTCGATGCGGCCGACCGGCTTGCGCGCGAGAAAGTGCACGAAGTAGTCTTCCTTCGCCTGCGGCGTCAGCCGCGGCGAGTCGGACAAGGCAGCCAGCATCACCGACTTCTGCGCATACCGGGCCACCACCAGTTTCGGGTCGCCGGTTTGCAGCGACGCATTCCAGCCATCGAACAGCCCGGCAATCTGCGCTTCGCTGACGTCCATGCAGACTTCGGAGCGCGCGAACACGCCCGTGCTGGCCGACGCGAAGGTGGCCGCCAAAGCGGCAGCCAGGGCTTGTTTCTTCATGACATCTCTGTTTGGAATTCGACTCGAATCGACGCGTCCGGCACGCCGTTCAGCGCATGTCGCCGTCCAGCGTCGCGACGAAGCGGTAGCCGACGCGCGGGTAGGTTCTGATGATCTGGCCGATGCCCGGCTCGCTCTCGCACAGCGCCTTGCGCACACGCGTGATCGCCGCGGCCAGCGAGCCGGGCTGCACGATCGTTTGGCGCCAGATCTCGTCGAGCAGCTCGTTCGTCGGGAGCACGCGGTCGCGGCCTTCGATCAGGTAGATCAGCAGGTCGAAGGGCCGCGGCTGCAGCGGCCGCAGCTGCCCGTCGACCAGCACCTCGCGTGAGCCCACGCGGACTTCGCAGCGTCCGAAGCGAAACGACGGGTGAACGCGGCGGGCTGTCGCCAGCGTCGACAGCGGGGTGTCCAGCGGCGACGCTGCCGTGAGGGAAGTGTTCTCGAAAGGATGGCGTGTTGACGGAAAGCTGAACATGGAGACCTCACGGTGTAGAGAATTATCTACAAAGTATGAGATGGATGTCGATGGAATTTTTTCTCGAATGCCATGATTTCGTTGCTTATCACCTATGCTGAATGAGGGCTCGACATCCTGTAGACTGATTACTACAGCGATTTACCGCCCAGGGGGCGCCCATGAACACCTTTTCACCCGCAGCAGCCAAGATTCGCGTCTTCGTCGCCGACGATCACGCGCTCGTGCGCGAAGGCTTGCGCAAGATGCTCGAGCTCGACGACGGGCTGGTGCTCGTCGGCCAGGCGGCGTCGGCAACCGAAGTGCTGGCCGGGCTCGAAGCCGGCGGGGTCGACCTGCTGCTGCTGGACCTGCTGATGCCCGGCTGCACAGGCGTCGACCTGATCGAGCGCGTGGCCGCCGCGCACCCGAAACTGCCCGTGCTGGTATTGACGATGCATGCCGACCCGCACATCGCACGCCGCGCGCTGAAGGCCGGCGCCCTCGGCTACCTGACGAAGGACGTCTCGCCCGAGCAGCTGCTCGACGCGATCCACCGTGTCGCCGCCGGACGCGGCTACGTCGATCCGTCGCTGAGTGCCGAGCTGATCCGCGCCGAGCAGACACAAGCCGAGCCGATGGCGCTGCTGTCATCGCGTGAACGCCAGGTGCTGATCGCGCTGGTGAAGGGCAAGGCACCGACCGACATCGCCACCGAATTGCAGCTGGCGCCCAACACCGTCAGCACCTACAAGGCGCGCCTGATGGAAAAGCTGGGCCAGGAATCGCTGAGCGATCTCGTGCGCTACGCGTTGAGGCATGGCCTGGTCGATTGAGCGCGGCAAGGCGGCGCTCGCGGCGCTCCTGCTCGCCGGGCTGGCCACGGCCGCGAATGCACAGCATGCCGTCTTCGAGAGCTACCAGCAGGCGGCCGGGCTGACCAACATGGCCGTCGTGTGCCTCACGCAGGCACCCGAGGGCACGCTGTGGCTCTGCACCGAGAACGGGCTGTTCCGCTTCGACGGCTTTCGCATCCGCCGCGAGCCGCTGGCACCCGGTGCCGAAAGGGCAACGCTGCAGACGGCGAAGGCCGACGCCCAAGGCCGGCTCTGGGTGGCGACCGATGTCGGCCTGTTCCTGCGGCGCGAGAAAGACGGCGTGCCGGACTGGGTTCCCGTCACCCAGCCCAGCGGTGCGCTGATCGGTGTCGAGATCGGGCAGCGGATCGATGTCGACGAGCGCGGCATCGTCTACGCCATCGATCGCCAAAGCCGGATCTGGTCGATCGATGCCACAGGGGCCGAACAAGGGAAGCTCGCGGTGCAGCGTGTGCCAACGCCGGCGTTCCCGCCGCCGCCCGGCGAGCTAGATGCCGACTCCGGGCCGCTGCGCGTCGGCAACGGCGCCCTCTGGTTCGGCTGTGGCCGCGGGCTGTGCGAATGGCGCGGCGGGGCGCTTCACGCATGGGGCGAGGCCGAGGGCCTGCCGGCCCGCATGTGGGGCAACCTGGTGATCGGCCGCGACGGCAGTGTCTGGGCGCGCAGCAGCGACCGGCTTGCACGCCTGCGGCCGGCGGAGCGCCGCTTCACCGCCATCGAGGCGCCGCCGGCACGGCGGCTGCCGGCCAGTGCGGCACTGGCCGAGGATCCGGCGGGTGCCATCTTGACCGCCACCGACGCGGGCCTCGCGCGCTGGGATGGCCGCCAGTGGCAGGAGTGGACGCCGAAGGAGGGGCTGCCGGAGACCCTCGTCCGCGCGCTGCTGTTCGATGCCGAGGGCGCGTTCTGGCTCGGGACCAACGGCCGCGGCTTGCACAGCTGGATCGGCTACCTGCAGGTCGATCACTGGACGCCGGCGCTCGGACTCCCGGCACCCGCCGCCTTCTCGTTCGCGCGCGACGGCAGCGGGCGCTTGTGGGCCGGCACGGCGCGGGGCATCGCATGGCTGGACGACGCCGCTGGCCGCTTTCGGCCGCTGCCCACGACATCGCCACATCCACGCGGCATGGTCGATGGGCTCGCCGTCGATGCCGATGGCGACCTTTGGTGGGCCGAGTCGGGCCACATCATGCGGTTGAAGGCCGGCGCAGCACGCGCCGAAGCGGTTTTCAGCGACCCTTCGTCGAGCCACGTCATGCAGGGCAGGGAGGGTGGCATCTATCTCTCAGGGCGCAACGGCGTCGATCGAATCGTCGCCTCGCCCACGGGGCCGCGCCGGGAAACGGTCGCTGCTGAGTTGCCGGACCGCGAAGGGGTGGGGAGCGTTGCGGTCGCAGGGCCTGGAGCCGGCGCAACCGAATGGTTCGTCGGCCAACACCGTGTCTCCCGGGTCGTCGATGGAGCATGGGTGCCGATGCGCGACCAGCTCGGACAGCTGGTCGAGGTCTACGGGTACGCGACGTTCGCCAGTTCGTCGGAGTTCTGGGCCTTCGACTCCCGCAGCCTGTCCGTCTACGCGCTGGACGGCAACAGCGTCGCCCGGCTGCTGCGCCGCTTCGATCTGACGTTGTTCGGTGACCCGACCGCGTACTTCCTGCGCACCGGGCCCGACGGCCGGATCTGGTTCGGCACCGACCGGGGCGTCTTCGTCTTCGACGGCAAGCGCTGGTCGCACAGGGATCACACGAGCGGGCTGCTGTGGGACGACGTCGATGCCGATGCGGTCCTGCTGGAGGCCGACGGCACGGCGTGGATCGGCACCAGTGCCGGGGTCACACGCGTCCACCCGGGGCTGCCGAAACCGGCACCGGTGGTCCTGAAGATCGAGACGCTGCGGTTCGGCGGCAAGACGGTACCGCCTGCGGCAGAGATGAAGGTCGCCTGGGACGATCGCCACCTGCAGCTCACGCTCGCCACGCCGAACATCGGCCGCGCCCATGCGCTGCATGTCGAGTACCGGCTGCACGACGACGCTCCGTGGCAGGCGATCGATGGCAACGTGGTGACGATCGAATCGCCCGAGGCCGGGTCGCATCGGCTCGAGGTGCGCGCGGCGCCCGGGCTACCCATTGCCGAAGCCGGCCCACCGCTGCGCATTGCCTTCGGCATCGCACCGCCGTGGTGGCTGTCAACGCCTGCGAAGCTGGCCGCCGCGGCCGGGCTGGTGCTGCTGTGGTGGCTGTCGAGCCTGGTGGTGAACCGGCGACAGCGTGCCGACCGCAGGCGCCTGGAGCACGCGGTGGCCGATCGCACGTCGGAACTCGAGGCCTCGCAGCAGGCGCTGCGGCGGCTCGGTGAACACAACACGCGTGTGCTGGAGGACGAGCGCAAGCGCATCGCGCGCGAGCTGCACGACGAAATGGGCCAGCAGCTTGCGGCGCTGCGCATGGAGGCCTCGGTGCTGCGGGCGCATGCACGCGGCGACCGGCCGCCGGCGGTGGAGCAGTTCCAGTTGCTGCTCGACCGCATCGACCGGCTGTCCGGCGGCGTCCGTGCGCTCGTGAAGCAATTGCGCCCACCGGCGCTCGACGGCGGCCTCGCGGCAGCGCTGGAGTGGCTGGCGTCGGAATGCACGAAGGCCACCGGTACGCCGTGCCGCGTGCAGGTCGACACGGCCGCAGACGGCTTGGTGCCGGACACCGCGACGCAAGTCTTCCGCGTGGCCCAGGAGTCGCTGACCAACGTGCGCCGCCATTCACGCGCTGCCCAGGTGAACATCGCGCTGCAGCGCACCGCCGCCGGTTGGATGCTGACGGTCACCGACGACGGTGTCGGCTTCGACCCCGGAGACGAACGCAGCGGGCATGGCCTGCTCGGCATGGAGGAGCGCGCGAGGCTGCTCGGCGGCTCGCTCGAGATCGACAGCGCGCCTGGCGCCGGCACGACGGTGCGCCTGCGCTTCGCGGCAGCGGAGCCGCGCTGACAGTGAGGCAGCGGCGAGGCGGCAGCGCTGGGCCGATATCGATGCTGGAGACTGCTTCGTCTCGGTGCTGATCTACCCGACGCTTTCGCCGTTCACCCGATCGCGCCCGAGCGACTTCGCCCGGTACATGCGCGCATCGGCCACCTTCATCAGTTCCACCAGCGTGTCCGCCTGCTCGGGAAAGGTGGCCACGCCGAATGAGGCCGTCAGCCTGAGTGCGGCGCCGTCCGCGAGGATGGTCATCGCAGCCAGCGTGGAGCGCCAGCTCTCGGCGCGTTCCATCGCGCCTTCGTGGTCCATGCCCATCAGCAGCACCGCGAACTCCTCGCCGCCGAGGCGGCAGGCCAGATCGCCGGTGCGCGTGGTGGCGCTCAGCATCGAGCCGACGGCTTGCAGCGCCGCATCGCCGGTGGAGTGGCCGTACGCGTCGTTGACGTTCTTGAAGTGGTCGATGTCGAGCATCACCAGAGACAGTGTCGCGCCCTGGCGGCGCGCGCGGTCGAGTTCGTTCTCGGCCACCTCGACGAAGTGGCGGCGGTTGTGCACGCCGGTCAGGTCGTCGCGAATGGCTTGCTCGCGCATCCGCGCATGCAGCTCGTTGATGTGCCGAAGTTGGTCTTCGAGCTGGCGGTTCGCATCGCGCAGGGCGTGCTCGGCGAGCTTGCGGTCGGTGACGTCGCGGGTGATGCCGAAGTAGCCGATGTGCATGCCGTCGTCATCGAACACCGGGACGGAGACGGTCTCGATCCACAGCCTCGACCCGTCCTTGCGGAAGAACTCGCCTTCGTGACGGAGCGGCCCGGTGTTCACCGGCGCGTTGTTCGCGACGCCGCGCTCCGTGGCGTGGCGGATGATTTCGGCGCGGTACTCCGGTGTCATGAACTCCATGACCGAGCGGCCGCGTAACTCGCCTCGCTCGTAACCCATCATGCGGCACATGTTGTCGCTGATGTGGACGAAGCGGCGCTCGACATCCGATTCCCAGAAGCTGTCGCCGCTCGCATTCACCATGGAAAGCAGGCGCGCTTCGGTGATCGGTCGAGGGTCGTTGGGGCTGTCGTTGCTCATGGAGACTGGGAAAGCATGCGCCGTGCACAGCTGGGCTGCACCGCCGTCGATTTATACATTCTCCGTGAACGGCAGCACACTTTGTGTTTCGCCGCGGTGCCGCATTCTGTGGCGAACCTTGCGCTTCCTGGCGTCGGTGACCCATTTGCATCGACCCAGCTGCCCGAAAGGGGAGAGGGTGAAGCGCTCACTCATCTGCCAGCAGTTGTTCCAGCCGCCTCGGGTAGTTGTTGAGGAAATCCCGGGTGACGGTGTAGTGCTCGGTGTCTTCGAATGCCACTTCGGTGATGCCCGTGCCGTCGAACTGCAGGATCTTGGCGTGGGGGTACGACAGCAGAATCGGCGAATGTGTCGCGATGATGAATTGCGACTCGTCTTGCACTAATTGGTGGATGGCGGTGAGCGCCGCCAGTTGCCGGTTTGGCGACAGCGCGGCTTCGGGTTCGTCCATCAGGTACAGGCCCCGCCCGCGAAACTTGTGGGTGAGAAGCGCCATGAAGGCCTCGCCGTGCGACCGCGCGTGCAGCGACTTGCCGCCGTAGCCATCGAGGTAACCCACGTCGTCCATGAAGGTGGCCACGTTGTAGAAGCTCTCTGCGCGCAGAAAGTACCCGTCCCGGGGTTTGCGGAAGCTGCGCGCCAGGCGCAGCACGTCATGCAGCGACGACTCCGACTGGGCTGTGGACAGCTGGAAATTTCGGGTCCCGCCTTCGGGGCTGTAGCCGAGCGCCAGCGCGATGCCTTCGAGCACGGTCGACTTGCCGGCGCCGTTCTCGCCGACGAAGAAGGTGACGTCGGGGTGCAGCTCCAGGTGGCCAAGCTCGCGAACCGCGGGGATGGTGAACGGGTAGGCGTCGAAGTCGATCTCGGCGTCCGGGCGAATGGAGACGGTCTGCAGATAAGGCTTTGACGCGAGTGCCATGGCTCACCAGGTTGCTGACGTTGGAGACGACAGGCTCGACTCTACCGGTGAGTCTTGCCTTGCCTGCCTTGCCGGAGAGCGCCGGCCAGCAACTCCTTCAGCGCCGCACTGCGCTGCCCAGGCCCTTCGCGCGGTCGAGCCCCTTCGCATCGGTGAACACCGTGCCGTCGAGGTCGGCGTCGGTGAAATCGGCGCCGGTCACGTCGGCACCGCTCAGATCGGCGCCGGCCATCTTGGCGTTGAAGAAGTTCACGCCGCGCAGGTTGGCGCCGGTGAGTTTGGCGAAGGCCATCAGCGAGCGGTTGAGGTCGGCGTCTTCGAGGTTGGCCTCGGTGAGGTCGGCGCTCGACAGGTCGGTGCGCATCTGCCCCATGCCCTGGTTCTTGATGTTGACGCCGAGGTTGGTCTTGACGAGCTTGGCCCGACGCAGGTTCGCACCCGGGAAGTCGGCAATGATGCGCGCGCCGCTCAGGTCGGCACCGGCAAAGTTGGGTGGGGTCTTCACCTCGCCGCCCAGCACCACCACGCTCAACATGCTGCAGCCCATCAGCGCGGCGCCGCTGAAGTCGGTGCCCATCAGCCACGCGCCGTTGAGGTTGGCGCGCGTGAGGTCGGTGCCGATGAACTTGCTCATCACGAGCTTGGAGGCGAAGAGGCTGGCGTTTGCGAGCCGTGCCTGGCGGAAGTCGAGGCGGCTCAGGTCGAGGTCGGACAGATCGTGGTCCGACAGGTCGGCCGGGGTTTGCGCGCTGGCCGTGGCGAGCCGCTCGCGCACCTGCTCGGCAGTGAGCCGCGCAGCCCATGCGATGCGGCTGCTCAAGCCGAGCACGGCCGATGCGATGGCGACGTTCCAGACCCTTCTGTGCACAGTGTTTGCTCCGGTGGAGTGATGATGCTGTGCGGTGCGGCGCAAAAGAGCAAGGCCATGAACCCTGCTTGCCAATCCCTGCATGCAAACCGCATGACAACCCGAGGAGACCGACATGACGCAATGGCGAAAGAAGACCCCCGACGAGGTGTACACGGCCGAAGAGGTCGAGGCTCGCCTCAAGGCCGAGCTGCCCAGGTGGACCTTCGAAGACGGCTGGATCCGCCGCAAGTACAAGACCGGTGGGTGGAAGGGCACGCTGATGGTGGTCAACACCGTGGGCCACCTGGCCGAAGTGGCCTGGCACCACCCGGACCTCAACGTCTCGTTCGCCTTCGTCACCGTGAAGCTGATGAACCATGCGGCCAAAGGCATCACCGAGAAAGACTTCGCGCTCGCCGCGAAGATCGAAGAGGTGGTGATGTGGCAGCCCGGTGCGGTGGAAGGCTCGGCACTCGAAGGCACGCCCGACGATCCGCGCTTCAAGTACATCAAGTACGACTGAGGACTCAGCCGGCCGAGCCGCCTCAAGGCGGCTGAGCGCCCCCACGGCGGGCAGGAGCGAAGCGACGTGGAGGTCGTCATCTCACGCCGGCGCCGAGCGGCGAAGCGCGCATGACACTGTGTCACCTTGCCGGGACAGCTGCAGGCCTGTTTGTCGTCTCTTGCGCCCCGCTTGACCGGGTAAACCTCAGCGGAACGGGGCTTGCTTACCAAGCGCGAATGCTGACTGCCCATACGCCTCGCTGCGGCCCGATCCGCCCTCATGAAGAAACGCCATGCGCACCGACAGCCGCCGTGTGTTGACGCTGCGTGCGCCGGGCCGTTTGCACCTGGGTTTCCTGGACCCGGCCGGGACCCTGGGCCGCCGCTTCGGCAGCCTCGGGCTGGTGATCGATGGCATCGCGACCGAGGTCGAGTTGAGCGCAGCACCCGCTGACGAAGTGGTCGCCGGTGACGCGACCGCGCAGCTCGAGATCGAACGCGCCACCCGCTACCTCAAATTGCTGCGCGAGCACACCGGCTTGTCTGCGCCGCTGCGTTTGCAACTCTCGCGCGTGCTGCCGCCGCATGCAGGCTTCGGCTCGGGCACGCAGCTCGCGCTGTCCATCGGGCGGGTGTTCGCGCATTGGCATGGCCTGGAGCTGAGCAGCATGACGCTCGCGCACTGGCTTGCGCGTGGGCTGCGCTCGGGCATCGGCATCGCCGGCTTCGACCAGGGCGGCCTGCTGGTCGACGGCGGGCCGGGTGCCGACGGCATGCCCGCACCGCTCTTGTCGCGCATTGCGTTCCCCGCCGCGTGGCGCGTGATCGTGGTCCAGGACGACCGCCACCGCGGCCTGTCGGGCACACAGGAGAAGCAGGCCATCGCCACGCTGGAACCCTTGCCGCAGAACTTGTCGGCCGACATCTGCCACCAGGTGCTGATGCGCGTGCTGCCCGGTGCGGCGAGCAGCGAGTTCGCGCCGTTCGCGGCCGGCATCAACCGCGTGCAGCAGCTGCTCGGCAACCACTTCGCGCCGGCGCAGGGCGGCGCGTACACCAGCGTGGCGGTGGGCCGCATCGTGCAGTTCATCGCCGATGCGGGCCGCGAGCTGCGCGGTGCCGACCAGTCGCTCGAACACGGCGCGGCCATCGGCCAGAGCTCGTGGGGCCCGACGGGGTTTGCGATCCTGCCGTCGCAAGCGAGCGCCGAAGCGGCGGTGCATGCACTGCGCGCCGCACGGCTGCTCGAACCCGGCCTCACGGTGAGCATCGTCGCCGGCATCAACCGCGGTGCGGTGCTCAGCGAGCACGCCACCTCGATGACCTAAGAGGACACAAAGAGAACGCCATGGAACGCCCCTACATCCTCCACATGTTCACGCCCGGCAAGCAGATGAGCCCGTTCGACGTGAACATGGCCGCCGACGCCGGCTACCAGGTCATCGCGTCGTATTGCGATGTCGAACTCGATGGCATCACTGCGCTCACGCAAGACGCCATCTTCTCGCGCGGCCCCAAGGGCGTGGCGCGCACCGGCATCTTCATCGGCGGGCGCAACGCGATGCTCGCGGCCGACATGCTCGAGCGCGCCACGGCCTCGATGGTCAAGCCCTTTGTCGTGTCGGTGATGGCCGACCCGAGTGGCGCCTACACCACGGCCGCAGCCATGGTCGCCTGCACCGAAGCCGCACTGCAGAAGCAGCAAGGCCACGGCCTCAGCGGGCTGCGTGTGGTGGTGCTCGGCGGGCTGGGGCCGGTGGGCCGCATCGCCGGTGTGATCGCTGCGCAAGCAGGCGCCCTGGTCTCTCTGTCGAGCCGCAGCGGTGCGGCGGCGGCAGAAGAGGGCGCGCATGAAACGGCCACGCGCTTCAAGGTGACGATGCATGGCGTGTCGGGTGCAGACCATGCCGCGGTGCGCGCCTCGCTCGCCGATGCCGACGTGGTGCTGGCCTGCGCCGCCGCTGGCGTGCAGGTCGTCTCGGCCGATGACTTGAAGGAAGCCAAGCGTTTGAAGGTGGCCGCCGACGTGAACGCCGTGCCGCCCGAAGGCATCGCCGGCGTGGGTGTGATGGACAACGGCAAGGCCCTGGCCGGCACGGCCGCGGTGGGCATCGGCGCGCTCGCGATCGGCAACGTGAAGTACCAGACGCAACACCGTCTGCTGGTGCAGATGCGTGACGCCAACAAGAAGGCGCTGGTGCTCGGCTTCCCGGAGGCGTTCGCCACGGCGCGGGCGCATCTGTCGGAGCGCGCGGACGGCGGGGCCGATTGAATCGCCAGCACCCAGCCGGCATGATCGCCGTGGCGGCGCTGTCCGCCCGCATGATGGCCGAGGCCTCGGCACGTGATGGTTTCGACGTGGTGGCGCTCGACCTGTTCGGCGATGCGGACACCCGCCTGGCCGCATCGCAATGGATGAGCCTGGGCGAGCCTGCCTCGCTCGCGATCGACGACGTGCGAACGCTCGCCGCGCTGCGCGAGCTGGCGCGGCGTGGCGAGGTGAGCGGCTGGGTGGCCGGCAGCGGCTTCGAAGGCCGGCCCGGCTTGCTGGCCGAAGCGGCGGCACTGCTGCCGCTGGTCGGCACCTCGGCGTCGGCGGTGTGCCGCGTGCGCGACCCGGCCCAGTTCTTCGGTTTTCTCGCGTCGAAAGGGATTCACTACCCGCCGGTGCGGCTGGGTGCGCTGGCGCGCACGCTGCCCGACGACGGCACGCGCTGGTTGGTGAAAGACGCGTTGGGCAGCGGCGGCTGGCACGTGTGGCGCGCCACGCCGCGGCGTGTGGCCGAGATGCCCGCACACCATTACCTGCAGCAGCAAGCGCCTGGCGTGCCGATGTCGGCCACCTTCGTGGCGAACGGGCGCAATGCGGTGGTCCTCGGCTTCAACGAGCTGACGGTGCGGCGCTTCGGAACGCGGCCCTTCGTGTTCTGCGGTGCGGTGGGGCCGGTGAAGCTGGCCGCGCGGGCGGCATCGCGCGCGCTCGCCGCCGTGCGCGCGCTGACTGCCGAGTTCGAACTGCGCGGCCTGTGCAGCCTCGACTTCATGCTCGACGGCCCCGAGATCGCCGTGCTCGAGGTCAACCCGCGCCCGCCTGCGAGCATGGCCTTGTACGGCGATGGCCTGATGGCGGCGCATGTGCACGCCTGCCTGCACGACGCGCTGCCCGCACCGCGTGCCGTGCCGGATCATGTCGAAGGCACGGAGATCGTGTTTGCGCGCCATGACGGGCTGATCGATGATGCAGCGGCGCGCCGCTTGAGCGCCTGGCCCGGTTCTCATGACCTGCCGTGCGCCGGCACGCGCCTGGAAGCAGGCGACCCGCTGTGCAGCCTGAGCGCGAGCGGGGCCGATGCCGACGCGGTGAGAGCGGCCTTGCACCAGGCCTGCGAGGCCTTGCTGGACACACTGGAGACACCGCCATGACCGACACCAACCCACCGCTCGCCGCGACGACGCTGAGCGTCAACGCGGGGGCCTTGCCGCTCGTCGAACGCCTGCTCGCAAACGCCGAGGCCTTGCAGGTGGCCGTGCGCCGGGACGACAGCGGCGTGTGCATCGTCGACGCCGGCATCGACGTGCGCGGCAGCGTGGCCGCCGGCCTGCTGGTCGGCGAGATCTGCATGGGCGGGCTGGGCCAGGTCGGTTTGCACGCGAGCGGGCTGGAGAGCTGGCCCACCTGGGTCGAGGTGCGCAGCTCCAAGCCGGTGCTGGCCTGCCTGGGCAGCCAGTACGCAGGCTGGAGCCTCGCGGCCACGAAAGAAGAAACCGGCGGCAAGAAGTTCTTCTCGCTCGGCTCGGGCCCGGCACGTGCGCTGGCCGGCAAGGAAGACCTGTTCAAGGAACTCGGCTACCGCGACCGCTGCGAAAGCGGCGTGCTCGTGATGGAGGTCGACCGCCCGCCGCCCAAGGTGATCATCGACAAGCTGCTGCACGACTGCGCGCTGAAGCCCGAGGCGCTGACGATCATCCTCACGCCGACCACGAGCATTGCCGGCACGACGCAGATCGTCGCGCGCGTGCTCGAAACGGCCTTGCACAAGGCGCACACGCTGGGCTTCGCGCTGGGCCACATCGTCGAGGGCACGGCCACCGCGCCGCTGCCGTCGCCCACGCCCGACGGCAGCCTGGCGATGGGCCGCACCAACGACGCCATCCTCTACGGCGGCAAGGTGCATCTCACGGTGCGCGGCGACGATGCAGCGGCCCGCGCGCTGGCGAAGCAGCTGCCGTCCACCAACTCGCGCGACCACGGCCGCTCGTTCACCGACATCTTCAAGGAGGCCGGCTACGACTTCTACAAGATCGATGCCGGCCTGTTCGCGCCAGCCGAGGTGTGGGTCAGCAACATCGACAGCGGCAACACCTGGCACGGCGGCGGCCTCAACATGGCGCTGCTGCGCCGGCTTTGGTTGCAGGAATCGTGATGCCAAATCTCTCCGTTCGAACCTTTTCTTTGGACGCAAAGAACGCAAAGGAAGACGCAAAGGTCGCAAGGAAAGCCTTGTATTCCTCGGCGAGCTTTGCGTCTTTCTTCGCGACCCTTGCGTCCGAAAAGACCTTGCCCGAAGCTGTGTCCCTTGAAGAGGGGATCACGGCGTTCGCCGGGATGACGTGGCGGGCCTTCACATGAGCTTGCGCGTGGCCATCATGGCCGACGAAACCGGCTGGCACACACGCCAACTGCAAGCGGCATTGCGTGCCCGCGGTTGCGTCGGGCGCTGCATCGACCTCGCCGATTGCCACATCGACACCACCGCTGCGTGGCACGGCCTCGCGCTGCCCGGCTTTGGCCGCGAGCTGCCCGATGCGGTGCTGGTGCGCGGCGTGGCCGGCGGCAGCTTCGAGCAGGTCACCAAGCGGCTGGGCGTGCTGCACGCGCTGCGCGAGCTGGGCGTGCCGGTCTACAACGACGCGCGAGCCATCGAGCGCAGTGTCGACAAGTCGATGACCAGCCTGCTGCTGCATGCGGCCGGCATTCCCACGCCGCCGACCTGGGCCACCGAATCGCAGGCGCATGCGCAACGCATTGCCATGCGCGAAGGCGCAGCCGGCCACACGCTCGTGCTCAAGCCGCTGTTCGGCTCGCAAGGCAAGGGCCTGCAGCTGGTGGGCGACGTGAACGGTGTGCACCACACGCTGCCCGCGCTCAGCCAGGGCCATGGCTCGCTCGCCTACCTGCAGCGCTTCGTGCCGCCCGTCAGCACGCCGGGGTTCGACTGGCGCGTGCTGGTCGTGGGCGGGCGCGCCGTCACCGCGATGCGCCGCGTCAGCGAGAACTGGATCCACAACGTGGCGCAGGGCGCGCGCTGCGAGCCGGCCGAGCTCACGCCGGAGCTGGCGCACCTGGCCGAGCAGGCAGCGCATGCGCTCGACATGGACTACGCCGGTGTCGACCTGATCCCGTCGGCGCAGGGCACGCAGGTGATCGAGGTCAACGGCGTGGCTGCGTGGCGCGGCCTGCAGCGTGTGACGGGTTTCAACATCGCACGCGCCATCGTCGACGACCTGCTGGACCGCAAGTGCGGGGTCCACCGCGCGCTGGACGACGAGGCGGCCGAGCGTCGCGCGTGAGTCGCGCATGAGCGGCGCCTTGCACCCGGCCGTGGAGCGCGCGAAGGCGAGTTTTCTCTGCGCCTGCACACTCGACGTGGCGGTGCGCAAGCCCGGCAACGTGAGCCTGCATTCCGCTGGCCACCGCATGCAGGCCTCGATGTTCATCGACAGCGCGCGCGCCGCAGCCGTTCCGTTGTTCAGGTCGGGCGCGAGCGTCGGCGAGCGCATCGAGGCGGCGGTGGAGGCGAGCTGGGCCGTTGCGCACTGCAACACCAACCTCGGCATCCTGCTGCTGTGCGCGCCGGTGGCCGTGGCGGTGGAGCGGCGGCCCGAAGCCACGAGTGCGGCCGCGCTGCGCGATGCCATTGCCGAGGTGCTGGCAGGCTTGGGTCTCGCCGATGCCCACCATGCCTACCGCGCCATTACGCGCGCCAACCCTGGTGGCCTGGGCGACGCGCCGGCCGAAGACGTGCGCCATGCGCCGAGCATCGACCTGCGCGCGGCCATGGCCTTGTCTGCCGATCGCGACCTGATTGCGCGGCAGTATCGAGATGGCTATGTCGATTTGTTCGATGTGGCCTTGCCGGCCCTGGGTCCGCGCTTTGCATGCCCGACCGGTGCGGCATGCGAGTCGCCCGGTGCAGCCACCACGGCGTCTGTGCAGCAGCTTTACGTCGCGCTGCTCAGCACTTTTCCCGATTCACACATTGTTCGGAAACACGGCGAGGCCGTGGCACAGACTGTCATGACCTCGGCGCAAGCCTGGCGTGGCGTGGCGGAGATGAGCGCGTCGCCGGCCTTCGCAGCCTGGGACGAATCGCTCAAGGCACGGGGCATCAACCCCGGTACCAGCGCCGATTTGACGGTGGCTGCGCTGATGATCGCCGGCCTCTGTGTTTGATGGCACGGAACGTGATAACAGCCCTGAAGCACTGGCGTCTCGCCGGTGTCGGGAACGTCCCTAGAACCGCAAACAGGAGATGACAAAACTATGGCCAAGATCGATCGCATGATGGTCGGTGAGTCGCTCGTCGGAGACGGCAATGAAGTTGCCCACATCGACCTGCTCATCGGACCGCGTGGCAGCCCTGCCGAATCCGCGTTTGCCAACGCGCTGACCAACAACAAGGACGGTTTCACTTCGCTGCTCGCAGTGGTGGCCCCGAACCTGTTGACCAAACCCGCAACCGTGATGTTCAACAAGGTCACCATCAAGGGCGCCAAACAGGCCGTCCAGATGTTCGGCCCCGCACAGCGCGGCGTGGCCATGGCCGTGGCCGACTGTGTCGAAGACGGCACCATCCCCGCAGCAGAAGCGGACAACCTGTTCATCTGCGTCGGCGTCTTCATCCACTGGCTGGCCGAAGACGACAAGAAGATCCAGCAGTACAACTACCAGGCCGTCAAGGAGTCGATCAAGCGTGCCGTGACCGGCTCGCCGACTGCTGCTGAAGTGGTGGCCAAGAAGGGTTCGACCCCGCACCCGTTCGCTGCTGGCTGATCCCGACGATCTCGGAAACAAGCCCAGAAACCAGCTCAACGCAAGCCGACCCTGACCGGGTCGGCTTTGCTGTTTCAGGGCTGGTCGTTTAAGGCTTGTTGTGCGGTGCGGAACCCTTTTCGCCGGGCACCACCATGCCCGAACCGAGCAGCTGCACGACGGTGGCCGAGCGGCCTGCCGCAGACACGGGGCTCGCCACGCGTTCGATCTGCACGCCGACCGAGGCCACGTCGTCGAACTTGCGCGGCTTGACGATCTTCACGCGGACCCAGCTCGCACCGAATTCGTCGAGCAGGATGTCGGCCACGGTC
>Ga0307513_10002925_pt1 | contig 23351 bp, 24 predicted proteins | sample 15_EM_MG_FD_202174 | JGI IMG/M metagenome (GOLD analysis project Ga0307513, IMG submission 202174) | Populus trichocarpa ectomycorrhiza microbial communities from riparian zone in the Pacific Northwest, United States - 15_EM | ecosystem: Host-associated > Plants > Roots > Unclassified | place...
GTAGCCGGCGTTGTTGATCGCCACATCGATGCGTCCGAAACGTTGGATCGTCGCGGCGACCGCGCTATCGACGGCCGCCTTGTCGGTGACGTCGAGGGTGAGCGCCAGGACCTGGTCGCCGTATTGCTTGACGAGAGGCTGCAGGGTCCCGACGTCGCGCGCCGTGGCCGCCACGCGGTCGCCGCGCGCCAGGGCCGCCTCGGCCCAGATGCGGCCGAAGCCCTTGGACGTTCCCGTGATGAACCAGACCTTGCTTGTCATCTGCTGCTCCTCGAAATGTCGCCCGCCGCGCTCGCAGAGATAGGGGCCGCCCCACGGGATTGTCAGGCCTTGACAGCACACCGGGCGGGCCAAAATCCGGCGCCATATCGGCGCTGTCCGGCTAGCGCTTGAACTGGGCTATGGCGCCGCGCAGGGGCTCGTCGGAGATGCGGATGAGGCCGCCGTAGGGCTCGCTGATGTCCAGGATGAGGAAAATGGCGCCCGAGACCGAGAATGCGCCCATGAAGAGGGCCGCGGCCACGGTCGCGCTGAACCGGGCCAGCAGGCCGAACCCGAAGAACAGCACGCAAATCCAGAGGACCAGCACGCTCAGGAACGGCCACGGGACGGGGTTGGCGAGACTGTGGGAGATCAGCAGGCGGGACTTCGCGATGCTGTCGGCCTGCTGGAGGGCGCGGCCCTGCAGCAGGCGTTGGGCGTCGGTCGTCGCCGTGAGGGCCGTCAGTTGCGCCGTGGCGGCCCGCGCCGCGTCCTGGGCCGCCGGCGTGCTGAGCCTTTCGGGGCGGGCGCCCATCGGCGACCAGATCGCCTCGTGGGTTCGCCGGGCGGCGTCGTGCATCCCCTGGCGGGTGGCCTGGGCGTCCGGGCCGTAGAGCTGCAGCGTCCGGTCGAGCAGGATGATGTCGGCCGAGAGCTCCTTGAGCTGGCTGTCGTGCTGGTGCTGGATGCCGCTCGCCGAGGCCACCAGCAGGCCGAGCACGAGCGCGACCGTGGTCCCGACCAGCCCCATGACCAGTCTCATGGCGTCGCGGGATCCGGCGTCCAATGGCCGCTCGACCCTCCTGCCGTGGACGAACATGCCGAGCAGGGCGGAGGCGTAGGCGCAGCCCAGGACGCCTAAGGCGATAATGACCTCACCCATGTTCCCGCGTTCCCAAAGCCGATCCCTTGGAAGGTAGCGCTTGGGAGAACGACGGTCTCTAAGAGAAATCCTGGGTCGAGCGGCGGCGGCCCGGAGCGGTCATGCCGCGCCGGGATGGCTCCGGACCAGGGCGGCGATCGCCTCGCCGAGGGGGATCCGGCCTTTGCAGGCATGGACGCCGCCATCCCGGAAGTCGATCCAGCCCTCGTTGAAGCCATCGATCATCTGCATGCGCGGCGTCGGGTTCTGCATCCCCTGTTCGCGGAAGAGGGCCTGCCAGTCGCCGCGCGGCACGGGCTGCGCCACGACCCGCCGGCCCAGGGCCCGGCCGAAGGCGGCGGCCAGCTGGTCGGGCGAGACCCGCTCGGCGGCCTCCAGCTCCACGATCCGGCGCCCGCTCCAGCTTTGCTGCATCAGCTCGGCGGCGAGGCGGCCGACGTCGTCGGTGGCGATCATCGGCACGGGCCGGTCCAACGGCTGCAGGTAGCTGTGGATGACCCCCTGGTCCCGGGCTGAGGTCACGTCCCACGAGGCGTTCTCCATGAACCAGGCCGCCCGCAGGAAGGTGATCGGCAGCGGGAGGTCGGACAGCGCCTCTTCCAGGAAGCGCAGGCTGTTCAGCAGGTTGGGGCGCGCGCTGTCCGCGCCGATGGTCGACAGTACCACCAGCCGGCCGGGTTTCGCCTTCGCCAGCGCCGCCTTGATGACCGCGATCGCCGGCTTCACGTCGGCGAAGTCTGGCGCCGGATCGAACACCGGCGGGAGCAGGATGAAGGCGGCCTCTACGCCCGCCAGCGCGGTCGCCAGAGGACCGGCGTCCGACACGTCGGCGACCGCGACCTCGCAGCCGCGCGCTGCCCAGGCCGCGCCCCGCTCCGGGCTGCGGACGACGGCGCGGACGGGATGGCCGGCGGCCAGCAGCGTACGGGCGACAGCGCCCCCGACCTTTCCGGTGATGGCTGTGACTGCGAACACGTCCTGTTCCTCCAGGGTGGGATTGGGCCCCGGTTTTAGCGCGCGGCGGCTGTTGCCCTGAGCGCCGTTATGTCAAAAGACTCCGGACATGGAATCGGGAATTGGCGATGCCCTATGACGGCCGGCTGCTCGCAGGGGTGACGGTGCTGATGGCGGTCGTGGAGGCCGGCGCGATGGCGCGGGCGGGCGAGGCGCTGGGCCTGTCGCCCTCCGGCGTCGGGCGCGCGATCGCCCGCCTGGAGGCCCGGGTCGGGGTGCGGCTGCTGGACCGCACCACACGATCCATGCGGCTGACCGACGAGGGCCGCCGCTTCTACCAGCGCGTGGCGCCCCACCTCGAAGGCATCGAGGCGGCGGCGATCGAGGCCTCCGGCGCCCGCGCCGCCGTGCGCGGCCGGCTCCGCGTCAACGTCGATCCGTTCTTCTCGCGGGTCGTGCTCGCGCCCCACATCGCAGGCTTCCTTGCGCGCTATCCCGACATCGCCGTCGAACTGATCATGCGGGACTCGGTGGGCGACCTCATCGCCGACGGCTTCGACATGGCCGTGCGCTTCGGCGATCCGCCGGAGGGTTCGTTCGTGGCGCGCAAGCTGGTCGAGACACGCATCCTGACCGTGGCTTCGCCCGCCTACCTCGCCGCCCGGGGCCGGCCGCGCCACCCGGCAGAGCTGGCGGACCACGCCTGCATCGACTTCTGGGACGCCGCCCACCGCACGGCCTACGACTGGGAGTTCCGCAGGGACGGCCAGGTGCTGCCGGTCCAGATCAAGGCCCGGCTCCTGACTTCCGACTCCGGCACCCTGCTCGAGGCCTGCCAAGCCGGGGCGGGCGTCGCCCAAATCCTGCAGCTCGGGACCGAGGACCTGATTGCGCGCGGCGCGCTCGTCGAGATCTTCCCTGACTGGAACGGCGAGGTCTTCCCGCTGCACGCGATCTACCCGTCGGGCCCTCACCGCGCGGCCAAAATCGGCGCCTTCGCCGACTTCTGCCGCGAGGCGATCGCCCACGCCGCCGCCCGGTGATCCCGAACCGCGCCGACGTCAGAGGCCCGCTGCGCTCCAGGCGGCGGGATTGATGGTCACCCGCCGGTGCTCGAGCGTCCGGCGCGCCGCGCCGATCGCACTGCGCGCGCAGCTCGGGTCCCGCATCGAGCGGACCGCTCGGGGGTCGGCGGGCTCCGCGCAGACCTTCTCGGCTGCGACTCGCAGGCTGGCCCTGTCGACGCCGAGAAGGTCTGCGCGGTTCCAGGCCCAGGCGGGACTCGGGCCGCATGCCGACGCGGGCGGCCTGCACCCTAGGTCGCCTCGCGGGCGCCGACCTCTGGAAGAGCGCGGCCAGCTTATTTCCCGGCCCGCGCCTTCACCGACTCCTTGGCGGCGGCGCGCCGGGTGTTTTCGTCGACCACCAGGCGGTAGGCCACGTAGTATTTGTAGATGTTGCTCACGTAGGTGACGGTCTCGCGGCCGATGCGCTCGGACGCGATCTGCTCGACGTTGCCGAACCAGATGTTGGGGTTGAGGCCGCGCGCCGCGGCCTCGCGCCGAAGCTGACGGATCCGGGCGGGGCCGGCGTTGTAGGCCGCGAAGGTGAACAGGCCTTTGTTCAGCTCGTCCATCGGCTCGTCCTTGAAGTAGCGGTCGCGCATGAACCGCATGTACTTCACGCCGGCGTGGATGTTGGGCTCGACCTGGGCGATGTCGCCGACCTGCTGCTCCTTGCCGGTGGCGGGCATGACCTGCATGACGCCTACGGCGCCGACGGCGCTCTTGGCGTCCTGGTTGAGTTGGGACTCCTGGTAGCCCTGGGCGGCCATGAGCAGGTAGTCCACGCCGTACTGGTCGCTGTACTTCCGGAAGAGCGAAACGAGCGCCTGGAACTTCTTCCGCTCCGCCTCGGAGGCGGAGTTCTGGACGTACTTCGTGCTCACCAGATAGCGCTTCTCGATCATGTTGCCGAAGGCGGTCCCGAGGCCGTGCGTGGTGAGGAACTCGTTCAAGGCGGCGGCGAGCTGTGGGCTGTCCTTGCGGATCGCAATGGCGAGGTTGCCGCCAGTGCGCAGCGTTGCGGCGTCGTGGACGTTCAGATTGGTGAAGGTCTGCTTCCAGAACCCCGCCAAGTAGTTGTCGACGACGGTGATCGGGATCAGTCCGGCGTTGACCATCTCGAGCAGGTCGTCGTCTTCGAGGTTGCCGGGCGCGTCACGGATCACGGCGGGCGGCTTGTCCTTGGCTTTCAGGCGGGCGTTCAGCGCGACGAGGCTGTCGTAGTACTTGCTGTCCTTGCGGACCCAGACCTCTTTCCCCGACAGCTCGTCCGCTGAAGCGATTGTCGGACCACCCGGGCCGGTCACGACCACTTCGTTGACGTTTGTGCGCGTGGGGTTCGTGAAGCCCACGAGCCCCTGCAATTCCGGCCTTACCGTGACCTGCGCCGCGACGAGGTCGACCTTGCCTTCCGTTAGCGCCGGCGCCAGCAGGTCGCGAGGGTAGGGCATGAAGACGACGTGGATCTTCGACGCGTCCGTCGTCTTGAGTTTCTTGTTGAGCTCGCCCTCGAAGGCCTTCCCGAGCTCGTAGGCGACCCCGCGCTGCACGCCTTTGTCCACGAAATAGAAGGTGCGGTTGAAGGGCACCCCGACGCGGACCACCTTGCGTTTCACCATCGCGTCGAAGTCGCCGGAGAACGGCTCGAAGATCTTCGCGCGCAGGTCTTTCGGCAGCTGGGCTTCATTGGCGGGGGGCGGCAGGGGGCCGTCGGCCGCGTCGGCGGCTGCAGCCGGCGCCTTGGCCGCGGGCGCCTTCGACCCTCGGTCGCACCCGGTCATGGCGGTCGCAAACACCGCGAGCGCGACTATGCCCAGCCATGCCGGGGACCTGCGTGGGCGCACCATGAGCGTTCTCCGACGCCGCGGAAGTCCGTCTGTTGTGGCGGACGCCATCCCACCTAACTGACCCGTGGGAAGCTGCACCTTCCGGCGGTCCAGCGCCTGCAGCCATCAGGGGTTTGCCGGATAAGCGAAGCCGCAGGGCCCTGATGCCGCTGTCCGGTTTGCATCAGCTGTGGCCGTTCCGTCTGAGGCGGCGCGCGCCCTTCTCGGTCGGGTGCGCGACGGAGGCCTTTACTTTCGGGGGTCGGGTGGCGGGAACGACGCAATCACCCGCGCGCCGCTCCAAAGCTCGAGGGCGTGTTGCTGATCCTGCAGACACGCCCACTCGCGGGCCTTGGAGTCGTTTTCGCAGTCCTTTTCGGCCGCCTTGAAGATGCGACCGTCTTCCCCGAGGAAATAGAGTCGATATCCCGTCATGCTCGTCCCTCAACGCGCCCACAGCCGCATAACCATTGGCGCCGATCCGGCAGCGGGAAATCACACAAGTTGATGATCGCGGCCGGTGCAACGAATTCCGTTTCGCGCAGGCGATATGCGGGCGGCGCGGCCCTTGCCCGGCGGGCCGAACGGCAGGAGAACGCAGCGCTTGGACCTTCGCCTTGTTCGGGACCCGGGAGACGCCTCGTGAAGCTTCGCGCCGTCGCTGTCTTGGTTACCCTGGCGCTGACCGCCTGCGACAATCCCAAGCCCCGCCAGATCCCGCCCGACCCGATGGCCAAGGCGCTGCCGCCGGCCGGCCCCGTGGCGCCGCCGAAGGATGGGATGACGCAGGGCCTGGCCAAGCGGACGGAGGTCGCATCCTTCTACCTCGACCGGGTGGGCGAGGCGCTCGACCCGCTGAACAAGCAGCCCGCGGGCACGCCGGGCGATGCTGCGATCCTCATGAGCGGGTTCGGTTTCGATCCGGTCGCCAAGGCGCCGGCCAAGGGTGTCGATGTGGTGATCGACGGCAAGGCCTACGCGGCGGCCTACGGCGCCGCGCGCGAGGACGTGGCCAACTATTTCAAGACCCCGGGCCTGGCCGCCACCGGCTACGCCGTGACCCTGCCGGCCGGGTTCCTAGTGAATGGCCCGCACAAGGTCGCGGTGCGGGTGATCGCGGCCGACGGGAAGGGCTATTTCGAGTCGCCGGCGATCCCGTTCACGGTGGATTGAAGCCCCGGATCGGCGCCGCATTGCAAACGGGCGTTCGAATTCCCAGATAATCCTTGTCCGGTCGAGCCGCGCCGCTCAAGGGCGGTCCGACCGGAGAGTCGCTTCTCTAAGGACTCCAGGATGAACCGGTCGATACTCTTCGATAGCCCCTTTCTCCTGGGCTTCGAACATACCCGCAGCCTCATTGAGCGCGCCGCCAAGGCCGCCGCCGAGAGCTATCCGCCGTACAATGTGGAAGACCGCGGCGACGGCGGGTTGCGCATAACCCTGGCGGTGGCGGGCTTCTCGCCCGATCAGCTGGAGGTGACGATCGAGGGCCGCCAGCTGGTGGTCGCCGGCCGCCGCGATGGAAACGCCGCCAGGCCGGAGGATGCCTTCCTGCATCGGGGCATCGCGGCGCGCGGCTTCATCCGAAGCTTCGTGCTGGCCGACGGGATGGAGGTGGAGGGCGCGCTCCTGGAGCACGGCCTTCTGCACATCGACCTGGCGAGGCCGGAGCCTGAAAAACGCGTGGTGAAGGTGCCCATTCGCACCGTCGCCTGAGTTGAGGAGAAGTGTTGCTTTCGGGACGCGCGGATTGTCCGGCGTCCTCATCCTGAGACGGTTGGCTGAACCTGCGGCCGTTTCAAAGCGTTGAGCTTAAGTGGAGGTGGTCATGATGACGCCTATTCTTTCTACCGAAGCGTTTGCCGCCCTTGGCGCGCCCAACCTCGTCTATGTGCGACCGGTGAGCGGAGCCGAGATTCTGGCAAGCGTTCCGATGGCCCAGGCGCAGGGGTTCGAGCTGAGCCCCGAACAGACCCTCTATGCGGTCCACCGCGCCGACGGCGAGCGCCTGGCGGTCATGACCGACCGCGACAGCGCCGTGGCCGCCGCCCTGGCGCACGAGCTGGCGCCGGTCTCGGTGCACTAAGGAATCATCCCTCCTCTTCAGGGGAGGGACAGGCCGCACAGCGGCCAGGGTGGGGGGCTCGCGCTCAAGCGGCGAGTCCCTTGCCTGATCCTGAAACCCCCGGCGAGGCTTCGCCTCGTACCCTCCCCGTCAGGGGAGGTTTTTCTTTGCTAAGCCGCGGTGACCCGGACGGCGGGGCCGCCGTCCTGCACCAGCAGGGCGTGGATGGCGTCGGCCGTGCGGGCCTGGCGCAGCTGTTCGCGCAGCTCCGCCTGGCGCAGCAGGCGTGACACGCGGGCGAGCGCACGCAGGTGCTCGACGCCGGACGCCTCCTTGGGCGCGAAGAGCGCGAAGATCAGGTCGACCGGCTGGTCGTCGACGGAATCGAAGTCGACGGGGTGCTCGACGCGCACGAAGACGCCGCGCAGCCGCGTCAGGCCCTCCAGCCGGGCGTGCGGAACCGCGACGCCGTGGCCGACGCCGGTCGATCCGGCCTGCTCGCGCTCGGTGAGCGCGTCCAGCACATGGCCGGCGTCGAGCCCGAAGTTGCGGGCCGCGATTTCGGCGATGACCGCCAGCGCCTTGCGCTTGTTCGACGCGCTGATGCGCAAGGCGATCGCATTGCGATCAAGAAGTTCGCCGATCTGCATAGGTCTCTAAAAGCTCGCAATCACTTCTCACGACCGTCCCCCTGACAGGTCGCTGTGACGGTCCTGCGAAGCGCTTCTCAGGCTTCTCCAGTTCCTTCGGATCCGGTCCCGTTCGCCTTGATTCTTTCGGGATCGATCCAGCCGATGTTGCCGTCGGGCCGGCGATATACCACGGACAATCCATCGTGCGCTGCATTCCTGAACACGATTGTTTGAGATTCCGTCAGGTCCAGCTCCATCACCGCCATGGAAACGGTCATGGTGCGGAGCTGTTTCTCGGTCTCCGCGATCACCATCGGCTCCGGGAAGCCTTGGCCGAGGTCTTCGTCGAGGGTCTCGTCTTCTTCGTCGGTGACCTGCAGCACATAGTAGGCGGCCGTCTCGGCCTGGCGGGCCAGCGCCTGTGGATGGTGGTCTTTCAGCCGGTTCTTGTAGCGCCGGATCCGCTTCTGCAGCTTGGTGATGGCCGCATTGAACGCCAGGTGGGCGTCGCCGCCCAGCCCCTGCGTCGTCAGCTGTTGGCCAGACGCCAGGGTGATCGCACAATCCACCTTGAACGAGTGGCCTTCGCGGCTGACCACGACATCGGCTCCGCCGCCTTCGCGGTCGAAGTATTTGCCGATGCTGGTGGAGATTTCGTCGGAGACCCGCGAACGCAGGGCCTCGCCGACGTCGACGTGTTTGCCGGTGACTTGGACTTGCATAAGTCAATCAACGCGCCCGGCTTCGGAAGGTGTCAACCCGCGGTGATTACCGAGATCACATGCTCGGCGCCCCGGGTGATCAACCCCGCCGCCAGGACCAGGATGCTGGCCGAAAGCGCGGCCAGGCCATAGCCGAACAGGGCCAGCAGGCCGTCGCGCTGCACCAGCGCCAGCGACAGGACGGTGACCGTCACGCCGGGGAGGAAGTTGCCGCCGGGGATCGGCAGGATCAGCACCAGCGCCAGGACGAAGACGACCAGGCCGATCAATCGCTCGCCCACCGCGCCGAACAAGAGGGCGAACCTGGGCCGCGACACCGCCTCGATACGTTCCAGCCAGACCAGGACCTTCGGCAGGCCGCGGGCCAGATGGTCGGTGGAGAGGGTCCGCGCGCGCACGCCCACCGGCAGCCATGGCGCGCGACGGCCGAAGATCAGTTGCGGCGCAAGCAGCACCAGCGGCGCGCCGAACAGGGTGGTCCCGCCCGGCGGGAACGGCAGGGTGCAGATCAGGCCGAAGACCAGCAGCAGCGCCCCAAGCGCCCGCCCGCCGAACAGTTCCGTCAGTTCGGCGATCGAGATGGTCGGAGCCTCGCGCTCAGCGACGGCGCGCAGGATGGCGGAAAGCGGCAGGGCATCGGAAGCATGGGCCATAAGCCCTTCCATCTGAGGCCTGCCGGAAGCTCCGCCAAGAACATTCGCGCCACAGTCGAGTGTTTCCGGCCCGCAGGCCCGGATAAAGCGGGCGGCTCAGAACCCGCCCCAGCCCCTGAGCCGGTCGAGCATCGGGGTGATCTTGTCCCAGTAGGGCCGGGCGCACTCGCCGTGCCACAGCCGGCCGGAAATGCCCTTCGACCCGTCAGGGTCCTCGGCGAAGTGCATGCGGGTCGAGGGATCGCCGGGCTTCACCGGCAGGTGGCACTTTGGGCACCAGTCTCCCCGGGGATCGCCCCCGGGCTCAGCATCGTAAGCCATAGAACTTCCAAAGCCCCCCAAGAACGCCGGCGTCGCGTTTTCCGCATATCGCCGATGGTGGAGCTTCGATCCTGGCGGGAAGGCTGTAAATGCGGGGCGCTGTCGCAGTACCCGGGCGGGTGTTTGCGGTTTCAGACCACCCTGACAGCGATGCCGAGGAACATGGCCACGCCCGCGAGGGAAATCACCAGGGCGATGAACAGGGTCGGCCGTCCGAGGCGAAACTGCTCCGTCCGATTGAGATCCCGCAGCGTCTGCCAATAGCTCCAGGTCCCGAGAACGATCGACAGCGTTCCCATGCCGCAGAGGAAGAGGCCCACCTGTTGCGGGCTGTTGGTGTCCGGGATCACCCGCGCGCTCTTTGGCACGCCTTCGAGGAATTTGTAGATGGTGAAGCCGAAGCTGATCATCGACAGACCGGTCCGGATCCAGGCCATCAAGGTGCGGTCAGCGGCCATGATCGTGCGCATCTCGCCCTGGTCGGTGGGGAGCACGGGAGGCCTTCGAAACGGGACGTGGTCCTGGGTGGTCATGCGACGCCTTTCGCTGGCGCCGGCACTAGAAAACCAAGCCGATGAGCTGCCAACCGGGGTTTACCCGGAGGCGCTCGGCGTCGGTTCTGTAGAGGCTAGGCCGTCTCTTTGAGGATGCGGCGACGTTCGACGGAGGACGGGATGCGCATCGCCTCGCGGTATTTGGCGACCGTGCGGCGGGCGATGTCGACGCCGGCTTCCTTGAGGATCTCGACGATGCGGTCGTCGGAGTGGACCTCGGTCTCGGTGGCCTCGGCGTCTATGAGCTGGCGGATCTTGTGGCGCACGCTCTCGGCGGAGTGGGCCTCGCCGCCCTCGCTCGATTGGATCGCCGAGGTGAAGAAGAACTTCATCTCGAACACCCCGCGCGGCGTGGCGATGTATTTGTTCGAGGTCACCCGGCTGACGGTGGACTCGTGCATGCCGATGGCGTCGGCGACGGTCTTCAGGTTCAGCGGCCGCAGGTGCTCGACGCCATAGGCCAGGAAGGCGTCCTGCTGGCGCACGATTTCCGACGACACCTTGAGGATGGTCTTGGCCCGCTGGTCGAGGCTCTTCACCAGCCAGCTGGCCTGGGCCGCGCAGTCGGAGACGAAGGTCTTTTCCTGGTCGGTGCGCGCCGAGGCGCTGACGCGCGCGTGGTAGCGCTGGTCGACGAGCAGGCGCGGCAGGGTCTCGGAGTTGAGCTCCACGTGCCACATGCCGCCGAGGCCCTCCCTGACGTAGACGTCGGGAGCCACGGGCTGGACCGGATCGCCGCCGAACGCCGCGCCGGGCCGGGGCGTCAGGGCCCTGAGCTCAGCGACCATCTCGCGCATGTCCTCATCGTCGACGCCGCAGGCCTTCCTGAGCGCCGGCATGTCGCGCTTGGCGAGGAGTTGCAGGTTGTCGAGCAGCGCGCCCATGGCCGGGTCGAACCGGTTGCGGTCCATCAGCTGCAGCATCAGGCATTCGCGCAGGTCGCGGGCGCCGACGCCCACCGGCTCGAAGCCATGGATGACCTTGAGCACCTCCTCGAGGAAGCTTTCCTCGCAGCTCAGGCGGTCGGCCACCTCGGCCAGTTCGACGCGCAGGTAGCCGCCTTCGTCGACGGAATCGATCAGCACGCCCGCCGCGGCCAGCGCCGGACCGGAGAGGCCAGCCACGGCCAGCTGGTCGTGCAGATGCTCATTGAGGGTCTTGTCGCGGGTGAGCGCGCTTTCCAGCGCATCGGCGTCGCCGTCGAAGCTGGTGGAGCCGCCGGACCCGGCCCGCGACCAGTCGACCGAGCCGCCGGCGTCGGCCGCGCCCTCGCTGCCCGGGTCGTCGCCGGTGGCGCGTTCGCCGGGCGAGGCCTCGTCGTGGCTGACGTCCATGTCGGCGCGCGCGGCGCTGTCGTCGATGCGGTCGGTGGAGGTGTCGGTGGAGCCGACTTCGATGGCTTCGGGCTCGGCCTCGTTGTCCCGGTCGTCGCGGGCGAGCAGCGGATTGCGCTCCAGCTCGGCGTCGACGAAGGCCTCGAGCTCAATATTCGACAACTGCAGAAGCTTGATCGCTTGCTGCAGCTGAGGCGTGATGACAAGGCCCTGGCCCTGCCTGATCTCGAGTCGCGCACTGAGCGCCAAGGTGGTCCCCTGAGCTGGCCTGTTTCTTGCTGGCGACCCTAGCCCCCGGAAGACCACCGATTAGTTAACCGGCCAAACGAATGCGCCGCCCGAGCCGACGCGCGCTTCACTTGGCCCGCGACTGCTGACACCATGCTGTCATGCGCCGCGCCGACCGCCTCTTCCAGATCATCCAGGTGCTGCGGCGCGGGCGCGGCCCGGTCACGGCCGACGCCATCGCCGAGGAGCTGGAGACCTCCAAGCGCACGATCTATCGCGATATCGCCGACCTGGTGGGCCAGAGGGTGCCGATCCGCGGCGAAGCGGGCATCGGCTATGTGCTGGAGGGCGGCTTCGACCTGCCGCCGCTGATGCTGACCCCCGACGAGATCGAGGCCGCGGTGCTGGGCGCCCAGTGGGTGACCCTGCGCGGCGACGCGGCGCTGGCGCGCGCCGCCCAGGACCTGATCGCCAAGATTGGCGCCGCGGTGCCGGAGCGCCTGCGCCCCTTCGCCCTGGAACCGGCCACCCGGGCGGCGACCAACTACAACGTCGTGCCCGACGGCATCGACATGGCGCAGGTGCGCCGCGCCATCCACGGGGCGAAGAAGATCAGGCTGACCTATCGCGACGAACAGGAGCGCGAAACCGAGCGGACCGTCTGGCCGTTCGCGGTCGGCTACCACGAGACCGTGCGGCTGATGATCGCCTGGTGCGAGCTGCGCAGCGATTTCAGGAGCTTCCGCACAGACCGCGTCGCCGACGCCGAGTTCCTGGACGAGCGCTATCCCGAGCGCGCCGCGACGCTCCGCGCCCGCTGGCGCAAGGCCTGGAACGAGCGGGCCATGGAAGTGGGCTCGCCGAAGCGGATCTGAGCCCTCAGCCCATGTCCGTCTTCACCGGCGCCTTGGGGAATCGCAGGGTCCTGGCAGTCGGGAAATCTAAGGGCTTGAAGCTGGGGACGCCCTTCAGCAGGGGCATGGGCGCGCGCTTGCCGTCGGCCATCACGACCTCGCCGGAGGGCGCGCCCGGGAACGACACCTGGGTGAGCTTCGGCATGGCCATGGCCATGATCCCCGCGGCTTTCCTGACGCCGGCGGCGGCCTGGATGAGGGCGGAGGCGACCTCGCGGGCATCCATCTCCATGGCCGGGGCGGCGCTGGTCTCAATGCCGACGGTGCAACCGAGCTTGGTCCCCTCCTCGACGCCGAACTGCAGCTTGGCGGCGTCGAGCTGGGCGAGCGTCGGCAGGCGGTCCACCCGGCCGTCGGCGCGAAGCGGGATGGGCGTGCGCTTGGCGCCCTCGACGAGCCAGACCGGCGCCGTCAGCGGCTGCGGCCCGACGTGGAGGTAATAGTTGATCTTGAACCGGCTCCGTTCGGCGGCCGGCAGCTTCAGATAGGCGTCGAGGTAGGAGAACACCTTCTTCGGATCGACGAGTTTGTCGGCCGCCGCGGCGGGCGCGGCGCAGGCCAGCGCGAACGCGCCGGCGAGGATGGTGCGGCGTGAAGCGTGGCCCATGGAACCCCCCGGTTCAGATCGTCAGGTGAAGCGGTCGCCCAGGTAGACGCGGCGCACCTCGGGATCGTCGACGATCTGGTCGGGGGTGCCTTCGAACAGCACCTCGCCAGCGTGGATGATCGAGGCGCGGTCGATGATGTCCAGGGTCTCGCGGACGTTGTGGTCGGTGATCAGTATGCCGATGCCCCGCTTCTTGAGGTAGGAGATCACCTCGCGGATGTCGGCGATCGCGAGCGGATCGATGCCCGCGAACGGCTCATCCAGCAGCATGAACGAGGGCTCGGACGCCAGCGCACGGGCGATTTCGACGCGCCGCCGCTCGCCGCCTGACAGCGAGATGGCCGGCGCGTTGCGCAGGTGCTCGATGTGCAGCTCTTCCAGGAGCTCGGTCACCATGGCGCGGGCCTTGCGGCGGTCGCGCTCGCGCAGCTCCACCACCGCCATGACGTTCTCGCCCACCGTCATGCCACGGAAGATCGAGGTCTCCTGCGGCAGGTAGCCCACGCCCATGCGGGCGCGCTGGTACATCGGCTGGGCGGTGATGTTCTCGCCGTCGAGGTAGATCGCGCCGTAGTCGGCCGGGATCAGCCCGGTGATCATGTAGAAGCAGGTGGTCTTGCCGGCGCCGTTGGGACCCAGCAGGCCCGCCACCTCACCCCGCGCCAGGTGCAGCGAGACGCCCTTCACCACCGGCCGGCCGCGGAACGACTTGCCGATGTTGTCCACGACCAGGCCGTCGCCGACCTGGCCGCCCAGGGCCGCAATGCGTTCCTGCTTCAAGAGGGTCACCTGCTGTTACGCAAACCTATCGGTTCTTGTCGGTCTTGGGCGGCGGGGCGGCTGCGTTGGCGTCGTCCTGCTTGGGATAGAAGACGCCGCGCGGACGGCTCTTGCCGCCCTTGCCGCCGCCCATCACCTGGCCCTGGCCGCTCTTGGTGTTGAACACCATCTTGTCGCCGCGCAGCACGTTCTGGCCCTGCACGGCCACGACGTCGCCGGTCATGGTGATGGTGTCGGTGTTAGCTTCATAGACCGCCTTGTTCGAGCGCACGCGCTGGTCGGGGGTTACATAGTAGACCGACCCCTCGGCTTCCATGCGCAGCAGGTCGCCGCAGGCCGAACTCGAGGCCGCGGCGCCGGCGGCCGGCGCGGGCGTGGAGGCCTTCGGCTTCGGTACGAAGAACGCCCGCAATACGTCAGCCCTAAGGCGCGAGGTGTCCTGCAGAGCTTCGGCCGAGCCCTTCCAGACCGAGGCGCATTGACCCTGCACCACTTCCAGCTCGTCGGCGGTGATGTCGACGGGCGCGTTGGAATTCGCCGCCAGCTGCGCCGCAGCGGGATGGGCGGCCAACAGCGCCGCCGCAGCGAAGGTGATTCCCGTCAGGCTCTTCATCAGCGCTACCAGCCTCATTGCTTATCCAAGCGCGTGTGAACGCCGCCCTTGAAGACGATGCGATCGCCCTTGTCGTAAACGCCATAGGACTTCGCGTTGATTTCTCCAAGCGACCCTGAGCCCTGAATAGGACCTGAACCGACCAGTTCGCCGGTCCGGGTGTCGAACAGCGACTCGGCCGTCTCGAAGGCCGCCTTGGCGCCGGAGAGATGCACGCCGCCGGAGACTTCCAACTTGCGGTTGCCCTCGTGATAGACGCCGGCGCCGCCGGTGATCCGCAAGGGGTCGGGGCCTTCGTCGTCGAGCACCAAGGCCGGCTTATCGAGCAGCACGCGTTGGTAGTCCTGTGGGTCGCGGGTCGCCGAGACCGCGGTCAGCACGAAGGCCCTGCCCCGCTCGTCGCGGCCGACGAAGCGGGGGTTCACCAGGCGGATCGGCTCGTTGGAGGACGCCGGGCTCGCCGGCTCGCGCGCCAGGGTGTTGTAGGCGACGGTGACCGCCAGTGCGCCGAGCGTCAGGAAGATCAGGCCCGGAAGCAGGATCCGCAGCGCCTTGATCAGCCGCGAACGCTGCTTCCAGCGCCGGATCGACGCCACCTGCGTGGACGTCTTCAACGGCGGATAGTGGGTAACCGTCACGGCCATGCGGGAGGATCAGGCGTGGGCGAAGATGTCGACGTCTTCCCAACCGGCGACGTCCAGCATCGCCCGATGAGGCAGGAACTCGAAACACGCCCTGGCCAGGCCGTCGCGCCCCTCGCGCACGAGCATCTCGTCGAGCCGGGCGCGCAGGGCGTGCAGGTGCAGCACGTCGGAGGCGGCATAGGCCACCTGCTCCTCGCTGAGCTTGGCCTGGCCCCAGTCGGAGCTCTGCTGGGCCTTGGAGAGATCGATGCCGATCAGCTCCTTGGTGACGTCCTTCAGGCCGTGCCGGTCGGTGTAGGTCCTGGCCAGCCTGGAGGCGATCTTGGTGCAGTAGACGGGGGCGGTCACCACACCAAGGTGAAGCCAGAACATGGCGATATCGAAGCGACCGTAGTGAAAAATCTTGATCACGGTCGGATCCGTCAGGAGCCGCTTCAGATTCGGTGCGTCATAGCTCGACCGGTCCAGTTGCACGACATGGGCGTCGCCGTTTCCGTCGGAGAGCTGGACCACGCAAAGCGGGTCGCGCCCGAGCCTGAGGCCCATGGTCTCCGAATCGATGGCCACCGCGGCAGCGCCCGCAAGGGCGTCGGCGGGCAGGTCCCCGTCGTGCAGGAAGATCGTCACTTGGCTTCGCTCGCTCCGACGGATGAGTCTCGTCCGCCCAATATAGAGAGGCGAAGCGTGACCGGAAATGAATGTCGGGGAATATCACGCGACCCGACGGGGTGGTGCCCAGGAAAGGACTCGAACCTTCACGGCCGTTAAGCCACTGGCACCTGAAGCCAGCGCGTCTACCAATTCCGCCACCTGGGCCCGACCCGTCGGATCGCGCGAGCCGGTTCCCTTAAAGGTCCGACCCCGCGCGGTCAACGGCATCCTCCCCCAGCCCGTGAAACGGGTGGTCAGGGGGAGGTGATCCGGAGGATCGGAGGGGGTTCCATCCCCAGCGGGCGGGCGGTGGGGCTGAAACCCCCTCACCCGCTTCGCGGGAGCTCCCCTGAGGGGAGCATGCATTGCGGCGCGCCGCCGCATCGTCTATCCGCAGGGCTCCGGACTTAGGCAGTAGCAAGCTTCAACCCATGCAGAACCTCGTCACCGTTTTCGGCGGATCAGGCTTCGTCGGCGCCCAGGTCGTGCGGCAGCTGGCCAAGGCCGGCTGGCGGATCCGCGTGGCGGTGCGCAATCCGAATCTCGCCCACGCCATGCGGCTGCACGGCGACGTCGGCCAGATCGACATCGTCCAGGCCAACGTCCGCAACGAGGCCTCGCTGCGCCGGGCGTTGCAGGGCGCCCAGGCCTGCGTGAACCTGGTGGCGGTGATGCGTGAGACCGGCCGCCAGGGCTTCCAGGCCGTGCATGTCATGGGCGCGCACAATGTCGCGGCCGCCGCCAAGGCCGAAGGCGTGACCCGCGTAGTGCAGGTGTCGGCGCTGGGCGCGGACGCCCAGTCGGAGTCGAAATACGCGCGCACCAAGGCCGAGGGTGAAGCCGCGGTCCGCGAGATCTATCCCGACGCCGTGGTGATCCGGCCCTCGATCGTGTTCGGCGCCGGCGACCGCTTCTTCAACCGCTTCGCCGCCATGGCGCAGACCTCTCCGGTCCTGCCGCTGATCGGCGGCGGCCTCACCCGGTTCCAGCCGGTGTTCGTGGGCGACGTCGCCCTGGCCGTGGCCGGTGCGGTCGCCCTGCCCGAGGCGGCCGGCCAGACCTATGAACTCGGCGGCCCGGGCATCTTCAGCTTCAAGGCGCTGATGCAGATCATGCTGGGCGAGATCAACAAGCGGCGCATCCTCCTGCCGCTGCCCTGGCCGGCGGCCAGCATGGTCGGCGGGCTCGGCGATCTGGCGGGCATGGTCATCGCGCCGCCGATCACCTCGGACCAGGTCATCCTGCTGAAGGCCGACAATGTGATGAGCGGCGCCTATCCCGGCCTCTCCGACCTGGGCATTGCGCCCACGACGCTGGAAGCGGTTCTGCCCACCTACCTCTACCGCTACCGCAAGGGCGGCCAGTATGCCGACCAGGAAGACCGCGAGCTGGTCGCGGTCTAACGCTTAGGTCGCCATCAGGAGCAGCAGGCCGACGCCGCCGATCAGGATGCGCAGCCAGCCGAAGGGCGCGTAGCCGCGGCGGGTGACGATGGCCAGCATGGCCTTGATCACAACCAGCGCCACGACGAACGAGACGGCGAAGCCCGCGGCGATCAGGCCGATGTGATCGGTGCTGAGCTGGTCGCGGCTCTGCCAGGCGTCGACGACGAAGGCGCCGGCCATGACCGGGATGGCCAGAAGGAACGAGAATTCCGCGGCCACGCGTTTCTCGACCCCCATCAGCATCGAGCCGACGATGGTGGCGCCGGAGCGGGAGACGCCTGGGATCAGGGCCAGGCACTGGAAGAAGCCGATCGCCAGCGAGGTGCCGAGCGGCAGCGTCATGGCGTCATGCTTCGTCGGATGCGGGGCGAAGCGGTCGATCACCAGCAGCACCACGCCGCCGACGATCAGCGAGATGCAGATCAGGCGCGGGCTCTCGAACAGCACGTGCTTGATGACGTCGTGGAGCAGGAGGCCCGCGACGGCGGCGGGCAGGAAGGCGACGATGATGCTGAGCGCGAAGCTGCGCGAGCGGGCGTCCGTGGGCAGGCGCAGGACGACTCCCCAGAGCCGGTTCCAGTAGAGCGCCACCACCGACATGATCGCGCCGAGCTGGATCAGCACGCAGAAGGTGTCCCAGAACCCTGGCGGCAGGCCCATGGCCTGTTTGGCCAGCAGCAACATGCCGGTCGACGAGACGGGGATGAACTCGGTCAGGCCCTCGATGACGCCGAGGATGATCGCGTGAATCCAGTCCGACATTTCGCTTCCCGCACCGTGAGAGCCGCAGACAACTCTGACATCATGAATAAGGCGTTCATCCCATTATTGGACCAAATGAAATGACGCATCTCTGAATTGGATCAATTTGGGCTCTGCGGTTTCCCTTATAGTCCAATACTTGGATCATCGACTTTTCGAGCCTCGTTCGCTCGCGTATGGCCGCCCCTGAAGGGAGCCGATCTGTGGCCGAACGCATGCTCAAATTTGTGACGACGCCGAGGGCGACGCCTGCCAAGCGGCCGGCCGACGCGCGCACGGGCGACTTCCACGAGATCTATGCGGAGTTCATTGACGCCAAGGCTTCGGAACAGGCCGCGCGCTGCTCGCAGTGCGGCGTGCCGTTCTGTCAGACCCACTGCCCGCTGCACAACAACATCCCCGACTGGCTGCGGATGACCGCCGAGGGCCGACTGCAGGAGGCCTACGAGCTTTCCCAGGCGACCAACTCCATGCCGGAGATTTGTGGCCGCATCTGTCCGCAGGATCGGCTTTGCGAAGGCAACTGCGTCATCGAGCAGTCGGGGCACGGCACGGTGACCATAGGCTCGGTGGAGAAGTACCTGACCGACAAGGCCTGGGAGGAGGGCTGGGTGCAGCCCCTGGTCGCAGGTCCCGAGCGCGGGCGGTCGGTGGGGATCGTCGGCGCGGGACCGGCGGGCCTGGCCGCCGGCGAGCGGCTGCGCGAGCTGGGCTATGCGGTGACCATCTACGACCGTCACGACCGCGCCGGCGGCCTGCTGATCTACGGTATCCCCAGCTTCAAGCTGGAGAAGGACGTGGTCGCGCGCCGCACCGAGCGGCTGGCGGCGGGCGGGATCGACTTCAAGCTGAACTTCGAAGTCGGCCGCGACGCGAGGCTCGCCGAACTGCGCGAGCGGCACGACAGCGTGCTCGTGGCGACCGGCGTCTACAAGCCCCGCGACCTGGAGGTCCCGGGCGTGGGCGCGCACGGCGTCGTACCGGCGCTGGACTACCTGATCGCGTCGAACCGCGAGGGCCTTGGCGACGAGGTTCCCGACTTCGCGAGCGGCCGGCTCAATGCCGCAGGCAAGCACGTGGTGGTGGTCGGTGGCGGCGACACGGCGATGGACTGCGTCCGCACCGCGGTGCGCCAGGCCGCGGCCTCGGTGACCTGCCTCTACCGCCGCGACCGGGCCAACATGCCGGGCTCGGCCCGCGAGGTCGCCCACGCGGAGGAAGAAGGCGTGGTGTTCGAATGGCTCGCCGCGCCCCGGGCGGTTCGCGACGAGGCGATGGCGGCGGCCGGCGTGCGCGCGGCGCGCATGCGCCTGGGCCCGCCCGACGCCTCCGGCCGCCAGGCGCCGGAGGAGATCCCCGGCGCGGACTTCGACCTGAAGGCCGAGATGGTGATCAAGGCCCTGGGCTTCGATCCCGAGCCGATGCCGGAAGAGCTCGCCGTCACCCGCTGGGGCACATTGAAGGCGGATTTCCGCACTCAGATGACCTCCATCCCGGGCGTTTTCGCGGCCGGCGATATCGTCCGGGGCGCCAGCCTGGTGGTCTGGGCGATCCGCGATGGCCGCGACGCCGCCGAGGCGATGCACACCCACATGAGCGCCGCCCTGGACGACGGGGCCGACGCCCTGATCGCAGCGGAGTGATCCCGTGGCCGACCCCACCCAGACCCTGACCGCCATCCTGCCCTGCAACGACCTCGACGCCAGCGAGGCCTTCTACGCGCGCCTGGGCTTCAAGCGCACGGACGGCGAGACCGGCGGCGAATACCGCATCCTGGCCGACGGCCGCGGCGGCGCGCTGCACCTCACCGACGCGATGGAGGGGTGGCTGGTCCCGGGGAAGAACCCGTTCGGCCTCTATCTCTATGTCGAGGACGTCGACGGCCTGGCTTCCGGCCTCGACGGCCTGCTCCGTTCGCCCAAGGACCAGCCCTGGGGCATGTACGAATTCGCGCTCTCCGATCCCGACCAGACGCTGGTCCGGGTGGGCTGGCCGACGCGATTGAGGCCCAAGGCATGAGCTACGTCGCCGACTACGAATCCGAACGGGCCCGGCTGATCGCGGCCAACCACGGCTATGACATCTCCGCCCAGCACGACGCCTGCGGCGTAGGCCTGGTCTGCGCCATCGACGGCAAGCCGCGCCGCGAGGTCGTCGAGCTGGCGATTCGCGCCCTGAAGGCGGTCTGGCACCGCGGCGCGGTCGACGCCGACGGCAAGACCGGCGATGGCGCGGGCGTGCTGGTCAGCGTGCCCCGCGACTTCTTCGCCGACCAGGTGGCCCGCATCGGCCACAAGGTGCGGCCGGGTCCCATCGCCGTCGGCCAGGTCTTCCTGCCGCGCACCGACCTCACCGCCCAGGAGACCTGCCGGACCATCGTCGAGGCCGAGGCGCTGCGGTTCGGCTTCTACATCTACGGCTGGCGGCAGGTTCCGACCGACACCCGGGTGATCGGCGAGAAGGCCAACGCCACGCGACCGGAAATCGAGCAGATCATGCTCTCGCCGCCCAAGGGCCTGGAGGGTGAAGCGCTGGAGCGCGCCCTCTTCCTGTGCCGCAAGCGGATCGAGAAGCGCGTCGCCGCCGCCAGCATCCAGCACTTCTACATCTGCTCGCTGTCGGCCCGCTCGCTGATCTACAAGGGCATGTTCCTCGCCGAGCACATCGACGAGTTCTATCCGGACCTGACGGACCCGCGGTTCACCGCGGCGGTGGCGGTGTTCCACCAGCGCTACTCGACCAACACCTTCCCGGAATGGCGGCTGGCCCAGCCGTTCCGGATGCTGGCCCACAACGGCGAGATCAACACGCTGAAGGGCAATGTGAACTGGATGAAGTCCCACGAGATCCGCATGGCCGGCTCGGCCTTCGGGGACCTGGGCGACGACATCAAGCCGGTGATCCAGCCGGGCGGCTCGGATAGCGCCGCGCTCGACAACACCTTCGAGGTGCTGGTCCGCGCCGGGCGCGACGCGCCGATGGCCAAGACGCTGCTGATCCCCGAGGCCTGGAACGCGCGGACCGACGCGCAGATCAAGCCGGCGCACCGGGCGCTCTATTCCTACTGCAATGCGGTGATGGAGCCCTGGGACGGGCCGGCCGCGGTCTGCGCCACTGACGGGCGCTGGGTGATCGCCGGCAAGGACAGGAACGGGCTTCGGCCGCTGCGTGTCGCCCATACCGACGACGGGTTGCTGATCGTGGGCTCCGAGGCCGGCATGTGCCGCGTCGAGGAGGCCCGCATCGTCAAGAAGGCGCACATCGCGCCCGGCCGCATGCTGGCCGTCGATCTGGTCGAAGGCCGCCTCTACGGCGAAGAGGAGATCATCGACCGCCTGGCCGCCCAGCACCCCTACGACAAGTGGCTCGGCAACATGGTCGAACTGGAGGAGCGCATCGGCCCTGGGCCGGAGCAGCGCCTGTGGACCCGCGAGGAACTGGTCCGCCGCCAGGCCGCGGCCGGCATGAGCCTGGAAGACCTTGAGCTGATCCTGTCGCCCATGGTCGAGGAGGCCAAGGAGGCCGTGGGCTCGATGGGCGACGACACGCCGCTCGCCGTGCTCTCCAAGGACTACCGGCCGCTCAGCCACTTCTTCCGGCAGAACTTCAGCCAGGTGACCAACCCGCCGATCGATTCCTTGCGGGAAACCGGCGTGATGAGCCTGAAGACCCGGTTCAAGAACCTCGGCAACATCCTGGCCGAGGACGAGACCCAGACCGACGTCTTCGTGATGAACTCCCCGGTCCTGACCACCGGCATGTATGAGCGCGTGGTCGAGGTTATCGGCGGCAAGCAGGTGGCGGTCGTCGACTGCACCATGCCGATCCCGGCAGAGGAATCCCGCGCCGGCGACGCGCTGCGGGCCAATCTCGACCGCATCCGCTCGGAGGCCGAGGACGCGGCCCTGCGCGGCTGTTCGACCATCGTGCTCTCCGACATGGCGACGGGTCCGGACCGGGTGACCCTGCCGATGATCCTGGCGACCGGCGGCGTGCACAGCTGGCTGGTGGGCAAGGGCCTGCGGTCCTACGTCTCGATCATCGTCCGCTCGGCCGAGTGCCTCGACACCCACTATTTCGCGGTGCTGGTCGGGGTCGGCGCGACGGCGGTCAACGCCTACCTGGCGCAGGAGAGCTTCCTGGATCGAATGGAGCGCGGCCTGACCGGCGAGCTTGGGCTGCGCGACCTTTGCCTGAACTACAAGAAGGCCATCGAGGGCGGCCTTCTGAAGATCATCTCCAAGATGGGCATCTCGGTGATCTCGTCCTACCGCGGCGGGCTGAACTTCGAGGCCGTGGGCCTGTCGCGCAGCCTCGTCGCCGAGTTCTTCCCGGGCATGCCGTCGCGCATCTCCGGCATCGGCCTGGCGGGCATCGAGGCCAAGGCGGTCGAGCTGCATCGCAGGGCCTGGAACCCGGCCGCCGTCGGCCTGCCGGTGGGCGGGCTCTACAAGTCGCGAAGGGCGGGCGAGAGCCACGCCTTCGAGGCGCGGATGATCCACACCCTGCAGTCGGCCTGCGACCGCGGCGACTACGAGACCTTTCTGCGGTTCTCGGCCGGCATGAAGACCCTGCCGACCATCCAGCTCCGCGACCTGCTGGACTGGCGGGCGGACGGCAAGGCCGTGCCGCTGGAGGAGGTCGAAAGCGTCAACGAAATCCGCAAGCGCTTCCTGACGCCGGGCATGAGCATGGGCGCGCTGAGCCCTGAGGCGCACGGGGTGCTGAACATCGCCATGAACCGGATCGGCGCGAAGTCGGTCTCCGGCGAGGGTGGCGAGGACTCAGAGCGCTATAAGCCGCTCCCCAACGGCGACAATCCCAACTCGGCGGTGAAGCAGATCGCGTCGGGCCGGTTCGGCGTCACCGCCGAATACCTGAACCAGTGCCGCGAGATCGAGATCAAGGTCAGCCAGGGCGCGAAGCCCGGCGAAGGCGGACAGCTGCCCGGCTTCAAGGTCACCGAGCTGATCGCGCGCCTGCGCCACGCCACGCCCGGCGTGATGCTGATCAGTCCGCCGCCGCATCACGACATCTATTCGATCGAGGACCTGGCGCAGCTCATCTACGACCTGAAACAGATAAACCCGGACGCGCGGGTGACCGTGAAGCTGGTGGCCATGACCGGCATCGGCGCGATCGCTGCGGGCGTCGCCAAGGCCAAGGCGGACGTGATCCTGATCAGCGGCAATGTTGGCGGCACGGGCGCCTCGCCCCAGACCTCGATCAAGTACGCCGGCGGCCCATGGGAGATGGGGCTCTCTGAAGCCAATCAGGTCCTGACGCTGAACAACCTGCGCCACTCCGTGCGCCTGCGCACCGACGGCGGCATCCGCACTGGCCGCGATGTGGTGATCGCCGCCATGCTGGGCGCCGAGGAGTTCGGCATCGGCACCGCCAGCCTGATCGCCATGGGCTGCATCATGGTGCGCCAGTGC
>Ga0307513_10002926_pt1 | contig 23349 bp, 27 predicted proteins | sample 15_EM_MG_FD_202174 | JGI IMG/M metagenome (GOLD analysis project Ga0307513, IMG submission 202174) | Populus trichocarpa ectomycorrhiza microbial communities from riparian zone in the Pacific Northwest, United States - 15_EM | ecosystem: Host-associated > Plants > Roots > Unclassified | place...
GTTCTTATGTTATGGTGCCTCATCCGAGAATGCCTGAGCTGGTTCGTGGCTCACTTGCCATTTGAGTGTTTTACATAAGACGTTCCCAATTAGGACATCACGTGCGTGGGGCGGAAAGTCGCCAACTTCAATCTATCTGTTACGTCACGCCAATCACTTTGCTGCGGCACGTTGGTGGCACGAGGCTGGCAAATGATCGAGTTTAATGAACCATGTCCTCATCTGCCCCACAATGGAACAACAAGGAACGGTCAAGTTTGCTCGGGATGCCCCCCTAAATCTTGGATCCCTTCGTCCCACTGTGGCACAACGAACAGCTAGGTATGATGTCGCGAACAAGTGCGTCTGTTCAACTGTCAAGCCATTTATGAAGCACTAAATTTCTCTAATTTCTAGAGTTCAGCGCTCAAGCTGTATTATTGAGCCTGGGGAATTGCTCTCAACCTTGTGGGTGGTGTTTTCACTTAACTCGTGTTTTTTGAACAATTCGCCACCAGGCCAACCTACCTTCCGCCGCAATGGTCGGATTCAGTTCATCCAGAGGGCAAAATTTACTTCCACCGGAATTCCGGTCTACGCGTCGTGACAGAGTCTTATCTCTACAATCCCGTGACCGCCGAAAACATCTCTGCTTGGCTCATAGAGGTTGAGGAGCGAGCGTCCAAGAAGGGTTTCGTGTTCTCAGACCATACGGAGCTCTTCCTTCAACTTGACGGCGATGATTGCAACTACTATTTCGTGGATCATGGTGTCCGAACGCTCTTCTGGCTTGACGCATATGACACTTCTGAACTTGGAATTTTACCTGTTCTTTCTTCCTCGCACCTAAGTAAGCCTAACTAACCCTTTTGGTTTGTCCCACGGCATTCTGATACTCTATCTTAGAAACTCTGCTGGAAGCTCAATATTGGACTCACATCGAAAGTTTTTGCATGCACATTGATGGTCTGCCTCTCAAGACAATCGACGATCTTATTGATATTTTCTCTCATGCTCTTCTCGGTAGGCAAATTCTAATTTGGTGTATCATATTTAAATCTCACGATGTGCAATCACTATAGATCATCTCACTTCTACACAATCGACTTTCCCATACAAGAGCACGGACTGCGAAAAATTTCGTAGCCTCTTAATTTCTTCACGAGGTAAGGGGAACGCAAACTTTCTGCATCGCCCTGGTCTAACTCCATTTTCTTAGAACGAATTAACGACGGACGCACGGTTTCCTTCGTTGGCCGATTATGGTCCATAATAAGTAAGTCGGGCGGTGCTCCGCGCTAAACCATCATCCTGACTGTTTTCTAGTGTATGCCCGATATGAAACGCATTACGGCGAAGAGAAATCCCGGCTTTCCCGGGAAATCTCGATTATAGCCAACGAAGGGCAAGAAAATTACTGTCTCATCTCCGCCTTGTCTCCTCGGGCCGAGGCCCTGTTCGTCGTTGAATGCATCTACATACATGCCTGGGATGCCTTCATGAAGGGATGGCAACAATCCAACTTCAATTCGGCCGCATTGCTTCTGTGCGTACTCTTCCAGCACCGCTGATCTACATAAATACTAATTTTTGGTTGTCCTATCTAGCCTTTGTATCTTATCCTTCTTCCTCCCTGCCTCCCCTCTTCTTCCTTATATTTCGGGTTGTCGTGCCTGTCTTAGTCTCGTAACTGCAATACTTGACCGTCGCCGTGCCAATGTTGAAGCGATACATTCTCGGAAGGACCTCACGCACCTTAACCAGGGCCACCATCGTGAGATAAACATGGGGGCTAAGAAGGACAGACGACGACGCCGGTGAAGACACATTTGAATGGCGCCGCTCCGGCTAGCTTTATCCCATACGCTCCCAGACACGAGTCTCCCGCCCGTGAGTCCCAGTCCACTCTAACCTGACCAGTACGACTTGACGCGCTTAAATGTCCATAACCAGAAACCGCTCCTGTTTTCCCTTTCATGAATCTTGGCCATATCCTACCCACGCACCAAACAGTCCTCCTCTTCAGCACCGCCTAACGTACATCCGCCTGAGTCGTCCAGCGCCATCTTGGTATCCCCAACCCAAGGCCAACCTAACCCAAATGGCGAGAGCGATAAACTTGGTGTGTGTCGCCCGATTGCTGCGAAGTGAATGGATCCTGCTGAGGAAGAAGAGATCCTCCGGGTTTCTTTGGAGCTGGTGTTTGAAGATGACCCAACGTCAAGAAGGGAGGGAAACAAGGACGAAGGGAGCGAGGGTGGGGCGTTTTCGAGAAGGCGATGTGAGGGCGAACGCTAGGTGCGGGTGTGTTTGACTCGGACGGGTAGATGCTGGGATCGTAACATAGCACTTCCTCCGTTGTAGCTGTTGTTGTTATTAAAGTTCTTGCCGGATCCAGTAAAAGACACAGTAGAAAAGCTGTTAAAAATGTAGATGGTGCGATTGAAGGTATTGTGTTTAATAGATAGTGTCTGGGATGAAGATGAAATAGGGTATGTAGGATGCGGCGAAGGGATACGACACGTGTTCTCATCGACGGTATGCAGCGTATCGAGATCGCCGAAGACAGAACATGTGAATTTGGGCCTTGTTGCATGGCAGTACTCTGCGCCTGCGAGAGGAAGGGCGAAAGTTGTTCAATCGAACATTGAAATACGTACCACCCATTCGACGTACCCCACCTCGCGTGATGTATCACATCCACCCTGCCTCTCTCGTTCATGAAAGCGCGTTTCGAAGCCAGTGCTGCCGTCGTCCTCTTTCCGCCTCCCGCACTCCGGCCCACAAACGAGTCCGTCCTATCAGCGGCCCCCTTACAGCCTGCGCCTTGTCTCCAGAGGAAACGATGTGGTCATCATCTTGTGAGTGCGTCGATGACCGATTCCAGAACGGTTAATCCAATGATAAGCGAAGGCCACGGCTATTCCTGTGAGATGACGTTAGGGGTGCCGGAATAGAGAAGAGGGGTGGATCTCATACTGGATCTGACTCGAAGCAGCCAACGCCTGGGATGAACTACGCATCTGCACTATAGAACGACCACCCAGCATCTCACTGCAAAACTTGACTCTTGAGCAGACGCAATGGTGGTTGGTCCCAGTACTTACAACAGTGCCACGAATAGTCTGGCGCACGGAAGTTAGGGTGTAGGATGCAGCGAGGTGGGCAAGATGGGGGAGGGACACCATATTTGACATTGGCAACGGTCAGTCTGAAGTCCCCGTGGAATAGTACTTGAATGTATCAATAATAGGGCGTGTAGGTTGTCCACAACGAACAAAGAAAAATCAATCGAATGACATCCCGCTTTGGTTGTGTGGGACCAAGTGGCAACGCCCATGTGTATTGTTGAAACCAGGATAGACCAGGATCTTAATAAGGTATCAAAGGCGCGCACAATGAGAGTATCAGAACATGTGCGAAATAGGTTCAGTACAAGCAGATGGCACACAGGTGTTGTACACGGGAGGCCGCGCATAGCAGAAGATATGGAAACGTGAAAATTCCAGGCCACGGGAAAGCTCCTACCTAGATCTGTACTATAGTCCGCTTTAGCGGATTTGAGGGCCCTCGAGTCAGAGAGGAAAGCAAGGGTGCACACGTGCAAGTCCATATTCGTGCCCATTTTTTAAAGTCAGTGGCGTCACGGCATCTCGAACAGTAGCGAGAACTTTTTGAATCTTGCACTTACTGCTTTTTTTTTCTATCGCCAAACCCTCATCTGCGACTAGTAGAACGACATGTCCTTCAGTTGTCCAGGACGCGAACACAGCCTCCCTGGTTTGCCGTTAGAGCTACGAACCAAGATCTTGAAAGAGTTGAATTGGAAAGATGTTTTAGGCATCCGAAAGGTGAACTCTCGATGTTTTTGCTAACCTTTGTAAGCAATTGACACTGAATTACCACCAGACATGCAAAGCGTTCCATGAAGATTCCAAGGCTAAGGATATCTGGCTGAATCTGTGCCACCCTTATTTAACACCAACCGGCATTACTCCACAAATGATACATCTGGAGCGCCCCATCGAACTGTACACGTCGGACGAATTAGAATTCCTTTTCTTACGCCTAGAAGGTGCGCAAGCTGCATGGAAAACGGGCGAGAAATGTGCAGCTCCCGTACGGGAGGTTGAGACAACGGAGACTCGGATCCCCACATGCATGCATCTCGTGCAAGGGGGACGCTGGCTGCTTGCCACCTCAGACACTGGCTCCGTTACCTACTTCGACCTCGATGCTTCCGATACAATTACCCAAAGCGTTCTAATTCCCGACCAATTCCCAAATTTAAATGGAATGTGGACCCATATGGCCATCGATGTGGACCGAGACTCTACTTTCCTTGCGTTCAACCTTGCATTGTCTTTTTGTACCTCGGACCAGAATACTCTGACCCACCCCACGCAACATAGCATTCAGATTTGGAAAGTCATGCTTCTTTGTGATGACCGACAGCGCGGGATAGGGCTTGCCGCCGAACGTCTGGCCTCATTCCCCCAGGAACCTCTCATTAGCCGTGTTTATTCATTATCTCTATGTGGCCCTCATCTTGCGCTCGCAGTATTTTGTGACACATTGGAATTTTCGGGACGCGCTTTCGTCGTGGACTGGTTACAAGCTAACGGCGACTCGACTGACTATCGAAGGCGCTTGGTCAACCCATTTGAGGAAGGCTTGGGACCAGTAAGTCAGGTTGGCTCCTAAATTTTGAAACACCCTTAATACTATATTTGAAAAGTGCACAGCACATCTCTTTCCCGGAAACAAACTGTTGATCGTCAGACGTGGTATATTGCTGATATTCAACTACTTGGGCATCGAGGAAACGTCGACTTTGCCGCTTGTCCACGAAAACAAGATTACAGCTACAGAGCTGTGGTGTAGTGTCGATAGCGAGATATCTGACACCTCGGTTTCGGGCCCATTCTTTTGCCTTGGCTCGACGAGATTCACCTTTCAGAGCGACAGCTCCATTCGGGGTTTGGTTGTAAACGACATTTGCAATGAACAGCGTGCTGAAGAAGTTGCTTGGCTCGAAAACCTCTGGTGGCGACATTACGCCCGTATATTAGGGACACCAGGGCCAACAATCACCTGCGGTTATAGTAAAGCCGCCATTATCGACAGCCGCTTTGAAACCTCCCTGTCTAGTTATTCGTGGGCAGACTACGAAATTTGCGGCATTTCCCAACAATCAGTGGTACAACTAGAAAGGGAATGTTTCGTGGGCGATGATCGCTATCGACATTTGAAACCTCTCTTGGATGAGATGTCTGGGCGCGTCGTAATTCCTGCTACTGTTAGGACACGCCGCCATCTTGTTTGGGATTTCTCTCTTTATTATCGTTAATTATTTTTTTTTGACTCCTCGTGTACCACTTCTATACCAAGGTGGAGCATTTCAAATTCCTCTTACACATTGAATATGCACATTGTGACTCATTTGATTCCAAGAGCATCCCATCTTCGACTGGCCTCTTTTTCTTGAGCAATTCGCTAGATATGATGTTACTGCAATGGATAAACTTAGACAACAAACAGAAACAATCCGATCATATTGTCCGGCTTGTACCTTGGCATAACTTCAACTTTCTAGAATTTTGTCCGGTCTGCCGGATTTGGGGTTTTCTCAGTGGATCAGAGGTATGGCGTCGCCGCCACACGGCTTTCGTGCGGTGCCTCCATCAATCCGACAATGCTCTACGAGGGCGAGGTGTCAGTCGCAGTAACACTTTCTAGAGCCCATGAAATAAACCGATAGGAAGAGAGAAGAAGAGCGACAGAAAATAAAGTGATGAAGAAGTACTCACAATACTGCGTGAATAAACATAAACCATGCAACACCTGACTCGTTTGACTGAAAATAAGGACATGGAATCCCTTCTTGCCAAAATGATTATTTTGTGCAAGTTCTGGATAAGGTGCTTGTCGGTGGTGAAGGGCATACCAAGCTCGGCGCAGTCATAAAGGTAGGGGTGGCAGGTAAGTTTGCGGAGCTGTGAGGGTCGGAGTGGGATATGTTAGGAAACGAACAGGTAAGGACGGAGAGGAAGGACGTACCTGCATGACCATGTTGTTATGATGAGTCTCCCGCTTTTGTTCTCCGTATTTAGAATTATTTTGTCTTTCTATATGTATTTCTCTCTTTTCGTTGACTCGGTGAACTTTGAATTGAACCTACCATCAACATTGAGAATTTTCGTGCTAACTCATTCCCAGGTCTAACTGGCAAGGAGTGCAAGACACGACACGTGAAAGCTAAGGATGTAAATTAAAACCGGAAGCAGATCAATCGATCACCATCGATCATCAATATTGCATAACCATGAAGGCAGGCAGCAGCAACTATCCAGAGCCCACCCAAAGCCCACCGACAAGCAATTAAGTACTCCCAAACCACCATGAGCAGCAAGACGATTTATTTTGCCTACGGAAGCAACCTCTGGCTCGACCAGATGGAGCGGCGTTGTCCAGAGAGCAAGTTCATCGGAATTGGCTTGTTGGACGACTGGTGAGAACCTCCAACTTGAATGTCAGGAAGACTCGAAATTAATTTATCTTACTAAAGGAAATGGATTATCAACGTACGAGGTTGCGCAACTATTATACCATCTGCGGGCGATATCGTTTATGGCTTTCTATACGAGCTCTCCGCACAGGACGTGCACAATCTCAACGGCTACGAGGGAAACATGTACGAAAGGCAGACCATCCCAATAAAGCCGATAAATAAAGAGGAGCATGAGTCCAAGGATGCCGTGGAGTCTCTCGTATATGTCGATGTTGAAAGGAAGACCGAGAGTCAGCCGAGGAAGGAGTACATTCATCGCATGAATATGGCAATCTCAGATGGGTTGCAAGAAGGAATACCAAGTGACTACATGGACAAGTATCTTCGGGCCTTTATCCCCCCTCCAGAGAATGAGGCTCTCTCCAAATAGATATGTGCTTCAACTACTAGTATACTTACCCTACAGACACCAGCCCAACATCCCTCCCATGCATGTCCCCCTCCGTCTTTCGTTCACTACTAACCTGGTGCCTTCTTCCCGTTGGAAACATTCTTTCGCGTGCCATTTCTTTCCAGGGTTGGCAAATACTGACATTGTCAGTCTCCCCTACTCACAATAGTTACAATCAAGGTGACAGGCTATGCCAGCAGCTTAACGACGACAAACCTGTGGGGTGTAGAGGCATAGCCCCTTCTCCTTTCTTGCTACATGTATGATCCAAGAATATTATATGCAGAAGGAAGAAACCGTATCTATTTCCACAATGGCATAATATATCCAGTGCCCCATTCAACCTGAAGGGCTCAGGAGCTAAACAAATTAGAGGGAATTATACACAGTCCTTCCAATCTGGTACAAGACTATCTCCGGGTTATCATAAATGGGGAGTTGTGCGTGGAAGAACAATGCAAACCCATGGCTCCCCTCTAAAAATTCCCTGAATCGATAATGACTGGTTTGAATTCTCTGTAGAACCTTTCTGAGAAATGCAGGGCTTGAAAAAAAAAATGAACCCCCAATGGTACTTCCAAGGGCCAGGCAACCGCCAATAGCCCTGGCATAAAGACGATGTTAGATTAAGCGCTCGTTACTTGCACTGTCCAAATAATAACGTTGCTTCCAAACTACTTGGGGATCAGAGGCGAATCAGAGGTTCTTAATGTCCCAACGCCATTCTGGAATTATTCATGAATTAAATTTCAGGGATAACAACTTTCTTGGAGATATGTGGTCCATGGGCTCACCTGGAGAGTCCAGCAGCATCTCCGTTAAATAAGTCCTGATCGCCAGGGTTGAGGCCGGAGTCCGCGAACTGCCAGAACGTGGCGATGCTAGTTGGCAGTGTTTTAATTATGTAGAATTCCGACCGTCGAGGATGTCTTACCTCCAGCCAGCCGGCAAGGGTCCGATGCTTGATGCATAGTGTGCGATCCAAAGTGGATTGTTAGCCCCAAACGCGGCACTGTTGCCCGTGCAGGTTGTCCACCAACTAGTGGCTGCATAAATAACTGTGGGATAGGCTAATAATTAGGGGTTCCTAGGTTCCGCCAATTATGCCGCACTTTGGAATCTGATCAAGCGTCAGATGGCGATTTTTAAAAAGAGAAGGCGAAGATTCTTGCCGAGTGGTAGCCGCATGATATGTGTTTGAGAAGTCTGCTATCCAAGAGACCATCGCGGAGGGACTCAGGCCGTAGCATTCAGCTCCGATTGGATTGACTACCACTGGAATGAGCATACTTGAAACGACGACATTAGAATCTTACATTCGATATCAAAAACGCCAGGGAGAGTAATCCCTGTTAAATATGGCGCGTTCAGGTATCTATGGGAGATTGAATAAGTAGATAAATTTATCATCGGCGCTCCATCCTCCTCCGTGGTCTAGGAAGAAGTTGGCCCCGGAAGAACTGTCCGGGTGCGCAAAGTGGTAAGCACCCCGAATGAGGCCAGCTTTGGTAGCGCCAGCGTATTGACTAGAAAATGACGAGCTTATGAAGGCTATGAGCGAAAATTTTCAGTCCAACAAATATGAAGCGTGAAGCTTGAATTCACTTGTTCCCGGTACCCTAAATTTCCTGTGTGCCATCTCGAAGGCCGGGCGTCACCAGAACTGATCCCCCATAGTTCCAACATATTCCATCCATCAGTAAAAATCACCGAAGGCAGCAGTTTATTCACACTTACATACTTAGAAGTAGGAGTAACGTGGTAAGACCCTACGATGAGTAGCCATTACACGACGTCTGAGGGGATTGATAATACGACGCACTCAGCGCCTGATACTTGTCTGATTTTTTGCCTTGAAAGTCGGTCGATTCTTAGGCGGCGTCACGCAATGCCTACGGAAAGGCCAGGCCTTCGTAGCCAATCTTCATTCCGCGTCCATTCCCGACCTCAACACTAGCGACTTGTTCATTCTCTCCCCTTTTTATTTCGGCGACCGTATATGGTTGGTTCAACGCAGAGGCATTGGTGATAGTTACGAGGCCTGGAACAGCCTCGGCGAGGTTCCTCACTTGAGATGTAAAGGTACCTCACGCGAGGGGTCGCTCTCTTCCCCAAATTCGTACTCCCCGTAGTCTAGGTGTTTCAAATGGGTGAACCCATTCAATTCACTGGCGATTGACATCTAAGAATGAGAATGAGATCAGTCATTACATGGCCTGATGACCTGCACTTACGCAACCAGCGAGCGGAAAGTAGTCACCGTGAAATCCTAACTCCTCCAAGTTCGGTGCGCCACGAACGATAGAATGCATAAAGCCATCGAAAACAGTTCTGGACAACTTGTTCGTGCCACGTTGGAAAACCCGTCTGGGGTTTCGTACCAAAGACTACTCTCGATGTTTTTATTCTTGACGCTCGAATCAGAGTTCTGAATGATGTCTAAACTCTTAATAAGTGCAAGGCGCAGTGCGTCATTTCAATGTACCTGCATAAAATGCATTAGAATTTTTAACATTTGGTGCCATTTGAGAAACCACATACTCTAAGGTACAGAAGGTTCGGGAGGAATTTACCAGGAAGTATGGACCCAAACCAATGCTTGTCTCCCCGCAGGAGATTTGAGGCAACATTGAGATAAACGATGGAGGGATGCCGTTCCCAGAACGGCCATCGCTTGCGATGTCTTCACCTCTGAAAATGTTTCCGAAGACAAGGATCGCAAGCAAGGAAAATCAGATCCTAAAATGGACGAAGTAGACTCAAAATCTGAGCAACACGGCTGCAAGACTAAGGTGTGTAGTGAAGGGGCTAGAGAGGAGATTTGTTGGAGAAGTTTAAGGCTGAAGTGTAAACCCATCGATATAAATCGAGAAATTGGTGATGCCCTGCAGCACAGGTCAGAAATTTGGTTACATTCAGAAGTACAATGCATACCGGAGCGTAGAGGAGACCCGAATCTTCGACCCATGGCTCGTTTGGATCGTCCCTAAAGCCATCGAAAATGAGCGCCAGTGTGTGAAAGAATGGAAGAGAACCATTCAATATAACGTCCGAAACTTCTGATAACATCCGAAGGTGGGTCATGAATCTTTGTTTCTCGCGATAGATTAGACAAAAACGTGAAGTTTGCGCAAGATGGGCCCGAGTAAGGGATCGGTCGCGAGTTTCTGTAAGGCCAGTAGGGCATCTTCCTCATTCTTCAAAATAAGCCGGGAATGAAAGAGAGGAAGAGGAATTTCTGAGATATGGTAGTTAGTTAACCCGAGGGAAAGTAGGGTCGACGGGGTCGCATAGAGTGCGAGATGAGCGGGTAAATCTCTGGCAAGAGATTGTTGAGCGGTCCTTGTTCAGTGGCCATAATAGCTTTCCAGGTCAGAAGAGGATTATCGACGAACGAAAGGACGGGTATCTAAGGGATGAGCGCTGAGGCTCTTGGGACAGGATGGAATTTGTTCGGTAAGAATTTGGATGATCAGAAACTGATCTCAATTGATGGAAACCTACACACATACACGCGAACAAATGGGTTTCAACTTGAAGTCCGTGCTGGTGCTTACGAGATTGCCAATAAACTCCATGCGAACGTCCGGAAATCGTCAACGAACATCCCAGTAGGCACCATTGGATCGATCATGAAAGCCAATGACCAAACAAACCAAAGGAAAACCCAAATGTAACCCACACATCTGAGCCAAATAGGGGGCTCACTCTTCCCCTCCGAGCCACTTCGCGACCTCTCGCTCTTTTTTGAGGGGTTGGGCGACAAGCTCTTCACGCCGTTGTGCCCATTTTGTAGTTTCGTCCGAACATCGTTCCCATCGGTATCGAGAGGTGGGTTGAAATATGCACAACCAGAAGCGACCATTTTCTCTAGCATTATTGCAGCCGATTGTAGGACGAAGAAGTTGAATGCGCCGTACCCCATCCGGCCAATGAGCATGTACTCGCCCCCGATGTGGACGAGGCCGACAATGAAGAAGGCAGTACAGAGCCAGAGAGAATTCTGGACGACGCTCGAGAGATTTTCCTGACGACCACGCATTTGGGGCTGGGATCGGATTATTTTCGACGTCGCAAAAGTTGTGCAGGCAATGACGGGCTAAGTAGGGGAATCCATTTAGTTATACACGACATAATTTTTTGACCAACGTAGATACGGACCTTCCGAAGCATTTGATGCCACCCTTTCCTAAATCACCGTCATCGAAATTGTTTACCACCATGAAAAGAGAAGGTTCATACCTCCAGAACTGTTGCACATTCCATGCTTGAAGAGGCGATCCAAACAAATTGGGCCACCTTTCCGGAGCCGAAAAACCACAAGCAACGACAGCGGCGGAGAGCAGACAATGCATCAAATTGATTCGTGCATAACCTGCCACGCCAAATCCTACCACACCCAAAGCCCGCCAATGGAAAGCAGAATGGGACAACGGGACAGTAAGGGTGGTCATACCGGGGTTTGACGCGTTTAACACGTATGCTATGCATTCTAACATGATGTAAAGGAAGGCCCGAATGATTTGAAACCCGACAAATCTCCATCGCGGAGTGGAGGGAGAGGGCCGGCTTGCGAGGTGCGGCGATTCGTGGGCCCAGCCGATACCGCGGGGGTTGGTGTAGAGGTTAAAAGCCCACAGCGCGCGTTCCTTGAAGGGCCGTTCGGTGATCCTTCCATCATGCGCATCTTGGAAATTTTTCAACGTATCGGGGTGGGTAACAAACATCATGTCGAACGTGATGAGCAGTTGGGTTAGAATGGCAGAGCCGAGGCCAAGATCAGCAGCAAGGTCTTGAGTGGTGGTTTTCGTTATGAGGTGATACGATATCCATGAGAGGACGAGGAAGGCGATCCATTTCAGAGATCGTGGTCCCCCAGGAATAATGGAAAGAATAATGGTGAACTGGAAGAGCCCAAAGAGAAACCCACTAAAGTGTTCTCGATGAGTGTTATCCATTGCGGAGATTCCGGTGCGTTGCTATGCCCCCAGCGACGTGGCAGATGTTAAGCACCAAAGTGGAAATATTGCGTCTTCAATTGGATTCCTACACGGGCAGTCTTATTAGAATTCAGAGGAGGAGGTGATGGTCGTTGAGCGACAGAAATACTTAGTTCCTGACCAAAGCCAAACGTAAATTTTTCTGCAGTTTGACATGCCCATCAAAGAAGGCAAGTTCGGGCGCTTTTCTGCAAATTCAAGGGTTCCAAGGGGGAGAGCGCAGTCAATTCCTGGTCTGAAGCCCACTGTATCATTCCATCATCATGGCGAAGAGATAATTCAGACATGAGGGGAGTCCCGTCGCCATTGGGTGCCAAAAATCTGAAATTTTATCTTATCTCGTCACTGCTGTGTGACATTCTCGCGACCAACACTGATGGCCAGACAACCTAAGCTAGTATCCTAAAACAGACCTTATGATATTGGTGACTCGTCTCTTATGTATCACATTCTTACGAATACGGACCCCCAAATCCCTCCATCCTCTTTCTTTCTATTCGTGCAACTAAAATAGCGTAGGCTGAGCTAAACTCACTTGAACAGCGAAGATATGACCACGGAGCCTCGGGAACAAGCACTGTAATCCCCTATCAACCTGTTTTGAGTACTCATCAAAGTACAATCAACTGTGACATGATATATTACCATCCACTTGGACCCTTTCCTAGTACGTCTCCTAAAATACATACAAACCGCTCAGTATATATATCGATTTCAGGTCCAGAGCCGACCCCGGGTTGATTTTACACTGGCCCTTATACCTCTGATAATGCGCGCAGCATCAATGCTATTTTGCGCAGCCCCAAAACATTGTTCGTGCATGCACCGCATATCGGACCAGTTGAAACAGTATAAGAATGAACGGTAAGCACACTGCATGCTTCACATCCGCCAGATTTATTCGACCAATGCGTACCTTCGATTGAACCAATGCGTAAGCACCTTCGATTGAATCCAAGAAGCAGCTCTCACAACTTAACATTTAGTCCTAGCCATACTTCTCTTTGCATTGTTTTTGGAATTGTTAGGCTGGTTCATCTTGGTCGGGCTTTTGACAACTTTTGGTGGGTGCATCTCCAGCTCAATATATTTCACTGCGACTCACCAAGGCCTCTAAGTGATCTATCTATCCTCTGGACACAGGCGCACCTGTGTCACCGATATGTGTCACTGATGCCCACTGGCAAACCCACCAAAGATGCTAAGTCACCAAGTACACGTCTGAGCCATCGTTATTGGCTAACTGCTACTTTTTTTTTAAGGTCGTTTGGACTTACCTTTGAATGACATGCTATTCCATGCCGAAGAATGACATCCTTTGGAATAGCACCCTCCAGCCCAGACCACGGCAGACTCATTACGTTATTTATACAGTATTTAACAGGTACTTTGTACACGATTGGTGCCCTTATTTTTCTACCACTGCACTTCTTGCTCAAATAAATTACACGGTTGAATACTAGTACTTACTTTGAAATGTGTATTATATTGAAATTTTAAGGCAAATTAGTTGCGTCGGGGGTGGTAAACAAGGGAGAAAAGAGGCACATTGCAAGACGTTCCGAATCAATGACTTTATCTTGTGACCAACGTGTGATTAACGATTCCCCATTTCGCCTTGAACGCAACGAACAACGGTCAGACAATCCAAGGTCAAAGTGCGTGGATAATATATCCTTTCGACTCTTACTCTTAACGATTTATAATTCTAGTGGAGAAAGCCTCAACAGGGTCAGATTCTTATTACTCCAGGTGCGTCTTAGTCATTTTTTTCAACATCCTACATGGCACTGACATTTTACCGGGATTGTCCAGCACAGTACGCTTTGCCTATGGTTGTTAGAAATAATAATGACACCACCGTCTAGTAGGTATCCTGGTCCCTATCCTCCAAGGGCAACGAATGTTTTTGCGAAGTCAACAAAGATTTTATTTGGATCAGTTCAACCTGACGGGGCTGAACAACGAAGTCGCGCATTATCCTCAAGCGTTGGATCTCACCACATATAGTTTGGGTGTGTCTGTTTTGTTTATATAGATTGGTCAATTGATATATTAAAGGATGCTCAGATGACGATATGCAGGACGAACTTCGTGGATCACTAGATATCCAAGCCCGACTCCTCTACGGCCTCGTCCACGCACGATGGATCGTCACAGTGCGGGGATTAACCAAACCGGTAAACCTTTAATAATGTCATCACCAATACCCGAATCCCCTCAAGTTGGATAAATACAAACGCGCGGACTTCGGACGCTGCCCACGCGCCTCACAGCGCCTCCTCCCAGTGAGCTTGACCGACATACCCTACGAAAAAATATGTCAAGCTCCACTGTGGTCACTTCAAAGACATCTAATCTACTCACCTAAATCCTCCGGGCGCGGCTCCATCGATGGCGTGTACTTCGGAACAACATTCTTCCACCTCTTCCTCGCGTACCCCACCCTAATTTCGCTAAAGAATGGCGAGCCCCCCTCGAACTTGATCTGCTATATCTTCCTCTCTAAGAATATCAGGAACATTCTCCGACCTTGGCCCCCAAATGGTACGGTTTCGGCGATGGCGAGAGTGAATACGGCGAGTGCTTATCCCATCAGCAGAAACAGAGTTTGTGACACCAAGTGGAGGTGCAGGGGTGGTAGTCGGAAGCCCAATTTCCTCTGGTGTAACATCTGGTGGAAATGCGTCCCACAAGTTTCTGAGGATCAGATCGGACTCGATAGGGGTGGTCCATGGTTCACCCTGTCCAGAAATCAGCCACATCACGTCCAAGATAAGACGGCGCGGAAGGAGTGTTATCTCCTGCCAGTTGCTGTAGCACAGTTGCAAGCACGGGAATAGGATGACGACGACTTGGCAGATTGCAAGGAGCTATTAGGGCTCGAGAATTAAGTGCATAAGTTGGTTTGAGCAGAAAGCCCACCTACCTGGCCAAAGGTCCATTGAAAACTGTCTTCTACTTCCCAGATTTTCATGTCTCTAGACCAGTTCAAGAACATGACCAACGCGTAAAAGAACGGCAGCCATGGATGCAGCTTTGTGGCAATGAACCTGGTGAGGGGTCAAAGGTTGATAATCATGGCCTCGGTCAGAACATACCATGTCGCTGAAAATCCCCACCTACATAGCAAGCGATGGATTTCAGGTGCGAGCTGGTGAATTGAAAGGAGATATACCTGAGACGCTTGCCCAATGGCCATGCTTTCAAAGACTTCTTTCGTTTCCCTAGATTCGTACTCCCTCATCAACCGAAGTGTGCAAGAAGCCGGTACAAGGTACATGGTACTTACCTGCTAACTGATGCATAATTTCTCGTCGCTCCTCACCATGCCGATGAAGCACGCACTCATATACGAATGTAGAACAAACAGCCAATCCGAGCCACATCTTCCCATCCGGCATACCTTCGAGTTGGATTAGGCTTGGTGGGGGTATCGGATCTGGTATTCTACCAGTCTGAGTGACGTGAATATATCCTGTTTTGTCAAATTGGTGGACGAGGTTGAGACCGAGACAACATAACACGTATAGTAGGCCCAAAGCTCGGTGCCATATGATCGCCCAATCAAGGCTTCCCAAACTGAATGCACCGGGGAAGACGGATTGGCCGTTATTAGAGCTGGATGTGGCATCCTTTTTAAAAGTGGGCCGGTGGAAGAATAGACGAGGGATGACGAGGAGCAGAACATAGATGGAAACAGGGGATCGAGTTTGAATGATTGCGAATTCGACATCAGAAAGGCTCAGTTGGTTCCGCCCTCTACATAGCCAAATGGCGAAGATGATAACAGCGAGTTGGGAAAGAAGAGGAAAGTAGAACCATCGTTGGACCTTGGTGGAGTATGCGATGAGGAGAGCTAGGGCACGTTTGTTGACCTGAAGGACAAACTGAGAAACGTGTTATTACTCACCAACACACAGGTGTGCGATAAAACCTGGGAGGCGTCAGCCCAAGTCTGACCGAAACCGAACGGAAAATGCGCGCACTCGATAACCGTATGGCATATCCCTGTACATCGGGGTTTGTTGATGGGAGATTGGCCCCGGGTTGCACTGTCTGCGTATGGTTGAGAGAGGCCATAAAAGTTGGGAGATGGGCAATCGAACTGAAGGATGTCCGTACACCTGTGTTATGGCGTCACAGCCACTGTATTGCACAAGCAGCTGGAGAGCCAACTCAAAGTGTACCATGTCAGTGCATTTAGCTTGGTAGTCTGCACAACTGCGGCAAGCTGTGCTCCGAAATTTGCCTGTATTTGTTCCGTTTCTCATGGGTGCTCCACGACAGGCAGCACCGACCCAACAATCATTTATAATTGTAATCCATTTATATTTTTACACGTGTACTGGAGGTGGTGGGATTTGCCGCGCAGTCAGCCCTATAGTGCATATCTGACTCGGAAGGCGGTGCTAACTCGAAAGACAGTACTACAGTATTCACTATAGACCAATAGACAACTACTAGCGCGTTCCCTGATTGGTCAGATAACACTTCACCGTGTTCTTATCTTATCTTATCTGACACTAGCATGCGTGAATAAAAAAGTGGGGCCTCAGCAAAAAAAAAAAAAGGGGGTGCTTCATCGAGCACCGTCCTCGCACTGGCATGGATAGTGGAAATGAATACTATAGCATCAATGCAAATCCCTGAAGATTGACATAAACACAAAAAACGGAAAGATGAACCAGGATCGCAAGAGCGTTCGCGTCCTGACTCGGGGTCCGGGGGACCACCTAACTAGTTGATCGAAAATGAATACTACAGCATCACTGCGCATTTCTGAAAAATGATATGAGCACAGAAAACAGAAAGATGAACGGGTATCGCAAGCGTGTTCGAATCGCAAGCAACTAGCCTTTTTTGTAGTAGCTGATTGAAAATGCCATTACTACTGGCTACAGCATCAGTCGTGCGTTCGCGTCGCGAGCACCTAGCCTCTTTCCGAGTAGCAGTGATTTATGTAGATCAAGTCCTTCGTGGACCACATATTGGACCATGGCACAGCAGTTGAAACAGTATAAGAATGGTCGGTAAGCATATCATTTCATGTATAGTAGCCTGTCTTTACAGAATATATTTTACTTGAGTACGGAAAGAGTTCAAAATGAAACAGAAACAGGTATTTTTTAATACCAAAGTCCAGAATCTACCATAGTATTACGGAGGTCTTCAAAAAATTCAACTAGGAAGGGTCTGAAGATTTAAATTCGAGAATCGGCACATGCATCGATCCATAAGCCTTTCCACCAGGATATGGTGGCACTCGGAATTCACACACACACTCGAAGCCTGGAGCGGCGGCACACTGCCGCCAGGAAGTAGAGCCAGTGAATTATGAGCAATAGGTAGGTCACTTAGAGGGCTTGGTGAGTTGCAGTTAAATATATTAAGCTGGGGATGCACCCACAAAAAGTTGTGAAAAGCCCGACCAAGATGAACCAGCCGAACAATTCCAAAAACAAGGCAAAGAGAAGTATGGCAAGCACTAATTGTTAAGTTGTGAGAGCTGCTTCTCGCGTTCAATCAGACTTGCTTACGCATTGGTCAAATAAATCTGGGAGAAATATAACTATCACAAATTGTTAAGTTGTGAGAGCTGGCCAGTCCTCGCGTTCAATTGAAGGTACTTACACATTGGTCGAATAAGTCGGGTAGGATGCAACATCATACAACATAAATTCAAACAGACAAAGCAGAGGCACACCAAACGTCCATTATCATAACGCCACATCCCCACCACAATTCCTTACCGCCAACGGCCAAGTTTGCGTGCATTCAGCTGCGGTGTCCCTGTTGTGTTGTTAGGCTTGTCGGCGCTGGGTAGCACTCCTACCGTCTCTGAGTGTGTCTGGTTTGTGGCAGATGTGGTGGGGCAATGGTGGGGGATCTTGTAATGGGGCTCGCTGGTGGGTTTGCCCCAGGATCGACTTGTTTCACCTTGTGGTCTGCGAGGTAGGATTTTAGTAGGAATGAGAAGGCGGAAAATAAGGCTGAATACATAGTGAATGTGGGAGCATGCGCTTCTCACTGCAACCGCCACTTTCGTGTCGTGGTTGCTGACTTGATCCTAGGCCTGCTTCATGAAGGTGTGTGCCACGCCCTTTGTTGGATGGGAAATGAGAGGGGCCACAGAAAGAGAGTGCGGCGTGAGCTGACATATTTCGCATCAATAAATATAAGAAATTCAGAAGCCAATATTATAATAAGTACAATTTCCATCCACCTCAATGAATTTCCAAAAATAGAATCTTATCTTATCTCGTGACCAATGTGTAATATTCACGCTCAAACGATCGTCTTGAACTTCGCAACAAACAACCGTCAGACAATCCAAAGTTAAAGTGCGTGACTAATACACCTTTCAGCTCTTACTATTGCCGATTTATAATTCTAGTGGAGGAAGCCTCAACAGGGTCAGATTCTGATTACTCCAGGTGTGTCTTAGTTATTTTTACATCCTGACATTTTACCGGGATTGTCCAGCACAGTAGGATCTGTCTATGGTTATTGATAACAAGAAATTATAATAACACTATCATCTAGTGGCTATCCTGGTTCCTATCCTCCAAGGGTAACAAATACTTTTGCGAAGTCGTGACTCCATCGATGACATGTACTTCGGAACAACATTCCCCCACCTCTCCCTCGTTCACCCCACCCTAATTTCGCTAAAGCTCCCCTCGAACTTGATCTGCTATATCTTCCCCTTTAAGAAAATTCTCCCACCCGGGATTGTGACACCGAGTGGTGTGCTGGGGTGGTAGTCGTAAGCCCAATTTCCTCTGGTGTAACTTCTGGTGGGAATGCATCCTACAAGTTTCTGAGGATCAGGTAGAACTCAGAAGGGGTGGTCCACGGTTCACCCTTTCCAGAAATCAGCCAGGCCGTTTGAAGAATAGACGAGAACCAGGACTTAGATGGAAACAGGGGATCAGGTTTGAATGATTGCGAATTCAACGTCAGAAAGGCTCAGTTGGTTCCGCCCTCTACATAACCAAATGGCAAAGATGATAACAGCGAGTTGGGAAAGAAGAGGAAAGTAGAACCATCGTTGGACCTTGGTGGAGTATGCGATGAGGAGAGCTAGGGCACGTTTGTTGACCTGAAGGACAAACTGAGAAACGTGTTTTCACTCATGATCACCAACACACAGGTGTGCGATAAAACCTAAGAGCCACAGGGCCAAAAGTGACTGAAACCGAACGGAAAATGCACGCACTCGATAACGGCATGGCATATCCCTGTACATCGGGGTTTGTTGATGGGAGATTGGCCCCTTGTTGAATCTGCGTATGGTTGAGAGAGGCCATGAAAGTTGGGAGATGAGCAATTGAAGGTATGTATACCTGAGTCTTGTTATGGCGTCACTGTTTACCATTGAAGGTGAAGTACACAATAAGCGCCGGCGGCTGTGCGAATTTGTTGTCGAACCCTGGTCCCCTATCACATTTACGAATACGAACCCAAAATCCCTCCAATTTATTTCTTTCCATTTGTGCAACGAACATGATGTTGACCGAGCTAGACTAACTTGAATAGCGAAGTATATGACCACGGAGCCTTGGGAACAAGCACTATCAAGATGTTTTCACTCATCAAAGTACAATCAACTAAGATATGATATATGGCTCTCTACTGAACTCTTTCCTAGTACGTCTCCTGAAATACATACAAATTGCTCAATACATATATATCGATTTCAGGTCTGGAGCCGACCCCAGGTTGGTTTTACACTGGTTCTTATGCCTGTGATAACGCGCGCAGCATCAGCCCCGACAATGCCGTTTTGCGCAGCCCGAATACACTGTTCGTGCACCGCATATCGGACGATGGCACACCAGTTGAAAAAGTATAAGAATGAACGGTACGCACACCCCATAACTGCATCCTCCCACATCCACCAGACTTACTTGACCAATGGCGTAGGCACTTGAATGCGTAAGTATTTTCGATTGAACCCGAGAAGCAGCCCTCACACCGTAACAATTAGTAGTGCTAGGCATACTTCTCTTTGCCTTGTCTTTGGAATTGTCAGGCTGGCGCACCTTGGTTGGGCTTTTCACAACTTTTTGTGGGTGCATTCTCAGCTTAATATATTTCACTGCGACTCACCAAGCCCTCTAAGTGATCTATCTATCACTCATCATTTGGAAGGCAGCATTGAAGGCCATTTGCTTTACTGTGGGTGTATTCTCAGCTTAATATGTTTCACTGCGACTCACCAAGCGCTCTAAGTGATCTATCTATCACCCATCATTGGGAAGGTTGCCTTGAAGGCAAAAATCATTCTTTTGTGGGTGTATTCTCAGCTTAATATATTTCACTGCGACTCACCAAGCGCTCTAAGTGATCTATCTATCACTCATCATTCGGAAGGTGCACTCGAAGGCGCAAAAACTCCATGTTATTAGCGATCTGTAAGGGTTTAGCGACCCTCCACAGGTCAAGGGTGTGGGCAGTTTCCTAGCAACTTCCTACACCGCCATTCAGCCTGGTGCAAAACATGTTTGTAGCTCATGAAGTTGGAGTATTTTTGGAACATTGTATCGACATAGACAGAATATTGTGTACAGTTTGACCCTGGGATTTGGACCATGACTATATTTGATGTGGGGTAGCACTTGTGATCTGATAATCAGCTTGTAAAATCTAATGTGGTCTTATACTACAAAATCATTTACTCTGTCTACACGTCTTTTGATGCGCCTTTGTGATATTTTTCAATAGCTCAGCTGCTTGCCTCGATCGACTAAGATCTAATCTTATCCCTTTCCATAGTGGGAACTTATCTTATCTTATCTCGTGACCAACGTGTAACATTCGGGTAACGATTTTCGCCTTTAACGCAACGAACAAGAACAACGGTCAGACAATCCAAGGTCAAAGTGCGTGGATAGTACATCCTTTCAGTTCTTACTCTTACCGATTTATAATTCTAGTGGAGGAAGCCTCAACAGGATCAGATTCTGATTACTCCAGGTGCGTCTTGGTCATTTTTTTTCAACATTCTATATGGCGCTGACATGTTGCTGGGATTGTCCAGCACAGTACGCTCTGCCTATGGTTTTTGATTGCAAGAAATGATAATGACACCAGCGTCTAGTGGGTATCCTGGTTCCTATCCTCCAAGGGCAACGAATACTTCTGCGAAGTCGACGAAGATTTTATTTTGGATCGATTCAACCTGACGGGGCTGAACAACGAAGTTGCGAATTATCCTCAGGCGTTGGATCTCATCACAGATAGTTTGGGTGTGTCTTTTATACCCACATTTCCTGGTGAATGTACTAACAGATGCTCAGATGATGATATCCAGGACGAACTTCGTGGATCACTCGATGTCCAAGCCCGACTCCTCTACGGCCTCATCCACGCACGATGGATCGTCACAGCGCGAGGATTAACCAAAATGGTACCATCCTCATTGTATATTGACCGCCCACAAACGCTCACCAAATTCTCCCAAGCTGGATAAATACAAACGCGCAGACTTTGGACGCTGCCCACGCGTCCTCTGCGCCTCACAACCCCTCCTCCCAGTGGGCCTAACCGACATACCCTACGAAAAATCCGTCAAGCTCTACTGCGGCCGCTGCGAAGACCTCTACTCACCCAAATCCTCCCGACACGGCTCCATCGATGGCGCGTACTTTGGAACAACATTCCCCCACCTCCTCTTCCTCGTGTACCCCACCCTCATTCCGCTAAAGGACGGCGAGCTCCCCTCGAACCCTATCAAGGAGAACTCTACCGACTCGAGAAGCAGGCGGCGGCTCCGCGAGGATACAGAGGCGGGTGTGGCCGCTGAAGGTGGGGCGGAAGGGATTAGCACGGCGAATGTTGCGTTGAAGGCAGAGCGGTATCGACCTCGTATATATGGCTTCCAGGTCAACGAGATTGCGAAGCTGCAGAGGTGGCAGGAGGCTATTCGGGATCGGTATGTCCGATATTTCATGGATGTTGCCCTGCAACTCACCCTTGCTGCTTCGCTGTTACCCCTTATCAGACAGATCGCACGATTGGAAGCCCTGGAGGATAAGACACCATAAAGATTCCCATTCAACTATCCCTTTACTTCTTTTTTTTTCGCGTCCAGATTTCCCCCCGTTGTTCATATCAAGTTACAGATATCCTGAAGCACTAATTTTTGGTCCTATACACACTTAGATCAATTTATCAAAGCGTTTCCGTCAATCTAAGAAAATACAGGCTTAAATGTTTGCAATCCTAATGCATTGTTCGTAATTACAGATTCAGACCTACGTAAGTACATATTCGCAAGAAATATCGTGTTCCAGTCGTTCGCAGCGGATCTGAACGAGAGGAATATCTCGACAAACGCAAATCAAAAAGATAAAGCAACTTCGTGTGGTTAAGGCACGAAGATCAAGAAAAAGCAAGATACCGTGGCGTTCTATCGTCGTCTACAGTTGTGCCGCACATCAAGAGGGTCCATTGGTACCGGAAGCCTGTGCTTCGTGAACCCTATAAGCAGCGCTGGAGAAGAGGAACAACCACGCTGACGAGGCACACAAGAGCCTAACGCTCGAACGACAGCATCGTTGAAAAAAAAAAGGTCATCCAACATTTTCTGGGTGGGTGGGTGATCAAAAACCCCGAATCATCACCATACATCATCATCGTCAACCACATCCTCACGTAGAAGGCTGCCAATCATTATCCAACCCACCAACCCACGGCGCATTCAACGAAGAGCTCAACGGGCTAGTCGACCTCGACCCCTGCATCCCACGCAACGTACTCCCAAACGACGCATCCGCCATGAGCGTCGTCGAACCCGACCCCATCGAGCGCAGAGTGGTAGCTTTATCCGGACTCACGTGCGCCGACGGCGGCGAGCCGATCACAGGCGACAACGGTGGGTCAGGGTATCCAAAGGGCGACGGCGAGCGCCGCAGCCTTGTTGCAGCTGAGGACGCTGCGGCCCGTGTTTGAAGTCCAAACGCCGAGAGGGCGGGCGAGTTGCGTTTACGCTCTTCGGAGGAGATGCTACCCGTCCGCACCAGGGATTGGGCGACAGAGAATCCGCTGCCTTGGGATCGGGCAACGGAGTATGCAGAGGGTCGTGAGGAGTTTGAGTTGAAAGAGCCGATCTCGTATCGAGAGGGTGCTGAGCCTGTTGAACCGTGGATGGAGGGGTTAAAGTGCGAGCGCATGGAGTGTAGAGAACCTTGTTCGGACATGAATCCGGGCCCATGGACGAGCTATGTGCAAAGATAATTAGTCCGTGATCATGATTTTCAATCGTAAAGAAAAAACATACCATGCCAAACGTTCCGCGTCTGCCAGGATCAATAAAACCACCAGACGACATCGTCCTCCAACCTTGTTCCGCATCGGGCGGTTCTTCCTCAAGCACGTCGACAGCCCGGTTGTCCGAGCCC
>Ga0307513_10002927_pt1 | contig 23345 bp, 17 predicted proteins | sample 15_EM_MG_FD_202174 | JGI IMG/M metagenome (GOLD analysis project Ga0307513, IMG submission 202174) | Populus trichocarpa ectomycorrhiza microbial communities from riparian zone in the Pacific Northwest, United States - 15_EM | ecosystem: Host-associated > Plants > Roots > Unclassified | place...
CAGCGAGCAACCACGTCGTTCTCTCCCAGGTTTCGCCGCTGCATGGCGCTGCAGGGCATACGTGATCAGCGGATCGCGCGCGAGATCATCGCGAGGCGGTTCGCGGCTCGCTTCGCCACCGTCGATTTCACGCCGCCCTACCCGACCTGGCCCATCCGGGCGCAGGTCTTCGCGGAGGCCCGGGAGTACACGCCGCGCCGGCTGCTCGTCGACGTCGACCGGCACATCCGGGCCTGCCTGATCGACGATGAGGTGCGCGAGCTGAGCCATCTCCGCGACGTGCCCAGCGAGGACCAGGTGGCCAAGGCGCCGGCCAATACCGCGTCCGCGATCGCCGACGACGAGCTGGCCCGGATCGGGGAGCGGTTCGAGAAGCTGAAGCGGATCGCGAACGTTACCGCGCCGCTCGAGCGCGATACCGAGGACAGCTCGTTCCCGGCCCTGCTCGCGGCCGGCCTGCAGGCCTGGATCGCCGAACGGGGCGACGGCGGCGAGCGGTTCAGCATCGATCCGCCGCCGAGCTCCAAGCCGGATCTGCATGCCCGCCTGCGCCGGGACCTCGACGAGCGCTCCGAGCTGGAGCGGGCGACCTCGCCCGACCAGGGCCGCACGGAGGATCAAATGCACTGGTCCTTCCGGGCGATCAGCGATACCCATCACGGCGTCGCCGCGCTCCACCGGATCCGCCGGGCCCGCACCGCGGCCGGTCTCACCTCGGATGTCGCCAAGCGGAAGCTCTTCCTGCTGCGCAACGGCCCGTGGAGCCAGTCGGCCAAGACCCAGGAGGTGGTCCGGCAACTCGAGCGGGACGGTGGGGTGACCCTCAGCGTCGACGACGCCGACCTGCGGGTGCTGGCCGCGCTGTACGGCCTGCGCGACGAGAACCCGGCGCACCTGCAGGCGTGGCTGGTCAGCTACCGGCCCACCGAACAGATCACGCTGTTCAAGGAGGCCCTGGCGGACGCCGCCGCGTGGACCGGCGACGATCCCAAGAGGACGGTCGCATCGGTGGCGGAGGCACCGGCGGCCGGATTCACCATCGGCTTCGGCAGCGAGGACGGGGCGGCGGTCCCGTTGTCCCTGTCGGCGCTGCGCAAACATGCGGCCGTCTTCGCCGCTTCGGGCTCCGGCAAGACGGTGCTGCTGCGCCGGCTGGTGGAGGAGTGCGCGCTGCTGAGTGTGTCGGCGATCGTCCTGGACCCCAACAATGACCTCGCGCGGCTGGGCGACCCATGGCCGGAACCACCGGCGGGCTGGGGCCCGGGCGACGCCGAACGCGCGGCCCGGTACCTGGCCGAGACCGAGGTGATCACCTGGACGCCGCGGCGGGAGTCCGGCCGCCCGCTGAGTTTCCAGCCGCTGCCGGACTTCCGCGCCGTGCTCGACGATCCGGACGAGTTCAGCGCGGCGGTGGAGTCGGCCGTGACCGCCCTCGCTCCCCGGGCCAGCCTGGTGGGCCGCACCTCCCGGGTGCATCTCGGCATGGCCGTGCTGCGCCGGGCGACCGAGCACTTCGCTCGGCTGGGCGGCCGCGACATCCGCGGGCTCATCGCGCTCCTGTCCGACCTGCCGGAAGGGATCAGCGGGCTCGACGACGCGGCGAAGATCGCCGCAGGTCTCGCGCAGACGCTCACCGCCTCGATGGACAACGATCCACTCTTCGGTGGCGACGGCACCCCGGCCGACCCGGGCACGCTGCTGACCCCGTCGCCCGGCAAGCGGGCGCGGATCTCGGTCGTCAGCCTCATCGGCCTGCCGGCGGACGGTGCCCGGCAGGGGTTCGTGAACCAGCTGCAGATGGGCCTCTTCGCATGGATCAAGAAGAATCCCGCCAAGGACCGCCCGCTGCTGGGTCTGCTGGTCATGGATGAGGCGCAGACCTTCGCACCCTCGGGGGCGATGACCGCGTGCACGCAGAGCACGCTCGCACTGGCGTCCCAGGCACGCAAGTACGGCCTCGGGTTGATCTTCGCCACCCAGGCGCCGAAGAACCTCCACAATCGCATTCCCGGCAACGCGGCGACGCACTTCTTCGGGCGGCTGAGCGTGCCCATCCAGATCGACGCCGCCCGCGAGATGGCCAAGGTCAAGGGCGGCGACGTACCCGACATCGGCAACCTCACGCCGGGCGAGTTCTACATCGCACTCGAGGGCGAGGCACCGCACAAGGCCCGTACGCCGATGTGCCTCAGCCATCATCCGAGCAGCCCGCTGACCGACGAGGAGGTGATGGCCCGGGCTCGGGCCTGAGGCCGTCAGAGGTAGCGACGCAGCAGATCCGCAAGGTCGGTGCGCCCGATGTCCTCCAGGGCGCCCGGAAGGTCGGACAGCCGACCCCGCGCCGCCAGCCACGCCCACAGCTCGCGCGGCTCGTCACCGGCGCGGAAGCGGCGTGTCTCGTACGACGGCACGCCGACGATGTCGGCCAGGTCCTGCCAGTCGTAGGTGAGCCGCCGCACCACCTCGAGCTTGACCTGACCGGGGACTTCCCGGGCCGCGGGGGTCGGTCCGGGCGACGTGGCCGCGGGGGAGAGCAGCTTGCCGAGGAGGGCGAAGAGCACCTCGGCGGAGGCCTTGGCGGCGAACGCCTTGAAACGGTCGTCCTTGTCGAGATCCGCGTGGTCCATCACGCCCTTGGCGACCAGCCAGTGCGGCACCTGCCGTTCGTGGGCGACCGTGGCGATGGTGGCGGCCTCCATCTCCAGGGCCAGCAGCTTGCGCTGGCCGACTTCGAGCCGGTCCCAGATCTCCGGATCGGACATGACGGCGCTGCCACTGGCCATCGGCCCGGCGAAGACGGCGAACGGCAGCCGCTCCGGGCCGTCGACGTCGGCGTACAGAGCGCGTTTGATGCGCTTGCGCCCGGCGTCCGTCAACACCAGGCCGGCGTCCGCCCAGGTGATGAAGCCGCCGGACTCCAGCCGCTCCAGCCGCGTCTGCCAGGTCGACGGCGGAAAATAACGCTCACGGGCCGGATGCGTACGGGGGTTCTGGCCCTGGTAGAGCCGTTCCAGATACCAGACCGCGGCCTCCTCGTCAGTGGCCACGCCGTGGCTCGGCAGACCCGAAGGATCGAAGTCCTGCGCCGCCCGGGTCCACCGGGTGTCCTGCGGGAACTGCTGGGGATCGGCGCGGAAGACGCCGCCGGTGTACTTGCCCTCGTCCCACTCGTAGGCCGGTGCGGCGACGATCACGTCGCCCGGGGCGGTGGCGCCGGGGTTGCCCGCGCAGACGCCGCACATCGCCAGGCAGGTGGGCCGGAGCAGGTCGGTCAGCGTGGTGGCGATGGGGCCGGTGCCGCGCCCACCCATCTTGGTGGGGCGGGCGAGCGCCACCGAAAGCGTCTGCCCGTTCCCGGTACGAAACTTCGCGGTGCAGTGCGGAGCCGGGCCGTCGACGCCGTGCTCCGCCCACTGCTCCGGACCGGCAACCGCCTTCGCGGCGTTGTACTCCTGCTTCATCGCGGCGATGATCAGGACGTCCACGTCGCCCCGGCGCTGTCCGGTGTGCATGGGGCACCTCAATCCTTCGGTGGCTCGCGGGCCGGTTGGTGACGCTACCTCCTTTGGAGCCGCAGTCCCGCTTCGAGCAATACCACGCCATGCTGGTCGCCCACCGCCGCGTCCAAGCGGCTGGTCGTGAACTGATGGGGCTATAAGTTCGTTTCGCTCTGGCTGGGATCGCCCTTCTCTTGCAGATAGCGGCGGACCGATCCGCCGCCGAGGTCGTGCACCTCCTGCGCCACCTGAGGCAGCTCACGGACCAGGGAACGGAGGTACGCCAGCATCTGTGTGGTGTCCACCGCCTGGTCGATCTTGTACCACTGGCCGCCGTTGTCATCGGCCCACTGGCGATAGCCGGGCAGGTCGGGCGACGCGACGAAGCAGATGGCCTCCTTGATTGTGATCTGCTCTCCCACCTCCGCCTCGCTTAAATCCTCGGTGAGCGGCGGCTCGTCGGTCAGCACGACCAGGACCGGCACGGCGTAGCGCCGGTAGGGCTTGTCGAGCGCCGCGGTCACCGCCTCCAGTGTGGACTCTCCGTAGTTGCTGCCACCGCCGAACCGGGGCATCGTGCGAAGCTGCTGAACCGCGTCGTCATAGCTTCGAACGAACGGCAGGTCCGCGACGATCTTGTCGCCGCTGACGGTCAGGTCACCGTACGGCACGGTCGTGATCCGCCAGTTGAGCTGCAACTCGGAGAGCTCACCGACAAAGTCGACCATGCAGGCGATGAGTCCGGCGATCTTGCTCGACATGGAGCCTGTCGTGTCAAAGACGAAACACACGTCGACCGCGGCGCGGTTCTCGTCGTCCGGATTGCTATCCGGCCTGACAACCTTCGGGCTCGGCGAGGAACGCCGCCTGCGAAACCACGACCGTTTGCCTGTGTCCATCTACGGATCCTTATCGGCCCTAGGTAGTGCACGCTCGTCCGGCTAATTCACGAGATTAACCGATCCACGCACGTCACAGTCAGGAATGTGTCCACCGGATTCTCGAGGTTGATCCGTTGTGGACCGGTGCAGTCGCGCCACCTGGCTTGGGTAATGGGTCGTTGTGCGGCCGGCCGGTGGCTCAGGCGTTGCCGAACGCGGCGCCGAGGCCGGTCAGGTCGATCGGGCGGCGGGCGTGGTCGGGGACATGTTCCAGCAACGGGCGCATCGCCTCGAGGGCGGTGAGGATCTGGCGGGCCACCCGTTCGACCGGGCGCATCGCGTCGACGGACACCAGGATGCCGCGCTCGGCGTACCAGGTGACGATGGGGTGGGTCACCTCGTGGTACAGGGCGAGGCGCCGCTGGATCACTTCCTCGGTGTCGTCGGCCCGGTGTTCCAGGGCGGCGCGGGCGAGCAGCCGGCGGATCAGCTCGTCGTCGTCGGCCTTGAGATGCAGCGCCACGTTCGCCGTCATGTCGAGGGACTTCGCGACCTGGTACACCGCGCGGGCCTGGGTCATGTTGCGCGGCATGCCGTCCAGGACGTACCCGGTGCCGTTCCCCTTGGCCGCCACCAACGCGTCCCGGACCATGTCGAGCACGACCTGATCCGGCACCAGGTCGCCACGGTCGAGGTGGTCGCGGACGGCCCGGCCGAGCGGTGTCTGCCGGGCGACGTGGTCGCGGAGCAGGTCGCCGGTGGCGATGTGCGGAATGTTGAAGTGCGCGGCAATCACCGCGCCCTGGGTGCCTTTGCCCGCTCCGGGCGGCGCGACCATCAAGACCCGCATCGAGCAGCCCTTCCCGGTGACCGTGTAATCGCGATCAGGTTGACACCCGCGGCCCCGGAAGTCCATTACTGGCGCTGCGTCCGCGGGTCGGCGCCGAAAGTTCCCCGGTCCGGGTCTCCCTAACCGCGCCGCGGCTGTACCTGATCAGGTGACATGGTGAAGAGAACCACCAGCGGAGCGTTCCAGGTCAGCGCGATGGGCTGCCGACGCGTATCTGATTGCCGTCGGGGTCGGTGTCGGCGTCAAGCGTCATGATTCGACCTTCCCGGTGAGTGCGGCGACTAGATCGGCCACCTCGGGCACGCCGGCGAGACCACCGGGCGTGGCATAGACCCGGCACGTCAGCGCGCCGGGGGCCACCACCGGGCCGAACAGGTCCACGCCGTCGACGAGGAACGTCGGTGACCCGGCGAAGCCGACGCCGGCCGCCTCGGCGTCCGTTTCCACCCGGACGAAGCTGATCTCGGTGTCGGGCCGGCCGATCAGGTCCAGGGCGTGCCGCAGCCGCTGCCCGGCAGCGCGCCAGTTCGGGCAGTCCGCGAAGTACACCACCGATACCTGGATATCCACATCCTGCACCGTGGCCGCACCGGCCGGCAGTTCAGTCTCGTGGTCGCGGCAAGTCGGTGCATCCCACGAACCCCTGTCGAGGTTCAGTTTGTGCGACGGCGGGGCTTGCTCGGCGCCTGCGGCAGGCCGTGGATCGCCGCGGTCAGGAACGGGCCGACCAGGGCTGTGCGGTCGCCGTGGTGCGCGGCGATGTCGATCTTCCGTTCGTCGTCCAGTTGGAGCGAGAGGACGACGGGCTGGGCGCCGAGCCGGGAGATCTCCCGCTGGCAGCTGCTCCGGAGGGTGCCGTCGGCCCCGCGCACGGCGAACGTCAGCGTGCGGGAATGGAGCACACCACGGTGGACTACGAGCACGTCGTGGACCCAAGTGGCTCTCATCCGGCGGCGTGACCACGGTTCCGGCGACGAGGGGAACGGGTAGTCGGTGATGCGGATCTGGCATCGGAAGGTCTGCTCGGCTCGGATGAATCGGACCCGGGCCACCAGGCCGGCGATGAGCAGACCCAGCAGGAAAGCGAACGGCATGGACAGCAGCATTGGCGTTGCCGACATCGGTGACTCCTTCGCGGTTGAATCGGCCGCCTCCGGACCGGCTCCTTAGTTGATCACCGGTTCGGATCGGATTCGTCGGAGCCGGTTATCCGGCGAATTTCGATCATGCGGATCCCGAGGTTGTGGATGCGGGTGATCAGGTCGAAAAGGGCGGACTGGTCGGGGAGCGCGCCGTAGAGCACGGTTTCCGCCGGTTCGACGACGACGTCGAGGCTGTCGAGTTGGGCCAGCAGGTCCAGCGGCAGCGTGCCGGACACCTGGATCTCGTAGGTAGCCAGGGCCATGGCGCTTGCCTTTCCGGGTTCGGGTCGAGCGCCGATCTGGTATGCACCAGAATTCGCCCTTCCTGCGCCGACAGCACCATCCGTGCCGGATGGATCCGGTGGTAGCCCGCCCCGCAGCCGACCAGAATCTCACCGAAGGTTACCGAGCGTTAACTATCCGAATCGGGCGATGCGCACACGGCAACCTCCCAGCGAGTCTTGACCGGATACATGGGTGTCGCGATACCTGGGGGCCAATGTGACCACTGCGTGTGAATTGGCAGAGTCGGTGACCGCCCCGGCTGCTGCCGGGGAGGGCGACACTCTGCTCCGGTCGAAGTTCACTGTGCCGCCGCGTCCGCCCTTCCTGGTGGCCCGCGGTCGACTGATGGAACGGCTGCTGCACGGAGCCGGCGAACCCGTCACCCTGGTGACCGGCCCGGCGGGCAGTGGCAAGACGCAGGCGGTGGCCGCTTGGGTCCGGGACACGGACAACGTCGCGTGGATCACCATGGAGGAAGGCGACGGCAAGCCGGCCGTGTTCTGGACGTACGTCGTCGAAGGCCTGCGCCGGGCCGGCGTGCCGCTGTTCCCGGCCCTGGCCGACCCGCTGCGCCTGGCGGCCGTCGACGAGTCCTTCCTCCCACGCCTCGCCGAGCAACTGGCCGTGCTGCCGCGGCCGGTGTCGCTGGTCCTGGACGAGGTGTCGAGCGTCGTGGGCCGGCAATGGGCCAACGACCTCGACTTCGTGCTGCGCCACTCGGACGGCAACCTGCGGCTCACCCTGGTCGGGAGGTGGGATCCACCCCTGCCGCTGTACCGGTACCGGCTGGCCGGCACGCTGAGCGAACTCCGTGGCGAGGACCTGGTGTTCACCGCGGCCGAGGCGGCGGAGTTGCTTGCCCTGCACGGCATCGTGCTGACCTCGTCGGGTCTCGCGGCGCTGCTGCGGCACACCGAAGGATGGGCGGCCGGACTACGGCTGTTCGCGATGGCGCTTGAGGGCCACGACGAGGCGGAATGCCTGCTTGCGACGATCAACGGGGACGAGGCCACCATCGCGGAGTACTTCGTCGGCGAGGTGCTGCGGGCCCGGCCGCCGGATGTGCGCGACTTTCTGCTCAGGTCCAGCATCGTCGACACCGTGACCCCCGAGCTGGCGCAGCTGCTCACCGGACGCCGCGACGCCGGCCGCGTGCTGGCCGGCCTGGAGCGGGAGAACATGTTCCTGCAGGTGGTGAACGACCAACCGATCGCCTACCGGTATCACCGGCTGTTCGGCGAACTGCTGCGGGCCGAGCTGGCCCACCAGGACCCGGACGAGATTCCATCGCTGCACCGGCGCGCCGCCGGCTGGCTCGCTGCCGACGGCCAGACCGTCGAAGCGGTCCGGCACGCGGTGAGTGCCGGTGACTGGGGCACCGCCGCGGCGATCACGATTGACGACTACGCGGTGGGCCAGCTCGTGCTCGGTGGTGCCAACGACCGGGTGGGCGCGATGTTCCACGACGTACCCGAGGTTGTCGACAGTCCCGAGGCGGCGCTGGTACGTGCGGCGCTCGCGCTGGCCGGGGCCGACCATGAGGGCGCCGCGAAGCAGCTGACCCTGGCCGAGGAACTGGTCGGCGATCGATCGCCCGACCGGGGGAGTGCATTGGCTGTCGCCGGTGCCGTGCTCGATCTCCTCGTGGCCGGTGCGTCCCGGGACGCTTCTCGCTGGCTGGACACGGCGCGCCAGGCGGAGGCTCTGCTCGGGAACGCGCCGGCCGAGCGGCTGGCCCGCCACCCCGAGTTGCACGCGCTCCTGCTCGCCTCGACCGGCACCGCGCACAGCTGGATCGGCGCGGTCGACGCCGCCGTCGGACCCCTCACCGAAGCCGCGGCGCGGGCTACCGCTGACGGTTGCGAGGCGGTGCGGATGGACTGCCTGCAGGATCTGGCATTGATCGAGGCATACCGCGGCCGGCTGCGCCATGCGACCGTACTGGCCAGCCAGGCCATCGCGCTGGCCGACCGGTGTGCCGGCGCCGGCGTGCCCCGTCCGGCCAGTGCCCAGGTGGCCCTGGCCTGGGTGGCGGTGGAGCACTACGACGTGGAAGCCGGCTGGCGGTTCCTGCGTGCCGCCGAACCGCTGTGCGGGTTGCGCGCCGGGGGCGCGGCCGAGGCCGGGTTCGCGGTCGTGAAGTCACGGTTGTTGCGGGGCCGCGGCGAGTTGCGGGGGGCGCTGCGGGTTCTTCAGGACGTCGACGGCGCGCCGGGCAGCCAGTCGCGGCCGGCTTGGCTGGAGCGCGAGATCGTGTTGAGCCGGACCCGGATCCTGACCTCGGGTGGACACCCGAGGGACGCCCTCGCCGCCGTCGCTGAGCTGGCTGACCAGGACCACGCCGACGTCCAGATCGCCCAGGCCGAGGCGCTGCTCGCCGTCGGTGAGCGGGAGCGGGCGCGGCACACTCTCGGCAAGGCCGTCGAGGCCCGGGACACCGCCGTGCCGGTTTCGGTCAATGCCCGGCTGGGGACCGCGGCGCTCGCCGCCGACGGCGGTGACGTCCAGGAGGCGCAGGTCGCCCTGCGGGAGGCGCTCAGGCTCGCCGGCCCGGAGTCAATGCGGCGGCACTTCCACGAAGTGGGCGCCGGCCTGCGGCGGATGATGCGGGAGGACCGCGAACTCGCGGAGCAGTACCGATCCCTCGGGCGCAGTGGCCATCCGGCTCGTCCGCAGCCGGTCCACGAGGCCGGCGGCGCGCCGGAAGCGATCATGGTCGAGAAGTTGAGCAAGCGGGAGATGGAGGTGCTCCGCCTCGTCGAGGCCATGCTGCCGACGGAGGAGATCGCGGGCGCGATGTACCTGTCGGTGAACACCGTGAAGACGCACGTACGCAGCATCCTGCGCAAATTGTCCGCCTCGCGCCGCAACGAAGCCGTTCGGCGGGCCCGCGACCTCGGCCTCATCTGATCCGGCGAGATCCCTGGAGGACAGCGATGACGTTGGTGGAACTGCCCGTGGGCCAGGCGGCCGGCCAACCGAGACTGCCCGGACCGGGGTCGAGCGGGACAGCTCCGGAGGACGCGGTTGTCATGATCGACGACCGCGCGATGCGCGTCGCCGAGGTGGTCGACGCCTACCGGGGCGCGCTACAGGAGATCGACGCCCTCAAGCGCGAGCGAACGATGAAGACCCGCAAATTGTGGGCGGACATGCAGCTCCGGCTGTGGCAGGTGGAACTGCTCAAGCTCCAGATGCACCTCGAAGCGCAGGACCGGCGGATGATCGTGCTGTTCGAGGGCCGCGACGCGGCAGGTAAGGGTGGCACCATCCGGCGGGTCACCCGGTACATGAACGAGAAGCACTATCGGGTGGTCGCGCTCGGGAGGCCCACCGAGGAACAACGGTCACAGTGGTATTTCCAGCGGTACGTGGCGCAGTTTCCGTCCGGCGGGGAAATCGTGTTGTTCGACCGGAGCTGGTACAACCGCGCGATGGTGGAGCCGGTCTTCGGCTTCTGCACCGAAGCGGAGTACCGCAACTTCATGTCGGGTGTGATCGGTTTCGAGAAGGATCTGGTACGCCAGGGCACCGTCCTCGTGAAGCTCTACTTCAGCGTCACCAAGCAGGAGCAGGCACGGCGGTTCGCCAAGCGGCACGACGACCCGCTACGTCAGTGGAAGTTCAGCGAGATCGACATGCAGGCCCAGGACCGCTGGGACGAGTTCACCACCTGCAAGTACGAGATGCTGCGCCGGACGAGCACCCAGGCGGCCCCGTGGGTGATCATCCGGTCCGGGGACAAACAGCAGGCCCGGGTGAACGCGATCAAGGTGATCCTCAACGCGGTGGACTACCCGGACCGCAACCGTGACCTCGACTTCGCTCCGGCCGGCGACGTGGTGCTCTCCGGCGCCCAGGAGATCGTGTTGATGGAGGCCGAGCGCAAGCTCAGCGGACGGTTCGCCGACTGATCCGATGACGGACGCCACGCCACCCGCCGGGGCCGATCGCTGGCTAGCTCGGCTGGCCTTCGCCATTGCCGCGGCGGCGGTCGGCCTGCTGCTGGCTGTCGCCGGCGTCCGCGGCGGTATCGGCCTGCTGGCTATCGGGGCCGCCGGTCTGGCCGTCGGGGCCGCCGGCCTGTGGTGGTTCCTGGCGCACCGGGGAGTGCTCCGATGGCTTGCCGCCGCACTCGCCCTGGCCGCCCCGGCAACGGCCGCAGCCCTGTACGTGCGCGCCGGGTTGCTGTGGCTGGTGTTCGTCTGCGCGGTGCTCTGGTCGCTGGCCGGGACCGCCGGGCGGGCCGCGTTGGCGCGCAGCCGAGACGCAGGAGGAACGCCGGAGTTCGAGACGCTGCCGCCGCACCATCCGTTTCTCATCATGAATCCCCGCTCCGGCGGCGGAAAGGTCGGCCGATTCGACCTGGTGGGCAAGGCCCGGGCGCTCGGCGCTGAGGTCTTCCTGCTCGGCGGGCCGGACCCGGTCGATGTCGCGGCCGTGGCGCGTACGGCCGTGCGACGCGGTGCCGATCTGCTCGGCGTGGCCGGGGGCGACGGCACACAGGCGATCGTGGCGGCCGTCGCAGCCGAGTGCGGGATACCGTTCATGGTGATCTCCGCGGGTACCCGCAATCACTTCGCGATGGACCTGGGGCTCGATCGCGACGACCCGGCGACGTGTCTCGACGCGCTCACCGACGGCGTGGAGCTGCGAGTCGACCTTGGACTGATCGGTGAGCGCACCTTCGTCAACAACGCGTCCTTCGGCGCCTACGCCTTCGTGGTGCAGAGCCCCGCCTACCGCGCCGACAAGACCGCGACCACCCTCGATCTGTTGCCCGACGTGCTGACCGGCCATCGTGGCTCGCTCCTGCACCTAGGGATCGGCCCGCTGGTCGTGTCCGGTCCGCAGGCCGTGCTCATCAGCAACAATCCGTACGCCGCGGGGGACATCGCCGGGCTCGGCCGCCGGGCTCGTCTCGACAGCGGTGTTCTGGGCGTGCTTGCCGTCCGGGTCGCGGGGGCCACCGACACCGTGCGCCTGTTGCGCGGCCGGCGTTCGAAGATGCTGACGATCGTCACGGCCACCGAGGTGATCGTCGACGGGGACGCTCCCTCGATTCCCGTCGGCGTGGACGGTGAGGCGGTGTCGATGCCGACGCCGGTGCGGTGCGCCATCCGGCCCGGCGCCCTGCGGGTCCGGGTGCCCCGCAACCGGCCCGGGACCGTGGCGCTGCGCCCGTCGACGGACTGGGACCGCCTGCGCCGCCTCGCGATGCCGACCCGCTGAGCTGCCGGGCCGGCTGAGCTACTTGCCCCGGTTCCGGCGCTTGCCGCTCTTCGTCGGATGCGCTTCGGACGGCTGTTCCTCGCGGGCGGCGGCCTCCGCGAGCTCCTGCTGGAACGGATCGGGGGCGGCACCCTGGGGAGCTTCGTTCTCCAGCTCCGCCTTCACCGCCAGCAGCTTGCCGCGGGCCTCTTCGTCGACGGCCGGATACTGCGGGTCGATCTCGATGAGCGCATTGACGATGACCGCGGCGGCACCGACCCGGGCGAACCATTTGTGGTCGGCCGGGATCACATGCCAGGGCGCCCATTCGGTGCTGGTGTGCGACAGGACCTGGGAGAACGCGTGTTGGTAGTCCGCCCAGCGCTGGCGTTCCCGCCCGTCGGCGGCGGAGAACTTCCAGTTCCGGTCGGGCAGGTCGATACGCCGCAGGAACCTGATGCGTTGCTCTTCCTTGGACAGGTTGAGGAACAGTTTGACGATCCGGAAGCCGTTCTCGGTCAGGTGTCGCTCCCAGTCGTTGATCTCGCGGAACCGCCGCTTCCAGACGTCCCCGGCCAGGGCTTCCTCGGGCAGCTTCTGCCGGCCCAGGATCTCGTCGTGCACCCGGACCACGAGGACTTCCTCGTAATGCGACCGGTTGAAGATGGCGATCTCGCCCCGGCCGGGCAACTCTCGTGCGTACCGCCACAGGTAGTCATGGTCGAGCTCCTCCGCTGACGGGACCTTGAAACTGTGCACCCGTACGCCCTGCGGGTTGACGCCGCTCATGACGTGCCGGATCGTGCCGTCCTTGCCGGCGGCGTCCAGCGCTTGGAGGACAACAAGCACGCCGTAGGTGTCCTGCGCCGCCAGCCGAGCCTGGTAGTCGGCCAGCATCGTCACGCCCTGTTGGAGCAGGCCGACCCCGTCGCGTTTGCGCAGGAAGCTCGCCTTGTAGCCGGGGTCGAAGTCCTTTTCCAGCTCGACCGTGGACCGGGGCTCGACCAGGAAGGGCTCGATGAATTCGGCGATTCGTTTGGCAGCCTCATCGGACATGGTTTCGTGTTCCTTCCTGCCTGATCGCGCACGAGTGGAAGCCGGCCGGCGGCCCGCCGCTCTTGCCATCGAGGGTGTTCGTGGCCGGCCGTACGGGCCTCATCCCGAGCGGATGACAGTTCGCGTACGCCGGGCGATGAATTTCCAGAGGATCAGCAGGACGAGCGCGGGGAGGAGCGCCGCTGTCGAACGTGGCCGTCGTCAGCACGGTGCCGGTCTCGCTGCGGCATTCCAGTGCGGCCACGATGAGGCAGAGAGCGAACGAGGTGAACGCGATGGAGATGCCGATCGCGATGCTGCCGAACTGGTAGGTGCCGAGTTGGATCAGCCCGAGCAGCCCCACGGTGATGGCCAGCCCACTCAGCCCCACGGTGGTGATCACGCTTCTGGTCAGTATGGACTGCCCGCGCGGGCGTGGCTCGCGCGACATCAGGCCCGGGCTCTCGCGGTCGAAGCCGAGCGCGAAGCCGAACGGGGCGTTGACGACGAAGTGGATCCAGAGGACCTGCGCCGACGTGAACGGCTCACCCGCGGCGATGTTGAACAGGCTGGCACCGAGGAACGTCAGCACGAAGACGACCAGAAGCACCAGGACGAAGCGGATGTACTTCGCGAGGTTGTCGTAGATCTTGCGACCCTGCTCGATCGCGAAAACGATGGTGGCGAAGTTGTCGTCGGACAGGATCATCCGCCCGCCGTTCTTCGCGACCTCCGTGCCGGTGCCCATGGCGATGCCGATGTCGGCGGCCTTGAGCGCCGGTGCGTCGTTGACGCCGTCGCCGGTCATGGCGACGACATCGCCCCGCTTCTTGAGCGTGTCGGCGAGCAGCACCTTGTGCTCTGGTGTGACCCGGCCGATCACGCCGATCCGGTCGACCCGGTCGAGGCGTTCGGCCTCGGCGAGTGCGGCGAAGTCCGCGCCGAGGATGGCCTCGCCGGGGATGCCGACCTGCCGAGCGATGGCCGCGGCGGTGATGATGTCGTCGCCGGTCACCATGCGGACCCGGATGTGCGCGTCCTGTGCGGCGGCGACCGCCTTCCTCGACTCGTCGCGGGGCGGGTCGATCATGCCGACCAGGCTGGTCAACCGCAGATCCGTGAGGTAGCCGAGGAGGTCGCCGTCCGGGTCGAAACCGTCCGGATCGAGGTCGCGGGTCGCGGCCGCCATCACCCGCCGGCCCGCACCCTCCATCCGATTCAACTCGGTGCCGGCCCATCTGCTGCGTTCGTCGTCGAACGGCACGCTCCTGTCGTCCGCGAGCATGGTGCCGCAGCGACCCAGCACCGCGGGAGCGGCACCCTTCACGAAGCACCGAATGACCGGCCGTCCCGCCGCGTCTCTCGCCGAGTTGAAGGTGGCCATCAGTTTGTATCCGGGTCGAACGGGAGGGTGGCCGGCCGGGGGAGTTGCTCGCGCGTGGAGCCGATGTCGATGCCGGCCTTGTGGCCGAGCACGAGGAGGGCGCCTTCGGTCGGATCGCCCACCACGTTGCCGTCGACGAGGGTGGCGTCATTCGCGACAAGGTAGGCAAGGATCGCATCGTCGATGGCGGGTGAGCCGCCCGCAGCGTGATGGATCTTGCCGGCCAGGCCGTAGCCGATTCCGGAGACCGTGTACCGGTTGGCCGCGTCCACCACCTCCACCGCGGTCATCTGGTTCATCGTCAACGTGCCGGTCTTGTCGGAGTTGATCGCCGAGGTGAACCCCAGCGTTGAGTTCCCTGGTCAGCGGCGACTGCTCGGGCGCGGTGGCCGAGAGCATTCCGGAGATCTTCCCCAGTTCGGTCCCGGCTCCTGTGCCGGTGACGATCACGACACCGCTGCCGTGCGTGACCGGCGTGTTCATGAACGCCATGTTCGTCTGATCGCCCGAGCCGAGTTCGTCGGCGGGCAGGATGCTGGCGTCTTTGGCGGCGGCCGTGCGGTGAGCCCGGTGTCCGGGTTGACATCGAGTGCCGCCGCGATCGCCGCGGGCGGGCGCGAGTACCAGCGGCCGGCGGGTGCGGCGCGGCTCCGCTGCGTTTCGGCTGACAGGGCCATGCCACCTCTCCGATCTGCTGGACGCGAAGGTTCGCCTCGGTCGCGTCGGCTCTCGCTCCGCTGTAGACCCGCGCGCGAGCCCATGACGTGGGGTGCTTCCCAACGTGGTGCAACCGGTGGGCGTTCGGCTCATCCACGTTGGATGGTGTACGGCGAGCCCGGATCTAGTGACGCGGGGTCGCCCGTCACCGAGCGCAAGAAACCGCAGTCACCCGAATTGGGTGATCCGGCGACTACAGCCGGGTGATGTAGTAATGATCATTGGGTGATCCCGCGATGTCCCCCGGCGTCGTTGTCACGCCTACGCCGGTCTCCTCGCCGGCGGGCCGGCCAGACCGCTCGTCCGGGCTGCCCCCGCACACGCGTGTGCCGACGGTGTTGGGTACCTAGGAGACGGACATGGCCCATGAGGAAGCTTCGAAGCCGCCGACTGACAGTCAGGAATCCGTGCACCGGCAGGCCCGTACCGGAGCGGTCGAGTCGGGGTTGACCAGGGCCAAGCTGAGCCGGCCGCGGGTGCCACCCGCGTTCGTGCCGCGGCAGCGGCTGATCGACCTGCTGAATATCGGCAGCCGGCGACCTGTCACGCTGGTCAGTGCGGGCCCCGGCTGGGGAAAGACCCTGCTGGTGGCCTCCTGGGCCGACACCGGAGAGACGCCGGGGCCGGTCGGATGGCTGTCGCTGGACCGGGAGGACAACTACCCGAACGCGTTCTGGTCCAACGTGGTGGCGGCGCTCCGCGGGACCGGTGCGGTGCCGGACGACAGCGACCTCACCGAGATGGTCGGCGGGGCACCGGCGAACCACGCTCTCATTGAGCGGATCTTTGCCGCTCTGGCCCGGCTGCCCGACCCGGTAGTGCTCGTCCTCGACGACCTTCAGGTGATCGACGATCCGGAGGTGATCCGCGGCCTTGGCGTGCTGTTGCGTTATCAGCCCGATCAGCTGCGGCTGATCCTGGTCACCAGGGCGGATCCGGACCTGCCGTTGCGGCGGCTGCGGCCGGCCGGAATGCTCACCGAGATCCGGGTCGCGCACCTGGAGTTCGATGCCGGCGAGGCGGCTGAGCTGCTGGCCCAGCATGGTCTGCGGCTGGACGTCGATGAGCTGCGGACGCTGCTGGAGCGTACGGAGGGCTGGGCCGCGGGGCTCCGGCTGGCCGGGATCTATCTGACGGCACCCGGTGCCCGGCACAGCATCGCGGACTTCGCCGGCGACCGGGGCATCGTCGCCGACTACCTGATCGGCGAGGTGCTCGACTACCAGCCGCCGGACGTCCGTCGTTTCCTGATGTACACCAGCATCGTCGACCAGATATCCGGTGGGCTGGCCGACGCGATCATGGACGATGTCCACGGGCAGGCCATGCTCGAGCAGCTTGAGCGGGCCAACGCGTTCGTCGTCGGGCTCGGCACCCGGCCGGAATGGTTTCACTACCACAACCTGCTCGGTGATCTGCTTAGACATCTGTTGCAGGTTGAAGGCGCGGAGCTGATCCCGCAGCTGCACCTGCGGGCAGCGGTGTGGTACTTCGGCAACGATGCGCAGCTCAAGGCCGTGACTCACGCCGCGGCGGGCGGTGACTGGCCGCTTGTCGGCCGGTTCATGCTGGCGGGCGTCGCCTCTTTCATGCTGTCCTCCGAGCGGGGGGCTCTCGTCAAAGTGCTGCAGGAGATCCCGCCGGAGCAGCTCTCCGCCACCGCCGAGTTGAAGATCTGCGCCGCGCTCCTGATGCTGCACGCCGGCAACTACGATGCGATCCCCGGCCGGATCGTGGCCGCACAGCGCCTCTTGACGGGGCGGCCGGAGGCCGACCGGCGGGCTGTCGAGATCGCGCTGAGCAGCCTCAAGGCGGCGCTCGCCCGGATCCGAGGCGACATCCCGGCCCTGATCGCAGCCGCCACCGAGGTGCTCCGGCTGGTCGCCGACGTGCGCTTCGACGAGCTGGCGTCGGTTATCCAATTTCGTGCGGCCGCGGTCAGCGACAAGGGCGTGGGACTGCTATGGAAAGGCGAGATCGACAGCGCGGACCAGTACCTGCGTTCGGCAGTGGTGGCCGCTCGGGCGGCCGATGTGGAACTGGTCGAGATCAATGCGGTCGGCCACCTCGCCCTGATCGACTTCATGCGTGGCTCCCTGGCCGAGGCGTGCGACCAGGCTCTGACCGCCCTCGGCCTCGCCCGGCGTCGTGGCTGGACCGCTACCCGCCACGTCGTGCCGGCCTATCTCGTCCTCGCGCTGGTCGAGCTCGAGCGCCACCATGTCGCCGGCGCGGAGCAGGCGCTCAAGCACGGATCCGCGGCCGACCTCGCCGATCCGGATCTGGCGCAGCAGGTGGCGCTGCGGGTCGTCCAGGCTCGCCTGCTGCTCGGCAAGGGCCAAGTGGCCACGGCCGCGGCGGTGCTCGAAGGGACCCGGCGCGGAGCCGACCTGGCGGTGCTACCGCCGGTGCTGGCACGCTGGCTGGCGATCACCGAGGCGGAGATCGAACTGGCCGCCGGCCGGCCGCAGCAGGCCCGGCAGCGAATCGGCAGGGCATCGTCAGATCATGCCCTGGTGCACCGGGAACAGGTGTTGCGCGCCAGGGCGGAGCTTGCCCTCGGCAACGCCGACGAGGCCGAAACCCTGCTGGCGCCGGTGCGCGCGTCGGCCACCGACGTCGTAGCCGCGGTCGAGGCATGGCTTGTCACCGCTGTGCTGGCCGAGCTCCAGGGGCGAGGCGGCCGGTCGGTCGAGGCGCTGACCCGGGCGCTGATTCTCGCCGAGCCGCAAGGGATCCGCCGGCCGTTCTTCGTGATCGAAAATTCGATCGTGGCGGTGCTGGTCGAGCGCTACTGGACGCGGGACGCCTCGCGGTTCCTGGCGGACATTTTCACCGAGATGGCACCCGGTCGTGCACGGGCGGGCTCGCCCGGGGCAGCTGCCCAGCTGAGCACCCGTGAACTGGAAGTCCTCCGCTACCTGCCCACCGTGTTGAACGCGGCCGAGATAGCCGACGAACTCCATGTCTCGGTGAACACGATCAAGGCCCATACCCGGTCTATTTATCGCAAGTTGGACGCCTCCCGGCGCCGCGAAGCGGTCACCCGTGCCCGCGATGCCGGGCTCCTCGGCTGACCGGTCGACTGTCGTGGCGCGGCAATCATCCGGTGCGGATGACGAACGGCGGCAGCAGCACCGGATTGAATTCTCCTGTCCAGGGCTGCTCGCCGGCTCGCCGTACTGAAGACGGGTGTCACCATGACACGACAGCAGGACGTAGCGCCGTCGACCGCATTTCTGGCTGCGCTCGTTTCGATGGCGGACGCAACTCGCCGCACCGGCCGGCGGTCGTGGGGACGCGTGCGCCGTCGCCGGCGGCCCGCCGCCTTCCGTGACGATGCGTGGATCTACCCACACCGTCCGGCTGACTATGTGGCGGCGGGCATCGTCGTCGGCTCAACCGGGGCCTTCGCCCTGGTCGCGCTGGGCCGTGCGGTCCGTGGCCGGCCGAGCGGCGGGCCCGGTAGTCGCCTCGCCTGGATGCGGACCGCTGCCATGCGCGCCGTGCGGCGGCGCGCACGGTCTGTCCAAGCGGACCGCGGCAACGGCAGCGCGAGTGTCGCTGCGGTCCCGGCGCCCGGCCCCAAGCCGTCCGTCGTCGCGGACGCCGCTGGGGGAGAAGGACGGCATACCTCCGAAGCGCCTGCCGTGGAGACGCTGCGAGGTACATCGGCCAGTCGGCCGCGGCGGACGGGGTAGGTGATGTGCCGGGGCCGCCGTCACTCAGGTGGCGGCGGGCCCGGCCGTACCACGCACCGAAAGCCGAGGTGTGACGTGGAGGTGTCCACTGCTTGTGGTGTGCGAGCCGCCGGTCGGTACCGGCGGCAGTAGTTGGGTGCGCACAGGTATGAGCCGCCCTTCACCACCTTGCGAGGCATCCGTACGCCCGGAGCGGCTGGATCGTGGCTGTCCGCACAGCAGGCGTGCGCCGTGGCGGAGTGCTCGGCGTACCAGTCCGCCGTCCACTCCCATACGTTGCCGATCATGTCGTACAGGCCGTATCCGTTGGGGGGATATCGGCCGACCGGCGCCGTCCCTTCGTACCCGTCGGCGGCCGTGTTCTCGATCGGGAACTCGCCCTGCCAGGTGTTGGCCAGGTGCCGGCCGTCCGGATTGAACTCCTCGCCCCAGGCGTACGGCGTCCCGTCGATACCGCCGCGGGCGGCGAGTTCCCACTCGGCTTCGGTCGGAAGCCGCACGTCGGCCCACGCGGCGTAGGCCAGCACGTCTTCCCAAGCGACGTGCACGACCGGATGGTCAGGCCGGCCGGCCACCGATGATCCCGGGCCCTGTGGATGGCGCCAATCGGCGCCGGGTGTGTAGGTCCACCACTGGTAGGGATCGTGCAGGTCGACCCGGTGCGGCGGCGGGACGAAGACGGCCGAAGCCGGTACGAGCAGGTCGGGCCGGGCCCCGCGATACTGCGCCCGATCCGGCTGGCGCTCGGCGAGCGTGACGTATCCGCTGTGCTGCGCGAACCGGGCGAAATCGCTATTGGTGACGGCGTATCGGTCGATCAGGAATCCGTCCACCGCGACGACGTGCGCCGGCGACTCCTCCGGATAGTGGTGGTCGGATCCCATCCGGAAACTCCGGCCGGGAATGTGGACCATATCGCGGATGGTCGATGCGGCGAGGTCGCTCATGGGGAAACTCTTGCCTAGCGGCGGCGAGGCAGTCCTCACCCGTGATAGATGACAGATCGCCGGGTTTGCTCTCGGCCGGACGGGCCGGACAGGCCGTTCATCCGCCGGAGGTGACGACCTCGGCGTCGGCCGTGACGATTCTGACACCAGTCGTGCGTCCCACTTCGCCCTCGCCTGGAGGAAGACCATGAAGGACCTGTTCAAGGCCGTCATCGGCGCCGAATTCCTGCTGTACGGACCGGTCTACCGGCTGTGCTCGCCGTCCCGTTCGCACCTGCTCATCCGTGATCAACTCGCCGAGGGCGGCGAGTCGCCCGGTCACGGCGATGGGTCCGGCTTCGAATCCGACAGCAGCCTCAGCTCGCGAGCGCGCCGGGCGGCCGCGCTCCGGTCGGAGATGCCCAGCTTGCGGTAGATGCTCTTCAGGTGTGTCTTGACGGTGTTGACCGAGAGATGTAGCGCGTCGGCGATCTCTTCGATCGAGAGCGCCTCCGCGAGCCGGCCGAGCACCTCTGCCTCCCGGTCGGTCAGGGACGGCAGGGCGGGAGCGGCGCCCGGACCGGCGTGCTGATGCGGCCCGGGAGACGGTAGCCAGTCGTGCTCGGCGGCGAGCCCGGGCTGCTTGCGCAGCAACTGGCGGACCCATCCACCTGCCTCGACGAACGGCCGCCGGAGCCGCTCCGGGCGGCCGTACTCGAGAGCCTTTCGAACGGCCCGAACCGCGGTCTGCATGTCATCGTGGGCCATCGCGAGCCGGCCGAGGGACAAGGCGGCCTCCTGCAGTGTGCCCGGCCGGGCCAGCTGGCCGGACAGCTCGGTCAAGGCCTGCCGCGCACTTACCGAATCGCCTTCGGCGGCCAGGATCAGGCCGAGCATGAGCATCCGCTCGGCACTGTCGGACATCGACTGCAGGCAGCGCCGGGCGGAGTACGTGTCACCGAGGACCAGGTGTGCCCGTATCGCGGACAGTTCGATCAGGTCCGTGACAGCCGCCGAGGGATGCCAGTCCGCCAGTTGGTCCCGGGCGGCCCGGAGCACGGCCAACGCGCGCCGCCCGTCCATCCGCCCATAGGCCGCCCGAGCTCGGATCAGCGCTATACCGGTGGCGCACAACGGATCGAGCCGGGCGCTCACCGTGCTGACCGCCCTCGACATATGTTCCCGGACGGCGGGCAAATCGTTCCACATCAGCGCGGTCGCCGCGAGCGTGACACTGGCTGCGCCGGCGCGTTCGCCGGCGCGAAGTCCGGTCTGGTCCGCCACGGCGAGGGACTCTCGAGCGTACTTGTCGGCCTGGTGCAGCCTGCCGTTGTAGAAGTGGAGGACGGAAAGGTGGGCCAACGCGTCGTGGACCATGGAGCCCGTGCCCGGTCCGGTGGCGGATGCCGCGGGCTCGAGGTCCGCCACCGCCTCCAGGATCCGGCCACCCCAGAGCTCGGCGACGCCGAGGTTGCTCAGAACCAGCGCGTGCAGGGCGGCCCGGTCCGCGATGTCGGTGGCCGACAGCTGTCCCCACAGCCGGGCCCACTCGTGTCCGACGGCCGCTGCGGTGTCGGTGTCGCCGGTATAGCGGCAGAGCACTATCCGGGTGGCACGCAAAGCCAGCGCGAGCGACCCGGAGTCCTCGCCCAGTCGCACGAGCGTGGCAGCTGCCTCGTCGACCGCGGCGCGGGCGGCCGGGAGGTCCGGGATCGTCAACGCGAGCACGGGACGGAGCACCTGGACCGCGGGCGCGTTCTCCTGGTCGGGCAGCCCGACCAGCATTGATCGATAGGATTCCGCGTCGGGGGAGGTCAACAGCGAGGCGATGCCCAGGTTGTTGACGGCCACGTTCGCCGCGAAGTCCCAAGCCCCGGCCTGCTGCGCGTGGTGCAACGAGTCGGCATATCGGTTATTCCCGGCATACCATCGCGCGGCACGGTAGTGCAACTGCCCCACGAGCTCCGGCTGGTCGGCGGTCAACTCGTCATGGAGCATGTCGCGCAGCGACCGGTGATATCGGAACTGCCCGCCGTCCAGCTGCCGGACGAAGGAGTTCGTGCGGACTAATTCGGCAAGCACGCCCTCCGCGTCGGATCTGCCGGTGAGTAGGTCGGCCAGCTCGGGGTGCACTTCGGCCAGGACGCTGGTGCGCAGCAGCAGGTCGCGCCCGCGGGGCGGGGTGGTGTCCAGGATCTCGGTTCGAAGCAATTCGGCGACCGCCTGCTGTCCCGCCGGGTGCGGGAGGCTGGGCGGGCTTCCGGCTGAGCGTGCCGCCAGCGCATGCAGGCAGACGGCGCTTACCCAACCTTCGGTGAGGCTGTGCAGTTCTTCCGTCTCCGCAGGCGGCAGTCGCACTCCGTGCGCCGCCAGGATCGTGGCGGTTTCATCGACGGTGAGCGCGAGATCGTCCACGCCGATCTCGATCAGTTCTTCGGCCGGCCGGTATCGCTTCAGGGGGAGCGGGCCGGGGCTTCGCCCGACGACCACCAGGCGCAGCCCCGGGGTGGCGTGGCGCAGTAGAAAGGCCAGGTCGGACACGACGGCGCGACTGGTGACCGCCTCGGCCCGGTCGAGCACGAGGGTTACCGGCGGGTGCTGGCCGGCGAGACCGTTCGCGACCCGCACCAGGGTCGACCGGTCCAGGCCGCGCGGGCGCGCCGGCGCCGGGACGTTCCGGTCCATCTCGATGAACCGGTTCAAGGCGTGCAGAAAGTAGGCCCAGAAGGTCCCCGGTGTGTTGTCCTCGTCGTCGAGCGTGAGCCAGGCGACCGGTCCGGGGCTTTCCCCGCTTCGCGCCCATTGCGCGACCAGGGTGGTCTTGCCGTATCCCGCCGGCGCCGTTACGGCAGTGTGCGCCATCGGGCTCCGGGCGGCGAACAGATCGAGCAGCCGGCAACGGACGATTTCGGCGGGTGGTGCGGGAGGAATTTCGAATTTCGCCGTTATAAGGTGACTCTCCACAGGTCGTCGTGCTAGGTCCTCTGCTCCACTGTGGTCTGACCTTTTATGATCGGCGGCAAAAGGCTGGTTCATCGCGGTCCTCCAGCGTTTGCCTCGGCTGTCGACTGCCTTTCGAGCGAGGGATATTCGGTACGGGTCGGTGCTGTCAAAGGTGGTGCGTCGGATTCTAGGCGCTGTCCACACCCATGTCTTCAACCGCAGCCGGCCGCATTGACGTTTTGGCCAATTCTCGGTGCACCGGCGATTGTGGACCCACCATTGTTCATCCGTACGGGATGAGGCGGCACACGGTCGCTGGGGCTAGCGGGCTGCCGGCATTTCGCTGACCGGATCGTGCCGCGACGACGTCACGCCGGATCGCCGGTGCCGCTGAGCAGGTTCAGCTCGTGGGCACGCCGCGCTGTCGCACTACGGCCGGAGGTGCCGAGTTTGCGGTAGATGTTCTTGAGGTGCGTCTTGACGGTGTTGATCGACAGGTACAACGTGGTGGCGATGTCCTGAGTGGAGAGCGCCTCCGTGACGCAGCGCAGAACCTCTGTCTCCCGCTCGGTCAGCGGCTCTACCGCGGGTTCCGCGTCTGCGCCGTCCGCGTCGGACGCCGGGCTCAGCCAGTCGTGCTCGCCGGCCAGGGTCGCGTCCTCCCGCAGCAACCAGCGAGCCCACGTACCTGTGTCGGAGACGGGCCGCCGACGTCGTTCCGGCCGGCCGTGGTCGAGCGCGTCCCGCAGCGCACTCGTCGCCGCCGGGACGTC
>Ga0307513_10002928_pt1 | contig 23343 bp, 31 predicted proteins | sample 15_EM_MG_FD_202174 | JGI IMG/M metagenome (GOLD analysis project Ga0307513, IMG submission 202174) | Populus trichocarpa ectomycorrhiza microbial communities from riparian zone in the Pacific Northwest, United States - 15_EM | ecosystem: Host-associated > Plants > Roots > Unclassified | place...
GCGCGGCCAAGTTGAAGCTGGATGCTTCGGGTGCAAATTCCTATATCAGGTATGAAGTTGCAATTTGGACGCGCGGGTGTCTGCCGACACCAGCAAACATAAAAGCGAGTGATGAACTATGAACGTTCTTAGTTCTTAAGGAAGCCGGACGGACCATTTGTATCTTCCAAGTTCACACCCCATATCGTACCTTAGCTACATACCAATAGAGGCTTCCTGACACTACCTACTCCCCAACATCATACACAACAATTCTATTCTATCACTATCCACCTGCATACTATGTCACAACAACAGCAGCGGGTTATGCCGGACCGAACGCGTTCATCGAGGCAGGAAAGGCAAAGGCGAAGAGAGGTTCTCCGCGGACGTTTCCGGAGATCTGGGTCCAGGGATAGGTTAACTATAATACCATCACCTAGTGTTGAGTCTGTTATGGCTGGGTCCGCTGTAGGTTGGAGGAGGGATGGCGTGCTGGAGCTGGCTTCTTCACGACTCGAGGTACCAGAGCCTGTCCTTAACCACCGGCAGCAGGTCTTGGAGTCAGCGAATGAGAGTCTGGACTCTAATGATGGGGAATATGAGGGCAATGATGGCCAGAGTGAGGAGAGCGAGGAGAGCGAGCAGGAGAACGAGTTAAGCCAGCATGGGGACGTTACGGATCATCAATCGGCCTGGGGAGCGCAGAGACCAATTGGGCGTGAGTTCCTTAGCTCGCAGCGCTCAATACTGACAATCACCTCTGGGAATACCCAGAGTTCCAGCAGGAGGATTAGTTACCCCGGACGGAGAACACCTGCCCCAGTACGCGTTAGCCAAAACGGTTATACATCTGCAATTCCCTCCCTTTCGCCCACAGTCTTAAATCTACTTGCGACGCCGGCGATAACCCCAAGTCACCCAGATCCAACAATGCTGGAATTGGATAGCGGAGAAGGACAGCAGGCCAGCAGCAGGGGAAATATGGCCACAGGGCTTGAGCGTAGCATTCTGGCCAGAGCCCGTGATCTGATGTGGGACTGCCAGTGGACGATCTTTGTCAATCCGTTTCCGGACCCAATTACCCTGACCGAAGAAGTCCGCACATGTTGGAGCGAGGCCCGGACCCAATTAGGCTTTCCCGACTTTGCTGATACTACTCCGGCCTCAAATGACCAGGTAAGTTACCCATAATCGATAACTGGCATCCCATCCCGGACTAAATAGAGTGGCCGCTGGTTACTGATTTGCAGATGCGGGCAAAGCACAGCGGATGCCGATCGCAGTATCTGCATACAGTAAAGAAGGCTATAACAGAACTCTATAAGCTCAATAGTGAGGATCCTACAGCCTGCGCACGAAGAGTAGAATACCTACTGGAGGAGGATAGGTTCATTTGCCCACCTGGCAGCTATGAGGTATCTTTTTCACATTTGTCGGGATTGTTTCTAATCACAGTGAGACTAAATCAATCTGATCCGGCGGACAGCCAATCTCTCTTAGATTCGTAGCACCGCAGATTCCGGGCGCTATATTTGCTCAATATTACGCCGGCCCGACAAGGAAAGGCATAAAAGATGAGAGTTTCCTAGATAAGATCGATGGCCCGTTTATCTGTCTTACAGCGGCCATATTATGTCATTCACTGAGATGTTGGCGGACCGGCATCTTCATCGATAATGTGGCTTTCACACAGGCCAGTTCTGGGGGTAAGATAAACTATTCGTACTGGCAGGTTTCAAAAGTGTCCGGATCCCCTAACTGCCCCGGCATCCGGATACTTTTGAAAACCGCCAGTACTCGAATGGTGTGAAAGGTCAGCTAATGGATAGATAGCCCTGCTTGCACGTCAGACACGATCGTGGGGCAAAACAGGAAGAGTTTGGCAGAGTCGAATAATCCGGCGGATAAGGACGACATTGGAGGCTAAAATCGCGAAGGAGCGGGGAAAGCGGGTCGAGAGGACGGGGGGATATGACAATGATGAGGACGCATTGAGGCCGGAGTTTGGCAGTGATACGGAGCTGGATGAATTAGAGACGGCTGGCGGCCGTGCGGATTCAGGAAGACACAGTCAGAGCGAGCCGCAGCGAGAATATCAGGCGAATCCGGGAGCACTAGTTGGTGCAGCGCAGTTCCGAGAACGTAGGGACACAGAATCGCAGGTTGAAGAAACCGATCGAGAGGATAGGGAGAATGGTTTTATCACCACTCGCTGATCGTGTATATATGTAATAAAATCAAGTTGGATTACGCGTGCTAAAAGGGTCAGGAATGATCAAACAATAGTAGTGTACGGGCCAGGACGGTGTGCAGGAAAGGAATCAGAACGAACTGGGCGGATAGTTATAAGCCGTGCAAGCATGAGTACGTCATCTAGCGGGCAAGTGTAGGTTCGGTAGGCATGGGAATGTGTCGGGGGATGGTTATAAACTGGGCAGGCTTGGTTAAGTAGTCTAGCGGGCAGTTGTGGGTGAAGAGGAATGGGAATGTGTCTGGAGGACCGTTAGAAGCCAGGGAAGACAGTGGGAGCCCGCGAGCGGACAGCAAGAGTCCGGGGGCGGACGGCGAGAGGAGCGGAGCGAACAAGCTAGGATGTGGAGAGCTGAGGAAAGAGCCTAGCGAAAGGGAAAGGGGGTGGGGGACGTCCGCCGGATATGGGAGTATACAGGGTGGGATCAGAGGGAGGAGCAAGGGCTGAGGGCGTTGGGAGGAAATAGGGTGAAAAAATGAAGACTGGAAAACGTCCACCAGATATGCGAGAACACAGAGGGAATCCGGCGGTGGGGGAGAAACAGAGGTGATGTTGGACGGGTTCCGGGTGAGAAACGGATTCAGAGAGAGGCTAGTGACGAAGTTAAAGGAGAGAGGGTATCATGGGATGAAAGCTGGCGGGCCGGCGTGTCTGGGGGGGGCCGGGATGTGAGAGGTTGCAGTTGAAAGGCGTCCGCAGAACGGCAGCATGGGAACGTGGACTTTAGGCGCGAAGGGAGGAAGAGGCTGGGCGCTGGAGGGAGGGTTTCTGGGGGGAGGGGTCTAAGGCGTCTGGATGCAAAAGGGCCGCGTCCAATACATCCAGACGCTGCCTGTGGCGTCCGGACGCATTGGAGGCGGCCCTTTCACGTCCGGACGGAATGAACCCGGGCGGACACACCCAGAACTCGAGTTTACGTTATAAGCACCTGGAACGTCCGGCGCACAGGGTGAGCGGGGAGAGATGGTGCGCAAGATGATTTTTTTGCTGATGACGCCTCCTCTTGAAAACACATCACTCTCATATAGAATGATCGTCTCCATGTTAGTCGGAAGTTGATGGAAAGTGATGATATCCTTATGACAGGATGATAATGTAGGTGCTTTCTCTCTTCGTATTCCGAGACTGAGGTGGGGGGGGGGTGCACTAGGTGCTCGAGTATTGCCAGATCGTATGACTTGCCAGGTGGGGAGGATGTAATCGGTGGATTCGGGGTCGAGGTTGACGACATATGACGTTTCGTTTTGCGGCTGTGGGACGCCGTCCGTGGTGAGTGTTGATGACCATAGTGCGTCCTTATGATGTAGAGTAGCCTTTCGGACACAGCGGTTAAATGATCGATGGGGCATTTAGTACCAGCGGCGACGGTAGCTACGACCGTAACGACGACGGGAATAGAATAATGATCGTCTGTAAATGCGTGAGGATCTTCTGAATGGCATCACCTCTTCCTCTTCCTCGACATCGGCGAGCTCTGGTGCTGTACGTATGGCAAGCTCGTGCATGATGATCGTGGATGGGGCCGGAGGGGGTAAAAATGTGTATTCGTACGGTGGCGATGGCGGTGAGGATGGCGATGACATGGTGTGGGTGGGACCAGAAAGCAAGGAAAGTGGAGGTGTGGGTGAATTAAAATATGTGCATGTGTTGTGCACACTCCCACTCGGTATGACGTCACTCACACTCCCAGGGTTAGGGGAAAATACCGCCGTTTTGTTAGGGCGCCTAGGAAATTCTCGCCCTGTGTAATGTACTCCCACTGGTCCCACTGCTTCATAATAATAAAGTTGAAGCAGTGAGTCAAGTCCACCGAGTTTTTATCTTGGCAGATCGCTTAAAACCCCTCGGTCGCACCCTTGCTGTTAGGCGATTAATTCAGATAAAACATGCTACCCTCACGATAGATTCAAACCCTTTTACTACTCCTCGCTCTTCTCCCCCTGTCACGACCGACGCTGCAACTACTCCTGACTTGCCTCCTTTTGACCCCTACAAGGGGCCCGAACAGCTCCTCGAATGGACCTCGAACAATCTACCTACAACCACTCCCCGCGAGGGGGAACACCCACCGGCGCCGGAGGTCGGCCCGTTGCACGTACTGTCGGAAGTAGCGATCCGGCTGGAGAGATACCACACGAAATACTGGACGACGATGAGCACCTATCATTTGCTCGACACCCACCTACCCTACGAGTCGCTTGCAAATACCTGCTCGTCACATACCCCCGAGCTGACGGGTGCAGTGTGGGCGACATTATCGGCGTGCCTAGAGGAGATCAACTTGAATTCCGACTTGGACGTGAACGGCATGCTGATGGAGGAGTGCATTACCACACTCTCTGCCGTAAGGTGGATAGAAAGTGAATCAACTCCGTGTCCTCCCGGTTTCTTGACGTACGATGCGACGATCGCGTGTTTCACCCGAATCTCCAAATCGTATACCGGACTCCTGAAAGAGCTTGGGACTATGTCGGGAAGGAGGAAGACGTCTGTGTTGAGGATTTCGGGAGAGAGGATTGCGAAGTGGGCGCCGGGGCCCGGAAGTCGCAGGCTACATGGCTTGCATGCCTCGATGCACCGACTAAAGATGAAGTAAGTGCTTTTATTTGTTCTTACTCAGCCACCCGGGGGCGAGCATGGTATGATCGAGTCCTGTGGACCCGGGTGTGACATGTACTTGCTTTCCACTCGTTAAAGCGAAGGGATGTCCCGATGCAATTGGTTCGTCGTGTGCTGACGCCCTCTGTGGTTGGGGGGTAATCTTTTGCTCGCGTTCGATCTCTGGATGCCAGATTTTTCATCTTGTGCTACAATAACGTTCGGAACTTAGCGGACCATCATTATCGGCCCGTCGAGGAGGAATTTAAATCTGCTTATGATGATTGGAACGTTCGGGTAGTTCTGAGTGAGTGGGCAGAGTGCGTGGGGGAGAATGTAGATTGACCGACGTCGCTCGTAATCTGGGGTCGTAGTAGGATGGGGAAGACTGAATGGGCTCGTAGTTTGGGGTCTCATATTTTCATGTCGGGTGTCTTTGATCTTAATGCGTGGCGCGAGGATTATGATTACATCGTCTTTGACGATATTTCCTTTAACTCTATGGATTTCTTCAAGTGTTGGTTCGGTGCGCAAAAGGAGTTTAGTGTTACAGACAAGTACTTGCGTAAGAGGAGGATTAAGCACGGTCGGCCGACCATTGGTTGTTTCAATCAGGATATTAGATGTAATGTTTGGGCCGACGTCGAGTGGATGGAGGCAAATTGCGTGTTTGTTGAGATAGTAAATAATCTGCATCAGCAAAAAGAATAGGTTCACATTCTGAGCATCCTGGTGCATCCTGAGCGCATCCTGAGCATCCTGAAAAGGTGGTTTGCATCCTGACAGAAAAAAGTAGTAGGATGCACAAACGCGTTACTTGAGAAGATTCATTAAAGCAATATCATGGTTGAAAAAGATTTTGAAGCTTGTCGGGTGTCAGACTATTGGATAATAGAGGAATTCATTTTTTATACCGAAAAATGAACTCTTGACTTTGAATCCTTGTATGTACCGAAAATAGTAGTTATAAAAAATTAGCATTAAGTGCAGTTGGTTCAAAATCAACTGCTAGCGAACTGAGTGCATAAACCTGAGACATTTATATTTAATCACTATTATGTGTCGCCAAGCCACCATGATGATTCAGAATTTCAAAAAAGTTGATAAGACTAATAGTGGTGTATTTTTAAATTTTTTAGTTGACCATTTAGAGTGAATCTCATTTTTCAGGATGCACAGGATGCAGCCGGGATGCACTCAGAATGCTCAGGATGCGAACTGATCCTTTTTGCTGATGTGTTTTAGTCATGATGTCCCGGTCGCTGCGCGACCTTGAGGAGCAACGGTGAATCGTTGTAGCGTCTCCTCCAGCTGCCCCACCACCAACCTAAAGGCGAATAATTCCCAGGGATGAGAAGGAGCTGATTGCTTTAGCACAGGAGGTGTGGGAAGAGTTACCATGGAGGCATATTTATACCTATATCAATAGCATGCCACGGCGAATTGTATCTTGTCTCAGAAATAATGGGGGACCAACCAGGTGGTAAAATGTAACCTAGCTCTTAATGTGTTTTTTGGAGTATTGTGGGACTTTAGGAATGGAGTTGGTGTTTTCATAATAGTGGTAGCCGTGAGGGGGTGGGGAGCTGCCAAGACAGGTGTCGGGTTACTAAGCGACCTCTATTGTTGGCTGTGTAGCTGTTGGAATTAGGCTTTCAGATATGCACTGTCTACGCATTAGAGTACGACAAAGCCGGTCATTCGACCTTGGTTCCAGTTTTTTGCTTTCCAAGTTGGATTTGACTAGTTATGCAATTCTGTTCTCACTTGTTTTCTCTTGTCTTCCAAATTGCTTCCTTATCTTCTTTCCTACTGCGGATATATGTTGCTGTTTCACTGTTTAAATAGTATGCCTTCCTGGCCCTCTGAGATTGAATGAAGTTCCTAAGCATCTCTTGCATGTACATGTTTCAGGTATACAGCTTGACAATTGAACCGTTTTTCAATAGTAGCGGGTCTGTTGCTTCACTAATCGCGGCGAACCGCAAGTGGGTGGTCTCATCGTAGACGGGGCCTGCCATCGTTTTCCCGATGCTTCTCTTTCGTTTGGTTAATCTGAGTGGATGAATGGTCACGACTCTTATCAATGTCGCGAGGGGGGGGGGATAATGACCAACCACAGCCCTGACCTCATTCCCCCTGGCGGCGCTCTCTCTCTCTTCTTTCTCAGTCCCACCATCGCGTGTTGACTGTATATCCGCCGAGAAGCTCTCTGGGCCTTGTTACGCTCTACAGATTTAGCGTCGGTTGCGCTTGAAATCCTGCTTTGTGAGATAGGCGTGTGTCCCTGTACTGTACCGGCCGGTGTTTCCCCACCCACAGGTGAAACGTTTGCTTTTTGAGGTAGCGCCGTTTCTGCTCGCCATTCCTCTTTCCGGGTTTTTGGGAGTTCCGGGTATTTTAGATGTTGCAAAGTGAAGGGAAGGGGAGTCTAGCCCATTGTTGAAAATAATCAAGCGGAGGTAATGACCGGTGGCATGGGGTTTACGCGGTGGAGTGGAACGGCCCGAGTGGAGACAGGAAGTTTGTATTAAGTGGTGGAGAAGGTCATGATTTATTGTATTGAGTGGGCGGGAAGGAAAGACTTGGGAGGAGGAGTTCAGAACAGGGGGGAGAGCTTAAGGTGAGGAAGAGAGGGGGGTGGAAGAAAGGGTTTCAGATTCGCCGCTGGTGTATATGCATCCACTGCGGCCTCAGAGTGCGGGGACATCCTGCACCAAGTGTGGTTATTTCTAATACTCTCACTGCTTTGAAGGTCTCTTTGGCTTAAGAAGCACGCCAGTATATATAAGCTCTTGAGCTTATATTTATGTTTATAAACTAGAATGCAGGATAAAATATCAATAGTGCGTCATGTAGTAATATCACAGAAAATAAACTGGGTCCTAAAGCTATGTTGAAAACCGCTTCTGGGGAAAACCTTGATGGGAAAAAAGGTTAGTAGTAGGTAGAGAGAGTACAGGCTGCAGTAAGGAACAATAGGAAGCAGACAGCATGTCCGGATGTGAGATTAGGAGAGAAAGTTGGTGAAAGCAAAAGAAAATTAAGATAGCCAGAATAGTCCTAATTGGAAGACTTAAAGTGGAAGGAAAGATAAAGATAGATATCAATGGGGAGTCAAGCAGTAGGATTTAATATCATTAAGTCTGGAAACTTCATGCAAAATAAGTTTGGCAAGAGGATTGTTGGTTATTTGGGTAGAGTAGCATATGATATGTAAATACTTACATTACAATTTCCAACTAGCCATGTCTCGCAACAGGCAGCCACCCTATACTTAAGTCCTGATAGCTCTTAGCGCGTGTTGGAGCTGTGTACAGTATAGTGCTAATTAGCTATACTCACTACCCTACTCCACTCCAGCTCAGACAACAGCTACTATGTGTCAAAGGTACCCATGGTGCCTCCTTCCTCCTTCCTCCCAACTCCTTTCTCAACTCCTCTGTCTCAACCCTAACAAGAGTAAGTTCTCTCTTTAATCACTGTTCTCTCCTCATGGAGGCTTTCGACCAAATGCGAAGGTGCCATTTTGCAAATCACAAGAACAGCAGCCCACTGCGGTGGCAAGGACCAGTTCCCAATTGGCAGAAACCCAGAATCGTGGGTTGTGTAACGGGTAATAATCTCACTGACCGACATTGTAATGGTCGCGGAGCATATATGAGGACTTTACGGACACGGCTGTACCGCACCGTGCCTACAATGTCTGGTTGTATAATGAAACTTTCCAGACAAGCTTATCTCCCGATCTCTCGAATTCCGTGTTTTGCCACTCCTAGTTTCCGATTTTCACTTAAACAGCCGAGGTATCATATGCGGAACTGATAGCGAGTGATGGTTGGAGGTTTCAGCCATGATTTGCCAGCAGGATGGCTCTCACGCGCCTAAAGATGAGATAAGATAAGGTGGCTGCGCACCGATTAACAAGTGATCCAAGCGTTATGATAACCGCCGTTGCATCTCATCAGTTAAAACCAATCTCATCTCACGAATGATTTATGATACCACTTGTCTCAAGTAATTCCAAAACCCACCAGAGGTCACCCAATCCACAAAACCCTGCGGCACCCTCACTCCTATTATTGCAATAGAAGAGAACTTAACCGTCCCCATCCTGGCACACGCATTGGGGTAGAACCACTGGCTCTCCCTGCCTAACTTTCTTGCGATCTGCAAAACTGCCTTCTTAGTCGCACGCTCGTTCACTGACGAACGCAATGGCTGCACCTAGATCGATTGCACGCATCCTTAAATTGCTCCCGTATAACATCCCCTCTTTTCACCCCCCCGCACAATCCTCCTAACAGCTAACTGGCAGAGGTACAAGCAGGAACTCCTGCAGCTACCGCCGCCGCCGAGCCCCATGGCTTCCTGTAGAGATGCTTGCCAAACGTTATAGCAGTAATGTATGAACCCGCTACTGTTATTACCATAGCTATCACCATTCTCCAATAAGCTCACGCTAGACTACCCAGACAGCAGCAGTCATCGCCGCCGCCGCATCCCCGTCCGCCGAACAAACAATCTCCTCCCCCTCTTCCTCCTCCCCCTCACCTGCCACTAGCGGCGGAAGCAGCAGTATCATTAACAAACAAATACAAACAACCTCGGACCTCCCGCTCAAAACATATAACGTCACGAAGGCAGATGCAAGGCCGAAATTGAGCGAGCATCATAAGATCACGTTCGACGAGAAGAAGACGCTGGTGCCCTGGGAGGAAGGGAAGACTTCGCATTTGTGAGATTGCCTTTTTTATTTTTTTCTTGAGAGGGAAGCTGCACGGAGCATGTGATTGAAGGGAAAACTAATTTTGGGGGCTATTAGTCAACATGTTTGGATGAGGGACCATTGTCAGTGTAGTGAATGCTTTCATCCAGAGACTAAGCAGAGGATGTTGGATACTTTTTCAGTGAGTCAATTTTCCAGAGAGAGTTTGAGTTAGGGGCTTGGGGGAATCACTGACCCGGTTGGGAGAATGACCAGATTCCGAAGAATATTCAGCCGGATACCGTTGAGGCGGAGGAGAAGGGGATGAAGATTATATGTGAGTTTTCCTGCTACGTGTGCAGAATAGATGTTGGGGTATTGAGTAACGGGTTTTATTTGTTAAAGGGAAGAACGGCGGCCATGAGAGCTTTTACACCTGGGGGTGGCTCCATTTACACTCTTATAATCCGAGATTAGAACGATACATTTCTCCCCAGTAGGAGACCCATAATTTCCAAATACACAAGCTTCGAAGGGCACTAAATACTAGTCTAGGTTTAAATTCTGGGGTTCAGAGATTGCCGAAATGCCACCGGAGGTTGAGTATGAGGATGTCATGGGGTCTGATGCTGGGGTTGGGGAATGGACAAGAAAGATTGTAGGCATCCCTCCCCACCAGCTACCAGGCTTTGTTTCTCGGTATTAACCTAGGGGCAAATAGCGTAAGTATGGATTCTGCTATGTAAACGGCGCTCCTGTGACCCCCGAAGCCACAAAGGAGCTTGTTGAACGAATAGCTCACATAAGGCATACTCACTATGGTAACAAAATCCTCCACCCCGCCTTTAGAGCTTGTAGGCTTGAAAAAAAACCCGTATTGACTAACATATATGTGTTAAGGTGGATTCTGGAACTTCACCTCCGACCTATCCAAGAAAGACACAGCCTACACCACCCTAGCACTGGGAGCTCACACAGACACGACCTGCTTCTCAGACCCCGCCGGCCTCCAGCTCTTCCACCTCCTCTCCCACACCGATGGCTCCGGCGGGCAATCAATACTAGTAGACGGCTTCCGGGCCGCCAAAATTCTCCGTGAGGAGGACCCTGCAGCATATCGTGTTCTCTCAAACGTTCGTATCCCTTCGCATAGCTCCGGGAATCACAACTCGAGCATACAGCCCTACGCGCCGTTTCCGGTATTCAGCCATCACCCCATTAACGGGGAGTTGATCTTAGTTCGGTGGAATAATAACGATAGAGCTACCATGGATAGATGGGATGATCCGGCAGATGTGGAGAGGTTTTACGAGGCTGCTAGAGCTTGGAATGACGTGATTAAGCGCCGGGAGAACGAGTATTGGGAGCAGCTTGTCCCCGGGCGACCGCTTATCTTTGATAATTGGAGGGTGCTGCATGGTAGGGCTACGTTTGACGGGAAGAGGAGGATGTGTGGGGCGTATATCTCTCGAGACGACTTCATGAGTAGGTTCGTGATGTCTAACTCCAAGAGGGAAGATGTGCTGAAGGCTCTTTGAGCCGAGCCCCGTCTCATCGAGTGCGTTTGGAGATTACCTTTTACGCTGTATGTACCTTCCAGTATATATATATGGGGCTTCTTTTACGACTATACAATACTTCCGTCGCAGGTAAGGAGCAAGTGTAGTAAAGTATATAGCCATCTCGGCAAACACATCGCATTATTTTTCGTGAAAAAAAGAGAAAATCCGCTAGTATTACAACCCTTCTACTACCCATTTCCTCTCCGCCCCCGCCGCCCCGGACTCAGATAGGCTTGATCTATAAGTATCACCACGGTTAGCACCATCGCAACGGCAATCAGCCTCACAAAGACGACCAAATACCTTAAAGTGCAAACTAATCAACGAAAACACCAAGGCCTTCAAATCCTGAACAAGATAGTAGAAGACACGTAACCCCTCCGGATCAGCACTTTCCTGGACGTCTACAAGCGATCCTATCTTTGCGGTCTCGAAAGAAATATGTTCGTTGCCCAAGCGAATCTCCAATTCTTGACGTCCGTCCTTATTCTTTTGTGGCCATTTACCGTCATCTTCCCTAAAAAATACCAAAGAGAGAAAGAAGGGAAAGCCTCGTCGTCAGCAAACGAGAGAGAAGGGGGGGCTGCGCGGGGCGTGCATACTTCATGATCTCGCTCTCCTTGATAATCCTCTTTATTTCCTTAATCATCAAAGAGCTCACGCACACTACCAAGCGCTCCACACCGTCGTCAGTGCCTGTCCAGAAAAGTGCTGCATCTGCTGACGCTGCTTCTGAGGGGGTAAGAATCGGGGAGAACTTGCTCTCTTTCCGGATCAGCGAGTCGTTACGGTAGTTTGAGTTGTTGGCGTAGCGGGCCGTTGCGCTCCTGCCGTCGCCGAGGACACGAAAGTCAAATTCTGGAGAGGGGGGGGGCAGCGGGGCCGTATGTTAGCCTTCATAAGCTGAATAATTGGGAGGGTAAGAGGAAAGTTGTGGCCGTTGCTGTGGTTGCTCTTTGTACCTAGGAATTCATGACCGAAGCGACCGCTATGGCCGCTGTAGTAGCGGAGGTAGAATTGTTCGTTGTTTGCCGCCATTATTGGTTGTAAAATGACTTATTGGTGGTGGTGATAGTGGTGATTGATCGTTTGATGCTTTTGTGGTGGTGCCAAGATGTAAGTTGTCGTTCATTGATCGGGATGTTCCGAGGGGAGTGGCTTCGGCAGTGGCTGGTGGGAGAATAGGCATGGGGTTCCTTCGATCGAGGGCATGTTATTGGTACGTACGGTTTCTGGTGTGGGGGGGGGGGTTTTTTCGGTTTTTTTGCGTTCAAAGTGAACTTGAAACTTGGGAGAGGGACGATAATGATTACGATCAATGCGATGAAGGAGGATGAGCTGGTGGTCCATGAGGTGTTCGGTATATACAGTATCATACAGACTCCCAGGTTCGCTTCTGCGTTCTTATAATAGTACCCTACTACTTCTTAAGAGTTCGCATGTTGGATATGGTATGATACGGTACCCGTATGATATCACCTGTAACGCCTAGGTATCTGGACTGCGGTACCGGGGTTTCTAGATCTAAGCACTGCAGAACATGATCGGAGTCGCTTCGTGTGTTGGAGAGTTTGGAGGAATGAGGTTTAGACACGTCCACTGTCACGATAAGTCACTCGTCGTTTGGTTTCAGGTTTTAGGGTCGGCCATCGTTGTAGAATGGTGCCGGTATGATACTGTATGGCTTCGACACTACCGCAGAATCGCATTTTGCTTAAGATTTAGTCGATAATTCGCGTGATACTTTTGCCTATCATAGAACAGACATCTCCCAGGATTCTTTTCAAGGTTGCAATTCTTCGCTGCGATTATTGAACTGGGCAGTTCTGCATACTATGGCGTGGATCCCTAATTCGGCAGATGCAGAGTCCGGTAAAGAAGATACGGTGTGGGTTGCCACTTCGTGCCTCCTCGCAGAGCCTCTTTGTCCCAGGCCTAGGAACAGAGACAGGTTTGTCACACCAAGGAGGAGCGCGTATCATCACCAAAATCTTTCTCTCCCCAACCACCACTGCCGATTCAGCAAGGAGAAACAACTTCGCCATCCTCTGCGCTCCTCCACCACCCCTCCATCCACCAACGACGACGGCAACTCGGTTCACCGTATATTTTGTTGGGCACCTTATCCTCCCCGCTTGTATGACCGTTCCCCAAGGGTCCGGTCGTCGTTTCCCCTCTAACTCCAACCCCTCCGCCACCACCCTCATCACATACCTCGGACACCCTTACCCAGAAATGTCGGAAAGACAGAACTTGGAGTCACAGTGGATCTTCACTGAGGAGGAGCTTTTGCGCACCCCCTCCGTTCTAGATGGTATCTCGCCGGAGTTGGAGCGGGAGCAGCGGGGGAAGGGATGCAATTTTATATTGCAAATGGGGATCCAGTTAAAGCTCCCACAACTAACATTGGCTACAGCGTCAGTGTTCTTGCATAGGTTTTATATGCAGAATTCTCTCAAGAAACATCACTACTATGTCGGTCTTCCTGTTTTTTATCCTTATCGTTGTTCGCTGTGCTGTTTGCTTGGGAGCCTCACTAACTTCTGTTCTCCCAGGAAACCGCCGCTACAGCCCTATTCGTAGCGACCAAGGTCGAGGAGAACATGCGGAAATTCGGCGAGCTTGTCGCTGCTTGTGTACGAGCCGCTCAGAAGAATCACTCCCTTGAAGTGCACCGAGACGATAAAGAATTCTGGAAATGGAAGGATTGCATATTGACCAAAGAAGACTACCTCCTTGAATCCATTTGCTTCGACCTCTCTATCGAAGCTCCATACAACCTCCTCCTGCAATACACCAATAAGCTAGGTGTCCAGACACGGCAGCTTATTCGCACGGCCTGGACCTTTATAAACGACTCAACTCTTACAATGTTGTGTCTACTCTACCCTAGCAAGACTATCGCGGCGGCGGCATTGTACTGTGCGGCAAAGCATTGTGGGACGGAGTTCCCGGATCAGGATGGCAAGCCTTGGTGGGAGGTGATTGGCGTGCTAATCAAGGACATCAAGAGAGCTTGCAATTACATGGCGATGGTTTACGAGTGAGTATAGAAAAACCCCAGAGCGAAACCCTTTTGCAGGACTTCTTCTTTCTTATCCTCTATCGTTTCAGCAAACCTCCGGATGGAGCTAATGTAGGCACAACATTCAGGAAAAACCCTCTCCGAGGCGAAGATGGCGTTCGATACGTTACTACCCCGGAAAATGGAGCGGAGACTACTCGGACAAGAGCCCGTGCCGTCAATGATTCGAGTCCCCCGGCGGAGAGTGTTTCTAGGAGCGGGACCCAGAGCAGATCTGGCAGTGAGGGTGGGAAAAGGACGAGGGATCAAAGCAGAACTGACGAGGAAATATCTGAAGAGGCTGTGAAGAAGAAGCTTAAACTTCATGAAGAAGCAGTCGGAAACGGGGCTGAGGTGCCTGAAAATGACTCTTCAATGAGAGGGAGAGAGAAGGCACCTCCGCCCCCACCCCCACCTGAGAAACCCGAGAATGGTGAACTTGAAGAAGGAGAAGTGGATGACTAGGTGTATCTTGACTCGTCACGTCGGCCCTTTCAGTCTCTATTTCTTGGGAAGAGTGAGAGGATAAGGTGGGAGAGCCTTTGCTTTTCATTGCCTCCCCCTATTCATTTCTATCATACTTTGCTATCCATCCCTCCCCTCCGCAATTCTCCTCTCTTTTATCTCATTTCTGTACCTACCTCTCTAGTGCACCCCCTTTTCTCTCATGCAGTGGACTGTCTCCACACGTCCACCTGCACAAGCAAGAAAAGAACGCAGAACCTGACATTACCGAAAGGAACCTATCCTCCCATAATTCTTTAACCCCAGTTCGGTTCTAATACTTTATTAATCAGCGATTGGAGTTTTTCTTCCCACCCTCCTCCGACCATTCAATTTCCTTGTTCCCTCTCTCTATTTTTATTCTCCTTATGCTTGCTTTATTCGTTAGGGGGGAGGAGTGGTATTCCCCTTCTTTCATTTTTATTCTGTGTATTTATTATGGACGGGTTGGAGTTGGAGTTTTTTCCTTTGATTCGTTGATGGCTGGACTCGCTGATGGGGTAAAGGGGGTTTGAGGAAGACAAGGGTGCGGGGGTTTTAGCGTAGCTTAGCCTATGATCGGTGGTAATTGAGGTTTTGTTGTTTGTATGATGGCTGGAGTTTTATCTACTGTTTTACGGTTGCTGGTGCGGGAAGATGGTAAGAGTGATGTTTGAAGATTGAGGGGGCTAGGAAGCGCTTTGTGGGGTGAGTTGTATAGTTTAGTGAGTGTAAACAAGCATTGTTTGTACTACTAGCACCTGCTTCAAGCCAATTTAAAACCGACTTATTGCTACCCTGGCGCGGGGCTAGGATGTCTAGCGAGCAGATTCTGGTCGTGGTCGTACCAGCTCACTCGGTATAGATCCCCGTTCATAGGACCCAGACGCCGTGATTTAAGGTTGGGCACAGTTTCCTGGGCCGGACTATCATAAATTAGGGGTGTTATAGCCCTCCTACGTTATACACTCACCAACGTACGAGTTCCCGTCCAAATCCTGTCTTACTCTTAGATAGACCTACCTTTTTTCGTCATTGATGCTCTGGCAGTGGTCATTCCTTTAAACACAAAGGGTCCTCGTTACCAATTAGTGATCAGTGTCTATAACCCCCCCCATTCCCTTAAGGAAGTATTATATCTGCTCCTATGGTATGGTGGGTGAACGAAAACATGGACGGCCTTTAACTTCAGGTGCGAAGAGAACTCAAGGATCAAATATCAAAAACACCTGAGCCCACCCTATATAAGGGCAAATGTTTGTCCCCACAGTGACGATTTAACAGGAGCCCAGAAGTTTAATTCCCCAGATCGGCCTTAGCCTTCCTCAATCCAGCTCTAAGCTATACACCCTGAGGGTGGAGTCCGCGATCGGCGGGGTATGAGGCAGAAAAAAAAGACCGGAACCATCAATCAGGAGGTTTCCCCCCCCCCTCCTCTCAGAGGTCTTGCTTAGTGAGTAGGATAATTTGGGGGTCTTTTGTTGCCATAGTGCCCAGAAGTAATACATATATACTCCTCTCTTCTTTGGGGATGGAAGAGGAAGGAGCTTCTACGAGCTGGGTGGGGGGGATATTGTTCGATTTTGGTTTTGGCTTCTTTTCTTGCCCTGCAGTCGAGCTAGTTTTGATTATATCTCGTCTGGTGTATGATACTCCTTGTACTATATTGGGGCATACGAGTAGGTTTATATTTGGTGTTTGGGTTTTGGATTGGATACATATGATACGCTGTCTAATTGGACCTAAAGAGAGATATCATAGACTACTGGGGAGAGCGGATTTCCCATCTGGCACAGGGAAGTGATAATTTATGATGGGAACCTGCCAAGGACCGTGACTAATCCGCACTCTCCCCAAGACCCGATTCCCCGTTTCATCAACCGGGACTCTACGATAGCCATCATCATCATCAAACAATCCACTCATTCATCCACTGGACATAATGATGTTGGTACAATCTCTCCGAGCTTCGGTAACCCTCATCTCTCCCCTCACCCTACGTTAATAAACGATAAATCTAACGCTGGCATAATCAATTGTGACGATGAACAGCGCACTTCCCTCACTCGCTGTCTGGCCCGCCAGCAACACCCCCTCCGCACATTTATCGTCCCCACTGCCCCTCGTAAAGGTTCCCCCCCCCCCCCACTCCTCAACCCCACCACCTTTTTCCCCTCTCCTTCTGATCGCTGACGGTTTGTTTTTTCAAAAGCGGACCTCGTCCAGGACATATATCTCTCGGCACTAAAGGCCTACAAGCCCACCGCCCCCAAAGATAAGGATAGCGAAGGCCAAGTAAAGAAGTGGGTTGCTCCGGCTGTCCCGCAGAGCCCTGAGGCCGCTGAGGCCTCACTTGCCCAGGAATTAAAGGCCTACGAGGCTCAGGAGGTAGAGATTGAAGGACAAAGCGTTGACCCTGGGGCCGAGGCTAAGGAGGAGGATTGGTTCGAGGAGGAGGCTAACTTTGGCACCGAGGAGGGTGCTAAGCATTAGGTTTAGAGAGGGATTTTTTGTCTTTTTTAGTCACTTTTATGTTGAGCGAGGGATCTGAGGACATAGAATCATTGTACAGTAGGCGCTGGACAAGCGAAATATCAAAACGGGGGTATTAAAAAAATGGGTGAAGGTTCTGGTTGAATGTTCACAGTTTATATTGGTATGCTTTGTTAGGGCTGCATCTGGTTGAGTATACTTGGCTGGGATGTCATATCGATATCCGGTCTCGTAGTTTCTTGCGCAATATGTTCACCATCTTTTGGGCTGTGGGAGCCTGGGATAGAGTGGAGAAATTTCGGTGTATACAGGGAACTGACATATCCCACAAGAAAACAAAAGACCGTGCCGACCCCCGACTTCTAGTATGGATATGACGCTTGACATGATCCACCCCACATGCCGGCGGCCCCGGTGCCATGACCTGTGTTGCCCAAAGCCTCTTTAAAGTTGAAGGAGCCTTTTGCTGGATATCGATTTCATCTCTAACCCATCTTCAACCTATCCCTTCAACCTACCCCCAGCCAATCTCATCGACTAGATGCCTCAGAGATGCTTCCGGGGGATGGGGGAGCCCGGGGTTGTCCGGAGAGTTTTGGGCGCGAGGGCGTACTCCAGAAAGATTTCTTCAAATCAGAAACCCAATCGCGAAGCTGATAGAGTCATGAATATGAGGGTTAGAAAGAACCAAGGTCGTCGAGACGCTCGTATCAGAGGTAGGCTTACAGGTTGAACCGGCCTATTGCCACGCTCCCCCCAGTCACTGATAAATACTGCCCAGATTGTCAGAGCTATCCCACCCGACCAAAAATTATTAGCTGCCATATAAACCTCTAACTGAACAATGCAGTATCGTAGTCAAAGCTAGGGTAGGAATCCTTCAACTAACCACTAATAATTACCCCCTGAGCCAGCTTCACAGCCTTCTGTAGTCGTGGCCGTGCGAACTTCAATTTCATCCGTCTTCGGTACCGTCGTTCGAGTCGGAATTGGTGCTTTTGGGAGAGAAGCGAGAAATCGGGAGGCCATGGTTTTTTGGCCTTGTAAACCTTTTGCATCAGGAGGGCTCTTGTCGGAAGCATGGTGTTTATCCGCCCGATATTGGACCGCCTGACGGTTGGAGATCCAATATTGGATCGTCGTTTGATCAGATAAGTGTGCTGGATCTGGTATGATAGGCCAAAATTCTATGACGCTAAACAATGGCGTTGTTCCGGAGGGATGTTGTATTAAAATTTAATCAGATAAAAACTATCAGGCTACAGCTAACACCTCCAGACTTTCCATGCATGGGAGACCCTGCGCTGTTCCATTACTTTTCGGCCTTCTCACCTCTCGCCATCTTATCACTTGGCCCTGCAACGTAGCTCTCTTTGCGTCAACAACTTTGAGCGATAGAACCGACTTCAAGTTGTTGACGGTTGGCCCCTCCCTCCCCGATCCACGAACTCCTATCCGCCAGCCGTTTCCAATACCGTACCTCTCCGCTTAATCCCTCACTCCACCATCGTCTCTCTCCCCAAATCTCACCGGCAAACAACAAACATGTCAAATTTACGTGCTGTCTCACAACCTCGGCGAGCAGCTCCCGGCACCACCGCCGTCAACGGTAACAATGCGCCACCCGTGAGCACCGCGCCGGCTACCTCTCAATCGGATATCCAAAACACTTCGCTAATCCAACTATCACCGCGGGTGTCCAGATCACCGGCACGATCGCTTAAGGAGGAAGAGGAGGAGGAGAAACGTTGTTGGATATGCTATACTAGCGAGGCTGAGGAGGAGCTACCAAAGAGCGATTGGAAATCACCATGCAAATGCACGCTCGTGGCTCACGAGTCGTGTTTGCTTGAGTGGATTGCGGATCTTCAACGACCCGAGAACAACAACCCTGGGGGCAAAATCGCTTGTCCCCAATGTAAAACCCAGATCAGACTTAAGGAACGGAAAAGTCTTGTGTTGGACATTGTTGAGGTGATCACGAGGGCTGTTGGAAGGACCGTTCCCGTTCTATTGCTCGCTGGTTTGTGCACCGGGAATTGGTTTGGATTCGTTTGGGGGCAATTGCGCTAACAAGATACATAGGTGTTGGCTCTGTGGTGTTTGTTGGGTGTACGGTTTACGGTAATATATCTTGGGTTTCATCAATTGAGTTGCGCAATTGCTAACAATCTAAGTAGGTGTCAACACAATATATGCCGTCTGTGGCCCGGCATATGCAAACCAGATCCTACTGGGAAGGAATTCCGAATTCGCTTGGACATGGCGTATGTCTATATCCTTTATTTCCCGTGATATATGTGTAACCTCATGCACTCAACTAACGCGGTACAAAAATAGGCCTCGGCATTGGTCTTCCTCTTATTCCGTTCGTGCTCGTAGCATCTCGTACCCGCACCTTTGAATCTGCTCTTCCGGTTCTCCCTCTAATATTCTTCTGTCATTCCGACCCACTCTACTTATCGTTTCCACCATCACCAGCTATCACTCTAGCGGTATTACCCTACTTAAGGGGGGCATATAATAGTCTTTGGAGTCGTTTCATAAGTCCCTATGAAGATCGTTGGATCAAGGATGTCACTCCCGCTTATGCCCTAGAAAACGCTGAGACCCGGCAGGCGGCCAATCAGAACAACATTAACAATCAGAGGAGGCAGGAGAACGTTAATGGCCAACAAGGGAATCGGCAGGCGGGAGAGGACGGAGAATTAGGCGCGGAGGCTGCCGTAAATGGCAATAGGTGGGATGGAGAGGTCCATCTTGAGAACCACAACATCATCATCCAGGGAAGCAACATCACAAATATGATCCTGGGAGCACTGCTTTGGCCAAGCGTTGCAAGGATGGTAGGGGAGAATGTCCTTGGGAGGTGGCCCAAAGCCTGGGGAGGTGACGTTGTAAGGAAGCTGCTTCCGGAGGGTGTCGTGAGAAATGTTGTTGGTGGGCTCATGGCTGTGGTGCTAAAGGTATGTCATGTTTTGCTACTCACTGCATCGGTTCCGGGATCCTGCACATTTCTGGCTCCGGGTGTTGGTTTCCCGAGTGTTGGTACCCGGTTCGCTGGGAGGAGGGAAACCCACACCCTCGGTGCAGCACGAACCACCACTGTGGGCAACCAGTTGTGTTTTTTTCTTTTTTTTGCGCCGCCAAGAGTCGATGACGAGTGATAGAACACTTATCGTGTTATACGTTCCATCGTTTCAATTCCCCCAACTGCTTCGTTCCATGATCACCTTATGTTGCTTTTTTCTATGCGCTCCCTCCCGTTAGAGCTCTGGGGCCCACATGACACAAGGCTGCAAGGTGCTAAAAGCTGTTTTTATTTTACTGACGAGGCGGGTTCAATTTAGGACTTTATCTCCCTGTACTGCAAGTACAAACGCGCCCAACAATTCCGGACCAGAAAGGTTATGGATTACAACGACGTGAAAAAGGAAAAAGAGCGAGAGAAGGAGAAGGCTAGAGCTGCGGCAGCGACTGCTTCGAATAGAAGGTAGCGGTTACGGTGATAGGTTGCCGTTCGTAGGCTTTCCCACGGATTATCCACCCGCCTCATGTATTGCATAAAGAGGGCAATCGCCTTTTTTCATTAGCCCTCCCATCTCTTTTCTTTGTTTTTTGTTGGCGATCTTCAGCTTGCTGTCTGCGGTGCTGTTGGAACTATGCGCATGATTGCCTAGATAGTCAATACCGGTACCGACATCACGGTTCTCATTACCTCCATCACAGTTAAACTTTTCCTTCTTTCCTTCATTTTTCCCCTTCATTCCTTTTTTTTTCCCATACCCACTCATCAAATGTTTCTCCTCTCCATTATATCGGTATTTCATCTCTACAAGATGGATGGATGGAGCATCTTTGTCTCATTTCTCTCTCCCCCTCCCCCGGGCTGAGAGTTGTTTGATGACAATCCATATTCTTTTTTCTTTCTCCTTTTCTTTCTATCGAAACAAGGATAGTGGTACGAAATTATGTAATGTAAAATGGAATGGAACATGAGCACGAAACCGCGAGAATTCTTTTTATTACGAGTTACTGCGTATGCTGCTGAACTGCCTTCCTGTCTGCCGAAGACGAAGGAAGAGAGGGGATATCAGGCTCAGCTGAAGAGACTTGCAGAATTAGTGTGTTAAGACGGCGTCGGCTGTGCTGGGCCAATGTGGGGTCGTAGTTTCTTTTTTCTTTTTTCTGTTTCAACATTGGGTACACGACCTCACTCGCGGACGATCATGGAGAGAGGATCAAACATCTCTCTGGTCGGCCGAGGGTAGGTATTTTTGGAGGCGATGACAGGCACAGCACTGTGCTAGTGTGCATATGTTTCCGAACATTGAACGATCCCATGATAAGTGCTTCGCCGGAATGGCCCTCAGAGCACCCCTACTGCAGAATACCCCCCAACCCCATTGGGGAAGCCCAAGTACGGTAACCGCACTGCACCCTTCCCTGTGATAACAATACCGGTAATAATAACAACTTTGAAGCTCACCCTTGTGTACCGCATCTTCACCACCACCACCACCACATCAGGAGGGAGCTACCGAGTGAAATGAAATATTCGCATCCAATTCCTTCCTTCTATCATACTTTCTACTGTGGGGGTGGGGGGCTCATTTTAGCAAGACCAGAAGATATCCCTTTTTCCGCTTTTGTTTGTGTGTCTGTCACTACTGGGACTGAGTAATAAATGAAAGCCGATGTGTGAACCCGGGAGGGAGGGAAAAAAAAGGTTATTATCGGAGTTGCCAACTTGTTAGACTTTTGATATTGTATATCTCATTTCTTATTTTGTGTGTGGGGGGTAAGCTTTGTTATGTTGTTATGTTTCACCCGTATAATAATAATAATAATAATAATAATAATAATATGGCAATCATCGAATTTGTTGGAGTTGCGGTATGGGAAACCGAGATGTCGGTACTGGTATTCTAAAGTAGTAAGTAGTCGTAGTTGTGATGAACATGACTGGGTCTCTTTTTTTCTTTTTTTCTTCTAATGGGTGATGGTGTTGGGTCGTTTTTCTTGCTGGATAACTAACTACGGTATTTATCTCCCGGCACTGTGATGAGCACCTCGGCTTTTTGCTGGGGGGGGGGTTATGGCGGTATCGTACCGTAAGTGTTGTTTGGGAAAAACATACAGTATCATACCGTGTTATTACTTGTAGATGATCCATTCATGCATAAAAAAGTCATCCTCCCGGTAAACCACTTATGACAGATAAACACCACAGCAAAAAAGTCTGCGAAGCAACAGAGATTCCAAAAACACTAAAATTACGGTTATATAATATGGTTGGAGTACGATACGATACCAGCTACCGTAAAGAGTGACCAACATGTTTCTCTTTAGTCTTTTTTGTTTTTCCTTCGCCCGCTTTTGCTTTTTGCCGCGCCGCCTTTTTGGTTTCTGCGTTGGATTTTTTTTTCCCACGATAGTGGTTACCAGTCGCGGTGATGGGTTTTTGTTCACCACCTCCCGGCTTCCACTGTTTGATACGGTAAATCAGCACGGCGGGCTTGATCTGAAACTACCTTATGATGTATAACACTTATGGTATGATAACTCATACTGTGGCCTATGTGATGTGATGTGATGTGAATGAAAAAAACGAAAGAGAGATTGAAGGAACTTCCTATTGTAGATGTGGCATTATATGTTGCCTACTGTTGTGATGGAATCTCAAGTTATATTTCGTTTGCGATGGGTGGGCTGGATGGGCCCCAGGACCGGTCTACTGCCTGCTGATTTTAGGGAGAGTCACTGAGGGTGCACCCACAGTCTGAATGTCATGCTCGGTGATAATTAGTTTTGAGTATGATACCTATTCCATGGCGAAGCAGGCTCACCATAACGAGAATACCTATGCAAATATCCCCTGTCCTGTAATAGTTATATTGGTGTTTTCACGTCAACCCATGGTTGAGTTACCTTACTAGCAGTTTTGCACCAATATCGCATCACCGGATTAAATATTATCCGCAAACTCGTTCGTCGAATGTCCGATGCCAAGACGGACCTGCTCAACCTCACTAATTAAAATTTCCAAAACAAATCATTACCTATTATACAACAAGGATTGTTCACAGCTCGGATAGCACATGCATGGTCACAGAGCTCCTGCTTCTCTGGAGAGCATTTTCGCGGCCCTGAGCGAGCGTGATCGCCCCTTTGTCATGTCATAGTTAAGACATATGCTCTA
>Ga0307513_10002929_pt1 | contig 23340 bp, 24 predicted proteins | sample 15_EM_MG_FD_202174 | JGI IMG/M metagenome (GOLD analysis project Ga0307513, IMG submission 202174) | Populus trichocarpa ectomycorrhiza microbial communities from riparian zone in the Pacific Northwest, United States - 15_EM | ecosystem: Host-associated > Plants > Roots > Unclassified | place...
GGGCTGCAGGAAGGCTACCGCCCCGACCTCGGATTCCCCGGCGCCTGGCTCTACGCCGGCGGCACGCAGGCGGTGCTGCACATCTACTGGGACCGGCCGATGCCGAGCCAGCGCACGGGGGTCATCGACCACCTGGCCTTCAGCGCCACCGACGTCAGGGCCGTGAAAGCGCGCTTCGACGAACGCGGGCTGAAGTACGACCTGCGCCGCCAGGCCGGCGCCGGCACCTGGCAGCTCTTCAGCTACGACCCGAACGGCGCCAAGGTCGAACTCGATTTCGACGCCAGCGAATCGCTGTAACCGCGATGAGCTTCGCTGGACTGAAGGCCTTTGCCGCCGGCCTGCCGGCGGCAACGCTCGACATCAAATGGGACACCGACTGGGTCGCCAGCGTCGGCGGCAAGATGTTCTTCGTCGGCGGGCCCGAGCCCGGGCGCTGGACGGCTTGCGCGTTCAAGGTCGACGAACACCGTTTCCTCGAACTCAGCGGGCTGCCCGGCCTGGCGCCGGCGCCTTACCTCGCGCGAGCGAAATGGGTGCAGCTTCGCGACCCGAAAGCGCTGCCGTTGGCTGAACTGAAGGCGCTGGTCGCGCGATCGCACGCGCTGGTGGCCGCGCGCTTGCCGAAGAAGTTGCGGCCGCCTGCAGCTTCTCAGGCGTAGGAAGCCATCGCCTCGCCGAGCCGGATCGACTTCTCCGGTGCCCAGGCCGGGTTGAAGCGCAAGCGCCCTTTCGGGAACAGCAGCACCACCGTCGAGCCGAGCAGGAAGCGGCCCATCTCGGCGCCTTGCGCCAGCTCGACCGCCGGCTTGTCGTAGGACCATTCGCGCACGGCCGCGCCGCGCGGCGGGTTGACCACGCCGTGCCAGACGGTGGCCATGCTGCCGACGATCGTCGCCCCCACCAGCACCAGAACCCACGGGCCTGTTCCGTTGCCTCCACGAGCACCATCGAAGACGCAGACGACGCGCTCGTTGCGAGCGAACAGCCCCGGCACGCCGCGCGCGGTGACCGGGTTGACCGAAAACAGCGCGCCCGGCACGTGGATCATCCGCCGCAGGCGGCCGGCGCAGGGCATGTGGATGCGGTGGTAGTCCTTCGGGCTCAGGTACAGCGTTGCGAACCAGCCGCCGTGGAACTGCGCGGCGAGCGCCGCATTGCCGCCCAACAATGCGGTGGCGCTGTAATCGTGGCCCTTGGCCTGGAAGATGCGCTCGCCTTCGATCGCGCCAAACTGGCTGATCGACCCGTCGACCGGGCACACGAGGTCGGCATCGGCCAGCGGCCGCGCGCCGGGTTTCAGCGCGCGGGTGAAGAACTCGTTGAAGGTCGAGTAGCTCTGGGCATCCGGGTTCGCCGCTTCGGCCATGTCGACGCCATAACGGCCGATGAACCAGCGGATCAGCGCCGTCGTCGCGGCCCCGCCGCGCCAGCCGGCGACCACGCCGCCGAATGCGGTGATCGCCTGCTTGGGCAGCAGGTACTGCGGCAGGACGGCCCGGCGCTCGGACATCAACCCCATCAGCGGATGGTGGCGATCTCGCGCAAGGCCTTCACCGCCCCGGCGCCGACCGAGGCGCCGAAGCGCTTGGCCAGCCGTTCGGCGACGTTGTCGCGCGGCGTGTAGTCGATCACGTCCTCGGCCTTGATCACCTCGCGGGCGACGTAGTCGAGGTTGCCGAGCTTGTCGGCCAGGCCGAGCTTGATCGCCTCTTCGCCGTTCCAGAACAAGCCCGAGAACGTCTCCGGGGTTTCCTTCAGGCGCTGGCCGCGGCCTTCCTTGACGACGGCGATGAACTGCTGGTGGATCTGCTCGATCATCGCCTTGGCAAAAGCGGTCTGCTTGTCGCTCTGCGGGCTGAACGGGTCGAGCATGCCCTTGTTTTCACCGGCGGTCAGCAGCCGGCGTTCGACGCCGAGCTTGTCCATCAGGCCGGTGAAGCCGAAGCCGTCCATCAGCACGCCGATGCTGCCGACCACGCTGGCCTTGTCGACGTAGATCTCGTCGGCCGCCACGGCGATGTAGTACGCGCCCGAAGCGCACATCTCCTCGACGACCGCGTAGACCTTCTTCTTGTGCTTGGCCTTCAGGCGCTTGATCTCGTCGTTGATGATGCCGCTTTGCACCGGGCTGCCGCCGGGCGAATTGATGCGCAGCACCACCGCCTGCGCCGCGCCGTCCTCGAAGGCGCTGCGCAAGGCGGCGACCAGCGACTCGGCGCTGGCTTCGCTGTCGGCGGCGATCTCGCCGCGCACTTCCACCAGGGCGGTGTGCGGCGTGGTCGGCGCCGACGGCGCCAGCCGGTGCGAGAACAGCGACCAGGCGACGGCAACGCCCAAGCCGAGCCAGGCCAGGCGGAAGAAGACGCGCCAGCGGCGGTCGCCACGCTGGTAACGCAGCAGTTCGCGGGCGACCGTCTCCAGGCTGCTCTCGAACGTGCTGCGCAGCGGCGCGGGCGCCACCGCCGGCGGTGCGGGCGGTGGCGGTGGCTGGGGCGCGCCGAAGATCGGCTCGACCGGGCCTCGCGGCGGCGTGGGGGGGCTGGAATCGTCGCTGGAACTCATGGCGGGCTTTCGGCGGCCGGCGCGTCGTCATCGAACGGCACCGGCTGGATGTCGCGGGAAGGATACCAATACACCTGGCCGTCACGTTCCTGCAGCGTGATCGGCGTCAGCCGCCCGCGGCCGCAGGGCCCGCCGACACAGCGGCCGTCGGCCGGCTCGTAGACCGCGCCGTGGATCGAGCAGAGGATCCAGCGCCGGTCGGCATCGAGGAATTCACCGGGCGTCCAGTCCATCTCGGTCGGCACGTGCACGCAGCGGTTCAGGTAGGCGACCGCGCGGCCGTCGAAGCGCATCGCGAAGGCGCGCATCGGCTGCCGGTACTGCAGCACGTCCCAGATGAAGGCGCGGCCGCGCTCTTCGAGTTCGCTCGAACGGCACAGCGGCTGGCTGTGCTCGCCGGCCAGCGGCTTATCCATTCACGAGCAACCAGTCGTGCAGCTCGCGCGTGCCGTGGGCGATGAACAGCGGCCCGTAGTCGGCAAACGCTTCGGGCTCGTGCGCGCCATAGCTGACCGCGACCCGCGCACAGCCGGCGTTGACCGCGAGCTGCAGGTCGTGCGTGGTGTCGCCGATCATCAAGGTGCGCCCAGGCGCGACGCCCAGCTCGCGCATCAGCTCGTTCAGCATGCGCGGGTCGGGCTTGCCGGCCGTTTCATCGGCGGTGCGGGTGCTGTCGAACAGGCTCTTCAGCTGCGAATGCGCCAGCGCTTCGTCGAGGCCGCGCCGGCCCTTGCCGGTGGCGACCGCCAGCCAGTGGTTGCGGCTCTTCAGTTCCTGCAGCATCTCCAAGGTGCCGGGGAACAGCACCAGTTCGTGCTGGCGGGCGAAGTAGTGGTGGCGGTAGCGTTGGCCGAGTTCGGGGTAGCGCTCGGTCGGCAGCCCGGGCGCGGCGTGCTGCAGCGCGTCGTGCAAGCCGAGGCCGATGACGTAGGCGGCATCGGTATCGCTCGGCACCGCCACGCCGAGGTCGCGGCAGGCGCTCTGGATGCAGCGCACGATCAGCGCGGTCGAATCGAACAGCGTGCCGTCCCAGTCGAAGACGATCAGGTCGAAGCGGCGTTGTCTCGTATCTCTCATGGCAGTCATAGCTGGCTCAGCAGTGTCGCGCAGTCGGGGGGCAGCGGCGCGCTCAATGTGAAGCGTTCTCCGCTCGCCGGGTGGTCGAAGGCCAGTTCGCGTGCATGCAGGAACATGCGCGCGAAGCGGTGCTCGCGCGCCACCGCCTTGTTCAGCGCGAAGTCGCCGTACTTCGGGTCGCCGACGATCGGGTGCCCCGAATGCGCCAGGTGGACGCGGATCTGGTGCGTGCGGCCGGTCTTCAGGCTCAAGTCGAGCAAGCTGAACGCGCCGTGCGGCTGGATCGACTTGACCAGCGTGATCGAACGCCGGCCGTCTTCGCTGGCGGGAGAGACGACCCGCACGTGGCGCTCGCCGGCGGCGTCGAGCCCCTTGTGCAGCGGCAGGTCGATGACCTTCAGGTTCTTCGGCCAGGCGCCGGTGACCAGTGCGGCGTAGCTCTTGCCGGTGTCACGAGCGCGGAACTGGTCCTGCAACGCGACCAGCGCGCTGCGCTTCTTGGCCAGCAGCAGCACGCCCGAGGTTTCCTTGTCGAGCCGGTGCACGAGTTCGAGAAAGCGCGCGCTCGGCCGCGCCTGCCGAAGCTGCTCGATGACGCCCGAGCTGACGCCGCTGCCGCCGTGCACCGCGACGCCGGCGGGCTTGTCGATCGCCAGCAGGTGCTCGTCTTCGAAGAGCAGCGGGAATTCGCGCGCCGGCACGACGACCGTTGATTTCTCGGGCAGGCGCACCGGCGGCACGCGGATCTCGTCGCCCGCCGCGACCCGTGTATCGGCCGCCGCCCGGCCCTTGTTGACGCGCACCTCGCCCGAGCGGATCACGCGGTAGACATGCGTCTTCGGCACGCCCTTGAGCAGGCGCAGCAGGAAGTTGTCCAGCCGCTGGCCGGCCGATTCGGCATCGACCGTGACGCGTTTGACCTCATACGGCATGGCGCCGAATTTGCCCTCTATAATCCGGCGCTCCACGTTTGTGCGGTAAGTGCTTGATTATTCGGAGTTTACCCGGGCACTTCCGGCACTATCGTGGAGTAGTCGTGCGCGAATGAACGCGCACGAAGGTGATGCAACGCCCGGCAGCCGTTTGCGAGTCGGGGTCCCCAAGTGACCCGGCAGCGAATGGCGCGAAGGCGGCAGAGAAACGAACACGAACCCGCCTCGATGAGAGGCCCCGAAAATTCAAGGTTCTAGGCCTTCGGCCTCGGACCACGCGCTTTCGACAGCTCTTGCAGCAGCCATGTCGCCTCCGTCCAACCCCACCCCCGCCAGAAGGCCCCGGCTAGCCGCCGGCGTGGCCGGCGCGGGCTGGTCGCCGCGCGATCCGCGGCGATGCGGGCGGACGCCGACAACCGCCGCAATGGCCGCCGGAACGCACGCGCCAACGCTGCGCCACTGACCGCCGCTCACGCCGCGGCCGAACGCAGTCCAGGGCATTTCGCGCCACCGGTTCTTCCGCGCTTCTCGTGCATCGATCGAGGCAACGCGCCTTCGCAAGAGGCGTGTGAGAGGAACAGCGTGACCGCGCGAGCGGCACGCGTGGAGTGCACATGAAACGCATGCTGATCAATGCCACGCAGCCGGAAGAGCGGCGCCTGGCGATCGTCGATGGCCAGAAGCTGCTCGACTTCGAGAACGAGATCGAAGGGCGCGAACAGCGCAAGGGCAACATCTACAAGGCCCTCATCACCCGCGTCGAGCCATCGCTCGAAGCCTGCTTCGTCGACTACGGCGAAGACCGGCACGGCTTCCTGCCGTTCAAGGAAATCTCGAAGAACTACTTCCGCGAAGGCGCCGACCTGCGCACGGCGCGTATCCAGGATGCCGTCAAGGAAGGCGACAACCTGCTGGTCCAGGTCGAGAAGGAAGAGCGCGGCAACAAGGGCGCCGCACTGACCACCTTCGTCAGCCTGGCCGGCCGCTACCTGGTGCTGATGCCAAACAATCCGCGCGGCGGCGGCGTCTCGCGGCGCATCGAAGGCGAAGACCGCGAAGAGCTGAAGGAAAACCTCGACCAGCTCGAATACCCGAAAGGCATGAGCCTGATCGCGCGCACCGCCGGCATCGGCCGCAGCGCGCCCGAGCTGCAGTGGGACCTGAACTACATGCTGAAGCTGTGGACCGCCATCGACGGCGCTTCGCAGGCCGGCAAGGGCGCGTTCCTGATCTACCAGGAAAGCTCGCTGGTGATCCGCGCGATCCGCGACTACTTCACCGCCGACATCGGCGAGATTCTGATCGATACCGACGACATCTTCGAGCAGGCGCACCAGTTCATGAACCACGTGATGCCGGAAACGGCGAATCGCGTGAAGCGCTACCGGGACGACGCGCCGCTGTTCAGCCGCTTCCAGATCGAGCACCAGATCGAGACCGCGTTCTCGCGCACCGTCAACCTGCCGGCCGGCGGCGCGATCGTCATCGACCACACCGAGGCGCTGGTCTCGGTCGACGTCAACTCGGCGCGCGCCACCCGCGGCGGCGACATCGAAGAGACCGCGACGCGGACCAACCTCGAAGCTGCCGACGAGATCGCGCGCCAGATGCGGCTGCGCGACCTCGGCGGGCTGATCGTCGTCGACTTCATCGACATGGAAGAGAGCAAGAACCGGCGCGAGGTCGAACAGCGGCTGCGCGACGCGCTGCGCTTCGACCGCGCGCGGGTGCAGTTCAGCTCGATCAGCAAGTTCGGCCTGCTCGAACTGTCGCGCCAGCGGCTGCGCCCGGCGCTTTCCGAAGGCAGCCACATCACCTGCCCGCGCTGCAACGGCACCGGCCACATCCGCGACACCGAATCCAGCGCACTGCAGATCCTGCGCATGGTGCAGGAAGAATCGATGAAGGAGAACACCGCCGCCGTGCACGTGCAGGTGCCGGTGGAAGTGACCAGCTTCCTGCTCAACGAGAAGCGCACCGAGATCACGAAGATCGAACTGAAGCAGCGCGTGACCGTGCTGCTGGTGCCGAACAAGCACCTGGAAACGCCGAACTACAAGCTCGAGCGGCTGCGCCACGACGACCCGCGGCTGGAAGGCCTGCAGGCCAGCTACACGATGATCGAGGAGCCGGACGACGAGGTCGGCATCACGCGCCGGCGCGACACCGCCGAGCGCGCCAAGCCGAAGCAGGAGCCGATCATCAAGGGCGTGCTGCCCGACATGCCGGCGCCACCGGCACCGGTGAAGCCGGTCGCCGCTGCTCCGGCGCCGGCTCCGGTGGTCGCCGCGCCACCGCCTCCGCCGGTGCCTGCGCCGGCACCGGCCGGCAGCGGCTTCTTCAGCTGGATCAAGAAGGTCTTCGGTGGTGAACCGGCCGCGGCGCCGGCGCCCGCACCGGTGCCGGTGGCCGCACCGGCGGTCGCTGCGGCGGCGGCAACGACGCCAGCGGCGAGCGAAAAGCGCGACGGCCGCCGCGGCGAGCGAGGCGGGCGTGGTGAACAACGCGGTGGCGAACGGGGAGGCGAGCGCGGCGGTGAACGTGGCGGCGAGCGCAGCGGCGGCCAGCGTGGCGGACGCGACAAGGGCGACAAGGGCGACGGCCGCCGCGATGGCCGCCGTGATGCCGCGCCCGAAGGCACGCCGCCGGTCGCTGCCGAGCGCGACGAGCGCGCCCCGCGCGCTGACCGCGGCGACCGGGGCGATCGTCCCGAGCGCAACGACAGCCGCCGTGGCCCGCGGCCCGAGCGGGCGCGCACCGAAGAAACCACGGCAGCCGCGACTGCGGCACCGGCCTTCGTCGAATCCAGGCCAGCCGCCGAAGGTGCAACCGCGCCGGGCGGCGAAGGCGATCGCGAGGGCCGCCGCCGGCGCCGCCGCGGTGGCCGTGACCGCGGCGAAGGCCGAATCGACGAAACCGGCGCCCCGGTGATCGATGCCGAGCAAGCCGCCCAGCCCGCCCTGCCGGTCGCGGCCGAACCGGCTGTGAACGAAGCCGGCGAAGTCGGCGAAGCCACCGAAGGCGTCGAAGCCACGGTCGCCCGCGAAGGCGGCGAACGCGACGCCAACCGCCGCCGCGGCCGCGGCAGGGACCGCTACCGCCGCGACCCGCGCGAGCCGAACGGCGACAGCGCCGAGGTCGCGCCGCCGGAAGGGGTGGCCACCGAGCTTGCCGCTGAAGCCGTGGCCGAGACCGTTGTGGAGCCGATACGGGCCTTCGCAGCCGCCCCGGTGGCTGTCGCGCCGGCGCCCGTGCCACCAGCACCGGCGGTTGCCGAAGCGCCGGCGCCGATGGCCATCGAGCCCTACGAGCTGCCGACCGACGACCTGCGCTCGCTGGCCACTTCGGCGGGCCTCGAGTGGGTCAACTCCGACAGCGAAAAGATCCTCGCGGTGCAGACCGCGATGGCCGCCGAGCCGACGCCGATTCGCGTGCCGCGCGAACCGAAGCCGCCGGTGGTGGTCGACGAAGGCCCGCTGGTCCTGGTCGAGACGCGCAAGGACTTGTCGCAGCTGAAGCTGCCATTCGAGTCCGAACAGAGAACCTGAAGCGACGCGCGCGCTAGCGGGCTAAGGCTGGGCTAAGGCAGCCGCTCCAGCGCGCGCTGATACACGGCGTCGTGCATCAGGTCGTCCCAGCCGAGCGGCGGTGTTTGCGGCAGCAGCGCCAGCCGGCGGGCCTCGCTGTCGGGGTCGGCTTGCCAGAGGCGGCGTGATTCGGCCTCGGCCAGGCCGTCGAGCAGCGCATCGACCGCCGCGCCGCCGGCCAGCGACTGGTTGCACAGCAGCACCAGGTCGCAGCCGGCAGCCAAGGACAGCGCCGCCGCTTCGGCGTGGCTGATCTCGCCGAGCGCTTCGGTGCGCGCGCCGGCCATGCTGAGGTCGTCGCTGAACACCGCGCCGGTGAAACCGAGCTGGCCGCGCAGGATGTCCTTCAGCCAGCGTTCGGAGAAGCCGGCCGGGCGGTGGTCGACCTTCGGGTAGCTGACGTGCGCCGGCATCACGGCCATGAGGCTGGTGCTGAGCCACTCGTAGGGCCTCGTGTCGTCGGCGAGGATGGCTTTCAGCGAACGTTTGTCGACCGGCGCCGCGACGTGGCTGTCGGCCGCTGCGTAGCCGTGGCCGGGGAAGTGTTTGCCGCAGTTGGCCATGCCGGCACGCAGCAGGCCGTGCATGAGGCTCTTGGCCAGCATCGCCACCACCCGTGGGTCGCGGTGGAAGGCGCGGTCGCCGATCACCGCGCTGCGGCCGTGGTCGAGGTCGAGCACCGGTGTGAAGCTGAGGTCGACGCCGCAGGCGCGCAGCTCGGCGCCGAGCACGTGGCCGGCGGCGGTGGCGGCATCGGTGGCGGCGAGCGCATCGCGCATCCACAGCTCGCCCAAGGCGCGCATCGGCGGCAGCTGCGTGAAACCGTCACTGCGCAAGCGCTGGACGCGGCCGCCTTCGTGGTCGATGCAGATCAGCGCGTCCGGCCGCAGCGACTTGATCTCGGCGTTCAGCTCGGTGAGCTTGCGGCGGTCGACCCAGTTGCGGGTGAACAGGATCAGCCCGCCGGTCAGCGGGTGGCGCAGGCGGCGGCGGTCGTCGGCCGACAGCGAGGTGCCGGCGATGTCGAGCACGACCGGTGCGTGCGCCGTCATGCGGTCTCCACGACGACGACTGACGCGGCATAGTCGGACTCGTCGGTGACGGTGACGTGGGCGACCAGCGAACGCGCGGCGAACCAGTCGGCGAGTTCGCCCGACAGGCGCACGAAAGGCTTGCCGCTCGGCTCGTTGAGGATCTGGCAGGCGCGCCAAGTCATCGGCGAGCGGATCCCCAGGCCAATGGCCTTGGAGAACGCTTCCTTGGCCGAGAAGCGCGTCGCCAGGAAGCGCACGCCGCGCGCGGCGACGCGGGCCCGGCGGGCGTGGAAGACCTGCAGCTCCGCGGGGCCGAGCACACGCTCGGCGAAACGGTCGCCGCGGCGGCCGAGCGTGGCCTCGATGCGGCGCACATCGCAAAGGTCGGTGCCGATGCCGTAGATCATGCTTGCCGGATGCAGCGCTGGTAGGCGCGAACGGTCTCTTGCAGGCCGAGTTCCAGCGCGTCGGCGACCAGCGCATGGCCGATCGACACTTCCAGCACGCCCGGCACTGCGCGCAGGAACTCGCCGAGGTTGCTGCGGTTCAAGTCGTGGCCGGCATTGACGCCCAGTCCGGCCGCCTGCGCGGCCCGGGCGGCGGCGGCGAAGCGCGCCAGCTCGGCCGCCTGCTGCGGCGTGCCATGGGTGGCGGCATAAGGCTCGGTGTAGAGCTCGATGCGGTCGGCGCCGATCGCCCGCGCCAGCGCCATGCTCTCGGGCAGCGGGTCCATGAAGAGGCTGACGCGAACGCCGAACGAGTGCGCCTCGGCGATCAGCGGACGCAGCCGCTCGCCGTCGGTGGCCAGGTCCCAGCCGTGGTCGGACGTGAACTGGCCTTCGCTGTCGGGCACCAGCGTGCACTGCTGCGGCTTGAGCGCGCGCACGAAGGCCATCAGGTTGTGGAAGGGGTTGCCTTCGATGTTGTATTCGGCCTGCGGCCAGTGCCGCATCAGCGCCGCCAGCTCGTGCACGTCCTGCGGCCGGATGTGGCGCTCGTCGGGCCGCGGATGGACGGTGATGCCGTCGGCGCCTGCCTCGAGACACAGCGTCGCCGCATGCACGACGCTCGGGATGCCGAGGTAGCGCGTGTTGCGCAGCCAGGCGACCTTGTTGACGTTGACCGACAGCCGGGTCAGTCCGCTGGCGGCGTCGGATGCGATGAGGGGGTTCATCGGGGATTCATCGGCGGTTCATCGGCTGGGTGCGGGCGCGGGTGCGGGTGAGGACACGGGCAGTTCGGCCAGGCGTTGCGCGCCCAGCATCACCTGGCGCGTGCGCAGCTTCGCATGGCCCAGATGATAGTGAAGCATGCCGCGCAGCGGCGCACGCAACGCAGCGGCCACCGGCGCGCAGACGGCGCGCACGGCGCCCGGGTGGCCGTGGGTCAGCGCGGCCTCCAGGCGGACCCAGGCGTCGCCGGGCAGCCCGTCGGCCGCGGCCACCAGGCCGGCCTCGCCGTGCAGCGTGTAGCGCCGCCCGGCGGCGACCGGCTGCACCGTCAGCGTCTCGACCGCCAGTTCCGGCAGCCAGCCCAAGGCGCGCAGCAAGGTCAGCTCGAAGGCACGCAACGCGGGCGCTTCGTCGGCCAGGGCCGCCAGCGTGTCGGCGTAGGCGTCGAAGAGCTGCGGGTGCGGGTCGTGGCGGGCGAGCAGCCTGAGCAGCAGCTCGTTCAGATAAAAGCCCGAGAAGAGCGCGCCGCCGCTGAGCATCGGCGAGCCGCCAGCCCATTCGGCGCTGCGCAGCAGGTGCACCTCGGCGGCTTCGTCGGCCGGTGTCTTGCCGAGTTGCACCGCAATCGGCTGGAACGGCAGCAGCACCGGTCGCAGCTGCGAGGTCGGCCGCTTGGCGCCTTTGGCGGCCACGACGACGCGGCCGTGCTCGCGGGTGAACAGGTCGACGATGAGGCTGGTCTCGCTCCAGTCGTAGCTGTGAAGGACGTAGGCGGACAGGGCTGCGGCGTTCGACCTACTCGTAGCCATAGCTGCGCAGGTGCGTCTCGTCGTCGGCCCAGCCCGAGCGCACCTTGACCCACAGCTCGAGAAAGACCTTCGCGTCGAGCAGGCGTTCGAGCTCCTGGCGCGCTTCGCTGCCGATGCGCTTCAAGCGCTCGCCGCCTTCGCCGATGATCATGCCCTTGTGCGCGTCGCGCTCGACGACGATCGTCGCCGCGATCCGCCGCAGGTTGCCTTCTTCCTCGTACTTGTCGATCACCACTGTCGACGTGTACGGCAGTTCGTCGCCGGTCAGCCGGAAGAGTTTTTCGCGGACGATCTCGCTCGCCAGGAAGCGGTCGCTGCGGTCGGTGAGCGCGTCTTCCTCGTACATCCACGGCTGCTCGGGCAGGTGCTTCTCGACGATCGCGAACAGGCGCTGCACGTCGGCGTCGCTGGTGGCGGCCATCGGCACGTATTCGGCGAAAGAGTGGCGCTCCTGCATCGTCTTCAGCCACGGCAGCAGGTCGGCGCGGCGGCGCACCGTGTCCAGCTTGTTGGCGACCAGGATCGCCGGCTTCTCGGGCGGCAGCAGCGCCAGCACCTTGGCGTCGTCGAGGCCGAAGCGGCCGGCTTCGACCATGAAAATCACCGCGTCCACATCGCCCAGCGAGGCCAGCACGGTACGGTTCAGGTTGCGGTTCATCGCCGTGCCGTGCTTCATCTGAAAGCCCGGCGTGTCGACGAAGACGAACTGCGTCGTACCCAGCGTGCGAATGCCGGTGATGCGGTGGCGCGTGGTCTGCGCCTTCTTCGACGTGATGCTGATCTTCTGCCCGACCAGTGCGTTGAGCAGAGTCGACTTGCCGACGTTCGGGCGGCCGACGATCGCGATCAGCCCGCAGCGTTGTGGGGTCAGCGGCTCATCGGACATGGCGGAGGTCAAGAGCGCAGCGGGCCGCCGGGCTTGTCGCTGGCTTTGAGCTGTTCGAGCATTCGCCGCGCGGCTTCCTGCTCGGCAGCGCGGCGCGAGCGGCCTTCGCCGTGCTCGGCCAAGCCGAGCGTGGCCACCGCGCATTCGACGTCGAAGGTCTGGGCGTGCTTTTCACCGCGGGTCGTGGCAATTCGATAGGCCGGCACGGGCAGGCGGCGCGCCTGCAGCCATTCCTGCAGTTCGGTCTTCGCGTCCTTGCTCCAGGACTCGACTTCCGTCGCGGCAATCACCTCGCCGAACAGACGGCGCACGACCTCGTGCGCCGGATCGAAGCCGCCTTCGAGGAAGATCGCACCGATCAGCGCTTCCACCGCATCGGCCAGGATCGACGGCCGCCCGGCGCCGCCGCCGCGGGTCTCGCCTTCGGACAGGCGCAGCACTTCGGGCAGGCCGAGCGACAGCGCCGCCCGGTGCAGGCTGTCTTCGCGAACCAGGTGGGCGCGGACGCGCGTCAGATCGCCTTCGTCGCTGCCCGAGAAACGCTCGAAGAGCAGGCTCGATACCGACAGGCTCAGCACCGCGTCACCCAGGAATTCGAGCCGCTCGTTGTGGTCGGCGCCGTAGCTGCGGTGGGTCAGCGCGCGGTTCAGCAGCGAGAGCCTGGCGAAGCGGTGCCCCAGCCGCTGCTGCAGCGCTTCCAGGCGCGTGTCCTTGGGGGCTTCCATCGTCATCGTGTTATTTCGATCGGCCCTCGTATTTAAGCAGGATGTAGACCGGTCCGTAAATCGGCACTTCCTTGTTGTAGGCGAAGGCGATCACGACGCGGTCGTTTTCCTTCGTGATCAGCAGGTCCTTGCCGGTCACCGAGGCGATCGAGTATTCGATCTCGCGCTGCCGGTCGAAGGCCAGCCGGGCTTCGGCGACCGTGGCCGGCTGCGCCGCGGCGACCTTGTCGATCGCCCGCTGGATCGTCATGTATTCATTGAGCGTGGGCAGCGTGCGCACCAGCACGTAGCCGCCGAAGCCGAGCAGGATGGCCCAGAACAGCAGGCCGAAGAGCGTGACGCCGCGCTGGCGTGCGCGCGGCGCTCGGGGCGGGTCCAGCGTCATGGGGTTCGGTCTCCTGCCGTCATACGCAAACCGGGCGGGCCGTCAATGGAACGGGCCGATGCGGCCGAGGTTGCCCAGGTTCATCCACACGAAGAACGCTCGGCCGACGATGTTGGCGTCGGGAACGAAACCCCAGAAGCGTGAGTCCTGCGAGTCGTCGCGGTTGTCGCCCATCATGAAGTAGTGGCCGGCCGGCACCTTGCAAGTCACGCCTTCGGCGGTATAGCGGCAATTCTCGTGCATCGGGAAGTTCTTCGGGTCGGCGCCGAAGTAGGCCGGCCGGTTCGGGTCGACCAGGATCCGGTGTTCGACGGCGCCGAGCTTCTCGCTGAACATCGGCGCGTACTTCAGCCGCTCTTCGTTGTAGAACTCGCCGAGCGGCAAGGTCGCGACCGGCTGGCCGTTGATGAACAGCTTCTGGTTGGCGTAGCGGACTTCGTCGCCGGGCACGCCGACGACCCGCTTGATGTAGTCGACCCGCGGGTCCACCGGGTAACGGAACACCATCACGTCGCCGCGCTGCGGGTCGTTGTTGGCGATGAACTTCTTGTTGATCACCGGCAGCCGCACGCCGTAGTGGAACTTGTTGACGAGGATCAGGTCGCCGACCAGCAGCGTCGGAATCATCGAGCCCGACGGGATCTTGAACGGCTCGAAGAGGAACGAGCGCAGCAGGAAGACGATCAGGATCACCGGGAACAACCCGGCCGTCCAGTCCAGCCACCAGGGCTGCATCAAGAGCCGCGCCTTGCCTTCGGCGACGTCGCCGTCGACCTTCTCGATGCCCTTCTTCGACAACTCGGCGCGGCGCGCCGAGTCTTGCTGCGCCAGCGTTGCGGCCGCCGCCTCGCGCTGCGGCTTGAAGTAGAAGCGCTCGGCCAGCCAGAAGGCCAGCGTGACCATCGTCAGGACGAACAGCAGCAGCGAGAAGTTGCCGGTCCAGAAGCCGAGGAACCAGCCGCCCAGGTACACGATCAGCACGCCGTAGAGGGCGGCAGTAATTGAACTCATCAGTCGTCCACTTGAAGGATGGCCAGAAACGCTTCCTGCGGCACCTCGACGGAGCCGATCTGCTTCATGCGTTTCTTGCCGGCCTTTTGTTTTTCGAGCAGCTTCTTCTTGCGGGTGATGTCCCCGCCATAGCATTTTGCCAGCACGTTCTTGCGCAAGGCCTTGATGTTCTCGCGCGCGATGATGTTGGCACCGATCGCGGCCTGGATCGCCACGTCGTACATCTGGCGCGGGATCTGCTCGCGCATCTTGGCCGCCACCGCACGCCCGCGGTGCTGGCTCTGCGCGCGGTGCACGATCATCGCCAGTGGGTCGACCCGCTCGCCGTTGATCATGATGTCGACCTTCACGACGTCGGCCGCGCGGTACTCCTTGAACTCGTAGTCCATCGAGGCGTAGCCGCGCGACACGCTCTTCAGCTTGTCGAAGAAGTCCAGCACGATCTCGGCCAGCGGCAGCTCGTAGGTCAGCATCACCTGGCGGCCGTGGTAGGCCATGTTCATCTGCACGCCGCGCTTGTGGTTGGCCAGGGTCATCACCGGGCCCACCGAATCCTGCGGCATGTACAGGTGCACGGTGACGATCGGCTCGCGGATCTCGCGGATGCGGCCGAGGTCGGGCATCTTGCTCGGGTTCTCCACCAGCAGCACGGTGCCGTCGTTCAGCTCGACCTCGTAGACCACGCTCGGTGCGGTGGTGACGAGGTCCTGGTCGAACTCGCGCTCCAGCCGCTCCTGCACGATCTCCATGTGCAGGAGGCCGAGGAAGCCGCAGCGAAAGCCGAAGCCCAGCGCCTGGCTGACCTCGGGCTCGTAGCGCAGCGAGCTGTCGTTGAGCTTGAGCTTCTCCAGCGCATCGCGAAGCTGGTCGTAGGCGCTGGCCTCGGTGGGGTAGAGGCCGGCGAAGACCTGCGGCTTGATCTCCTTGAAGCCCGGCAGCGGCGCGCTGGCCGGGCCGGCGTTGTTCGGCAGCTTCTTCTCGAGCGTGATCGTGTCGCCGACCTTGGCCGCCTGCAGCTCCTTGATGCCGGCGATCAGGAAGCCCACTTCGCCGGCGCGCAGCTCTTCGCGCGACAGCGCCTTCGGCGTGAAGACGCCGATCTGCTCGAGCGGGTAGACCGCGTCGCTGGCCATCATGCGGACGCGGTCGCCTTTGCGCAGCACGCCGTCGACCACGCGCACCAGCATCACGACGCCGACATAGTTGTCGAACCAGCTGTCGATGATCATCGCCCGCGGCGGGCCGTCGGGGTTGCCGCGCGGCGCGGGCATCCGGTGGACCACCGCCTCCAAGATCTCGTCGATGCCCATGCCGGTCTTCGCCGAACACGGAATGGCATGGCTGGCATCGATGCCGATCACGTCCTCGATCTCGGCCTTGGCGTTCTCGGGGTCGGCCTGCGGCAGGTCCATCTTGTTGAGCACCGGCACGACTTCGACGTGCAGCTCGAGCGCGGTGTAGCAGTTGGCCACCGTCTGCGCTTCGACACCCTGGCTCGCATCGACGACCAGCAAGGCGCCTTCGCAGGCCGACAGCGAGCGGCTGACTTCATATGAGAAGTCGACATGGCCCGGCGTGTCGATCAGGTTCAGCTGGTACAGCTCGCCATTGAGCGCGGTGTACGTCAGCGCCGCGGTCTGGGCCTTGATCGTGATGCCGCGCTCGCGCTCGATGTCCATCGAGTCGAGCACCTGCGCCTCCATCTCGCGGTCCGAGAGGCCGCCGCAGCGTTGGATGAGACGGTCGGCCAGCGTGCTCTTGCCGTGGTCGATGTGGGCAATGATCGAGAAGTTGCGGATGTGGTTCATGAGACTGCTTGTGCCGGATTCAAAACGGCGAAACCGTTTCAGCGCAAGCCGACATCGCGTAGCGATGCGAGGGCCCGAAGGGCTTTGATGGGATCAAAAAAAAGGCACGTCGAAGTGGTGACGCGCCTTCCAACAGAACGTTTGGCAACTGCTTGTTGGGCGTTCATTGTAGCCAAAAGCACCTGGGCGAAACCCGCGCCAATGCTTGTTTTCCGGCCGTTGCGGGCTGCCAACAGGGAATCTTGTCCACAGTTTATCAACAGGTTTGGAAAGCGCCTGTGGGTAGCCGGTCGAAAGCTCGCTTCGACCCCACGGCGCGCCTAAAGGCGGCAAGCGAAGGCGGGATTCTAGACGCCCGCCGTCGTAATCGAGCGTTGAGTCAAAACGAAGTGAAAGGTCACTAACAACCGGCTCGGGCGAACCGCCAGCCGGTTGTTCGCCCCACGTCCATCCCTTCCGCGATGCGGAAAGACCCGCTGCGCCAGTCAACTAGGTCCGATCAGCGGCCTGGACGGATAACCAGGTATTGCACCCATTCGCCGCGCCGAACCAGCACGCTGACGGCGCGCGCCTTTTCGGCTTTGGCCGCCAGCGTAGCGAACTGCTTGCTGTCGGCGACCTCGGCGTTGTCCAGCGACAGGATCACGTCACCTTCGCGCAAGCCCGCACGCGCCGCCGGGCCGTCGACCGAATCGACCCGAACGCCGCCGCGGATGCGCAACTCCTTCTTCTGCGCTTCGCCGAGATCCGAGACGCTCAAGCCCAGCACGCTCTTCACCGGCGGCGCCGCACCCGGATCGGCCTGCGCGCGGCGCGCCGGCTTCTCGTCTTCGACCTCGGCCACGGTGACGCTGACATCGCGGGTCGCGCCACGGCGGAAGATCTGCAGCGTGGTCTTCGTGCCGGGCTTGACGGCGCCGATGATGCGCGGCAGCTCGCCCGACTTGTCGAACGCCTTGCCGTCGACCTTGGTGATGATGTCGCCGGCTTCGATGCCCGCCTTGTCGGCCGGGGCGTCCTTCTCGACGCTGCGCACCAGCGCACCCGACGGCTTGCCGAGGCCGATCGATTCGGCGACCTCCTTCGTCACCGGCGCGATCTGCACACCGATGCGGCCGCGGCTGACACGGCCGGTCGCACGAAGCTGGTCGGCGACCCGCATCGCATCGTCGATCGGAATCGCGAAGCTGATGCCCATGAAGCCGCCCGAGCGGCTGTAGATCTGCGAGTTGATGCCGACCACCTCGCCGCGCAGGTTGAGCAGCGGGCCGCCCGAGTTGCCGGGGTTGATGGCGACGTCGGTCTGGATGAAGTTCAAGTAGTCGCCGGTGTCGCGCTGCTTGGCGCTGACGATGCCGGCGGTGACGGTGTTGGCCAGCCCGAACGGCGAGCCGATCGCCATCACCCACTCGCCGACCTTGAGCCGGTTGACGTCGCCGATCTTCACCGACGGCAGCCCGGTCGCATCGAGCTTGACCACCGCGACATCGGTGCGGGTGTCGGCGCCGATGATCCGCGCCTTCAGCTCGCGGCCATCGGTCAGCGTGACGATGACTTCTTCGGCGCCGTCGACGACGTGCGCGTTGGTCATCACATAGCCGTCGGGCGTGAGGATGAAGCCCGATGCGACACCACGCTGCTGCGGCTCTTCGTCTTCGCGCGGCGTGCCGCGGCGGGGGTCGGGTGTCTGGTCGGGCCGGTTCGGCAGCGGGATGCCGAAGCGGCGAAAGAATTCCTCGATGTTCGGGTCGACGGAGCCGCCGCTGCTGCTGCGGTTGCGCGCGCGCTCGGTGGTGCGGATGTTGACGACCGCCGGGCCGACGCGTTCGGCCAGTTCGCTGAAGTCGGGCAACTGCACCACCGGCATCGGCTGGGCGTGGCCGCCGGCCGGCCACAGCGCTGCGCCGGCGAGCAGCAGCGAGGCCAAGCCCAGCGTCGCGCGGCGGGTCCGGCTGAGGTTGACAACGGGGGCGGCAATGGGGGTCATGGGTGCGGCTCGGGTGTCAGGATGAGGGGAATCGAATCAGCGGCGGCGTTCGAGGGCGTCGGCAAAGGCTTTCAGCGTCGGCGCGGGCACGTCGCCCATCAGCGTGATCCAGTATTCGCCGCGGCGCTGGCGCAAGGTGGAGGTGGCGCCGATCTGGCCGTCGAGATCGGCGAACTGGCGGCGCGACTCGTAGGGCTCGATGAACAACGAGACATGCGTCAGGCCGTCGGAAAACACCGCCTGCAGCACCTGCGCGGCGCCGGCCGCCGTCTCCAGCGGCCGCTTCACGCAGCCGGCATTCCTGAAGCCGGGCACCATGCGCTCGATCGCCCAGCCTTCGGCTTCGAGCTGGGTGTACTGCTGCTGCGGCCGCACGATCTTGTAGCCATCGAGCCGGCGAGCTTCCTGGGTCACCGATTCGAGCTGCGGCTTGATGCCGATCTCGACCTCCGAGAAGGCCGCCGATTCGAGCACCACACCCTGAGGCCCGACCAGGTCAGCGCGCAGCATCAGGCCGGTGGCCTTGTCGGCCCACAGCCGCTGGGCGTAGCGCAACTCATCACGCGGCTGGAGCACGAAGACCTGGGCGTCGCGGCCGGCGATGCGTTCGCTGCCTTCCTTGCGCAACGCGTACTGGTCGAGCGCGCGTGGCTCGATGGCCTGCATCGGCGACGGCAGCCCGCTGATCGGCGTGCGCTTCTCGATCACCGCCACCTTCAACTGCGGCCACAACGTGTGCACCGCGTCGTTCATGCGGTAGACGCGCTGCTGGCGGCCGTCGAGCGCTTCCAGGCGTTCGTAGTACTGCTCGCCGACACAGAAGTGCGAGACCCGCGAACTCGACAAGGTGCCGCTGGCGCTGAAGACCATCGTGCCCTGGTAGTTGACCTGCTGGGCCGCCGAATGGATGCGCGCCAGCCAGGCGCGGGCATCGATCGGCTCGCCATTGGCGTCAACCCCGCCGGCCGCTGCGGCCGGCAGCAGCATCGACGCGAGGGCGACGATCGACAGCCAGCGCCAGGCAAGACCGCGCATCGCCGGTCAGCGCGCCGGCGACGACGTCACCGGCACGATCGGCGCCAGCGTCTCGACGCTGCGCGGCATGCCGCCGGGCACCGCCGCCGGAACGCCGCCGAGCGCCTGGCGGTGGGCCCGCAGATAGGCATCGAGAGTGGCATCGCGGATCAGGTGGCCCGGATAAGCCGGTCTCTGCACCAGCGAGTTTGCATTGCTGGTCAGACTCAGGGCGGGGCCGGGCGCCGGCGTTGCGGCAACGCCGGCGAGCAAGGGGCCATCGGCAGGCGTCGACAGCCGGGTGACGACCAGCACCCCGGCCACCGCCATGAAACCGGCCGCCACCGCTGTCGGCGCCAGCCAGCGGTGGCGCCGGCGCACGGCGGCCGGCTCGGGGGCGAGCACGGTGGGTTCGTCGGCCAGCCGCTTGCGAAGCACCGCCAGGAAAGCCGCATCGCGCGCCGGCGATACCGCCAGGTCTTCCGAGCGCAGCACGTCGCCGATCAGGTGGTAGGCGTGCCAGGTCGCGCGCGCCTGCGCGTCTTCGCGCCACAAGGCGCAGGCCCGCGGCAGCGCGGAAGAGTCGCCATCGGCGAGTGCCGACAGGCACGACGCGGGCTCGTCGGCCAGGGGTTCGATCTGGGGAGCAGGTGGGTTCATGAAATCAGGCCGTGTTGTCGGCAGGTTCGCGCGTGTCTCGTCACCAACGCTCGCCGCCGCGCGTATCGAGCAAGGGCCGCAATCGCGTGGCAATCGCTTCGCGGGCACGGAAGATGCGCGAGCGCACCGTTCCGATGGGGCAGTTCATCACTTCGGCAATCTCTTCGTAGCTCAGACCTTCGATCTCGCGCAACGTGATGGCCTGCCGCAGGTCTTCGGACAAGGCCTCGATCGCCGCGTTGACGGCACTGGCGATCTCCTTGCTGGCCAACAAGGCCTCGGGTGTTTCGCCGTCGCTTAGTTCGTTTTCCACCCGTGAAGTTTCGTCGCCGTCTTCATGCGATGAGAAGGATGCCTCGGAAACCAGCGGATCGCGCTTGAGTTCGACCAGCGCCTTCTTCGCGGTGTTGACCGCGATCCGGTACAGCCAGGTGTAGAACGCGCTCTCGCCGCGAAACTGCGGCAGCGCGCGGTAGGCGCGGATGAAGGTCTCCTGCGCGATGTCCTGGACCAGGTCGACATCGCGCACCATGCGCCCGATCAGGCGCTCGATGCGGCGCTGGTACTTGACGACCAGCATCTCGAACGCACGAACCTCGCCGAGCTTGGCGCGCGCGACGAGCAAGGCGTCGGCATCGGCGTCTGACATTCAATGCCGCTGCGGTTCAGGTGCGGGCAGACCCGGCGCGGTGCGCGAATACAGCGCGGCGCGCAACCCATGCCGCGCCGGCCCGGCTTGCGAGTCGGGCACCGGCAGCCAGCGCGCACGGCCGGCGAGCGGGCGCAGGCGCAGCAGCAGCCAGCCGCCGAGGTCGAGCATCACGTCGACCTCGCCGGCCTGGCCGTCGGCGGCCCAGTGTTCGCCGTTCCAGGACAGCGTACAGGCTTGCGTTCGCGTCAGCCGCCGGACCAGCAATGCCGCAGCCACCGCGGCTGCGGCAGCGGCCGCTGCAGCGATCGGCTCCGCGAAGCCGGCGTGCAGCGCGGCCCAGGCCGCTGGCACGGCGGCGGCCAGCGCCGCCAACAGCAACTGCACAGCGCGCCAGGCGCCGCCGCCGGAACAGGTCACCGCGACCGGCGGCGCGTGGCGCCGAGCGAGCATCACGCGCGCCGGAAGACGAGCGTGCCGTTGGTCCCGCCGAAGCCGAAGTTGTTCTTCACCGCGACGTCGATCTTCATCTGGCGCGCTTCGTTGGCGCAGTAGTCGAGGTCGCATTCGGGGTCGGGGGTGACCAGGTTGATGGTCGGCGGCGAAACCTGGTGGTGCAACGCAAGCACGCTGAAAACCGATTCGATGCCGCCGGCGCCGCCGAGCAGATGGCCGGTCATCGACTTGGTCGAATTGACGACCAGGCGCTTGGCGTGGTCGCCGAACGCGAGCTTGATCGCGTTGCTCTCGTTGAGGTCGCCGAGCGGCGTCGAGGTGCCGTGCGCGTTGAGGTACTGAACCTCGCTCGGATCGACCCCGGCATTGCGCAGCGCATTGCGCATCGAGCGCTTGGGCCCGTCGACGTTCGGTGCGGTCATGTGGAAGGCATCCGCCCCCATGCCGTAGCCGGCCAGTTCGGCGTAGACCTTCGCGCCGCGCTTCTTCGCGTGTTCGTATTCTTCGAGCACCATCACGCCGGCGCCTTCGCCGAGCACGAAGCCGTCGCGGTCCCTGTCCCACGGCCGCGAGGCGGTTTGCGGGTCGTCGTTGCGGGTCGACAGCGCGCGCGCCGAGGCGAAGCCGCCGATGCCCAGCGGCGAGACGGTCGATTCGGCGCCGCCGGCGATCATCACGTCGGCATCGCCGTATTCGATCAGCCGGCCGGCTTCACCGATGCTGTGCAGCCCCGTCGTGCAGGCGGTGACGATCGCCATGTTGGGGCCGGTGAAGCCGAAGCGGATCGACACGTGGCCCGAGATCATGTTGATGATCGAGGCCGGCACGAAGAACGGTGTGATCCGGCGCGGGCCGCGCTCGGCGTACTCCTGCTGCGTCTGCTCGATCAGCGGCAAGCCACCGATGCCCGAGCCGACCAGCACGCCGATGCGCTCGGCGCTCTCTTCGTTCAGCGCGTCGCCGTGCGGCAGGCCGGCGTCGTGCACCGCCTGGATCGCAGCCGCCAGGCCGTAGTGGATGAAGGTGTCCATGTGGCGGGCTTCCTTGGCCGAGATGTAGTCCTCGATCTTGAAACCCTTGACCTCGCCGGCGAAGCGGCAGGCGAACGCCGACGCGTCGAACTTCGTGATGTTGGCGATGCCCGAACGCCCTTCGACGATGTTCTCCCAGCTCTCGGCCACCGTGTTGCCCACCGGGCAGACGAGCCCGAGGCCGGTGACGACGACTCTGCGCCTGGACATGGCGGAAATCAGGCCTTCTGGTGGCCGACCGCGTAGTCGATCGCGAGCTGCACCGTGGTGATCTTCTCGGCCTCTTCGTCGGGGATCTCGATCCCGAACTCGTCCTCGAGGGCCATCACCAGTTCCACCGTGTCGAGCGAGTCGGCGCCGAGGTCGGCCACGAAAGCCTTTTCGTTGGTGACGTCGGACTCGGGCACGCCGAGCTGCTCGGCGATGATCTTCTTGACACGCGCTTCAATATCGCTCATGACTCCTCCGGGAGTGGGGACGGGAAAACAGCCCGCGATTCTACCGGCGGGGCCTGGGCCGGGTTCAGGGGGTGCGGCGGCGCGGGATCAGGCCATGAACATGCCGCCGTTGACGTGCAATTCGGCGCCGGTGATGTAGCCCGCCAGCGGCGACGCCAGAAACGCCACGGCGTGCGCCACTTCGTCGGGCGTGCCGAGCCGGCCCAGCGGAATCTGCGCCAGCAGCGCGGTCTTCTGCGCATCGGCCAGCGCGCCGGTCATGTCGGTCGCGATGAAGCCCGGCGCGATGCAGTTGACCGTGATGTTGCGACTGCCCAGCTCGCGCGCCAGCGCCCGCGTCATGCCGGCGACGCCGGCCTTGGCGGCGGCGTAGTTGACTTGGCCCGCGTTGCCGCTGGCGCCGACCACCGACGTGATGTTGATGATGCGGCCGAAGCGCTGTTTCATCATCGTTCGCAAGACCGCGCGGCTGAGGCGGAAGACGGCCTTCAGGTTGGTGTCGAGCACGGCGTCCCAGTCGTCGTCCTTCAGCCGCGCGGCGAGCATGTCGCGGGTGATGCCGGCGTTGTTGACCAGCACGTGCAGGCCGCCGTTTTCGCCGACGATCGCGTTCACCGTCGCTTCGACCGCCGCGCCGTCGGTGACGTTCAGTACCCTGCCCTGCACGCCCGGCAAAGCTTCGCCGATGGCGGCGGCGCCGGCTTCGGTGGTGGCGGTGCCGACGACCTGGAAACCTTGCGCCGCCAGTGCGGCGGCGATGGCGCGGCCGATACCGCGCGAGGCGCCGGTCACCAGCGCAACCTGCTTGTCGCTCATCGGAGCAGTTCCTTCGCCCGCGCCAGCGAATCGGGGTCGAGCACGTCGGTCGTGACGACCTCGGGGTCGATGCGGGCGACGATCTTGGTCAGCACCTTGCCCGGCCCGCACTCGAAGATGTGCTTCAGCCCGCGCGCGCGCAAGGCCTGCACGACCTCGACCCAGCGCACCGGGCCGAAAGCCTGCCGGTACAGCGCGTCGCGGATGCGGGCCGGGTCGGTCTCGGCCGCGACGTCGATGTTGTTGATGACCGCCAGACGCGGCGGCTCGATGCGGGT
>Ga0307513_10002930_pt1 | contig 23335 bp, 28 predicted proteins | sample 15_EM_MG_FD_202174 | JGI IMG/M metagenome (GOLD analysis project Ga0307513, IMG submission 202174) | Populus trichocarpa ectomycorrhiza microbial communities from riparian zone in the Pacific Northwest, United States - 15_EM | ecosystem: Host-associated > Plants > Roots > Unclassified | place...
AAGGCTGTTCAGACGAAAAAGGAGCTTAACATAGGATGACTAACCATCTATTGTCCCGGTAACGACCCAAAACATACCCCTTATTTAATCACCACTAACAAGGCTCGCAAAAGGCTTCTAAGTTCTTTCACACCTCGCATCAAGCTTCATGATCGAATCAGTGGAACTATTGAATAATATCAACCTTGGGAGAGGGGCTTGCTCCTCCATCCAGGTTGACACTATTCATGACCGCTACGCGAGCGGATTCCAATGAGGCCCTTCCTGACTCTAGCGGACATCTGCTAGTGCCCGGTGAGGTATCTGCCTTTGTCTGCCTGCTGACCACTATAGCCATGCGGACGCTCTGAAACCGATACCATTCGATTCCCCTCGGCGAGCCGACTCCAATGAGGCCCTTCCCGACTCTGGCGGACATCTGCCCCCTGAGGTATCACCCTTTTTCTCCCTGCTGATCTCAACAGCCATGCGGACTCTTCGAAACCTATACCATTCGATTCCCCTCGACCGGCGAATTCCAACGAACCCTGTCCCGATGCTGTCCGACCGCTGGTTGAAGAGTTATCCACCCATTTGTACTTGAGTTCCCCAGACAAGTATTTTCAAATTGTTGGCTACTGAGTGCTACGGGCATGCGGACGCTTCGGGACCTATACCATTCGATTCCCCTCGGCGAGCGGACTCCAATGAGACCCTTCCTGACTCTGGCAGACATCTGCCCACTGAGGTATCTGCCTTTTTCACGCAGCTGACCTCTATAGCTATGTGGACGCTTCGAGAGCTATACCATTCAATTCCCCTCGCCGAGCGGAATTCAAAGCACTCTGTCCGGACACTGTCTGACCGCTGGTTTCAGGGTTATCCATACTTTTGTACTTTAGTTCTCCGGGCAAGTACTTTCAAATTGTTAGCTACCGAGTACTACTGTTTTCTAGACTAGCTTTCATAAATATATTCCTGTTTTAGTACCTATATGACTCAAATAAGTAAACATGAGTAATACTACTAATAGATGGATCTTTCCAGACAATTTGGATATTCTCCACAGTTTTCTGTAATGTATTCAAAGTCCTCGAAGGTAGAGTTGTTGACCTAGAAGGTATCCGATGATAGCCAGTTCCACCTGAGTATTTCCACTATTCTACTATCCTATCGGGTTGCGTCCGGAGAACCATTCTGCGTCCTGTACCTTCTGAGTCCTTGGTTGCGTCTGGTGCGTCCGGGCTGCATCGACCCCTGTCCCCAAGCACCCAATAAAAGACCGCACACCCAGGACGCCAGTTTAGGTTCTATGCGCCTGGACGGCCGGATGCCCAGGGAGCACGGGGTGTGTCCGGGTGTAACCTTTTTGTTTTGCTGATGTATCCTGAGTGAGGCACTAGCGTACATCGAAACTGATTCTGTGATTGAGCCGCCCGAGCCAGACGCTGAGGCTACGCATCCCACACGTGAGGCCGGCCCTTCTGGCATTTTTTACGAGGCAAATATACTGGAGTGTTGGAAGGTTAAAGCGTGAAGATTCCCAAATTTAGCTCGGATGGCTAGGGATATTCTCGCTGTTCAAGGGGGTAGTGTGGGAGTTGAGCGGGTGTTTAGCATGGCAAGAGATGTGATTCCCTATCGGCGCTCACGACTCAAAAGCAGTACAATTCGATCTTCAATGCTGGTGAAATCGTACGAGAACGAAGAATAACCAAGAGGGCTAGCAGGTCACGATAGTGAACGGGTGGCCGAAAAACTCGCAGAAATGGCTGCTTCAGAGGATTATCGTTATTGGGCTGATAGGAAGAAAGAAAGTATAGAGAACGATAATGGCTGTATCTCCGATGATGACAAATCACACAAGAAGGACACCGAATGGTCTTTCATTGACCAGGATGGCAGGGGCGCATTTGGAAGACAGCCAAAGGTTATACTACCTGAGCGTGGACTGGTAACTGGTTGAATCTCAATATGCACGGCCTGGACCACCTCGAAACCAAGGTGTAGATCACTTCGGAGGCTCCAAGGAATCAGATCCTGAAGAAAGAATCTGGGATAGTACAGTCAACATGTATGTTGCATCCAACACTGATGAGGAGGAAGGCTCACAAGAGGGTGAGGCGGAGATTCCCCATGAAGGACTGAGCGATCTGGAAAGTATCGACCAACAGGGTGACGAAAATTCCGGCGGCATATCAGTCTCAAGGGGCCGCCTGGAAGAGGATTGTTCGGAGGAGGAGGCTCTATCGGGAACCACTGATTCACTACCGGTTATACATGTAACCCGCGGAAGAGACCAGACAGGAACTAATACCACAATTCGAGTTCCACCCAGGAAGCGTGCCGGAACTGGGGGGGAAGAAAAGAAATGATCCCGTTTCCACTAAGTTAATTTTCCTGTAAAATTATTATAAAATCATAGAATTTGACTGAGTAATTGACAAGGCATTTTTACTATCTCCTAAGTTATCCTAGTGGCCAAGACATGCCGAGGAGGTGTCAAGTCAACAATCTATACAGTAGTAAATGACGAGCCACCATGGATTGATTGGAAAATGCCCCATATAATCGGGGGACTGCAGGTGGGATCAAGCAGACGGGTCCATTTTCTGACCCGCGTCCACCCGATCAGACGGGCACACCCCAAGTAAATGTAAGAGTGTGTAGAACGATTCTATATTTTCAGAGGCGGAAATTCAAGAAGTCTGAATACATTGTCCATTTATTCGAGTTCTTACGATAAGCTACAGGAACAGGAGCATCGTAATGAAAATCATACGCACAGAAAAATCATACGCACACAAATCATACGCTCAGAAAAAATCATACGCACAGGAAGATCATACGCACACAAATCGTAAGCACACAAAATCATAAGCTCAGAAAAATCATAGGCCCAAAATAATATACTGGTAATGGTGTCGTAGATAATACGCACTCGTGCAAAGGCTAGTTGCATTGGCTCTAGTTAGTCGAGTTTGTCAGGTCATAGTGTGATTTGTCTTCCCCTATATTCTTTCCGTTTCCCCTTTTCTCCAATAGACACAGAAACCATGCGCCCCGCCGCTCTCTGAATCTATGTCCCGCGCTGCGCCCTCTTGAATCCAAGTTACTCTCCGCTCAAGTCTCTCCTTACCCGCCATCCACTCGAGCACATTTGGATACCTTTATCGTGGCTCTATACCAACCGCACTTCATTCTATCGTTCTTTGAGCGGGAGGGAAGCTTGCTTTGAGCGAGTTTGTGTGGCTGCGGAAGACTCCGAGAGGGCTATCAAAAATGAAGAAGAGGGATGCGGAGAAGCGCAAGCAGCAGCGTGAACGTAGAAAAGCTGCGAATCACCTCCACAACTCTGAACATGGGAGTGGAGGTATTGCGAATTCTACCATGGATGCCAAAGGTGTGTTATTCTCTGCTATTTAACCGATCTCTCTGCATGGGCTTTAAATTAGCAATTGTTGTATTTAGCTTTCCACTCGGTCGCATATCTGTATTTAGCCCATATACTAATCTCCTCGTCGCTTGTATTAGATTTGGGGGAACCATGTTTATGGCTGGATATGGATAAGGTTTATTCAATGAAAAGGAATATTTCCCCCATGTTGAAAACCCCCGATCATCCACGCGTCAGATACCACCAATGTGGCGATTTTGACGTTCTCGACTCAATCCTTTCGCGACCTAAGCGGCAGCTGGATAGCAACTTGAAGGAGCGTTTCAAAGCGGAAAATGAGCCCCAATTTCACCGGATCACCACTGACATTGTTATAATAAAGGACAAGTAAGTAATTCATGGTTTGGGCTAAGACTAGGCTTCTATACTAAACTATCTTTAGGCAAGGGGTCCCATGTGGAATCAAAGCGGGGAATAGCAAGGCATGTTGGCTATTACCACAAGTTGAACCGGCGGTACACAAATATGTTGCGTCACGGAATATAGTGGCAGATCATACCCGACATGGTGCAAGCGGTACGCGGAAGCGCTATAGGCCAAGCGAGATGGAAGGTGCTCATACCACTCACAAGATTGCGAGTGATAGTATGAAGGATGCTACAACGCTGTGTTCTCCTGCAGGAAACGGGAGCAGGGAACATAACTGGGACAGTACTTTGAGAACAACAGGCTGTGTCATTGGGCACCGTGCCTTGGTTCCACGAATGGGATCAAGAACGCAGAATCTTGAACTTGGACCCGGGCCAGCCCAGTCATATCACACGAAATCAGCAATTTACACACTGAAAGAATTCGGCCAACAGCTTTTACCATTGACTCAAACCGTTGAGGCGCCATTTCAGACTTTCCTCCCGGAGGAGCATTCCAAATACACAGCAGTCTATGGGACCATTTACGATGGGAAAGCTGATAATGTTGACAAGGCATTTGGAATATGGACCTCCCGCTCACTTGGCATCAACGTGAATACCAATAACCATAAGGATTTGGAGGACGTATGCTATGGGTGGTGTGCGATAGTAGTATTCGGAGACTTTGAGGGCGGCGATGCCTGCTTTCCTGAGCTTAGAGTCAAGATTGATTGTACCCCTTGTATGTAGCGACTCCCGCCCATCTTATCCAATTCCAATAAGTAACTAAGATATATTCTCTAGGTTCCATTATGTTCATACGTTGCTATGCAGTGGAACATTATATTGGCTCTTTTGTGGGAAATCGGTGTAGTGTTGTCCACTTTACACATCAAGCAGTGCATGATGCATATGTGGAGAAGACGGGAAGCCATTGTGGAGTTCAATAAGATGCCCCAATGGTGGCAGAAGTTGCGCATGCATCTGAATGTATAATAATGTTCCTAATCATTGATTTTTCTATTTAGTATGGGTAGACACTCACACCCCCCTGTCCCGGATCTTCATAATCCGGATACCTCGCTGTGTCATGTGCATCTCAGTAAGTTCTGAATTTCTTTACACCCAAGCCTAGCCTGTTGTCCCGGATCACTCACTATGCCGGATGGATTCTTCGGATTTTGTCAGTCCGGGATAGCCAGGTCCTAGTGTATACTTTTGGCTTGGCCTGCCCTCGTTTGCAAGGCTGTGCCCCCAAAATCATACGTCCAAACTATACGCCCAAAGCCATACGCCCAAAACTATACGCCTATAACCATACGACCAAAACCATACGCCCAAAGCCAAACCATACGCCTAAGCCCATATGCCAAACACCATGCGCCCAGAACCATACGCCCAAAAGCCATACGCCCAAAGCCAAACCATATGCCCAAAACCATATGCCCAAAACCATATGCCCAAAAGCCATACGCCCAAAGCCAAACCATACGCCTAAAGCCATACACCCAAAACCATCCCCCCAAAACCATACGCCTAAAACCATACGCCCAAAAACATACGCCCAAAACCATGCGCCCAAAACCATACGCCCAAAAGCCATACACCCAAGCCAAACCATACGCCCAAAGCCATACTCCCAAAACCATACGCCCAAAACCATACGCCAAAGAGATTCACCTAAAACCAGAGCTTTTTATACACCATAGTGAGCGGCCAGTTTAACCAACTATCTGTAAGTTTAGGGTAAGTGATTGCCTGAACCTCAGACCAGATTTAAATAGTGGCTAGTATTTGGGTGGATGGCTTGCAAGGCATGTTAAACATGACGCCTAAACCAATAGTCTTTAAATGAAAAGCCCAAAACTTAATGCCCAAAGCCATAAGCCCAAAGCCATACACCCTGAATGAGATCAGGAAATGATAAGCCGGAGACCATATCCTCAGGAAGATAGGAATCGTGCATGCACCACTATACAACTATACGCTTAGAGTGATGTACTCGGAATCATATGCTTAGAAGTACTTAGAAACATACGTAGATTATACGCTTACAATCATATACTGAAAGCGATTTCCACGCACTATTTATCTCAAACTAGAATCCCAAATCATAATGAGAATGTGAGCACTATATTCAAATCCTATCTTTTGAGATAGTTGCCGGATTGCTATATGGAATATCCAAATAGTGGAGTCGTCATACTAGATATACGAAGTAATTAGGGGGTGTTTCGCCAGGCAATTCTGATCTCAAATTGTGATTTCAGATCAGGATTGAGAGGCCAAACACTCCTTTGATTTCACCATGCGATTTGTTTAGTCAGAGAATATCACTCGTAGGAATAAGTAGGGCCCCGCATAGGGGCAAGAGTGGGGGACGAGAAGACGGGGGGCCGTCAAGGCAATCAGCGGGGAAAGTAAAATACCCGCCCCGCCCCACAGCCCAGCCAGGGCCCTGTGTCATACCGGGTGGGGAGGACGGGCAAAGAGTTGACCCCGGGCCAGAGTAACGGCGGGGTCACAAAGTGAAAACCCGCCCCGCCCCGCCCCATAACGAACACTAGTAAAGAGGAGGGCTCGACGCGTGACTGTGGGTAGACCGTGACGATGTTTTCACGAGGTGAACCAACTTTTTCTTTTCTTTTCAAGAGAGGCCAAATTAACTACTCTTCTTTCTCTCCACACTCTTACCTTCTCCATCCACGCTCTCGCCATCAACACAATCCTCAGGTCGCTCTGCCCTCTGCGCTGCAATCCCGCTTCTCTTTTTCATACAGAAGCAAACTCAGTAGTTAAAACAAAAAAAAAGACAAAAAAGAAAAGAAAAGAAACACCCGTGGCTCTTGCCCCACGAACCCGGATCCGCCCCTCTACTGCTACCACCCTCTCTACTTCCGTTGCATTGTCCACTCCATCAGAAGGCACGCTGGCAAAAGGTCGCTACATAGATTACTTATTGCCCAATCCCAAATAGTAAGCTAGTCACCAGCTTCACAGAGGTCGTTTCTCCTTTGCTCTTTTATCACGCCTCAAATCATACGCTGAGTTCATACGCACAAATCATAAGTACAAAATCATACACGCAAAGAAATCATACGCACCAAATCATATGCACAAATTATATGTACTAACATTGATGAATAGAATCCCTTTTTCCATGAGCAATGCCATCTGCTTATAAGTGGAGGCCGCTTCCGGCAGGCACTTGGGGGCACTCAGTAAATCCTGAGACCATCCGCCGGAATGAACATAGGGCGAACTGAGGCAATCGCCTAAAACAACAGTGTGATTTTGCGCGAAGATATAATGAGTACCAGGGGCTTGGCAATGAGACCAAAGCCCAGGTGGATGAGGAGATGTTCGTGGAGGAGAACCAGGTCCTTGAGCAGGAAGGTGTGGCAATCCTGGCGGATTGGCGGCAATACTATCCAAACCAGTTTTGCAACGATTGTTTGCCACGTGTGAACCCCCCAACCCCTATCGAAGGCGATGCTCCACCCAATTCGCCGGTATGGCCTGTATTTCTGTCACGAAAGATGAGGCCCGCAGCTCGAATGAAGAGTGTCCTCGAGCATGTGATGAAGCGACCCAGAAGCTCGTCAACTAGGTCTGCGGTGGTACCGCCTCCGGGGCCTTCTGTATCTGAGGACGCTCCTCCCTGGCGCACCCGCCAGCTAGCAATTCGGGAGTGCAGTCTGTTACGGGGTAGCTCAGACGGTAGGAATCTAGGCTAACTAGGCCGGGGATATTGGAGACAACGGAGTATAGGTCAAGAAGGCTCAAGTTGAATTGATCGGTAAAGTATTTGGAAGAATATCGTAATAACTTATAATATTGTTAAGGTCTCTTCTCCGTTGCTTGATGATGTTCTCAACCATTGGGGAGAGCCCTACTATTTATACTAATGTTCACGCTACTTGGACTTCTCTAGTAAAGAAGTATCTTTCTCAGAGTTCAGTTCGTCAGAACAAAGTGCGAACACTGTTTGACCCTGAATCTTGCCCAGCTTGACTCTGAGAATCTCCAGACTGCTATTTCTTCTGAGGGTGCCCCCACTCCACCAGTAGTCAGTCTTCGATCTCTTCGTTCTGATAGATTATAATGGAATATGCAGTTTAAATGGCTACATACCAATAGTATCATGAATATGGAGTGATCAAGTCCGATATTCATCTATCAATGCGTAATGCGTATGCATTAGTAAGAGTAGAGCACTGGTTCACTAATCATCATTCCAATCAGTGAGCCATATCTTCAAACGTGCACTCTTTGTGGTTCCTGAGTCGTCTCCCAGATGCCTCCGGGAAGTTCCTACTCAGGAAGCTTGGGTTCGGATATATGCTCTCCCTTGTGGTGGCATATACCTTGCGCATAATTATGCAAGCTATTCCCACTAGGGTAATAGAGTCATTCAGTCACAATCCGTGGAGCCCCGGTATCCCCTACAGGGTCCCCTGTTGGACGCCCTGTGGCTTTGGCGAGGGCAGCTAGATTCAATACTGGGAGGACAAGGGAGCCCAGCTCATATCGTACCAGGGTTAGGAGAGGACTAGGTAGCCTGAGGCGAAACTCCCGGGCTAATAATCCACAGTCATGTAAGTAATTTTCAAATTTGCCCAATTAACTTGAGATGTGCTTACTAATATTCAGTGTTGTTTAGCTCAGACAGGCCCCTCGATGCCTATCGGCGGAGAGGACAGTACTTGTGAGTACAGATTGACGGAGGAACATATGCAAAGAGATTTGGACATGACGGTTCGAGAGGATCAGCTCGAAGAAAAGGGTAGACCTTTGATTGACTGAGTGAAGCCTGTTGAGTGGCTTTTGCCAAATGCTGAGGTCTACGAGGAGTGGGAGGAGGATGCAGAGGATAAAGAGGTCAATTTTATGGACCAATATAAGTCTGGTGATGAGGGTGGCAATGGCTCAGAGGATTGTGATGAGGTCTATGGGGCAGAGGAGATTGACAAGGAAGACGATGAGGATGTGGAGGGCGAGCAGGATGACGTGAAGGGCGAGCAGGACGACATGGAGGGCTGGGAGGAGGGTGATGATGATGTGCATATGACGGACGAAGGGGAAACCTCCGGCTCAGGTTGGGGAAGTAGGATGCAAGACTTAGGTCGCCCTGACTCTGTATCTTCCTCTCATGATCTGTACGGCGATGCGGCAGAACACCGGTTCCGTGCTAACACCCAAGACATTCGAGAGAGGCTGCTTGGGCGGGCTCTTACACCCAAGGATTTCTTCACAAGCCCGGAAGACCACAGGAGAGTATTAAAAATATTGTCATAAAGAGAAAGCGCTTTCTTGCCGGCAATGCCCGTCTTATCATTGATCTCAAGGCAGCCATGAGGGCAGACGCAGAAGAACAAGGAATTGACATTGAGGAGATGGATAGAATTGACCGCGAGATGGATAGGCAGGCCCTCCTCAATATGGCTAGCCAGCACTTTCCTCACCGTGTGATACAGGAGCCGGAGGATTAACAATTTGTACTTCCATCTATTTTCTTTTCTTGTTATCTGCTAGTTCTTTTCCTGACCTCTCACGCCGGTTCTGCCTTCCTTACTCTCCTTAATACGGTTCCCCTTACCTTGCATTAACTGCACTCCCACTTCTGTATTTATCTACCACAATACTTGACGTTTGGTTTCATTCTTAGCCCGTATTATTTCTCCCATATCATAAGTCCGGGGGCTGTTTTCCTTGGGTTAGATTCTTACGCAGCAGGCTACCTCTTTTCTTGTTCTCTTCTCACCCTAAATTTGCAGAGACCGACACTCCTTTAGAGTTTAATTTCTTTTGTAATCATACCCGGCGCCTATATGCATTCCCCTGTTTTCTTTTATGTCCTGATTCAGTGTGTCATCTTACTCTTTGCAGTATAATGTAATAGGATAGCAGTTTAGATGTTAGAAACACTCTGACATAACGATAAGCTTGAGCACAGATTCAGATTCTCTATTTAGTCCTTTGCTTCATGTTTCTTCGGCAAAATCCATTCGCCCAAAGACATACGCCCAACACCAGGTACCCAACGTGATCCGCTCAAAGCCATGCGCTCTAAAGCCATACACTTAAAGCATACGCCCAAAACACACGTCCAAAACACACGCCCAAAACACACGCCCAAATCATACGCCTAAAGCATACGCCCAAAGCCTATGCCTAAAGCATACGCCCAAAACACACGCTCAAAGCATACGCCCAAAGCATATGCCCAAAATACCCGCCCAAAGCAGTTGATGTAAAGACGCTCTCTCCTAATGTTTAATTATAATTTACGTTCAAATATGTGATGTAATAGCCATGCATATTCCTCTAGAGAAGTTAAGCTCTGCAGTTTTCAGGATAGGCTTCTATCTCAGAATCAGAATCAGAATCCACAATAGTACAATGAACATGACCCATGACAACTCTGCTACTTGTACTTCTACTACGCATCATTTCCATTGAATGCACAGTCGCGCGGATATAAATTCCTGCTCCTAGAGCATGAAGGATCTCGTTGTACACTGTATCGTCATAGTCCAAGAACCCCGACACCATCTCCTTCTGCTCTAGCTCCACATTCTGTGACTTGTCTTCATGTACTTTGGTTCCCAACCAATACATCTGGCCCAAGACAGGAGCGTGCATCCCAGCCTTTGGATAATCCATCATGTCTACCACATCATATATCAAATCTACATTTGATTATCACAATGAATAAATGAGGTACTATCTTGAGAATCAAGCCACAGGTACTTTGAAATATAGAGAATCTGAAAATCTAGTTTTTATTTCCTGGTAATAAATTGTTATTCTGATATAGAGGTTTAAAGATTTCCTATTTCATATATAAAGTGTGGTTTTTCATAAGTATAAAGAAATTGAAAACCCTGGAAGAATTACATAATAAAATAGATAGAAGGATAGTATAAGTCTTAGATATTCAGAATAACCAGGTTTTAATTTTCTTCATAATGATTTTGGAAAGGAACAGTAGTTAAAAACATAGAGGGAGACAATATGTTCAAATTACATACCAATTGGATCAATTTTACCATATAATATCTACATATCTAGTTGGCCTATGAACTCACTACCTTGGAATTCCTTTGACTATCATATCCTAAGATAGTATATACATTTTCAAGGTATCGTTCCTGAAGGCGATACTCTGTACCGACTTTCTGACGAAAGATGTGACAATTTTGCCTGTAACGCCAAGTGTAATGCCTTGTAATTTTGTGTGTAATGCATAGGTTTGGAAACCTACCACTCAAATATAAATTATATAATATCATACATTACTTAATCCGTCAACCAAGGCATTTGAGAGAGGTATTATCTCTAGATTATATATTACATGTCTATATTCTCTGCTTATATATATTTGTAAGACTCTTAAATTATGTGATTTGGAAGTAAATAGTTCGTATTTAGATGTTAGGTTTCCAAACCTACAAAGTACACCAAAGATTGCAAGGCATTACACTTGGCGTTACAGGCAAAATTGTCACATTTTGCGTCAGAAAGTCAGTACAGAGTCTAGCTTTCCGGAACCATAAATAAAAAGGTTTTACATACTTTGTGCATTGAGCATTATCTAACTATTAAATAGTTAGAATAAATTCTTATCGTATATTTATTTTGCTTTGATAACTTATTTAAACCGAAACTGAGTCATTTGATTAAGTTATAAGTTCTAGGGAGTCTAGCAGCAGTGTTTACAGCTAGGTTCAATAATAGCTGTTGATCAAATTCTATATTAATTGTCTTTAGTTACAATTAATAATACTCTTTCTACTACTTATTACAATCAATATACACTCCAAACCATACCCCATACCGTCTACTCTAGTCCACTAAACCTGATCTTAGTGGTAATTGACTTGTAGTTAGCTCAACGATTTGATTTCAACTAGTTCATGATTAATATTCAGTTTTTTAGTTAAATAGCTATCAACTTTAAGAACCTGTATGAAATATAGAAAGCTATATTTATCTGACTTCAAACTTCATATACTAACTTCAGATGTTATTATAAAGGTTATTGCATGATATTGAGTTCATAGGCCAACTACGTATGTAGATATTACATGGTACAATTGATGCAATTTGTATGTAATTTGCACGTATTTTCTACCTCATTTTTAATCACTGTGGCTTTCAAAAATGATTATGAAGAAAATTAAAACCTGGTTATTCTGAATATCTAAGACTTATACTATCCTTCTATCTATTTTATTATGTAATTCTTCCAGGGTTGTCAATTTCTTTATATTTATGAAAAACCACACTTTATATATGAAATAGGAACTCTTTAAACCTCCATATCTGAATAACAATTTCTCACAAGTAAATAAAAACTAGATTTTCAGATTCTCTATATTTCAAAGTACCTATGGCTTGATTCTCAGGGTAGTAACCTATTTATTGGTTGGGATAATAATATGTTGATTTGATTTTCCAATGGTTGCTATTGGTGAGCCGGATCCCTGTTGTGAGCCGTATTCCTGTAAATTACATTAGGGAAAACTTACCATTTACCTCTTCTACTGCTTCACTATTCACACTCCACCCCACAGAACGCTGTTCTTCACCCACTTGTTCTCTATTAATTGTGCTTCTGGGCCAGGCACCTAATCTGCCAGCAGCACGACTTTGTTATATACACTGCTTAACTCTTGTCATTGTGTCTGGATCTCCGTTGCTGATCTTGTTGTTGTCTTGTTCATGCAAGTTGTACATACTTCTTCATGATTGGATATTTGTTTATTTTTATCCTTAGTCATCTGTATCATGTTGCATTTTAATGCCTAGGCTACTCATATTACACCAAATTCCAAATTTTCAAATCAAGTATACCATTCTTTGTATCATACTTGTGTTTACAAATTAAAAAAACTGTACTTTTATTCTACTAAGCTCCTTCTATATCTCCGCTGTTTTTTTAAATTATTTACACCAGTATTGGGTTGGTTATACTCGTTTGAAAATACCCCAAAATGTGGTTCACACTTATCCGTTGATGCACTATATCAATCCATACACCCACCACCACAACCTTACAATCCCAACAGCGGTCCTCAAAAACAACCTGTTCTCCGAAAAATCACTAGATTGCCAATTCCCTGTCATAGCTGGTAACTTGACCACCAACCCATCAATCTCCTTACTCATTTTACTCTAGGACCCAACCATGACATGTTACATATACTCTGTCCTGTTAGTCACAACCCACTTAAAATTATCTGGGATCCCAGTAAGTCCAAAAACCAAATCTCAAGGATCATTCTCGTCATCTCCCAGCCCGGGCATAGGCTCGTATACGTTAACGATAGCAAGAGAAGTTGTACCAGAGGCTGACTGGCCGTAGGCACCTTCTTCTGTCTCGGTTTTGCTCCTCGGCAATGTCTCATAGGTGTTCATTGGCCAAGGCATCAGGTTTGTAGAGATTGGAAGATTTGTAGAAAATTGAGTAGAATCTGATTCTTTCTCCTGAAACTCGCGGCCATTCGGGGGCACAGCGGTGCGAAGGAGGGAGGAGGGAGGGAGGAGTTGCGTGACCATGCTTTTCTAGGGAGGTTGTACGGAGTGCCTAGGTGAGGCTAGACCTGAGAGTAGCGGATGGGGAGGCCGAAGTTCGCGTGGGAAGAGATGTCAATGGGGCCAGCGAGGAAAGCGATGGGTTGCGGAGGTTACTATTGCTCTGGGGAGCATAATTTACGCAATGAAGGAGACATCGCTCTGTAATTTGTGTTATCGATGCATAAGTGTGGTATCAGGTAACAGAATAAATAGGGTGAGATGGGATGAGCCGCATGGATTTATCATAACGTTTGTCTCTCTCTCCTAGCCTAGACCCTAACCAACCCTTAGACCAAGCAGTCAGCCAATCCAGTCGTCCCGTCCGTCCAAGACGGGGTGATGATGGGACTGACTGCCCTGGCGCCGTCCTAGACGGTGTGGAAGGCCTTCGACCGCCGTCGACTAAAGACGCGCAAAATTGGCCAATGAGACAAATATCAGTGCTCAAATAAGTTAAGGTGAAAATGAACATAAAAATAGAAACAAAGATAGAAGAAGAAACAAAGAGGAGGTGGTGCCTGAGCCTACCAGGGGTCACAGTCAGACGACGCTAGTCCTCGTCCCTTGTTCGATAGTCCTTGTCCTTTGTCCGCTAATCCTCCCCGTTTGTTGCCTGGACGACTGAGACAGTTCAAGCAGTGCGGAAGGCAGCGAACCACATTGCTGTAGCTCCTCTTCCCCCTGCCCCTGGACAAACTAAAAACGGGCTCCCGCATTCTTCTTTACTTCACCCTCTTGCCTTTCTTCAACCACGCATTCTCTTCTCATTTACTGGTAGGATCTCAAAAATGACACCGGACGAACTTTCACAAGTACTTCTGAGGGATGAATATCATATTTTAGATATTTCACCCAAAGACTTCTCTCAGCTAGAGTCGCACATTGGAAGAAGAATGTATGTATTCAAAGAATTTTACACCAGCACTGGCAGAAGATAACAGCTAATGTATAGATATACTTACCGTCCAACAACCGGCCAATTAAAGATCAAAATGGCGACGCAAATCCACGGAACGGCGTCGATGTGGGCGCTTGAATTGATTGCTGAAGGCGACGCAGTGGGGGCATGGGACTTTGATGATCTTGAATTAATTTCTCGGGGGCGGCTGGAGGGATTCGCAGCTCAATATGAAGGAATGTAAGTTGCGCTCAAATACTGACTTCTACAAACATTCCTCTCACACTCTGCCAGAACCAAAGTCCCAGACTGTGCAATTTTTCCCGGAGATCGATATTGGCCAACTATCGTGTTTGAGATTGGGTATGCGGAACCATATGATGACCTGAAAGATGATGTTAAGCTATTGCTGGAGGGGAGTGAAGGGATGATTAGTAAGGCCATTATCATCAAGATTGAACAACTCCAGGAGGGGGAGACCGAGGTACAAAGAGGGTTTGTAGAAATGTGGCACTTGAGTGAGGGCAGGGCGAAGAAGGATGGTGGTAGGAAGGTGACTTTTTCACAACTATCCGATATCAAGTTTTACTTTTACTAACCCCCAGATTTAGAGACTATTCCCCCCCCCAAAGAGCCATGAAACGCAGAAACTCGAGATTACCCTTCAAGATATACTGCGAAATCAGTTCTCTAGCGTGAGGAACGAGGGCTGGGAGCAAAATCATATCATTGCCCTCCCATTTGACCCTCTCAGGCGTTCGATAAAGAGAGCTCTCAGGCGTGACTTATTCCAGAAGGGTGTTTTGGAGGATAACGATGACTCGGCTTAATGGCCTCACGGTAGGTTAGTTCAAAATGTATTATTCAAGTGATATAAGATATCTCTAATCATTGTAAAGAACAGGTTGTCAGTGAAGATCCGAGGTTCTTGGAGAAAGCTACCTTTCCTACAATGACCTTTATTCAATTTATTTCCTTTCTTAGTTTTTGTTTTGTGGGTTCTCTTACGTGTTTTTCCTGAGAGAATTAGACTATGACGGGCGGGCCTTTAGGGGCCATTGGGTGTGATGCCGATATGGTAGATGTCTAGATTGCCACTCTTGTAGATAGTTATGCTTCCGATGAGTCCTCGAAATGGATGTCAGTAGTACCCAGAAAGGAAGGAACCAGATCGTGGCAGGGATTCTCTGATAAGGCCAGGCTATCTACCAGTTACAAACCTTCATATGCCGTTGTTCGCATTTTCAAATATAATCTGCCTGTTCTCAGCAGGTAATGTTAAGCTTTACCGTGGTACGAGGGATGGACACGATCAGATCATGATCGAGTTTTGCTCTACCATAGTCTGCTCGATCAGCCTCAATCATAGGTGTCCCTCGATCAGATCATGATCAAGTAGTGCATCCATGATTTGATCGATTTGCTCGATCATAGGCGCTGCTCGATCATGCTCGACCATCATCGAGTATATAACTCGAGCATCCTGAATCCTGACTAATCACCCTACTCATCTTAGTGATTGTGGTTGTAAGAAGTGCCTGTCACGCTTCCTGGTAACCTTGGATTGGAATGTGGCCGATGAAATAGAATGCAGGAATGGCATAAGTGGAATGGCAAGGAATGGAATGGCGGAGCGGATACTGGAGTCTGGGAATGTTGTGTATATAGATTTGTTCTCAGTCTGTAATCTTGGGACAACAATGAAGTGAAGTGAAATATGCATTCTCACGATAAGGGTACTATGTTTTTTGTTTATTTTCTTCAATTGTGTAATACTTTGAACTTATAAGGTGAATAGTGACGAGGAAATATTACTAAGATTCTTGGAGGGGGGAGGTGACGAGATTACATCTCTGGCATTCAATTCCTTATGTCTTTTGGGTTGCTTTGTTCATTTAGTCCTTCTTTTTGTTGAAATATTCACGAAGGTTCCACACCTGCGACAATGTTACTACACCGGAAGTGAGGATAAGGAGAGTTTTTGTTTGGCGAGTGTTGGAAAGTATGAAAGTTGAAGCAACGGCGTGTATGAGCGAATGGTTAGATACATCGGAGATGTTTCGGGAAGATTTACGAATCAGACCCGGGGTACTAAAGGTTTGGAGCTAGTGTTGGCTAGAAGATGGAACCAACGACTGTCACACTTTGACGATAGCAAAACAGGAGAAGGTATCAGGAAAGTTTCGAAAGGAGCGTTCAGGAAAAGTCTGTAAGTAGTTGAAACGGGCGAAGGGATTGACGGACGAAATCTGTAGGAAGGTTGAGGGTGTGGGTTGGAAAGCAAGAGACGGTGATGGAAAAACAGAGTTGAGTGATGGCGAAGAAGTGTGTCTCTTGGAAGAGAATTTGTGTATATATAGGACGCTACTAGCAGCACAGAAAGAATAAGGAGCAAAAAAGACTCTCTACCGAACATAGCCTATTTTGAAGACTTTTATGGCATGGTGTGTTTCCTAGTATGTAGGGGGGGAGAAATGGTTAATCATGCTTCGCTCTCTGCGCTACAGCACAGTAATTTTCAGTGCAATAATACTACGGCCCCGCCGTCCTGCCCAAAGACGGCTGTCCTGCCCGTTGGTTGTCTCAGATGGACTACAGATAGCCGTCCTGTCTCGTCTGGGCTCTTGGTAGTCCAGTAGAGGGCCGCTCAAGGCCCCCGGACCGCTAGGAACACTGAAGTAGTCAGCCAATCCAGTCGCTCTGCCTGTCCACGACCCGGTGAGAAGGACAAAGGACAAGACAGTCTCGTCCTTGAACAGGACAGACTGCCTTGGCGCCTTCCTGTACGGGCTAGACGGCCTTCGACAGCCGTCGACTACTGACATGAAAAATTGGCCAATGAGACACATACTAGTGCTCAAATAAGTTAAGCTTAAAAATGCAAATAAAAATGGAAAAAGACATAAAAAAAGAAACAAAGGAGAGGGTCGCAGTTGGGTGACGCTAGTCCTTGTCCTTTGTCCGCTAGTCCTCGCCCTTTGTTGTCAGGACGACTGAGACTGCTGCAAGAAGTGCGTACGTCGGTGGACCACACTGCTCTTGCTACTCCTCACCCTGCCCCTGGAAAAACTAAAAATGGGCTCCCGCATTCTTCTTTACTTCACCCTCACGCCTTTCTACAATCCAGTGTTCTCAGCCGTCCAGGGCCCCGTAGGGCCCGGCGGGGGACTGCCAAGACCCCCGGATGAGACGGGACGGCAAAATGTAGTCCGTCCTCGTCCTTGAATTCCCAGAACGGCCGTCATTAGCAAGGACGACGAGCCCCACGACCTGAGACAACTTGTGCCAGGGGACGGCAGGTAACTACATAGGACCGCCAGGGACGGTGGGGGACCGCGGAAAACATCGGAAAACATCGGAAAACATCGGAAGACGGCGGGGGACGACAGGGGACGACAGGGGACGACAGGGGATGGTGGGGGACGAGATAATGTCGTCCGTCCTGGTCCTTGGCTCTTACTTGTCGGGCAAGTTCAGGAAAAGACGGGACGGGACGACGAAATGTCGTCCATCCTCGTCCTGGCCCAGGACGGACGGACTGCCCCGTTGCGAACACTGCTACAACCACAGACTCTCTTCTCTTTTACTGGTAGGATCTCAAAAATGACACCGGACAAACTTTCACAAGTACTTCTGAGTGATAAATATCATATTTTAGATATTTCACCCGAAGATTTCTCTGAGCTAGGGTCGCACATCGCACATTGGAAGAAGAGCGTATATATTGAAAGAATTTTACACCAGATCTGGCAGAAGATAACACCTTTTGTATAAATATACCTACCGTCCTACAATCGGCCAATTAAAGATCAAAATTGCGACGCAAATCCACTCAACGGCGTTGATGTGGGCAGCTTATTTGAGGGCTGAAGGCGGGGCAGTCGGTGGATGGGGCCGTAAAGATATTGATTTAAGTTCTAAGGGGCATCTACCGTGCTTCACAGCAAAATATGAAGGTGTTCAAAATGTGAACGCCAGGGGCACAATCTATTCTATGTGGATAATACTGCGCAAGTGCAAGGGGAGTTGTGAGGCACGCTGGGTGAGGAGTATAGAGCAGATTTGGTAGGAGTTCTGGTTCTTAATTATTCCAAAACAGGTGGGGGGCAGCGACATATTTATACAAAAGTGTACGCTCATATGTATAAAAGAAATATACGGAAAACTATGTAACAAACATAAGTGCGAACATGTTTGGCCCTGAAATCCTGCCAAGTAATATAAACAATATGCGTAAAATTATAAGGGTGTGGTATGAATATCATGACCACTAATAGTGCATAAGAGATGAATAAAATTCTAAACACCGGATAGAAAAGCAAATGTTAAATCCCCAAATAGTATCCTAAAACAATCAATGAAACACCATAATATATATCTTAGCTGTAGTAATGTAAGCGGTGTGCAGGTAGAGCCGAAACACAAACTAAGTAAAAGAATACACGATAGTGTTATGAAATGCACATAAGAAATATAACGCAATTTCAACAGAAGGCATGTCAGTTGCGCTCAAGTATTGACTTCTACAAACATTCCTCTCACACTCTGCCAGAACCAAAGGCCCAAACTATTCAATAGTACCCGGAGACGGATTTTGGCCTACTATCGTCTTCGAGTTCTGGTATGCGGAATCATAGGATGACCTGAAAGATGATGTTAAGTAAGCTATTGCTCGAGGTGAGTGAAGGGAGGATTAGCAAGGCCATTATTATCAAGATTGAACCACTCCGCAAGCAGGAGACCGAGGTGCAAAAGCCGTTTGTAGAAATGTGGCACTTGAGTAAGGGCAGGGCGAAGAAGGATGGTAGTAGGAAGGTGATTTTTCACAACTATCCGATATCAAGTTTTACTTTTACTAACCTCCAGATTGTGAACCTATTCCCCCCATCAAGGAGACACGCATCGCAAAAACTCGAGATTTCCTTTCGCCATATTCTCCGAAGTGAGTTCGCTAACATGAGGAATGAGGACTGGGAGGAAAATAATATTGTTGCTCTCCACTTTGACCCTCTCCGGAGTTGGATTAAGAAAGCCACGAGGCGTGACTTAATCCAGCAGGCAGTCTTAGTGGATGACAATAACTACAATGACTCGGATTAATGACTTCGTGGTTTGCTCGTTTCCAATAGACTATTCGAGTGATGAGATATATCTCTAATCGTTGTAAAGCACAGGTTGTTAGTGAAGATCAGAAGTTCTTGGAGAAATCCTCCATTCCTGCGATGACCTTTATTTGATTCATTTCCTTTATTATGTCTTTGTTTTGCAGCATCTTGTCCTTTTGTTTTTCCCGCGAGAGTTCAACTATCTCTTCGCTTGTATTTACGTAAATTCCATATATTTATCCTAGCCGTATCATCAGGGTTCCGAATAGTCTGAGCGGTCAAGTCCCGAAGCGAAGACTGACTGGTCAGTCAAGAAGGGAGGAGGAGACTGCACATGACTAAAATATTTAGTCCAGTCAAGTCTGGTCCAGTGAAAGACTGGTCTAATATGGCATCCTTGCAACCCTTGCAGAGTTCGCTTAGACTTGTCCCAGATTGGCCATAGTTGGTTTTAATATTCAAAGGGGTTCCAGATTCAGAAGTAATAGGAGAATTTGCCTAGATCTGTCACACAGAAATTAAGCAAGATTGCCATTTACCTTCTATTTGAAGATCAAATACCGAAGGACTACGTGTACCTGTAAAATTAGCAGGTCTAACATGAACTGTGCGATAAATGGATTGTGGTGAGGAAGCCCTTCTAGACTTTTATACTGAATTCTCAGAAGACAATGTTAATACATGTGCCTGTGAGGAACAATTCTGGAGTGAATGATAGATGTGAGGGCTAGTATGAGTCTTGTCGGTGGCATTTTAACTGAAGATAATAGATCAAGATTAAGTAAAAGAAACATCTGCCACATAAAAGATATATATACATCATGATCATGCTCAAAAAGACGATGTGGCCCATGTTTGAGCATAAATCATCCCCGATTACACCCAAACTTTATGCTGGAGCAGGATCATACAAAGTACAAGTCTCTTTCCAGTAACTGAAATTACAGCATGGAATATCACTCGACTTGGGTAGGCCGACCTGGTCTACTCTAGTCAGTTCTCTTGCCATTGATCGTGCAGTTGGTCTGATTCATAACCTCGGACCAGACTTGACTATGACTAGACTGTGCAGTCCAGACTAATTCATTCTCAGACCGTTCAAAACCTTGCATATCATACCTATCCGGTGTCGGCTAGCTATAGCCTCAAACGGTGGTATGTCGCCTCTGGATTTATTTCAGAGTCTCGTACACAGACAGTGTATACGCGAGTACTAACTCACTAGGACTTTTGTCCCAGTACACAGTCTACACTCTCCGTGTACCCAGGGCCTCGACACACCTGCGCAGCAACATACCGCCAGTGGCGACTGTAAACAATAAACAAATCCCTCCTGCCTATTCCGCAGTACATCTGGAAAGTACCATTCGTTCAAGTTGTAGCGAGATCGCACCATTACCGTATCCCTTCGTTCGTACTCACGGAATTCAAGCTAGTGCTGCCCTTGGCACGGGTGTTGGCCGTGGGCGGAATGGTCACCGGGAAAGATTACTAACAGTGATGGAGGGGGAGAAAAGGGGGACGTAACGAAATCACAATGTGCGGCACTAACTTACTCAGGTAGTCGGGAGAAAATATACCCGGAATTTCTTGTTTATATCATGGCTATACTGAGTAGCACCCATTGTGTGGTATTCTGAGCACTACACTACTTGCAGTCAGCAAGCTATTTCCTATCACAATTACAAAAGTGAGTTAGTGTCAACTCAAGGGATAACTTAAGAATAGGCGTCTCTGGCGTTTAATTCCTTATTTCTTTTGGGTTTGGTTTGTTCGTTTAGTTCTTCTTTGATCGCATGGAGTGTTCACTAGTATGTTGCAAGAATGGTTAATCATGTGTCGCTCTCTGCGCTACGGTACACTAATCTTCCGTGAAATGCGGAGTACGAACGAAGGGATAATCTGGCAAAAGTGGGATTGGAGCTAAAGTGAAACTAAGGCAACCGAACCAAGAGGAGAGCTTGAAGGAGGCGAGTTCGCCACAGTTTAAAAACATATCTCTTAAGCAGTTGAGACATTCAGTCCTCATTGCAATGTGTAGCACTAACCTATTTAAGCAATCGTGATAGAAAAAATCTGATGATCTGAAAGTGGTGTAGTGCTCAGAAGACCGCAAAATCTGTATAGTTCAGTATGGTCATGATGGAAAAGAGCAATCCCGCATATATTTGCTCCTAACTACTTAAATGCGGTAGTGCTACACATTTCAATCTGGACTGAATGTCTCCACAGCTTAATGGATAGGCCGCGGTGATTGGACAGGTGCAAGAAAATCCACACTAACGTCAGTCAGATTTTGCCAGATTATCTCTTGGACTGCTGAAACGGTGGGAAAATTATCTGCCACCCGTCTCAGTATCTGAGACAGAGATTACTAAGATGCTTTCCTAGTATTCTCGCGTGATAATGTGCCTAAGTACAATCATGTTGCTAATATTGGCTACGGTCTCTGGTTTACACATCTGCGAATTTCTAGTAAGTAACAAAAGTTGCTTATTAACCTGTGTCTCAGACACTCGGAGGGGTGGCAGAAAACTTTCCACCGTTTCATCAGTCCAAGGGATACCATATTCCAATTCAAGTGCTGCCGTGTAAATTTCTTAAATCTGCAACCAAATGATATTCGCCAGACTTTTTTCCCTCACCAAATTGGGATGCTTGGCAGCTTGGAGGAGCCAATCACACTTGCCCGGTTCTGTTGCCAAGCAAAATTTATCGTATCAACCACAGTCCGCCGTACAGGGGGTTGTGGGCACTTGTAAGTCTGGCGAATGCAATGTTGCAATGAAGGGGGGGGTTCGATCTAAAAATGATCGAACCCTAGGAACGCGCTTTTTCAAACTAGGGGGTTATAAGATAGAACCCCTTCTAACAAATCGGTAAACCATGATATTGAAGGCAATTCGAAGCAAAGAAATAAATGAAATGGTAGGAAAAGAGGGCAAAATGGAGCAGAAAAAGCAAATAAACTGGCACTGGCACTCCACTCTCCTGGCTTCTGGGCAATAAACACTGGCACATCTGGGTTTAAGGTATTCATAGAAATTCGCATCAGAGTTCCTACTATTTTTGCTTACTAAGACATTAAAGGACCCCCCCCCTTCAATCCCCATTTTCAGAAGCCCCAATTCAAACCCCCTCCCTTCTGACCCCCTGGGTTCGATCATCAAAGGCCTTCTTTGCAACACTGGGCGAACGTGGCTCACAGAATTTCTATGTCAATGGCAGCCAAGACTTTGCCGTACTTGTACCTTTGCTCACACCCTAGTACTTTTGCTCACACCCCTAGTGGTAGCAGAGGGTGTTGAGCTAGTAGGGGTGGATTGGGCAGCCACTATACCAATTTCGATCCCTTCCCACTGGCACCCAATTTGCTGCAATTTCTTATGGTAACCGACAGCAAGATATTCGAGATCCTTCCCCCACTCAAAAAAAAAGCGACAATCACAAAAGCATTGTTTAGATGTGCACGAATCAGCGAATGGGTTGTGGGACAAGCAGGATTTTGTACAATTGAATCAGCCATTGCGAGCTGGATTTTGTTTAGAGATAGTATGAAAATCTAAGATTTGTTGCAAGGTACGATATGGAAAAAAAAAACTATCATAATACCCAATGTGAGGTATTGTAGTCATTGGATAGGGGCAGGTTGTGGTGGGGTTCTGTTGTTGGGAAACCCTGCGGGAAATTTCCTCACTTTGTATGCAAAATTCCAGCACTCCAAGGCTGCTATTGTTGCGCATGCACTATCCGAGAGACACCGAAGTCATGAATCGTTTTCTCCTGTATTTTTCTCTCCTCCTTTTCCTTTCCGTGCCTCATTCTTCCTTCCTATTCTTGGCTTTCCCCCTGACTTCCCTATCTAAATACTCAAGGGAAGAAATCATGAACTCCTTCACCACTTAATTTAAACATTGTTCTCACCCTCAAGCAGCTTCGTTCCACTGCATAAAACCCTCATCAC